>Ga0080013_1001449_pt1 | contig 31569 bp, 38 predicted proteins | sample ETNvirenome_6_85_FD_69236 | JGI IMG/M metagenome (GOLD analysis project Ga0080013, IMG submission 69236) | Marine viral communities from the Pacific Ocean - ETNP_6_85 (SPADES assembly) (version 2) | ecosystem: Environmental > Aquatic > Marine > Oceanic | place: Pacific Ocean | collected 2013-06-19 | reverse complement strand
GACGAAGCAGTTCAAATGGGTGTTACCCCTTTTAGTAGAATTAGAAATTATTATTTTGATAAAATTGCTAATAATAATTTTAGCAATATGCAATCTGAGTTAATAGATATGGTGAAAAATTTTGTTTGGACGATTTCACCTCAGTCTGCTAAGACAGGTACTAGCGACTACGAAGAGGCATCAGCTGATAGAAACAGAAAAATAGCAGATGAAGTACCTTACATAGAAATTAAAGAAAAATACTTCTTAGTAAACAATCTTGTAGCTCAAGCTTTATATTCATTAACAGCTGGAAATAATTTAGGGTCTGCACTAACCGGCAAAACGGTAACGGAAAATATTAAAGATTTAGGAGACGTAACTGGGGCGACATCGTTACTATCACAGACTGCAGAATTTACTGCAGAAAAGGCAACCGCCGCCGGCGGCGCGGCCACTTCTTCAGCCGCTTTGAGCGGTACGTGGCAACAAATTCAAGAAGCTGAATTAACTAAAGTGACGACTTCACTACTGACTAATTTAGGAGAAAAAACTCAAGCACTTTTTAATGCATTAAAAAATTATCAAGATCCTGATCTTGAACCTGTTATGTTTCCTTATCAAAGGCTTTATTTTGTAGGCCCAACAGGGTTTGAATATAAAATGCCATATCTTAGTCCTAATGCTTTTAACATTAATAATCAATTTGGTGAAGATAATAGAGGCAGAATTCCGTTCGTGGGTGAAGGACTTGATGCTATTCAGCAAATCACCACCGGTCTTCAAAATTTCGCAAATTTAGGAACACAAGCTGGAAGTACCTATATAGAAAGAACTCAATATTATAATTACCCTAAAACGGATTCACCAATAGAGGTAAAAATACCTCTTTACAATACAAAACCAGCAACTTATCAAGACGTATGTAATAACTTTAAGATTATATTTCTTTTATTATATCAAAACTCTGCTTTAAAGCAAGATAAACTTGTTGTAGAACCACCTTGTTTGTATGATGTTAAGATACCTGGAATGAAAAGACAACCTTATTGTTATTTGCAAAATATGACTGTAATGCATCAAGGAAATACAAGAATAATGGATATTGATATTTCTGATTTAGAATATGCTGGTGGTGGGCAAGAATTATTACCAAACTCGACAGTTAAAGCAATCATACCAGATGCATACTTAATTCAATTGACATTTCAACCAATGTTAACTCAAACAAAAAATATGCTTTTTACGACAATATCAGATCACGATACAGTGATCGCAACAGAAACATAATATGGAAGGAATATATCAATCAGATTTAATGTCGTTACCGAGTTTAAGTTTAAACAGGTACGAGAATATATTTAAAATATATCAGGGTGAAGATGGTGAATTCTTTTATAATCTTAAAACTTCGGTTACGTTCCCGGAAGACATCGATCGCCAATTTATTGATACTTTTAAGCTTGATAGAGAAATAGCTTGGACTATAATATCATATAACATATATGGTTCTATTTTTCTATGGTGGACAATTACAGAACTCAATAAGATAGCAAATCCTGTTATTGTCCCGAAAATTGGAAGGAATTATGATTATATTAAACCCCAATATATTGAACCGGTTTTAGATCAGATTAATAATTTAAAAAATGCGTAAGAATTTTCAAAACGGTCCTAATACCGGGTTTCCCGATATTGATGAAGCGGTATTTACCGGGACTGCCCAGCATAAAATAGATAACGTAAATTTCAAATATTATATTTTTCTAGTAAATGCTGATGGGGTTTTTATTAGTTTAACTCCAGATTCTGTACAGTTACTTCAAATTTCAGATAATGTTCTAGAAATGGCTCAATACGGTACTTTGGTTTTTAAAAACGATAATGATGCTATTGAAAGATCAAATCTTACAACTCAGTTAACTAAAAAAGAAAATTATTTTTCAAGACAACCTAAAAATTCTGAAAACTTAATAACAGAATTTTTCTTTAGGAACGATTGCAGAGATTACGTGATGGTATATATTCAACCTGAGTATACAAAGCTAAATGATAATGAAATGAATGAGGATTTAATCCCATTTGTTACGTTGAGACATGTTTTTTCAGTAATAGAAAATGAAGATATAGTTGATGAAGAAAACGTAAAATTTAAAAGTTTACAATTAGTAGATAAATCTCTTGAATTGTTTAGAGAAAAAAATATAGATTTTTCTACTGCCGATTTAGTTCCCGATCAACCCAACATTACCGATGTTGACGACGATGATAGAGCAGTATTAACAGGAGATGCTCTAAAAGCTATTATAAGAATGGGTACACAACAAGGAGGGATGGGGGAAGTTGACTTTACTAGTGAGGAACTTTTTTCGTCGTTTTGGAATAATGGAACATCAGCTTTGTTTTATTCTTCACCTAGTGAATATAATGTATTAGACGATATAAAATATGTCTTAGAAAGACACACGTCTGCAGAAATGCCTTATGACAGGTGCCTTTTAAGAAAACATAGATTTTTTGATACTTGGTCTTTAATTAGTTTAAAAGATTATTTTCAAAATGCAATACAACAAAATGACGAAGCAGCCCAAGGTGGCCCCTTTCATATAGAAACTATCTATCTCGGTACTGCAGCAGATAACAATTTCGATGCAAAAACGTATTTAAAATCACGAACACCTACTATACCTATCCACAACGAAACTTTGAGTAATTATTCTATGGTAGATACTTTCAAGTTTTTTAATATGAATGGAATAGACAATCAGAAAGATATTATTTCCACAGCTGTGCATTCATATCAATTAAACGAAAAACAATTTCAAATTGATTTAACAAACAACAATATTAAAAGGTGTATGGATACGTACTTTGAGTATTATGTAAAGGGTCCATCAGAAAACACATACCCACTATTTTTAGCGAATAATAAAACCCAAATTAATACAAACATATTTACAAACAGTTTAAAAGCGAATAACATCAACTATAGGAATGATTTTTCAATCAATGACAAAGAACCAGATCAAAGATTAGGAAAAGGGAGAAATGATGTTTTGAGCAATGCAATATTTAAAAATAATGCTATAGAATTAGATCTCCCGGGGTTGTCATTTAGACAAGCAGGAAAGTTTTTTAGCTTTAATAGAACGAAAAATATACCTGAAGGAAAATTTGATGATAAGGTTTTTGGTACATACTTTTTAGCAGAAGTACAGCATATATTTTCGGGTAATTCCTATATAAATAAAGTTATAGGAGTTAAAACATATTTGTATTCTAACCCTAATGCAGTAGTAGCAACATGAGTTATCTTTTTAGTAAAACTTTATCGCCAGAATTATACGATTTAAATGTATATTATGAAAAAGACTTTTACACGCTTTATTCTAATTATGGTGAGTTTTTGCAAGAAGGAATAGATACCTTAGATTACTTTTTAGAGTATAATAAGTCTAATGTTATTTTCGATCCTATTAATAATAAAGTAGACATTTTCAAAGATCTTGATCAAGGCGGTTTGGATTCATACAATCAAATACAGTTTAAGGTTTTTTGGTATGAAACTTTTATCACTTCTATGAAAGAGGTGCAAGAGAGATTCAAGTTGCAATTAGGTGATAAAGTTAAATTTTTTAAAGAGATAAGTGATAATATTGGGCAATTGCGTAATGTTGAATTTCTTCCTGATGAAAGCATTCTACCTATCTTTGATATAGACTTTAATTTAAGTTCTGACAAAATAGAAGACCAACTTATTCCAATAAACGTACACACCACGGTAGTTAACAAACTTAGACCACAAACACAAAAAATGTTATTACAAATGTCTTTGTACACTAACAGCGTCTATAGACATAATATGTATCAAATAAATGATACGTTTAGCGACAGTAAAGAAGCACATGGAAATAATCTTGTTTCTGATTATTATCATTATGAAAGAATATACAATATTGCTAAAGAAGATCTAGAAGCTGATTTAACCAAACACTTTCAAGAAGTATATGATTTAATACTATGGTATGAGAATTATAACCCTCAAAACCCTGTAAGCAATAGACAAGATGTAGATAAATCTAATTTTAGTTTGGATGTACAAAACGTTGAAAGATATGTAGATTTTCTAAAGCAAGAAATTACTGCTTTTCAAAACATAAAATCTTTTATAAATCATCTTGGGGTATCTTCTGTGTAATATCGATTATTTCCTCTTCAGCTTTTTTAGCATCTTTTAATAGCTCGTTCATTACATCGTCTCTTGAAAACATAAGCTTAGCGTTTACTTCGCCCTGCATTAGTTCTTTCTTTCCTTGGATATCCATTTGCTTGACATCCTTTTGAGTTTTATCTCTTTTATCAGCTACTAATACTTTGCTAAGACTTTCTATTGCAGATGATGAAGCTTTTATTAACTCAGCTAAACTTACTACATCTCTATGCTCTGGAGCAGTTTCCACATACTGTTTTACATCACCTACTATTTCAACGGATTGTTTAATTAACTTACCTGCATTATTAAGAATAAATTTTTCAAGTTCTTCTTTAGATAGATCAAATTCTTCTTCTGCAAGCTTAGGCTTTTTAAGAACTTGATCCGCATTTTTTAGCTGATCAATTAAATCACCAACATCGTGGCCAGGTATATCGTCCATTGCCAAATATTTAATATGTTGATTTAATAGTACAACAACTTATAATATTAATATGCATGAGTCATATTGGGGCAATCTTAGCATCACTCTTGACGAAGACGGTGAAGAGTCGATGACTTTCGTTGATAGTAGTAGTACCGTTACTAATATAAAGACGATTGATATGAGTAAACAATTAGATGTAAAATTCGTTAAAACGCATGATGATGCGATATTACCAGAAGCAAATAACACCACTGAAGGTACAGGTGATTCTGGGTATGATCTAACAGCAGTTGAAGTAGTAGATATACCCGCAAAAGGTAGCGCAGTTGTACCGGTAGGGTTAAAGCTTGGTTACCTAACTCCCGGGTTTTGGTTTCGAATTGAACCTAGAAGCGGGTTAGGGTTTAAACACAGCTTACAACCACATTTAGGTGTAATCGATAATGGTTATAGAGGAGATTTAGGGGTAAAATTATATAACTTTAGCGATACTAAAATAACATTATCTAAAGGTACAAAAATTGCACAAATGGTGTTTTATGAATTGTTGCAACCTAAAGTGGAATGGACTGAAGAAGCTGATGAAACAGCACGTGGTGAAAAAGGCTTTGGTTCCTCAGACTAGTGCGCATTATTACAGAAAGTGAAGTACGTTCTGTATTGACTCCAAAAGTTGTATTAGAGTCAATACAGGGTGTCTTTGTCGAGTATGCAAAAGGTCAAGCTCAAATGCCTTCGAAGGTTTATTTAGATATGAATACACCTGGGGACGATTATAGGGCAATGCCTGCTAATACTAAAGATTACGCCGGTATTAAATGGATTGCAGATTACGGGTCAAATTTTAAGAGAAATATTCCAACCACTGATGCAGTTATCATTCTTAATAATAAACATACAGGAAAACATCTGTGTTTAATTGAAGGAAATTTCATTACACAAGCAAGAACAGCAGCTACAACTGCTTTAGCAACCAAATCGATATTGATGGGAGACGAAACCAATCGTATTGCTTTTATCGGTTGTGGTGCCCAAACAATGCCTCATTTGCAATTCTTGTTAGAAGTCATAGATGTTAAAGAAATTTCTCTATATGATAAAGACATGTCAAAAGCATATAATTTTGCTAATGCTTTAGGTAACGTTTTTGAGAAAATATTTGTAGCTTCAAGTGTAGAGGATTGCGTAAAGGATAGTAGAGTAATAACAACTTTAACCCCTTCAAGATCAGGCATTCTAAGTAAAAAAATGCTTAATTTAGAAAACACTCATATAAATGCAGTAGGAGCAGATGCAGAAGGAAAAAGAGAGTTAAATGATGATATGTTTTTCAGTTGTTCTACTTTAGTTTATGATGACAAGGTACAAGCCACCCATTCTGGTGAATCTCAATATAGAAAAGGTCCTTCTCATATTCATACAAACCCTCATTTAAAAGAGTATGAATTAAAAGATGTACTTAGATGGCCTATACAAACATTAAAAGAAAAGATTAGAAGTAAATTATCTATCTATGACTCTACTGGACTCGCAATAGAAGATATTGCTTTAGCTCAAGCTGTTTATACCAAACTTAAATAATAAAGATGTTTAATAGTTTATTTGTAGAAAAATATAGACCATCAACTTTGGATGATATCATCTTAACAGATGAAAATTATGCTGTTTTTAACCAATTTAAAAATCAGGGGGAAATACCAAATCTTCTTTTTGCTGGTGCACCTGGAATAGGAAAGACGTCATTAGCAAAAATTATTGTCAACAGTTTAATAGAGTGCGATTACTTATATATAAATGCATCAGATGAAAACGATATTGAATCGATTAGAGCAAAGTGTGTTCCGTACGCTAAACAGCGACCAACCAAGGGTAAGATTAACGTTATTATTCTTGATGAGTGCGATGGTTTGTTACAAGAGTCTCAACGGGCTCTTAGAAATATTATCGAGGAATATAGCAGGTCTACTCGTTGGGTCTTAACATGTAACTATATTCACAGAATTATCCCTGCTCTTCAGAGTAGGTGTCAGAGTTTTGATCTAACCCCACCTGTGCTGGAAGTAGTGAAACGGTGTGCTGATATTCTTAACTACGAAAAAATAACTCTAACTGAAGAAAATAGAGATTATTTTATAAAGCTAATCAAAAAAGATTACCCTGACATTCGAAAATGTATTAATAACATTCAAAAGTATTCAGTCAATGGAAGACTAATGATTGAGAAAGAAGAAACGGATAAAGTTTTTATTGATGAATTGTACGAGTTTATTGAAGCTAAAAATGCCATTAACATAAGAAAATTTTTAGTTGAAAATGACGAAAAATTTAACGGGGAGTATCATTCACTTCTTAAGCTTCTGTTTAATTACACTTTCGAAAAAGACGATCTTAAGGATAATTTTAAAAGAGATCTGCTAATTATTATCTCCGAGTATCTATACAGAAATACTTTCGTTCTAGATAAAGAGATAAATGCATTTACTTGTTGTTTGGAGTTAGTTAAAAAGTTTTAATTTGACTCTATCATTAGAACAGGTATAATATTAGTGTATGTTCGATAATTTATGGATAGAAAAATACAGACCGAAAAAGTTAGAAGATTTCTGTATAAGTGATGCAAGTACATTAAAATCTTTTCTCGGTAAATGTAAAAAGGATAATGAAATACCAAATATACTTCTTGTAGGTAATCCTGGGATCGGCAAGACAACTATTGCAAAAATTATTGTAAATGAACTTTTAAATTGTGATTATCTCTATATCAATGCATCAGATGAAAATGGTATTGATACAATAAGAAGCAAAGTAACCAACTATGCCAGAACAAAAAGCTTGTTTGATATTAAAGTTATTATTTTAGATGAGTGTGATGGGTTAACTCAAGATGGTCAAAGAGCTTTGCGTAATGTGATGGAAGAGTATAGTGCTATTACTCGCTTTATTCTTACAGCAAATTATAAGCACAGAATTATTCCAGCATTACAAAGTAGATGTCAAACGTTTGATATAAATCACGACAGACAGCCAATTATAGAAAGGCTAGCATATATTGCTAATGAAGAAGGGGTAGTTGTACTAATAGAAGACTTACAACAACTAGTTGGTGAAAACTTTCCAGATATAAGAAAGACTATAAACGTTTTTCAGAAAAGTATTTCAGATGATAAACTAGTTATTCAAGATAACGAAAATATTGAAAAAATTGCTATTGATATATACAAGTTAGTTAAAGCAGGTCATGTGCTCAAATGTAGGAAGTATATGATTACAAACGAACATGTTTTTAATAATGATTATCCCTTGTTGTTGAAGATGATTTTTAATGTAATCGATCAATCTGAAAGCGACGGCGCAATTAAGAAAGCAGCATTGTCAGTGGTATATGATTATTTGTACAAATCAGCGTTTGTAATGGATCAGGAAATAAATGCTTATGCTTGTTTAATTGAAGTAGATACTATGATCAATTAACCTAATGCTGTGGTAGAGACATTTCCGGTCATTGTATCGTTACCAGGACCGGGAACAGGAGTATTGTTTTTCATATAGATTGACGTATCAGGCAAATTACCCCCACCAGGAGATTGTTGATCCCAATTATTATTAGCACCAAATTGATCAATTTGCTGATTGACATTATGCAACTCTTTTGCATCACCCATTTCTGGCTGTTTTAATTCTGTTCCAGTGCCAATCTGAGATTTTAAAGGATCAGTTCCATAATAGCTATCAGCTTGATCTTCATAACCACCTTCAAGGGGCTCTGAATCTAAATTCATTTGAGTGCCATTAGGTCTAACTAAGCTGTTAGGAACAGGCATTCTGTTAGGGTAAACATCAAGATGATCGAAAAGCTCTGGCGGCGCAGTAACAAAGCCATCATACCTACCTGGAGCGGTCTCTTGAGAAACCGTAACAACTACCTTTCCGTTCATGTTGTCTGTATTACCAGGCTGATGAGAAGGGTAGTGATTTTCTATACCCGATACTCTAACATTAATATCGCTATCAGCATAATCCTTTAGCTTTTGCTGTATATCAGGGTTTAAACTCTTGAACTCTGCTGTGTTTTCGTAGCCTTTCTTGAACCTTACTAGATCACCTGTTAAGAAACCACCTCTATTATATCTTGTAACATATGTCTCATAAAGCTTGTCAAATTTTTTGTTCACATCAATATTTATGCTTTTCTACAGAAATTACACATAGCTTTGTAACATAAATAATAATATGGCAAAAATTGTTTTAGATAATCTTAAAAAACAAGATGGTCCAAAATATAAAGATTATTTTACTTATGGTGATTTAGCTTTAGATATGAAGTTTGATCAACTTCAAAATGAACCAGGGTTTTCTAGCTTAATGACGAAAGATGTTAGAGGAAGCTATGATTTAGATGCTATCAAAAATTCTATAAAAAATCTATTTACTTCGTTTCCTGGAGACAAGATATTAAACCCAGAGTTTGGTTTAAATCTGAATCAGTTCTTATTCAGAGCATGCAGTAAAGAAACTGCTATGTTGATAGGTAATCTAATCAATAGAGAAATTAAAAAACAAGAAACGCGAGTTATATTAGATAAAATATCTGTTGAAGCTCAGGTTGATCAGCAACAATATAACATTACGTTGTTACTATCTGTTCCTTTCATAAATAATAACGAGACGTTTGAATTAAAAGCAACATTAAATTCAACCGGAACACAATTTTATAGTTAAGATGGCTAACTCAGATTCACAATTTAAATTAAAGCAAGACGGTTACGTTGCATTTGATGCTGTAAGTTTAAAGGATCTCATTATTGAGAGATTAAACGAAAATAAAGTCTTTACTGATCAAAACTTTGAAGGCAGTAATCTATCATCTTTAATTGATATAATATCTTATTCATATCACACCTTAATATACTATTTGAATAAGAACTCTTCTGAAAGCACATTTACTCAAGCTGAATTATATGAAAATATAAATCAAATAGTTAAATCAATTGACTATAACCCAAGCGGCCCACAAACAGCTAATTTAAATTTTCAGGTCGATGCTACAGAGAACTTAGATACGGGTTTATATACAATTCCGAGATATTCGTATTTTACTTTTAGCGGTACCTCATATTCTTTTAATGAAGATATTTCGTTTAATAAAAATTTAGACACTCTGGAAAGCTTGACAGAGCTTGAGGATAACAACTTACTGTATAATGGTACGTTTGTTGAGTATCCAACGCAAGCTGCTATAGGGGAAGCTTTTGAGACTATAACCTTAGCACCATCGGAAGATGACGCGAATTTCATTGTGGATAACCATAATATATATGTGTATATTAAACCTAGTGGAGTTGATACCAAATGGACGGAGTGGACAAAAACAACATCACTCTATCTTGAATCTGGTAATTCAAAAAAATATTCTGTACGTTTTAACGAAAACGAAAGATATGAAATTAAGTTCGGTAACAATATAACAGGTAAGCAACTTTCTAATGGTGATTTAATTGCAATATACTTTTTAAAATCTGATGGTGTTAATGGACAAGTAAGTAAACAAACCTTAGACAACCAACCGATTTACTTTTTTACAACTTCACAGTTTAATCAGATAAAAACTGATATCATCCCTTCCGCATCTAACTTAATAACTTCCACTGAAGCTTCTAATTTACGTTTTGCGAATAAAAATTCTTCAACTAATTTTCAATTAAAAGAATCAGTAGCTGAGATTAAAACGAACGCTCCAAAATTATTCAATTCACAATATAGGTTGGTAACTATCGACGACTACACCAACTATATTTCAAAAAATTATGGTAGTTGGGTGAGTTCAGTACAATGTGTTAATAATTTTGATTACACAAGCATATATCTAAATTATTTCTTTGATATAGGTTTAGATAGACCCAATGACAATTCTAGAGTTTTATTTAACCAAGTGAATTTTACTGATGCATGTGACTTTAATAACATATATGCTTTTGCCGTTCCTAATAAAACGCTTGAAAATAGTTTAGAGATAAGAACCAATTACCTTTCTACTTCGCAAAAGAATGCAATAACAAATTTACTAGCTGAAGTTAAATCTGCAACAACTGAAATTGTCGTTTCTGATCCTGTTTACATGGAAATGAATTTTTGTGCATCCATTACCGATACAGATTTTTCTCTTATTTCACAAGCTGGTGACGACTCTTATTTGTATGTTGAAGTTGAACAAAATTCCAGAAGAGATTTGAACGCAGTTCAGAATGATGTTGCACAGGTATTTTCAGATTACTTTAATACACAAAATTTACAGTTAGGTCAAACTGTAAGTTTGAAAGATTTGCAACAATCTATACTTGCAGTAGCTGGGGTAAGTAACTTTTCAACGAGAAGAGTTTATAAAGGCGAAACAATTATCGACAATAATTTGTCTTTTGCTGTATACAATCCTATATATGAAACAGACGACTTTAATGTAACGAGGCAAGATGTAGATTTACAATTTTTCAAATTTCCTTACTTTAAAGATTTAACTGACATACAAAATAGAATAACAGTAACAAGACAAGGATAATGCCAAATTTACCTAGCAATACAGGATATTGGAAGTTTGATGTTAAAAATGTTTTTAACACAGTAACGACTTGGACTTACGCATTACCCGAAACGCCTTTAAATTTCGTTCCTTCTCAAACAATTTTCTCTAATAATTACAGCAATTTTTATATTCTTTGGGACTTTGGTGACGGTAGTTCAATGCAAAAATCTCTTTGTGCTAATCATTATTATTTTTATCCTGGCAAGTACAAAGTAACTATGAACTTGATGTTGTCTACAGGAGAAGCTGTTCTAGATACATTCAGTCAAGAAGTAACTATTAAAGATTTTATTCCCAATACATATGCATTTGCTTCTTCTGCAAATGATATGGTCATGAATGCTGGGGAATATTCACCGGAGTTTAAGCTTGAAAGATTCAATAGCTTACAGTCATATAACACCGAAAGCGGGTATAATTTTTATCTTAATCTAAGTGGAAGTAAAAGCGACTATTACGATAAAGAAAAATTTAAAAAAGAACCTTACTCGTTTCTTTTACCGACTCATAGATTTGTTCAAAGAGAAATAATAGGAGATTTATATAGCGATACTATTATTAATAAGTTATCTACCAACAGCGAATTATTATATGGAAAACTTCTTGACACAAACTACCCAGGAAGATCTTTAACAAGTATGGTGGTATCTGCTAGCGCTACAGATCCTAATGCATTTTTTGTAGGAACTAGTGGACATGGAGCGTTAAATGTTGTCGATGATACCCAAAACGATAACCCTTCTTATATATTTGCAACATTAGATACAACAAACTTTCCTGACAACTATACTGAATATTATAATTACCCGCTAAATGATTCCTTACCTATAAAAAATGTTGATTCTTCATACATTACATTGAATGCAGTTACTTACAAAGATCCAGATAAGCTTTTTGTTACAAGTAATGGTTTAGATGGAGAGGGATTTATTTTGCCTTCCTTCAATATTGGAAACAATACAGGAGGCGGTGCAGGAACAAAGTATAAAGAAAGCCCTATTAACTTTGTAGTTAAAATGAAGTACGATTCAAACTATTCAGTTAAACCGAGCAATAATACACTGATAGCTGAACTTTCTGCTGATGAGATAATGGATAGGGATAACTATGTGGAATTGATGTTAGTTAACGGTGCTTATGAACCCGTTTATGCATTATCTGCAGATTCTACAACAATGGACTACACCCTTTTTAAGGATAAGCGTTATGGATTTATAAAAGGTAGTTTTATTATTCCTGAAACTGTATCTTTAAGCAATCAACAAGTAGCTTTGAGTGCAAAAGCATTTATTCCTACAAATGAAGCCACAAGAAAAATTGTAATCGGCACAAAAAAAGAAGATATGCAAGGACAATTTTTCAACATATACTCAAGCCAAGGAATAAACAAAGTAGCTAAAACTAATGAAAATGCAGACATGACAGGAATTCTTAAGTCTTATGCATTCCAACCTGTAATAAATCTAAGCCCTACATTATGGGACCCGTTTGTGTCAACTATGTTAGGTACTTTGAGTTCAGCCACAAATGCAGTAGGAAAAAGAATTTACGAAAAAACTGCTAACTTTACCGAGAACAATGTTAATATAGACACTTGCAACATATTCAATTTATTCTCATATGCAGCTGAATATAATGTCAGGTTACAAGATTATGCAGCAAATAATCTCCTTATAAATTACCCTGCTGATTTAAGTCAAATGGTGAATTTATTTTCAATTAAAAAGTCGTTATTGTGGGGAAGAAGATTACAAGATAGAAATAATTTTAGAGATAGGTATAACATGTCTTCAGAAACAATCCCTTCTAATACTGAAGAAGCAATTCAATACTATATAGACGGGAAAACGACAGGTAATAATCTTGGTGCACAATTAGGTGTCACATCCACAATTCAGAAGAGTGAAAATTATGTTGTTGCAAGAGAATTATATTCTGATACTTACAAATTAGTCAACACAAACATAGAAGGGTTGAATGACCCTTACCCCTTATCTACTTTTAATAGTACCCTTACCGGTTGGGGATGGGGATTTTCATTACCAGATGGTATTACTTTTGGGGAAAATGACGATTATTCTAATTTTTATCAGCTAAGTGATTATTATCAAGTCTTTAGATTTAACAATGTTGTTCCTGGTAAATATGTAGGAAACATAATAAATTGGGACGATGAATATCAAACAACTATTAGCTTAACAGATAGTGTAAGATTATCGACGACATACACGCCTTATTTCTTAAGTAGTTTCAATAATACCCCTCTAGTTGCATGGGATAGGTCAGGTGGTATCGTTGATCAAAATTTATCATATCAACTTGCCGTTGGGTTGAACTTGTTATCAGCCACTTCCTAAAATAAATAATATTAATGCCTAACATTCAACGGTATGTAGAGTATAAAATAGATCGGTCTATATTAACATTGGGCGACGTTTCTATTGCAGTGGATTATAATGATCCTCTTACTTACAAAACTTGGTTAGGTTATTTTACCGACATTAGTACTTCAGCTCAAACATACGAGAGCCAATACACTAACTATCTAAATGAATGGGATGAAGTTAAAACAAAATCTATTTCAAAGCAAAACAATAGAGTTAAAGAGTCTTACGTTCAGCTTTTTAAAGAAATACAGTTAGATGTCTCCACTGAGCAAGAAAGACAGTTTTTAGCAGCGGTAGATTATGATGATGATAGTCAGGTTGAAGTTGTAATACCTTTAATAACAACAAAAATTAAATCACTAATCGATTATTACAAAAATTTTAGAGAGGTAGTTAAAACGCAACCAAAAAGAAATAATCTATTTTCTTCCAATCTTGGTATAAGAACTTTTTTATTACAAACAGTAAGTGATCTTCTTAACTACGATTCTGATACAATAGACTTAACTAACAGGTTTAATATAGATAAGTCTACTGTACTTAACAACGCAAGTATTTTAATAGAAGATTTATATGATGAGTACACTGACTATTTTGATCTTACAACTAATTTACCAGCATCGAGCTATCAATATGGGGGTGAAGAAAGAACAAGTGAATGGGCGGCCAATACCAATCCATGGGATTTTGACCTATTTTTCAACTACGACAAATCAGTAGTAAGGCTCTTATCTTCTTACAATTATTTGTTATCTGGTTTTTCTGATAATCTTGCTGTACCGGTAGGCTTGAGTGCTGAAGATATAGTAAAATATTCATCGACTAAAGACTACATTGATAATATAAAAACTGATGAACTAGATGATCTTAATCTTAAAGATAAAATAAGAATTTTTCAAAAATATCTAGGTACAGATTGGTACTTATTGAGTACAGGGAGCACGGTTACTAATTACGTTTCGTCGTTAATGGTAAAAGCTAATAATATTTCGTCTAATTATCTTAACAGAACAAATGTATCAACAGCTACGATACCTAATACAGCGTTCTTAGTATCACAAAAAGATATTGGAGGGTTTTATACTCCAAATTATCTAGGAACTTTAAATTATAATGTTTTTGATTTTAGCTTTACCGTCAACACAAATTTATTATCAGCGAATAGCGTTTACTTTTTCCCAGATCCAAACAAATACATTTTAACAGAAGGGAATTCTCGTTATAAAAAGGTAGGGGATATATTCAACATACAAGAAAATGCATATCATGTTTGTTATAGTATCGCAAACGGTAATGCTTTTGGATACATCAGCGATAAAGGATATTATCTTAATTTCAACGGGTATCAAAATTTAGAAGAAACAAGTAGAATTTATAATGCTGGTGTTTCTAAAAATTATGACAAAGTTGACTTCTTTAAAGGAAAAAAATCTCATGTTTGGTCAAATGATGATGTATATGAAATTCAAAACAAAGCAGGCTTTCCAACAAATAATAGACAGGACGATTTAATAATAGGCCAAGCAGATATAGCAGAGTTTTCTACAGATGTTTTCGGTAATCAATATGGTGGTCTAAAACGTGTAAATGATCCAATTTTCATTGACAGAGAAACAGCTGAAAATCAAATAAAAGAAAGATATGTGATGCTTTCTAATTACCTGTACTTAAATCAGTCTACTTTAACAGCTTTTAGTTATGCATTATCGACCGGAAATGTATATGACCCGTTTACAGAGTTAACATTTACAAGGACTGGTTTAAGTGCGTTTGGTCAATATGGTTCCACTTATGCCGTAAATCTTTTTTCAAGAACCGATTTTGATGCTACAATATCATATGGTAGCTTTGATATGGATTGGTCTTATTCTGGTAGACCTGTATATAATAAAAATGGGTTATATGACGGTGTAACATTTACAGGGTATAATGACGTTTTATATCCAGATTCACCACAACCTTCAAACCCGGCTTGGACCACTTCTTCTGATGTATACTATAATTTGTTATTAGATTGCGGACCAAATTTAGATGGTTCAAGAGGTACATATATAAATCAATCGAACTTTTTAGCGTCGGTATCTGCTACTAGAGATTGTGGTTTGTTTGTATATAAGAACCAAACAGATCCTTGGGTGAGTGTAAACACATATGAAAAACGACATGACAAAATTCCTTATTCAGGATACCAAATACCTTCTCTCAGCACAACATACGTTACAGAAACACCAATAGAAAATCAATCAATTTATTCTAAGAAATATATTTTATCAGCATATCCATATTTTAGAAATATATCTAATAACGTTATGCCTTTATCAGCTGGGTTAAGTGCAATATTTACAAAATACAGTACTATACCGCAACTAGAAGATGAACTCAATAACAATATTACTAAATTTGATATTGTTTATGATGTTGGTATATTTGAAACTCCAAATTATTTGGTGATAGAGAAGATTAACTTTGACTACGACACCAATACAGTTAAACCTTACACAAGTAATTTATCTTATATAGAAAGATCTGATAAAGATAGCAGCTTAGAGCAATTTGGTAACTTTTATTTTCATGAAAGAACAAATAGTATCTTATTATATAAAACTACTATTCTACCTAGCTTATCAGCCTCTGTATACAAAACATTTTACCCAACAATATACAAGTATGAAATTAATAGTCTTAAGTTTAGAGAAATATTCCCTGAGCAGACAAAGGACTTGGTTTCAGCTTTAAGTTCATTCAGCTTTAAGTCTTTAGCTCCAACGTGGCCAAAGACTACTTATATTCAAGACCTTTCTAGTGCTACTGACAATAATATAGTGTATGATGTAATCGATATAGATAGACCTAGCTTATCTTACGATCCAAATTCAAATAATTACGCATTATCAATTAAAGCAAGAGATAATAGTGATGCATTAGCTATATATTACCAGACATATAAATTCATAGAAGGTAAGATGGTGAATTCGATTAACGAAATTTATTTCCAACAAGGAGTAATAAGAGACGAATCTTATTTTACGCCTTTAACAGCAGGATTCTTGCACTATTCAAAATTAGAAGAAGCACCGAAAACATGTACTTGGGTTAAAGAAAAGGGGGTTTTGAAACTAGGGGAATAGAAGTAAATATATACAATGGCAACCATTTTAAACAAGTCAGATTTAAAAACAAGTAATATAGTACTTCAAGATGTATTAGACCTTACTAAAGATATTGTCATATCTGCTGAATACTCTTGTTTTGGTAGTCTCGTAGACGGCGGCGCTGGGTTTTGTATCTATCTATACGAAGGACTATCTGTTGATCAGTCTATTGGTAGCCCCGGGGCTGGTTTAGGGTATGCACCAACTGACGGTATTGTAGAAGTTGATGGTACTGACACCTTTTCGGGGGTAAATGAAGCGCTTCTTGGTGTTGGTTTTGATATATCTGGAAATTTTGCTTTACCTTTAGGTGGTGCTGTTACAACAGGAGATACGGTAGCGCATCCAAACGCAGTAACATTAAGAAAAGGTGTTGATGACGATTTTGAATATATTGGGTCTTCTGAACCTTTAACTGATTATAATTTCACTCTTTATCAGGTGTATGGTGATACAGCCCCTGCAGCAACATCTACCCCTACACCAACTAGAACAGCGACCCAAACAGCTACACCAATTGGAGGTACACCAACATGTACTCAAACAGCTACTCAAACACAGACAAGAACACCCACACAAACAAGATCATCAACAGCAGCAGTAACAGCAACTAAAACTGCGACACCAACTAGGACAAGAACACTTTCCCCTACACAAACACACACCACTTCATATACCCAATCACCAACACCGAAAGTATCAAGCACCGTTACAGCTTCTAGGACAAGTACTCAAACACCCACTCCTTCTACAACACAAACAAGAACGTCTTCTCAGACACCTACAAATACTGGAGTTTCTCCTGCTAAAAAAACTGTCAAGGTTAGAATTACTAACTATGGCAAAAGAGTTTTAGTTTACGTAAGGGATGGCATTACAGGAGACTTTACTTTAGTTTATGATAAAGATCAATTAGGGTTACCATCACCTCCTGGTGATCATGTGATGGTTGGGTTAAGTTACTCTACTGGTCCGCTACAAAGTAGATTTTTCTTATCTAAATTTGAAGTAAATGGTATGGGTTTCAATGGACAATACACTCCAACACCGACTGCTACCTGTACCCAAACACGAACAGTTACCCAAACACCTACAGAAAACCCTACACCTACAAGAACACCTACAAGAACACCTACACAAACACCAACCACGACACAAACACCAACACAAACATCTACACAAACACGCACCACAACTCAAACTCGTACTGAAACACCCCTTATTACACCAACCCAGACACCAACTCAATCTAGAACACAAACACCTACACAATCACGAACTTCTACTCAAACAAGAACACAAACACCAACATATACAAGAACAAGAACCCCATCTAGGACACCTACAAAACCAAAAGTTGTGACTAGTTCAGTTGACGGGTCATTTATGTTTAGGTTTACCTCACTATTTTATCGTGCCGCGGATTTTGAAATGGCAATCAAAATTATGATTAATAATGGTAGATATGTTTTTAATGCTGGGGGTAATCAGACATCTTCATACCTTTTTGATTGGAACGGAGAACCGCTAGATGCAGAAGGCCGAGAATTTGCTGTACCATTCTGTCAGAACGACCGCGGTTGGTGTGGTACGTTAAGTCGGTATAATGAGTTGCATGGCTACCTAGTTGGTGACGGTGTCGATATTAATAACTCGTACACACAAGCATGGTACCATGATGGCCCTTCAGTAGCCGGCCAAAGGGAAGAACCAGGAGAAGACGGTGTACCAGGCTGGAGGTCAACTAGATTGCTTTCCCCTTCAAATCCTAGATCGACAAACAATCAAGACTTTACGAATCGCACCGGGCGCGACACACCAGCTATTCCACAAAATGTATGGGATGGATTAAACCTTTTATTCACGTCAGGTGGAACAACTTATGACAGTAGTAAGTTACGCTTAACTGCAACAGATGATTCATTTGATGATGCAGGGTCAAATTATAATGTATGGCCTGTAGCTAATATAAGCGCTGAAAAAAATACATTTACTGTTGACAAAAACAATTATCAAACTGCACAAGGAAATCTAGATCAATGGGGTTGTGCATATGAGTTTCCAAACGGTACTTCAGAACAAATATTATATAATTTTGATAACATTACAGGGTCTCCAATACTACCAGGCGTAGAAAAATCTCGAAAAGATTTTGAAAAACTAAAGGATGCAAATAGAACAATTCCAAATACAAGATATTTAAAAATACAACAAGGTGATATTGATATTAAATTTAGTTATGTTACCGAATTAATTAAGATACAGGAGGGTGATAGCTTCGGTGGTTCATATCATATGGCAGGAGCCGATTATCTTGGTGCTAGAATTACATTATGGACGGGATCATATCAATGAGTACGCAATTTTTATATATAACAGGATCTGATTTAAGTGCTAATAGAGTAGTTTCTACTGCAGATGCATATCTGTTCACCGACCCGATATCGGGTATTGATTCTTATTATAGACAAACTGCTGATGGTGCTGGTTGGGTTTTAGGAAGCGGTGTTACATATACGCAAGGGTTATCAGGTACAACATTCAGTGATAATATTTCAGCACCTTTAATATATAAGAGAACTAATATCTTTACATTTGCTACAGCATGCTGTGAGCGTTATAGTCAATATAATACATTTGTTTTTATTCTATCAGGTATTGAAGATACTTTGAATAACATAATACGTATAGATTGGAGAGCTCTCTCAGGTGGTGAGGTTAATACGATACAGTATGATATTGACAGAGAATTTAACTCTGATTACGTTTACGACTTAGCTGCAGATGGTCCTATAGGGGGAAATCCTAAGAACTCTCTAGCGTATAAAGCAGACTATGATCTTGACTCTTTATCAGAAAGCTTGACAACATTTACACCGTCGTTTACAGCATTTAGACAAGATGGATTTATAGACGTTTACGACTGTTTATTAACAGTTGCAAAGGACAGTATATATAATGTAGCAGATAAATTAAAACTTTTGGACTCTCAGGTTCTTCCTATCTCTTCGCTAGACCCTCTACTCAAAGTGGAACTTGAGAGTCCTGACTATGTCGATAACTTAGTTATCAGAAGAGCAGTAACCCCTACACCTACATTAACAAGAACAGGTACAGGGTTGATCACACCAACACCAACTCAAACACCAACTCAAACCACCACTAGATCAAGAACACCAACTATTACAATAACTAAATCACCCACACCTACTCCTACTCAAACACAAACACAAACACCAACCAGGACTGTATCACCGACACAAAATGTATCAGCTACTGGTACGGCTACAAGAACAAGAACACGTACAAGTACAAAGCATGTTAGAACTTATCAAACACCAACACCCACCCATTCAGCTACTGCATTTTGTAATTCGAAAATTTGTACTGTTAACTATTCCGGTACAAATGATAAAGTTAATGTAGAGGATATAACATTTAATCTCATATATGACAATGTTGAAGCAGGTAACTCGAAGCAAATCATTAGTAAGAAACCTTCCAGTGTTTTTGGTACATACAACCTTTTATATTATATTCCTAGAGATTATGTAGACAATTATCTATCATGTAGAGTAGATTTTATTAATGATGATCCAGAAATTCATATCAATAGTGTTACAATAACTGATACTTGTTCAAATAAAGAAATAGACAAATCGACACCAGATGAAGATATTAAATTACCTGATCCTATTCCTTTACCCACACCCACACCGCAACCATCTCCTACTTACAATCCAGAAATGCCAGGTATAAGAGATATAAGTGACAATACTGATTACTATACTTTTATATTTTACCCTGGTGCACAAAATACTGATGCAGGAGAGATCGTAACAGGTGGTCCTTGCTGGGGAGGGTTTGATCTTCCTTGTGAAAGAAAGTACGAAGTCATTTGGAGCGTACTCAAAGAAGGCGAAGCATTTTCAAATGGTATATACGAAAAAACAATAGTGGGTTGTACTGAAGAAATGGGAGAAATGGGAGCTCCTTTATACATAAAGATTCCATACAACAAAGAAATTTCAGATAGTTCGGGAAGAATAGCTGGTGATGAAGTCATCGGAGGCAATTATACATTCAGCTATACAGCAAAATGGACAGCTATGTCCAACGATCCGAGCTCAACAAACGCGGACGGAGATTTAAATGGGCCTTGTACATTTGGGGATTACGAATATAATGGCGAAGTGATTTTTGCTGGTCCTAATCAGGACAGGTTTAATTACACAGTTATAGATAAAGAAACATGGCTCGATCAAGACAAAAACTTTACTCTAGTATTAAGTCAATCTTAATGAACAGAATAGATCCTAGTAAAATAACCGATGCGGAGAAGCAGGCACAAATAGATGCAATGTGGAAAAAACACGATGAATCCAAAACTGAAGAAGAATGGGCAGACGATATAGATGAATTGTTAGAGTTGGAAGAACAAGATTATTGATTTATAGAGATAGTTCTTAAAATATTTCGTATGAGGAAAATATATTCTTTAGAACTTCTACGTAAACTCCATTTATCACGATACATTTACCTAAACGAAGAGTACCAGGAAGTATACGCGTGGTTCGGTGGTAACGAAATTAAAATATTTGATTACGTTGGTGATAATATCGGCCATGCAAATATAGTTAAAAACGATGGGACTGATTATACAGTAACAGATATTGTTGTTGAAAGAGATGTACAAGTAAGTATTGATAGTATAGTAAACACATGCTTTACCGAAACGATAGAAGAAGCAACAAAAGATGAATCATGATATCGGGAAAATTGTCCAGATTGTTAATGAGTTAGAAGATTTAGATGAAATATCAAATATTATTTCGTTGTTTCTTTTTAACTCTCATATCTTCCCGGGGTCAGATCAGTTTGATGACGTAATGGAAAACTTTTTTGGATTGATATCAGAGAACATAAAATTTAAAACAGTTCAAAAATTGAAAGAACATTTAGACGAATATGAGTAAACAAACAATTACAAGAAAAGGAACATTTGATTCAATGCATCGTGTGATGAATGAGCGAATGAAATGTTTTAATGTACATGGACATACTTATTTATTTGAGTTAACGTTTGGGTTTAGTCAGATGGAAGATATTGGGTATGCTATTGATTTTAAAGAGGTTAAACGGGTCGGTTGTCAGTGGATTGATGATATTTTAGATCATGGGGCTATCTTAAATCCTAAAGACGCGGTTCTAATTGATGCAGTTAATAGTGTGGATAGTAAATTGTATAAAATGTCATTGAACGGGGGTGAAGAGTATTGTAATCCGTCAGTTGAGAATTTAGTTAAAGAAATATTCATGGCTCAATCTATTTTGTTTGCACCGTATGAGAGCTTATGGATTGATCATATTAGGTTGTATGAGACTCCTAATTGTTTTACTGATTGTAGTATGGATTCTATTTCAGAGACTGAGCGTAAAAATTTTTATGACTATCAAGGATCATTGATCGCAAAGTATCGTGATGATAAAGGAGTTATAGAATACGACGATAGAAAGAACATTTAGACGAATATGAGTGAAACCAATTTTAAATTAGAAACTACTAAAGTAAGAAACATTATTGTTGAATGGGGTAAAGATAAAAACTTCGTAAGTGTAGTCGAATGGGCTAACAAAGAAGGAATGGATGTTACTTTTGATTCAATAACTACTTTTTCTTTAACCAAGTGCCAGTTTTATGCTTTAACACAAGCAGTAAGTCGGATTAACTTGGAAGATAGTTATGGGGCATCTGAATAAAATATATGACCCACACGAACTAATAGAAGGTATTCAAGAATTTGATGCTTATCTTGATGATGAGTATTCTGTTTTACATCAGCTCGTTCATGAGCACGACAATACCAGACTGGATTCAGAAAAGGATCAAATCATTCAAGATGAGTTAGAAGGAAGGCTTGAGCTCTTAGCTTTTATAAAATGCAGATTTAGAGATCACATTTATAAAAACATTAATTTTTCTTAATTTTAAACTCTGGCTTAGTGGTAAATTGAATGCCATTTTGTTCTGTATATTCGTTTATGATAACCATATGGTCCAATCCACTATTTACTAGCATATGAAATGCATCTCTGTAACTATTAAGAATAGGTTTACCATTTACATTAAAAGAAGTATTCAATAAGACTGGTATGCTTCCTGCTTCTTCTATTTGAGTTAATAGATCATATATAAAGGTATTTTGTTCTCTTGTGATAGTTTGCACTCTTGCAGTGTTATCGTTATGAACAATACTTGACAATTGAACGCTTCTATATTTTGCTTTTACAGTACAAGAAAAGTTCATATGACGACATTCACCTTTCCAATTGAAATACTTTGATACATCTTCTAATCTGACTATAGGGGCAAAAGGTCTAAAATACTCTCTATGCTTTACTTTAGAGTTTAATATCTCTTTCATTCCTGCATGAGGCATACAAAGAATAGATCTATTACCTAGCGCCCTTGGCCCGTGCTCTGACGTTCCCTGAACCAATCCATATATCTGACTTGATCGTAAATTATCGGCAACAGTTTTTAACTCTGTAGGGTTATTATAATACTTTTGATTCTTCATATCACAATAAGAAAAAAACATATCTTTATCAATTACGTCTTCTCCAGCATAAGTTAAGTCAGGAGGCGTACTAGGTCTAACATAATCTAATATTAGTCCGGTCGCAAGTCCGCAATCCGAGCTATTCGGCGCGACATAAACTTCTTTGTTATATTTCTTTTTAACATATTTTCTTATTTTGCTATTCAGAAGTATGTTTAGTGCACACCCTCCAGTTAAACATACATTTGTTTTATATTCATCTATGAAAGGCTTTATTTCGTTGAATACTAAATCTTCAAATACTTTTTGACTTGTAGCAATTAGATCAGCTGCAGCATCCCCTTTTAGTCTATGTTCAGGGTGTGCATGCTCGTAGAATTCACTCATGTCATCCCAACAATACACAAATGATAAGCCAATCTTATTTCCTAGCTCTTCCATGAACTTAGGTGCGTTGTTCTCTACTGGGTTGTAACCTTCTCTGTTCCACTTGTGGTAATAATCTGTAAGTGGCTCTATCCATTCATCTCTCACCTTACCGTATCCCGCTAATCCCATTAGCTTGCCGGCATATACCAAACATGCCTGACCGTAGTCTAACACATAATTGATATCATGGATGAAATAGCCTAGATACATATAAGGGTTGCCTACGTCAAGTAAACTATATAAGATAGTCTTCATTTGCTTATCTTTAGGTGAAACTTTGTCCATCTTATACCCCATGAACCACCCATCATCACCTCCACCGTCATATGAGAACACCACCGCGTCATCAAAAGGACTCTGATAGAAAGTACCTGATGCATGCGATTTGTGGTGATAAGCGCACCACCCATCCCCGCTGGTCAATCCGGTATCGATATTCTGGTCGAGTTGCACTCCATCTTTTGTTAGCCTCTCTTGATTGTGTTCCAACATATCTGGATTGAAATGATATGGGATTTGTTTCCCGCCATAATCAGATGAAACGCTTCTGATGATATCTATTTTCTCTATACCGTACTTATTCTTTATGTATTCCTTTATCCGCTGCGTTAGAACAAAGGGATCAAATTGGGGGTTATATGTACACCAGGACAGGTTTTTATGACCGATAAGACGTTCTAATTCGATTACTATATATTTGTCTTCGTCTTCGATATATGCCGAAATTCCAGCGTTATGACTTCCGGCAATGCCGACTATTACTTTTCCCACTTTACTATTTAAAAAGTGTTCTAAATAATTCTATGCCTGATATAAAGTTAAGAAGAATGTACCCGTCAAAATTAGAACCTACTTATATGTACATAGCAAAATCAATGCTTAAAAAAGAAATCAATTTTAACAGTAATATTGTTAAAATGATCTTCAGCATTTCTATCATTGGCTCTGCTATTCCGTCAGTGTACCAAGACTTTACATACGGCCACAATGGCCATTTCTCTCATTATGGAATGATGCTTGTTGGCTTTCTATATGGCGTTGAATCTCTATTATGGACATTAGACTTATGGAAGAAAAATTAAAACAATTTGAAGAAGATATATTTTCTGGTAAAGAAATAGATACAAACGACTTTTATCAACTAAAGAAAGACCTCTTAGACTCAGATAACTCTAAGCTTTTACAGAAGCAACTCATATTAGAGCAAATGCTAGAAAAGAATGCTAATGATTTGCTTAATAGAAGGCTTAACCTCTTAACTATATGGTCTACCATCTTTTTACCTCTTTCTTTTTATACAGGATTATTTGGTATGAACTTTGATGACATACCTTTTTTAACTAATCATCATGGTTTTTGGATCTTTACAGTTCTTTCTATTATTACTGTTGTTATGATGTTCCAGTTTTTCAAGAAGAACAAATGGATTTAGTTAAATAATAGTAATGTCTGGTCGTGACAACAAAGTACTATTAGAGCTCAATAGAAATATTAGATATCGCCGATTTTTGAGTGAGCTTGCTGATGAATCTAGAAGAGAATTTTTAAAGAAGCTCGGTAAAGGGGTAGCCATGGCTACAAGTGGCATTAAACCTGATATATCTGCTGTCAAGAAAGTTGCTAAGGTTCCAAGTTATGTCGATAAAGAAGTTTTCGACATTTATGATACAGTAAATATCGCTTTCCAAGACGTAATGCAGCGCAACTGGACCGGTGATATGGAAGCGCAACTAATTGACCGTTATGCCTATATGGCTGGAGCAAGACGTGCAAATGAGCATTCAATACCTGATAATTTCCAAACTGACCTAATGAAAAAGTTGCAATTTAAAATTTTAGGTCACAAATATGCTGCATCACCCGGTGGGCCTAGTTCACTTGCTGCAAGAGATAGACGATATAGAGACGCTTTGTTTGATAATGCTGAACATTACGGTTATCAGGATGAAGCAATAGAAAGTACAATAGCTACTTTAGAGGATACATTTGACTTTCAAGCGGTAATAGATAATGCATTTAAAGTAGCTAAAGCAAAAGGAGCTAATTCTCAGGAATTAGATAAGTACCTCAATGATGCAATAGATGCTTCTGTTGAAGCTGATCAAGAAGCAGATACTACTTTTGAAACACCTGAGCCAGATCTAGATACGAGAGATTATCAAGAAATAGATTATGCATCTGGTCCTCATATGAATAGTTTTAAGCCAGTAATGTCATTTTATGACTTTTACTTAACAGAGATGAAGAAAAAGATCATGCGCAATGCTCGCGATCTGAAAGACGAAGACGAAACAGACGAAGAGATGCCTATGACAGTCCTTGCAGGTCCAGGTGAAGTAGAAGCAGCTAATAAAGGTAAGAAAATGCGAAAGAATATACCCCAACAACCGAACGTAGCAGGAGCACCTGAGATAATAAACAACCCAGGACCTAATTATACGAACCAACCTTCATTAGGGCAGGTAAAAAATCGCACGTATAAGAATAAAAATCTAGTTTCTGGTGTTTTCAAAACAAACGTTTAATTAATTATATGTTTGAGTACAATGCAGAGATCATTAGAGTTGTAGACGGAGATACTCTAGTAGCTCTTATAGATGTAGGATTCCATACACATGTAAAATCAACGCTAAGATTATATGGAATAAACACTCCAGAAAAACGAACAAGAAATCTGGAGGAAAAGGAGAAAGGAATTGCTGCAACTGAAAGAGTAGAAGAGCTTTTAAAACAATGCGACTATAAAGTAAGACTAAACTCTCATGGAATTGGTAAGTTTGGAAGATGTTTAGCAGAAATTTCTTTAAAAACTCAAGGCGGGGAAAGCATAAACCTTAATAGAAGGCTTCTAGATGAAGGTCACGCTGTAGAATATTTCGGTGGTTCTCGAGACGGAAAAGGGTAAAAGTTGACATCATTAGTTTAGTGCTATAATAGATGTATGAGTAGTTATAGCGAAGTAGGATCGGGTCGTCCTATCGAATTAGGCCCAATTGCATTTGCGGAGAATGCACGACCGAAGAGCGTGACTGTTACGTTTACTCGTGACACAAACGGTTCTTATCACATTGACGAAGCTTCTTTTGAGGCTAAGACAAATCAGTACGAGAGCAAGCAGAAGCGTTTGAATGCTCGTAACGTAATGCGTGAGATCCGCAATGCGGCTTACACAAGTAAGCTCACAGTTAACTAATTTAGTTGACCATAAAGTCAGGCCCGATGGAAACATCGGGTTTTTCTTTAAATAATTCAAGTGAAACATATTCCATCGCACATTACTGTAGATTTAGATGAAAAGGATTTCTTCCAGCATGTCGATTGTTTTTTTAATTTGTTTAACCTTCATGAAGATAATATTATGTGTGGTTGTACCCATAATATTACCATGTATAAACTAGACACTGACAACATTCGATCTCCTTGGAAATTAAGTGGCGAGAATAATCCTTGGTATAAACATTATAGATATACTGAAAAAGAAAAAAACGAAATAATAACGCTAAAAGAAGAGTTTGATGCAGAGAAGGAATACATGGACGGTATGCTAAAGAACAATCTCATTCCATACGAAAACATCATGACTCCTTATACTACTCTGACTATCACTAAAGACTCAAAAGTTGTTAGAGATATTAATTCTACTAAAACATACCCTGATGTCAATTCTCATATAGTTTACGCAGAAAGAAATAAAGACAATCTTTACGAAGGGGAACATTACCACCCAGGCATTGATTGGTCTGGTTTATTTCTAGGCCCTGTCAAACAACAAGAAATTTATCAACAATTGGTTGACCCAATAATCTATCCAGAATTAGATTGACGTCCCACCGGATTCATGCTATTATAGTTGCATGCATTGTAAATGTGGCAATCATATAGAAAAAGAAAGATCAAAGCTTAACTTAAAGTCATGTAAATCATGTGCCTTTACCGGTAAAGATGTAGGAAAAGTTAAAGGAACCATGATCTATTCTCATAAAACGGCACCATCAATTCAGATTGTGAATAAAGATGTTTTCGATAGTACTCGCAAGTATTATGTTCCAAGTGGAGCTAGATCTGCAGTAAAGAATTTCTCAAAAAATTTGTGTTCTTAGGATTACGCATAATATATATTCATATGAGTTACTACGCTGAACATTATCACAACCTAAAAAAGTTGGTACGACCTAAAGGTACCACTCATGCAAAAATTCTATGCGATGATAAGAAAAAAGGATTTACACCTATTAAAGACTTTGATGTATTTCAAGGTGTCTCTGGTACTGTGACATTTCTAAAAGAAAAGAGAGGTGGAACTTACGTAGAGTTAGGTAAAATGTATTTTGATGGCGTATGGCCAATCAGAGAAAAAGAAGAAAAATAATGGCTCATTTTATAAAATTAACTAATATTGACGGAAGCAAAACATTGTATAATCTAGATGTTGTTGTTAGTATGGACCCACTTGAAAACGATGCTACTGTCATTCAGACAAGATGGGGTTCAAGTAAAGTAAAGGAAGATGTTGATACAATTCTTAAATTAGCATCTCAGGATAAAGGAATTGCACCTGGACACCAATTACTAAATGAAGGAGAATAATTTAAGACCCGCGCCTCCTGAGAATGATCTTATGAATCATTTCCTAGAACGAGTTAAGCTCGAGCAGACGAGTCTGGGCGGCAATGCACAAAGTCGTGGCGCGGTACTGGGAAACCAGTCCAATAAGAACAAGAGTGCACCTTTTTAAAATGACTATCGTTGCTACAAATGGGTGTTTTGATATTTTGCATGCGGGGCATGTACAATATCTACAAGAAGCAAAAAGTTTGGGTGACAAATTAGTAGTAGGGCTTAACTCAGATAAAAGCGTAAAAAAGCTTAAGGGTAAAGCTCGTCCATTTAATAATCAAAAGAATAGAGAAATTGTTCTTTCTGCTTTAGAATGTGTAGATGAAGTAATTGTATTTGATAGTATTGACTGTTCTAGCTTTTTAGAGCAAGTCAAACCAGACATATATGTAAAAGGTGGAGATTATAAACTCAATCAACTACCGAAGTGCGAAAAGAATGCACTTGAAAAGTTTTGTAAAGATGTTAGAATTCTCAAAAGATACGATAGTCTATCTACAAGCGATATAGGCTCGGTAGTTTTTAGTGAACGACATTGCAATTATAAAAATGAAAGAAGAGACTAAGACACAAATTAAAGAGGCCCTTATAGGGGGAGCAATAGCTTTTGTAATCACATGGGTTGCATGTGGTTGTAAAACTACACCACAGCATGATTTTTCGGATAGGTACCGATATTATGTTTTAGATGTAAATGGTTCTGAACCCGACGCGGTTTTCGATGACATCGATGATGCTGAAAGTTATGTTGAGGACTTTAAAGAGTTTCATAATTACCGAATAGTGAAAGGACAGTAATGGTTGGAGAGTTTATGAAAAATAAAGCACATTCACCAAAAATTATAAAGAAGGAATGGGGTCAAGAGGTGTGGATGGCAAATGATTTAGAGAACAATTACTGCGGTAAGATTATATCTATAGGCCCGGGGTGCAGCACATCATTACATTTTCATTCGAAAAAGCACGAAACGTTTTTTATAGTAGAGGGTTCTTTAGAGTTGCATATCATTGATACAGAAACAGCTCAAGAGCAAGTAATACTTTTAGAAGTAGGAGATACATATGTTCTTGAACGAAACGTTCCTCATAAATTAGCATCCACTCAAGGGTGTGAACTTATTGAGATAAGCACATATCATTTAAATGAAGATAGTTATAGGATTTCAAGATGACAACACAATATAGAGATATGACGTTTGAGGAAATTAGAATACAAGTGCTTTCTAAGTTGACCGATCCAGATGTCAGTCATGTCGCGGTAACAAGAGCACACGAATATCTATTTGGAACAACAATTCCGCATGCGGTAGGAGTACATGCCCCGGAAGGAAAAATAAAGGTGATTGGATATAAGGTGGAGAATAACGGAGAATCTGATAATTAATTATATGGGTATGTTTGATGAAATTAAAGTAGGCAAAACGTATTTGAAAGACCTGTTAACTAAAGAGCAGGAAGCAATAATAAAGCAAGGCGATGACGTTTACCAGACAAAAGACCTAAAAAATGTACTCGGTCGCTATAAAATCTATAAACGCAAGCTTTGGGAAGATACAACTTCAAGAATAATAGATAATCGCGACTATGTAGGAAAGGTAAAGGATGAAGAACCACCTAAACCTAAATGGGAAGAGGTTAAAATAACACAAGAAATTTCGTTTTGTAATTTAATTTTAGTAGATGGCGATGAGCATTGGTTCGAGTTTAGATTTCTATTCAAAGATGGTAAAATAGATAGGAAACATCTTGATGATTACACCACTCGCACTCAAGAAGAGTTAGAAAAGGAAGAAGAAGAGTGGGCTATTATCAAATCATACTACGATGCACATAAAAGCAGGTTTAGTATAAAGATTTACGATTGGATAGGAAAGAAATTTTTAGCCATTTCTACGTACTTTTCAAGAAAGTCATCAATTCCTGAAGAGATTAGAAAGACTGCATATAAAGCTGCTGGAAAAGAATATGGCCGGGGTAGCTGGTAAGAATAAATATATATGTGCGGCAAGACTCACATATAATATACGAAGGTTGGAAAGATAAGGTATTACCTGCTGCTCTAGCATTAGGAGTTGGAATACCAGCAGGTGTTCAAGTTGGAAGATCATTAAAATCAGGCGAATTATCAGATCAAGAAAAACTTGATCGTGCTTCTTCTATCTTTCAGTCTGCAATTGTACTGGCCGACATGCCAATAGAGAACGCAGCGCAACTTTATGTTGATTTAACTGCCGAAGTACCCTTGAAAGATTACCAAGAGTTGAAGGCTGGTTTAGAAAGGTTCTCTGAAACGTTACCTAACCAAGTTGATAGAAAAAAAGCGGATGATTTACAGACAGAGATAGATTTTAGAATAAAAGAGTATTATGTAGACAAATGGGCTAAAAAAGATGAAGATGCTGAAAAGGTAATGACTCAACCATATCTTAATAACGCTAACAACGAAGAAGTATTAACACAATATCAACAATCATGGCAAGGGGCTGGGGGAGGTTACGGAAAGGGTTATAAAACTAAAGGCGGCACAAATGTGCCTAATGCATTAGGCTAATGAACAATGATACTCGGCTGATATTTGAAGATTATGCGAAGTCGCTAAACGTGGCTGTAGCTGATTCATCAGCCGGGTTGCCTGTTGCTAAAAAACCATTAGACGAAGAAGAAGACTTTCCTATTTCAAGAAAGAAGTTAATTAAAAAGGTTGCTAACTTTCCTTTATTGATGCACTATTTTGAAGACGAATTAACAGCAGATTTATATAGTCAAATAGAAGAAGAACCATTGTGGGGCGCACCGGGCGAATACGACATGCAGGGTAGATTGGAAGTATTACAAGATATAGAAGATCCAGAAGTATTAGCAAATAGGGCTAAATGGAATGAACTTTTTACTGGCAATCACCCCGATCTCGATGTCAATGACGAAACTAACAAAATAGCTAAACTTGTAAAAGAGTTTATAAAAGATTTGTCAACAAAATTATCTAAAGAATATATCAATAGAGAAGTTCCCAAGTCAGCTAAGAAGTATAGAAGAGATAGCTACCCTGATGAAAAAGGGCGTAAAAGTATGGTCAACGCTGAAACAATGACATTCCTACCAGGTGGTGACGCTTATGTTACAGACCATATTATGAGAACGGCAGTTCCAAGAGAAATTGCTCCAGAAAAACCAGAAGGTAGACTAGTCGACTACATGTGGAAAGAAATCGCTGAGTATGATCCT
>Ga0080013_1001448_pt1 | contig 31571 bp, 40 predicted proteins | sample ETNvirenome_6_85_FD_69236 | JGI IMG/M metagenome (GOLD analysis project Ga0080013, IMG submission 69236) | Marine viral communities from the Pacific Ocean - ETNP_6_85 (SPADES assembly) (version 2) | ecosystem: Environmental > Aquatic > Marine > Oceanic | place: Pacific Ocean | collected 2013-06-19 | reverse complement strand
ATCTGCTAGAGTAGGTCCAACGAGCATGTCACCTGCTGTGGCATCAATTTTAACAGCATCAGTTCCAGTTCCTGCTGCTGTAATAATAATTGATGAATCGTTAGCACCGACTTGCTGAATTGTAAGATCTTCTCCTCCCGTGCTAGATGTAATGGTAAAGTTCATATCATCTGCACCGTCAATAGAAACAGTACCTGTTGAATCGATTGCAACGCCTCCGGTACCCGCGTCGATATCAATGCCTCCTGATGCGTGACCAGATTTCAAAGTAAGAGCGTCTGCTGATGCAGCACCTCCATCGATTGTGACTTTATCAGTTCCCGCATTTACCGCAATTGCTGATGCTACGTTACCTGACTCAACTCTAAAGTCGATATCTGCGTGGCTGTCTTCATTAATGACAACACCTTCACCATCTATCCTAAGTGCTTCGTCACTTGTATTTCCAATAACTGTTTCAAATGCTGTTTCACCCTTGTTTATATAGAGTGTGTTAGCACTAGAATCCAGAAATAGTGCCTCATCTTCTCCATTTGATTCTACTCTAAAGTCACCAACTGTAAGTCCCTCATCATTGACTACCAGCCCTCCTCGAATATTTCCATTTCCTGATACAAATAGATTTCCTGATACATAAAGGCTTCCTGTTGTGGCCTCTGTAACTTCGACAACCATCTTTTCTGCATAGAACACACCTGAGACTACTATGTCTCCTCCGAAACATACTACTCCTGATTTCTTAGTCTTGCCTTCATTTGCACCGGAAACAAACATCCAAACATCTGTTCCGACAGATGCTGTCATATTGTGTGTCATTCCGCCATATAGGTTTGATGCATCTGATGAGCTATATATTAAAAGTCCTATGCTGGATTTTCCAGCAGCGGTTGGACCTATTCCGCCAGATGCAATGATCTGTGTTGTTCTGATTTGATTTGCTCTAAAGTCTCTAGCCATCACAGTCCTCGTCGTGTGCTAATTGCATGATAGAATACCTTTCCAGTAAATTTACTACTTAGGCCAATAGTCAACTCACTAGATGATACACTAACTATAAAAGGATTAAAGTTTCCATCTTCACATGATAAAGTCACGATTGGTACCTCATGATGATCACCCAGTGAAGCTGTTTGCTCATCACTATTACTAAACTGGACCTCTCCTGTTTCTACAGTTAGTTTATCAAATTTACTCATGATCCTACCATTATTGCTTGAAAGTGAACCTTTCCAGTAAACGCTGCACTAGAAGAAAATTGAATCTGGGTAGTAGATATCGAATCAATAAATATATTGACATCAGCTGTATTGTTGGATTCACTATCTACAGATATTGCAGTTACAGTAGGTGTAGATACAAAAGTCTCAGTAAATGTATATGTTACTGGACCGTTTGTGTCTGTAAAGCTAATATCCCCAGCTTCAATAATGACCTCTTTGTCAGCAACATACGAATTTTTCGGCCTAACCCTGAGATATGGATAAACCTTTCTAAATCTATTCTTATCTCTCTTTTTAAATTTTGTTGAGCCCATGTTAACTACTCCATGAACTAAATATTCAGTCTAAATGACTTTTGACGCTAATGTAGCCAGCTCTGATCTTTCTCCTTTCATTAGTGTAATGTGACCAGTTAATTTCTCATCTTTTAATTTTTCAATAACTATTGTTAGACCATTTGAAAAGCTATCGATGTACGGTGTATCTATCTGCTCTACATCACCTAGCAGAACTATCTTTGACCCTTCACCAACTCTCGTTATAACTGTTTTAAGCTCATGAATTGTAGAATTTTGTGCTTCGTCAACTATTAAAAATGTATTATTAAATGTTCTTCCTCTAATAAATGCAAGAGGAGTAACTTCGATTATACCTTTTTCTCTCATGAGTGAGAAGTATGTCAAGTCCTTAAACGCATGCCTGACATTGTCAACAATTGCACCCATCCACGGATCCATTTTATCATTAACATCTCCTGGAAGATATCCAATATCCTTTCCAACAGGTTGTAAAGTTCTTGTAATTACAAGTCTATCATACCTCTTCTCCTGCAATCCTGATAGGGCTGCCATTAAAGTTAGAAACGTCTTCCCAGAGCCTGCTTTTCCAGTTAGAGTGACAAGTGGAATGTCTGGTCTAGATAAAAGCTCTAAGGCAAACTTCTGCTCTTTATTTCTAGCGGTTACTGAACATGTTTGTTCAATTCTGTTTTCTAGATGAATTATTTTGCCATTTTTTTCAACACCGATCAATGAATTATTTTGTTGCCTTCCGACAAAAAATTCATTAGGATTTAATTCTATATCAAGGTCTTTACAGGAAATAGATCCTTTTTCATAGAATTCATTAATAATATCTGGTGAAAATATTTCAATCTTTTTTTGACCTACGTAAATAGAGTCATCCTCTGTTATAATTCTATCTTTGTAATAATCTTCTGATTTAATCTTTAATGCATCACACTTGACACGAAAATTTATATCTTTTGTAATTACTATAACTTCACTATCTTGAGAAGCTATAAGATGCATTGCAACCCCGACTATCTCATTATCACCAGACCTTAGATCAAGAGAGCTTGGAACATTCTCAGAATGTGATGTTTCAACCCTTATAGATTGATTATTTTCTAAGATAACACCATCGTGAAGACTTCCCTTGCTCCTTAGATCATCTAAGAATCTATTAATATATCTTGCGCTTTCTCCCAATATTCCCGGTTTTTCTTTAAACCTGTCTATCTCATCGAGTACGATAAGTGGAAGAACAACATCATTATCAGGAAATGAATGAATTGAATTCATGTCATATAATAAGACTGATGTATCGACTATAAATATCTTTCGCTTGTTTGACTTTGACATTACAAACCCATGGTTGATGTACACAAATGATTACTTGTGTAAATTAAACTATCATCACTAATAATAGGAAAATTATAAGCTATGAAATGTTTTGAAAAATGTAATCTATTAAAGTCACCTTGTGAAAATAGCTCTTGTAGGTACTTAATAGAAAATAGTGAATTTATGAACTGTACAGTAATTGCAGCTAAAGAAGGACCCATGACCTTGCAACAAATAGGTGATATCTTTGGTGTAACTAGAATGCGCATATGCCAGCTTGAAAAGAAGATCTTAAAAAAAATAAGCAATATATCAATATAAAAAATCCCCGCCATACTAAGTATGGCGAGGAAAAATAACAATCTATTTTTTAAAAACTACCAGTTAACACCGGTGGTAATTGCAACTCGATAGTAGTCATTTACATCTGGAATAAAAACAAGATGAAGTGGTACACTAAATATTCCTGCATCTTGTGTCCACCCAATTGCAGTAACTAGATGAAAATAGTGATTTTCATCTGACGGATCTACAATGGTAGCATTAGCACCAACAGCTATCTGAAGTGCATCACTAATTTCAAATCCAACAAGTGCATTAGCTGAAGGTAGCAAGACACTCTGATCTAGTCCGCTAATTGTTAAGTTCTGAATAAAGAGGAGGTCAAGCCATGTTCCTCCATCCATTGTCTGTTGAGATTCAAATCCTAGTGCAAACATGTGCGGACTGTCCAGTCTTTCAGTTTCATCCGCCCTATTGGCGTAATTGTATCCAAATCGGATTCCCATACGCTTAGTCCAATCCATTTCTGAACTACTATCTCCTCCTCCGACTGCATGATCATCTGCAAAAGCAGGTGTCGATAGTCCAAGACACAACATGCATGCCAAAATTTTCTTAAACATTTTTCTTCCTTTCTGTGATAAACACAGTTCACAAATTATATTGAAAGAAGAAAGCAATGTTAAACTAGCAAAACTCTTGCCTATACTTGATCAGCGCCTTTTCCTTCATCTTGGACTCAAGTACAACGTCTAGAGTATGACCCAGGTCTTGAAACGGTTCGTAGTACCAGCTGCTGTGTGCAGTCTTGCCAACCTTGGGATCTTCATAGTTTTTCTTTGAGCTTGAATGATGACACTGTGGTGTAATACCTTTGGGCCATGACTCTACAGCCATATCCAGTGCTTCATCATATCTCGAATCTTGATGCCCACATGTGAAGTGATGTGAATCAAATACAATTGGAACACCGGCAGTTTTGTAAATTCCATGATAAAGCATCTTTGTAGAAAATAACCGTTCCCTATCATCATTCTCTACAGTAAGCCTGGTTTTGACACAGCTTGGAAGTCTGTCAAAAGCCTTAAGCCAGCGTGCAATTGCAGAATCTCTATCTCCATACGAAGCTCCGATGTGAATATTAATCTTTGACCAGTGATTTCTTTCCATACCCATTAGGTCAAAAATTTGCCCATGCCGTGTTAGATCTACAATTGAGTTGTTAACAACTTCTTCTCTATTAGAAGTTAGAATATTAAAGTGTCCTGGGTGAAAAGAGAGTCGCTGATTATTTTCACGAGCAATCCTGCCTGCATACTCAAGATTGAACTTAATACTCTCAAAATCAGGTAACTCTTCTAATTCATACTCACTCATCCATGGAAATAAGCAGGATGTGATTCTAAATACCTTGATGCCCTGCTGGTTGTTCCAGTCGATGATTTTAATAAGGTCCATTGAATTCTTAAGCGAAAGCTCTGATGCATATCCTAGACCCTTTTCTACATATGTCTTTTTTATCATTCCCCTGTTGCAAGTAACCCTATCTCGATTCCCCTTTTGAAGAGTCACATTCATACACGCATAGCCAAATCTTACTGTCATATTACCCCCTATGTGCTATTTTACCACAGGGAGGGATACGTTACACGTATTACTAGCTATCTAGCTATGGTGAAACAAATAGTGAACTATTTTCCGAATCAGGGTCATTACACCTACAGGAGTAAATTGACACTTCTCTTATTCCATTACTTCCTGCACAGGCTGTCTCACATTTTGCAACTGTGTCACTATCAAGACTACAGTTTGATAATCCAAAACATATACAGACTGTAAGACAGATATAGAGAACACCTTTTGCTAAAGATCCTACAATTGAAGCTGCTGTCTTACTGTCTACTAAGTCAATACCTGGACCTGGATCTGGCGTTCCATCTAGCATGATATAATTTTAACACATATTCAAAAAATATAAAAAATGGGCCCCAAAAAGGGCCCATTTAAGTAATGGATTTTATCTTATTTAGTCAATTTTAATTGAAATCGGCTGAATTTCCGCTCTCTGTGGAACGGTAATTATAAGAAGCCCGTTTTCAAAAATTGCTGAAGCATTAGAAATATCAAGATTATCGTCGTAATTTACGTACGTCTTTTGAAAATTTCTTCTAGCAATTCTACGAGAGCTTTCTGTTCCTGAATTATCACTACAATTTGCTGAAACTGTGATACTTCTTCTTTCTGGCTGAATTCCTACATTAAGATCACTTCTAGAAAATCCAGCTAGTGCAAATTCCATAATTGTATTTCCATTTTCATCATTGTAGATATCTGTTACAGGATATCCTGATGTTGTCTGTCTAAGGTGACGAGGAAAGTCGGTAAAAAAGTTATCGAAAACATCGTCAAAAACCCCGCGACCAAGTAGTCCGGGACGGTATGTAGCTATTGCATTTGTCATTTTATTACTCCTTTTTAAGCAAGCTATTGGGTCTCTAGAAGCTCCAAAACTGGCAACTTCCTTGACCTATTAAAATTTTAGACACCAAAAAAGAAATGTACAGGCTTTTTTATCTTTTTTTGATTAGTCTTTAAAAGTAAACTCAACATGGGAATCTCTTATCTGGTTTCCCATTTTTGTAGTTTTCATTTCTACAAATCTAGAATTACAAATAAAGCAGGGATCAAGTGGTCCAAATGCAAAAGAAGATAGCCTGCCATTTGTTCTTAGTATGTAGTCATCAATTGCTAAGCCAACACCTTGCCTCTCTAGTTTGACTGGATCTCTAAGGTGCTTATTTTCTTTGTGCGAGTCTCTCTCAATATAGAAAAGATCCCTATCCCTATACCGTCCCTGGTAGTCATCGCAAACAATTAGTGTATGATTGTGTGTAAGCTCTTCAAGCATTTTAAGCTCATTAAAGACTGTATAGTAATTGTGGTCTCCATCAATCATTACTAGATCATAATTTTCATATATCTTTTCTTTATTGATATTGTTATACAACCATTCTAGACTATTAATTTCATATAGTTGGACATTTTTCTTACCCGCATCCCTGTCAAAATCCTTCAGACAAATTCCTGAAAGTTGCCCAATTTGTTCAACAAGTAGCCTATTAACTTTCACGTCTATTCCGACATATGTGAATTCATCACAGTGAACAGACATATTATGCAACATTGGAAGTGTTGTCTGACCGACATCTAGGCCAATTTCTAAAACTCTTGGACTTTTAAAATTTGTTAAAAAGTCTCTTACTAAGAGTTTTGAAAAACCCAGATATGACACTTATTTCACACTCAAGTAATTTCTTGTGCATATAGCACAGAAGCATGCACCAACAATCCCCCAGATTAGATCTCCATCTAAAAAGTTGCTAAATGACCAGACTCCATTTATGATCGCACATACTAAACTAAAGTATTTAGATCTTAAAAATTCCATTTTTTATTCCCCCCAGTGTAAGTATAAACGTACTTAAGACTAAAATATAGTACATTCACATGCAGTAATTGATTTATTTTCAAAATATCCCTCTATGTCCCAACATTCTTCTCTATCTATGATAAAGACAGACTTATCGAGAACAGAGTACTCATTAGGCTCATAAAATGTCCATTCACCCTCGTCAACAAATCTTCCCCACTCGCCATCTCTAATTTCTTGATTCTGATATGAAAGCAAATCTCCAGATTCATGAAAATTAAAACAGATAGAGTATTCCTGTATTTCCCACCACGAATTTTCAAAAGAATCTCTCTCGAATGGCTGAGAAAATTCTACGCAAGATAGTAAAAAAATGGCTAATAAATATTTCATTTTTAAAATGGTGGACCCGGCGGGAGTCGAACCCGCGTCCGCAATAGTTTCAAAGTTAAGTCATTCACAGGTTTGTCTAATTTAGTATCACAAATTAGAAAATATAGCTGATTATCCCTGCGCTTATCAACCTGTTGCGCCCCACCTGTTTCCAGGGAACCATTCTGATTTTTTATTTTCGCAGGATCTCTACCTGTTATCTTAAGTTGGGTATCAAGGTCCTAAGAAACCCCGACGAATTAGGCCGCTAGGCGGGCTGCTTCGTAGTGATAATTGTTATTGGCAATTAAATTTTTGAAACCGTATTTAAGGTCTACTGTTTCGTGTGACCACCTGCACTCTTCTTCTCTGCTACCCCGTCGAAGCCATTTCGGGCCCTTTATGATTTACTAGATTCCAGTGAAGTCTTAACAAGTTCAGCTGCTCTTTGCTTGAGAAGACGAAGTCCCTTTCTAGCTCTAACACCTGCTGATTTATTTCCACTAGCATTTTTGTGAACATCCAGCTCAAGACTCTCAACAAGAACCTTTAGCTCAGTCCACTCATTTAACATACTTGATGACATTTTTATCTCTCCTAGTCTACTGTAAGTATTTTCTTTTCTTCTTTTAACCCAGTTTTTTGGGTTCTAACAAGTTCTGTAATTCCAATCATCTTATCTCTACTTTCTAATTCAAGAGATATAAGATAGATTATTTGGAGTTTTTGATCTTCTGAAACTCCAAAATTAATAATTTCTTTGACGATTTCCCTGCATTGAATCATTTTTTCAACATTGACGTCTTCTTCTGATTTTCCGTATTTTTTCATCTTAACTGATAATCCCCTATAATTTCATCTTTTCTAACATGAGATTCAATCTTTACTCTGCTTTCAGACTTTATCGTCATTATTTTAATCTGAGATGAATCTCCGACATTGTCCTTTGCTATAACAATTGACTCATTCCACAAATCATTATCTAATATAAACTTAGTATTTTCCCAAATTGATATATCACAATTGTGAGAACTCAATATCGAAATAATGTCAGGTGTCAGAGAGGCTTTAATATCTTCAATTCTCATAATTGATACCTTATTTTCAGCAGTGTGAATAATTTCTGACTTACAATAGTCAATTATCTTATGAACAACTCCGCAATTATTGCATTCACAAAATTTTGGAACTATTTCACCATCATCATCTTCAATAGAAAAAGTAACAAATTTATGGAAAACTGGTTCTAGTTTCTTTCTAAACTGAGGAAGAACACAATGGCACTGAATAAGATGTCTAAAGCCTTTCATCTTTCTACTTTGTTGATCTTCTCTTTGACTTTGTAGGCTTTGTTTCAATAGTGGTGGTAATTTCCTTAATTAATTTTTCAACTCCACTATAGCCGTTTGTTAGTGACTGTTGAATAGAATTGTTAATAATTGCCCTGACCTTTCTAAGATCATTTTCACTTATTTCTACAATATTCTGCCTAGATGCTGAAATTAAATTATTCGAAACTGTATCACCTGCAAAGTTTAAAAGATCAACAATGCTTCTGTTTAGTTTTGTTTGATTTGTGGCCATTTTATTGCCCTCCTGCGTTATAAATAATTCATATTTAGAGAAAAGTAAAATACTATGACTGACTATATGGTAAAATACAGCCCGTAGATAAAATAGATGAAACTATAGAAAGAGATATTTTAATAGAACTTAGTAGCGATCTTGTAGGAATTGATTTAATATCTTGATGACTAAATGCATCAACAAGAATCATATCTAAGTCTATATTTTTATCTAAATTTCTAACAATCTTCTTTTTTTCTATGATTCCAGAAAAGATCATGCTTGGCAGCATTCTAAAGAACTTATCTATCCTCTCTACAATAATTGGATCATCTGATATATGATTATGACCTATCTTAATCTCTACCCTTCCTGAGATAAGGGATCTTATTCTTTTTTCTAATAGGTCTTTAATCTCAGGAGAGAGAGCATTATCTCTTTTTTCCCTTAATTCCCTTACCTGAACATTGACTCTATTTTTTGATAATTTATTTTGTATTGATATTTTTGTTCCTGTAATTTCAATATGATCGACAGATACAATTTTTTCATTTACAGCTTTGGATATCAAGTCACCCCTATAAGATGAAACAACATCTGCACAAAAGACAGAGGCTAGATCACTAAAAATATTTACAGTGCCTTCTGTTACTGGAATTTCAACAGGGATTACATCCAACGTTCCTCGTCGATTATTTACGTAAATTGTATTCTTAACATCATCAGACATCCCTCTAACAAACAATACATGCGGAATTTGTGACTCAGATGCTGTCTCTAGAAAGTGATGAATTTCTGACACGTTTTCAATAAATCCGTCGATTAATAAGCAGGAAGGGTCATTTCTCTTCCAAGACTTACCATTTAGTATAAACTGATTGTCAATAGGGAGCTTAAAAATAAATCCATCTATTACTGATATTGAAGATTCTTGAAAGAGAGATTTTTCAACAAATATCTTTCTAGATGCACCTGCTAGATTAAGTGATGACTTTATAATTTCTCTTATTTCTAAATTTTCAAAAGACTGATTGATAAAATAACTTAATGACTTTTTATTTACAGTATTACTTGACGATGATGCTTTTTTAAAAAGATTTCTCATATCTTTATCAATTTCATCAACAATGTCCTGATAAGCAATTCCAGAAATTATTCTTGGAAGATACTTTTCTAATAGCATAAGAGAAAATACTAGAGTTATCTCACCAGAGCCAGGGGATAATATCTCAGATGATATTGACTCTTTAAGAATAATTGGTTTAAATATTTTTTCATAAAAGCTATCTCCCTTTGAAAGAAGATAAATTTGAACCAAATCTAGTGTTGTCGTGTTTAGAGAAAATAAAAGTCCGTCTTCTTTATTTGGAATTTCTTCTAGTGATTTTTTTACATAAGTTAAAAAAGCTTTACTAGACTCTCTAGGTGTTAAAATAATTTTACTCATTTATGATCTCATATGAGACAGAGTTCTAAGAATCTCTCCAGAGATTATTAGAAGCATATATTAGCGCTTCCTCTGCACTATGTTCATTGTACCCATATTCGTCCATAAGTGTCCCAATCATGTCATTATATTTTTTCTTCTGATCATCATCTCTGGATTTGCTCTTTGTAATAATTCTTGCTATATCTTTGACAGAAGTTATAAGATAAGATTCAATTGCTTCTTTTAGTGGACCATAAGAAGAATAGTCAACAATTTCACCTCTTCTCATTTTTGCAAACATGTACGCAGTAACATCACTTCTAAATCCATCCCTAGATGATCCAGTAATTCCAATTTGCTCTTCAATGGATCTCATAAATCTCTCATCTGGATCTCTTTCTTCTTTTGTGACTCTATCCTTAACTTTTGCTCGAGTTGTAAAGCATTCAGCATTATCAAGATATGAGTCAAACAGTGATTGTGCCTGCTCTTCGTATGCTGTAATGAATGCCTTTGCTATTTCATTTTCTAAAATTTTAAGATATTCATCTCTAATAACTTTCTTTAAAAGTTCAAGATAGTGAGATCTGTCATCATCTGAAATTATTTGATCACTTACTTGTGCTATAAGTGCATCCATTGCAGATATCGGAGTTATCATATCATTTTCTGAATCTGTCAGGGCATTATCTAGAGACTTCATAATGAATCTTGTTGAAATTCCCTTCATTCCTTCGTTACGACATTCATCTCTTAAATCTTTTATATCAATTTTTTTAACCCTGCCCTTTTCAATAACTTCTTGTCCGTTATAAATCTTCATCTTAGTGACTATATCACATTTTTGAGAAGGTTGAAGTCTCGACATTACTGAAAACATAGAGGCAATTTTTAAGGTGTGAGGTGCTATATGAACTTCGTTAAAGTCAGATCTGCTTATCATTTTTTCATAGATTTTAATTTCTTGATTAAGCTCTAGGACATATGGGACATTAATCTTGACGATTCTATCTAAAATTGCCTCATTTGTATGTTCGCTCTTAAACTTATTCCACTCTGATTCATTGCAGTGAGCCAAGATGACTCCGTCAAAGTGAATCATTGCATTCTTTCCAGGAGAAGGGATTCTTTTTTCCTGAGTTGCTGTGATGACAGTATGAAGAAATTCTATTTCATTCTTAAACATCTCAATAAGCTCTACAATTCCCCTATTACCAACATTAAATGCACCGTTTAGTGAAAGAACCCTCGGGTCGTCCTCCGGATAGAGATCAAGCTTAGAAATATCTTCTGAGCCTATAAGAACAGATACATCTTGTGAATTTGCATCCATTGGCGGGACTGATGCAATTCCCCGCCTAGCCCTCTGAGAAAATGTTTTCTCAATTACAGGAAAGTCTTCATACTTTCCGTCAAGCTCATTTAAGAGCTTGTGCCTGGCAACTGGGCTAATATCACCATCAATTATAACATTTAATATTTTCTCAAATTTATCTCTTAGGGATCTCGGTACGAGCTGAAGTGGTTCTCCGCGCTGTGGATCATCTGCAAGGTGATAGAATCTTTCTCCCTCTAGCGACCTTTTAATATGCTCTGTAAGAGCAGACTTTCCCGCACCAACTGGTCCCATTAAAAGAAGAACTTGTCTGCTTTCTTCTCCTCTAGATGCAGCAGAGTTTAAAAATCTCATCACTCTTGATATAACATTTTCCATTCCGAAAAATTCATCTCTAAAGTAATCATATGTTCTTACATTTTCTCCGTCAAAGACCTTCTTGCATCTTGGATCTGAGTCTTTCATTCTATTGACGCCATGTGACTCAATAACTGTGCAAAGTCTCTTGTGAGCTGTTTGAGAAATAGTAGGATCTTTTTTAACAAGATCTAGATATTCCAGGAAAGTCCCAGAAAACTTTTTTCTCTTTTTTTTACTTCTCTGCTCATTTATGATTGATAGAAAATCTTTTTTAGACATATTCTTTCCACTTTCCTATAAAATTGTACTACAAGGGATTCAATGATAAATATCAAATCTCCCAAATTTCATCCTCAATAATAGTAAAGAATCTTACACCACCCTTCCACAGTCTTAAAATATGATTTACGGCAGCTTCAGCATAGTCTAACTCTAGATCCCTACCATCATGATCGTGCTCCAAGATGAGACACCCATCTTCTATATCCTTAACAAAAATCATGGGCATTGAATTAATTCCAATATTTGTTAAAAGATCTCTTTTGACTACTTTCCACCCATCTTCATCTGATACTTCATCAATTGTAATTCCCTTTTTCTTTTGAGAATAGCTAAATAAGTTTAAATTTTCACAATCCTCTCTCTCTATTAGGCATCGTAATGCAGATTCATCATCGTGAATTTCTCTATTTAGAAAGCATTCATCAAGACCTTTTTCTTCTTCAATTTTTTTGAATAAGTAGAATCCTAGATGGTATGGATTAAGTGCACCAATATGGGGTCTAATAACCTGATTGTGTGACTTTAAAAATGGTAGATGAAGAGAACTATCTAGCTTTAGATCATGCATTATTTTATAATGCCAGAAGCTAGCCCAGCCTTCGTTCATAATCTTTGTTTGAATCTGAGGTATAAAGTAGTGAGATTCATCCCTAACTATTTCAATGAGATCTCTTTCCCATTCGTCTAGGTGACTTCCGTGCTCAACTATAAATCCTAAGATATCATTATCAGGATGAATTGGAACTTTATTTAATCTTTCTGAATTTTCAACGCTGTCTTTAGATGAGTTAATTTTATCAATTAACTCTTTCTTAATTTTTGAATGAGATATTCTATCTTTTAAATTTCTATTTGTTTGAAATCTAATAGAGTGAGCTGAATCAAGAACCTCTTCGACTTTTTCAATTCCAATATTTGGATCCTCTATGTACTTTCTTACACGATCTCTTGCACTTTTAAATTTCATAATTGTGGAATTTGGGTGTGTATTAGAGAAGATTCTATTATTCTTAAAAAAGTCGCTATGACCCACACAGTGTGCCATTATCAGGATCTGAAGATAGAGAGGATTCTCTCTCATCAAGTATGCAATAGAAGGATTTGAATTAATAATGAGCTCATACGGTAATCCCTCCATTCCCAAGTTATACATCTGGTGAGTTCTTTCAAATGATTTTCCGTATGACCAGTGGCTATAGTGGGAAGGCATGCCGTGATATGCCATGTGCCCCATCATTTCAAAGTAATCAACAACTTCATATATTATTGGAAACCAGTCTAGACCGTAGTCCTTAGCAATAGCACATATTTCATTATCCCATTTCCCGAGATCCGAAAAGCTCCAGTCAGACATCTGATCCTCCAAAAAGTTTAGTAAAAGAAGGCCAGATATCGTCAGGTGAATTTATCTTAACTATCTTAAAAGATCCTCCGACAATTTGCTCATAGAGACTATAAAGTGTAGTTGGTGAGCTATCCCATGCAATCTTTTCATTTTCCGGTGTAACTTCTGTATAGCAGTAAAGCTGAGACAGTTCTTTTAACCTCCGGGAAAGATTAAGAGCCTTATCGTTGTCATCATTCCAATTATCTCCATCAGAGCAGTGAAACGAATAAATATTCCAAGAATTTGGGTGATATCTTTTTTCAACTATTTCCAGACATTTCTCCAGAGCAGAGGATGCATATGTTCCACCGCTACTTACTTTTCCAAAAAAATCATCTTCATTTACCTCTCTAGCCTTAATATCATGAGAAATAAAGATTAAGTCAACATTGTCATATTTGTATCTAAGAAAGTGATAAAGAAGAAAAAAGAATGACCTTGCCATAAACTTCTTATCTCTACTCATTGACCCTGATGTATCCATCATAAAAAATATAACAGCGTTACTATTTTCCTTTGGCGTCTCTTTAATGTGCCTGTATTTTAGGTCATCCTTGTGGAATGGAAATCTTTCATCCCCCTCTGAGTCAAATGTTCCAAGCCTTTGAGCAGATTTTTTTCTTCTAATTTTATTCTTAAGCGTTTCTTTTTTTGATAGACGAGGTCTAATTCCTTTCTTTCTATACCCAGATCTTTTAAACTTTTCTCCGACAATGTTTTTAAATCTTTTCTTTTCCAGCTCAGGAAGGTTTAAACTATCAAACAGGTAGTGAGAGAGCTCTTCAAGTGTTATTTCAACTTCATAAAGCTCTTCACCTTCTTTATTTCCAGCCTTGTCTCCGCCGGGCTGTTCTTTCTTTTTTCCCTGAGCTATCTTCTGACCCCTTCTTACATCTTTTCCAGGGGCTGAACCTACTTTCTTATTCTTGTCATTGCTTCCATAGACAAATCTATATTCTTTAATTCCTCTGACTGGGATCTTTATCTTCTTCTTTCCATCTTTCCCAATAATAGATTCATCAGAGACTATGTTGTAAATTCCTTCACGCATAGCTTTTTCAATTTTTTTCTTATGACGGCTTCTATCTGCAGCAGATCTATCTGCAGAAGACTTATGTTCTTTAAATGTAGACATCAGCAATAAGTATTTAGACAATTCAATGGTATCAAATATTAGAATAATTTAAAATGAAGAATAGTAATTCAACCTTTATTTACAATATTTCTAATCCACCCAGCAACGGGCTTTAGGTAACCAATACACTGTTTTTCAAATTCATCTAGGGATAGCCAGTCTGCACGTGTATGCTCAAGATGTCCAGTTTCTGGATTCTCCATAATATGAGGTTCAGATTTTGTTGATGCAATGTATAGGCAAATACTATTATCATTGCAAGACATTGTCCTCTTTCCCCACTCAAAATTGAGATCTTTTCCCTTGATCCCTGATTCTTCAAAAGTTTCTCTTAAAGCTGCTTCGAACTGACTTTCTCCTGGATCTATCATTCCCTTCGTTAGGTCGTACATTCCTAAGTGCTTCTTCTTAGAAGACATTAATCCAAGAATTCTCCATCCATCGTCAAATTTTTTTACAACAGCGATTCCAGCGGCACCAGGGGTATTGTCACTCATTGATACAAACTCCCTAATGATCTGCCTTAGTTGATGTAGCTGATTTTTTTTAAAACTTGCTGTCATTTTATCAGTAATCCTATTTCTAAATATTTGACCAAACTGATTAACCTGGATTTTTCATCATAGCAGTTAAAATTATTAAGTCTAGATTTTGAGATAGGTAGTTATAGGTGTAAAATTGTGAAGATAGTGAAAAAAATATTAAATCTAATAGGTTCATTTTTAAAACTTTTATCAAAAATATTGATTATGGTTGTGTGTCTTTTACCTTTAGTTATAATACCGCTAGTTCCGGGTTATCTAGACCATCAGGAAGATATCCAAACACCAGAGGAAAATTTTGTCTTACTATTTCTAATATCCTCATCTGATATTGCACGTTATGATACAGGAATGCCAGACGATCAATATCCGGACGTGTACGAAGGTCAGGCATCAGGATTGGCAATATCATCATCAGGTGAAAAGACATATGTCTTAACTGCAGATCATTTTTGTGACGCCTATACAGAATTTTCAATAAGCAAGGATACAATTAACTTTGGGTCAATTTTAAGACTTTATGACGTAGAGGGTAGAACGTGGGATGCAGAAATAGTAGCCCAGTCACCAGAACATGATCTCTGCCTAGTTGAGACAGACATGCCGATCATGAGAAATATTGATATTGCAGATGAAATGCCAGATATTGGAGAAGAAGTAAATGTTGTATCTGCACCACTCGGAATAGGAGGGGGAGGTGTTTCACTTCACTTTGATGGAAAGTTTTCAGGATGTGCTTCTGGAAATTGTTTTTTTACAGTCCCGGCAGCCCCAGGTGCATCCGGAAGCTTAATTTTAAATGAAGATGGCGAAGTTGTTGGAATGACACAACTAGCAGCTCATAATCTTCAAAACCTTACAATGGGTGTAGGCGTCTGGGAAATTAGGAGATTTCTTACCACGGCTGAAGAGGAACTGGGGATTGATCTACTTTAATAGCAGCGTTAATTAGCTCTCCTATCCTATATACAACAATTGAATTACGCCTCTTTATGAAATATGCACCTGGATTCTTTTTTCCAAGGCCAAGATATTTTGCAGTATCTGGGTCGGCTTTTGCAATTTTTCTCCAAACTTTTCTAAATTTTCTATTTAGCTTTATTTTTTCCTCATCACTCAAGGACTCTAGCATTATAAAGAGCTCATGCTTAGTTACAGCAGGAATTATTCCAAGCTCAATCATATTAAACTGAATAAGAAATCTTTTAATATTCATAATAAAATAGAATGTTACTAATCACCAGGTACGATGGTGACTTTCACTTACTTTACAGTTTAGTTTAGAATTCATTGAAATATATCAATCGTACCGAATTCAGATCTCATTTACCTAGAGATTTATTTCTCATTTTGTTGCACTCTATATACCCAGATTATAATTATATGTTAGAATCAACCCGCTTTACAAAAATGAATCGAAAATTATTTATATCAAAAGACCTTAATTTTTCTCCAGAGCAAGCAAGACTTCTAGGAGAATTTGTCCTATTTTGTGAAAAGAAGCTTCCCATACAGAATGGCTACGTAATTAAGATAGTCACAGATAGGGAAAGACATGGAATTGGAACAACAGCTGCATATACGGTCGGCGGAAATGAGTGCAGAATATACGCTAAGAATAGGGCACTTGTCGACGTTGCCCGATCTGTGGCACATGAGATGACACACATGATGCAAGACGAGCAGGGAATGATTGACGGACCTATCCAGGATGCTGGAGGATTTCACGAGGACCAAGCGAATGCGAAAGCCGGTGAGCTAATCAAGCTTTTTGCCAAAAGCTCTCCAGAGCGGCGTGGCATATACGAGAGAAAGCGGAGAAGCGGAAGAATATTGTAAGCTTTCTAGGATGGAAGCCTAATTCCTGGAAATGCAGACTTAACGTTATCTTCTACAGCATCATTAGTTGCGCCATCGCTCCCCTTCACCTCTATGTGCGCAGGATCCCATCCGATTCTATATTGCTTTCCATCTATTGTCTTACTGGCGGGAGACCAATCGCCACCCCAGCCAAGACCTTTTTCATTGGCCTTTTCTCCAAGAGCTACAAAGAAGTCAAATGCCCTTTGTGTGTCGCTCCACGCATCCTGTGAATCAACAATGTCTGCTGCCCAGGATGATGGATCACCAGAATCAGGGTCTACATTTGTATGCTTTCCAACCTTGACTTGGGATCTCCCCTGTCTAAATTTTTCCAATTGATCCTCTACAGATCTAAATGCACTACCAACCTTTGGAGAAAGGCCGTCAGCTTCAAGCTCTCTCATGATCTCCTGAACCTTTGCCTTAAAGTTCATACTGACCCCACCTCCACCTGTGTGAAGTGAGTTAATATCATCTGTGGTGTCTGGGCCCTTTTTACTCGGTCCGCTGGATCCTCCACCCTGATCGAGTGGTCCGCCTGTTTCACCAGCAGCCTCTCCCTCCTCTTTCTCCTGCTTTCTCTCACTTATGGTGCCCAAGACTGCTCTAGATATCTTCTTCCTAAGATCAGACTCAGAAATGGTGATGTGAATGTGATCTGGCTCAACATTCTTAACAACTTCAACATCTGTTCCTGTGCTTCCCAGTATTCTCTTTGCCTCTCTTGTGATGCAGTCAAGAGAGTTTTCATCAGTAGTTTGAGCATCTATCGCCTTTCCGCGACCGTGATATCCCCAGGTGTCACCATATCCTGACTGCTTAAGCATTCTCTCTGCGGATGATACAGCTGATTCTCGATCCGGATGACATCTCTCAAACTCATCGTATATTCTCGGACCAAGATCTCCGTTCATGTCTCCATAGAGATCATTAAAGTATGATCCGCCCATATTCTTTCCCTTGTCGTGTTTCATGTAGGGAAAGTCGTACATTGCCTCTGCCTGCGATCTCGGACCTCTATATGTTGATCCAACCCAGTCCTTAGCTGCCTCAATTGCAGCAATAAGCCTATCTCTATCGGATAAATCGTCCCCTTTGACATGTCCAGAGGCTGCCATTGCATTAGGAATAACAGCTATAAATTTCTTACACTTGTCTGTGATCTTATCAGCTTCAGATTTTGGAGAGACCAGGTTAAAGATGGAGTCAATTCCCTCTTCTGGCGGCCAGGGAAGCTCAAATGGACTCTCTGGTCCCATCTTTATGGATTTTTTCTTAGATTGTCTTTTTTCCAGAAGAGCATTTCTAATCTCACTTCTTAAAAAACTCTCTGTGATCTTAGATTTATTTGATAAAAAAGAGCCTCCACTTTCCCAAAGAAGAATCTCGAGCGGACTTAAATTTGAAGATTCATGTAATCCAGCAGTAGCACCGCTTGCTGCAGCATCTTGCATCCACGGGGGCATATCATACTGAGCCATGATCTCTCTTGCCTTCTCCTCGGGAGTGGGCTCAGATTCTTCTTCTTCTTCTGCTGCAGCAGGGGCTGCTTCCGCAGGTTCAACCCCTTCCGGTTCTGTGTCTGCAATTATATCTGCATACCCAGCTGGATCTGACTCTCTTGCCCAGTGATGATCCTCTAATAGCTTTTTATTCTGCTCGTAAAGCGCGGTGATATCTCCCATCTGATCCTTAAGATAGAAGTATTTTCCGGGATCCTCAATAAAGTCGGGAACGTCACCTGGCTCATCACCACCCCATCCCACAGATGGAAATCCCTCGAGGGCCGATCTTACCCTAGAGGCCCACCGATCGTATCCCGGATCACCCGCCTCCCATTTAGCAATTGATTTACTCTCAGGAGCCTCATTAATCTGTCTCTTGCCTGCTGGTGAAGATTGGACCCAAAGCCAGGATTCTAGTGGGCTAAGACCTGAAGACTCAGCTAGCTCTTCCTCTTCTAGGACCTCCTCTTCATCCCCGTCATCCTCGTAGAGACCATCATCGTCGAGGAACTCATCAGCCTTAGCCGCTGCTTCAGCCGCCAGATTCCCAGCGTCGTCGAACAGATCTAAAATGCCCTCGTCGTCGCCGATCTCACCATCTATCATGTCGACGAAGGAGTCATATCCAGTGTCTGTAGCATCCGAGACCACACTTCCCTGGGCCGCACCATTCCTTAGAGCTTCAACCGCTTTCCAGGCTGCAGCAACAAACGGATCATAGTCCGTTCCCATCCCTTCTGCTTCCTCCCACATATCGGCGACAGCATCTTCATAATCTGACTGAGTAGACGCCTTCGATGCTGCTTGCTCCTCGTAGTCACTCTTCATAGCACCCACTTCAGACGGCTCAAATGTGAATGCGTAAGAGTCAGGATGAGCAGTCTCAGAATCGACATGATTTAAGAGAGTGTAGTCTATGTCTCCTTCACCGACCTCATCCATCTCACTCCACTTCTTCCAGCCGGTGAACTGATATTCAATAAGCTTACCATCGGAATTCTGGACGCCGATCACATCTTTTGTCGTTAGCTTCTCAAGAAAGTCACGAAGATCTCCCTCCTCTGATATGTACTGACTGCCCTTGGAGAGGTCATTTGAGGGCCAGCTTACATTTTCTTCTCCAGGTGCCTTTAGCTGAATAGCAGAGACAGTTTTTCTCTCAATGTCGAGGCCCATGTCCTCAATTGCACCTGCAGTTTGGGCGGCGAGCTTTGTACCACCCTTTCTCTCAACGAGAGACTTTCTCAGCTGAGATCTAATTGAAGCCCTTAGTTCACTTTCAGAAATTTTCACTCTGATCTCCGGTCGGTTAGGTGAAAAAGAGAAAGTTTATTCACCTCTACGAGCTGCTCTTCTTTCCCGTCTAGCAGCTCTTCTTTCTGTTCTATTTCCCTGTCGTGTTGCAACTCTATCACTTCTACCTGCCTGCCTAGCCTGTGTCCGCTCAGTTCTCTGTGTCTGCCTGATGTATGTTCCAGGCCGACGTCTAGCAGCCGCTAGATCAGCATCAGCACTAGTTGCTGCCGGACGAGCTTCAGCTCCACCGCCACCGCCACCGCCAGTTACCGGAGCTGGAGTTACTGGAGCTGCTGCAGCTTCCTCTTCCTCTTCTTCCTCTTCTTCTGCTGCACCAACTTGACCAGGAACAGAACCGTATGCCATTTGCTCCTCATTTGGACCCTGAGATGTAAACGGTGGAACACCGAATGTGACTTCGTTGATCATCATCTTGATGATATCATCAATTGTAACTGTTTCTGTGAGTGACATACCTGTCGGTGCCTCCATCTTCTTAAGTGCGTTCATAGCATCTGTCTTCTTCCAGTCTCCGTTTGTTGCAACATTTGTGAGAAGGTTAACAAATTGATCTCTCATGATTGGACCCTTATCAGATATGGGAAACTTAACCTTTCCGATGTCCTCTGCCATCTCATTGTCACCACTAACAGCAGCGTTTAGGACGGCAGCCTCTTCCGACTTTCCGTCCTTCACCATAGATGTAAGTGTTCTTCCCTTAGCAGCACCGTAGAGAAGAGCGGGAGCAGCAACGATAGCACCAAGGCCACCGGTTGCGATTGTAGCAACAGCAGCAACTCCGAGATCTGCAGTGAGCTCACCAATGGATGTATTCCTGACAGCGTAGATCGCTGTGAACATACGGGACCTTGAGAGATCCGCAGCGTCTCCCTTGACGACGTTTGCAAAGATCTGAATGCAGGCGGCTAGGTCACCCGCGCTGACTGGGAATGTGATTAGATCCTGTGCCTTGTCAACCTCGGGTCCAAGCTCTGCAATTGCCTGGGTGACACCTTCAATTGTCTTGGCTAGTGCCTCACCAGCATCTGGGTCTTCCTCACCTAATGCAATAGCAACGGCTGAACCGGGTGCAGGAGCTCCCTTAGCTTGAATAAACTGAACAGCACCCTGCCTAGTTGCAGGATAGCCTAGTTTTTCTGCTGCAACATCATCCCACTGTGAGTAGATAACCTCTGGAGCAAGAACATCTTCACCAGTAATTGGCTGCCCCTCCTCGTCAACAAGCCGCGGCTCATATGCCAGCATTATGAATTGGCTCCATGCCGGCCAGAAGTCACGAAGATCCTGGGAACCTCCAACAGCATATGATACTGTTGGCTCACTACTCTCAGCAAGGGCAGAATTTAGTATTGCAATTTCAGCAGGTCCAAGAGATCCTGTCTGAGCAGGCCCTGCATACCTCTTCCCCTCGCCAGGTGCTTCTTCCTCTTCTGCAGGTTCTGCACCAGGTGCTGCAATTCCCGTTAAAGTTGTATAGTCTTCAGCTGAAACTGTCGCCTTTCCAAGACGTGTCTCAACAGCAGCCTGAGTTCCAGGACCCCATACGCCGTCTGCCTGAATTCCTAGGGCTCCCTGAAGAGCTCTGACCTCTGGGCCCCTGGCCCCATTAGCAAGTGGAAATGCTGCCTGCTCTCTTAGCAGCTTTTGCATTCTTCGTCTCATTTTTCTGTTATAAGATTTGAATCCTGGAGCTTTTGCATTCTCCATCATTCTCTTAAACTTCTTTCTACGAACCTCATCACCAATAATTTGTCTCAGCTTTGTTTCTGTCATTAACATTTGTGTCTATCTCCAAACGTGTTGCACAATAGTAAATATTGACCAAAAGATAAAATATTCATCAATAGCCATAAAAACAGGCCATTCATTTAATAGGTATCTTTCACAACATCACAATGACAGGCATGTAATTACATTTATTGTGTTGTATAATAGTATTATAATCGGAAAAAGGTTGAGAAATCAATGAGAAAAGTACTGCTTTTAAGCCTTCTAGCTTCAACTGTCGCATATGGAGACATTCATACTGCACTAATGGAGAATGTTGAGTTTAGAGAAACAAGCGAAAACACCCTTCAGACAGAGGGCGGTAATGTAACAATAAATTATAGCGGAATGGGATACGACTATAAGAGAAAAGAATTCCTAAGAACAGTGATTATTTCTGGAAATATGCTTCCTGACTTCCTTAGTCAGCTTGGAATTGAATCAAATAGGTGCAAAACACAATCAATTAATGTCTACGATGTTGAGCAAGGAATTCTAAACCAGCCTCAGCTTTATGAGCTAGTAAACTGGAATGACTCTACAAGAGCTCAACTCTATGGATCTTCTCCGCTAACTGGAATTTATGATAGAGACAATCCAGGAAGAGATGCTGTGACAATTTACACTGATGTAGAAATTTATAATCCAGAAAGGTCTCTGGTAATCTCTCATGAGCTTGCACATTTCTGGCATGATCAACTTTGTTTAGGAAGTCAGATCAATAGTGAAGTATTTGCACAACAGTTTGAAGCTTTCTATAATAGTAATAAGTTCAATACGAAGTATCGAACGCACGACTCACTTCGACAGGTTCGGTAGAAGACTCAACCTCTCCCTCTTCTTCCTGATATCCAAGGCTCGGTCTCCGAGCCTTTTTCTTTTTTGGATGAGATGCATTCCATCCCCCAGGTGTTCTAAGAGTAAGAACATTACTGTCAGCATCTTCGCTTATTAAGATTCTAATAAGACGTCGTAAGTCTGCCTCAGACGACAAAACTACTCTCTTGCCGGACCAATTCTAGGAACAACAGTTGCGGGAACACCGCTGGGTGATGCTGCTACTTCAGAAGAACCGCCAAGCATATCACCAACACCACCGAGAGCAGACTTAATTCCCTCTCCGGCCTTTTCTGCTCCTCCTCTAAATCCACTCATAACATCCTGGAAGCTAAGATTGCAAACAAATTCCTTAATCTTGGTCTTGAGCTGACCACCGATCCCATCTTCAGATAGAATTGAGTTAGTAATTGACTCTCTAAATGTCATCCATATTGCACTCTGAGGATTGAATCCCATTGCAACTGCAACTCTATCTCCGGGAATTTCAACCATAGTTTCCGAAATACCCTGAAGAACCATTTCAGCAAAGTTTTCACATTTCTCTGGTCCAAAATAGCTAGGAAGGTCTCTTAGTTTAATTGCCTCTATTGTATTGGCAACAACTCTTCCAAGAAAGCTATCTGGTTCGAATCCTAGTCCGACCTGTGCTTTTCTAATGAGCTTTGCCTTGAACATATCAATTAGACCGGAAGGTGCTGATTTAAGAATTCCGGCAAGCATCGAGATGATTCCCTCGTTTATAATCTCACGAGAATGTCCCTCAAGCTGGAGCCTCCTACCTTCGGCAAGAACAACTTTGTGATAGATCTCAATTTGCTCTATTCTTTGAATCTCTTCATTTATGATCTGATGAAGTTCGGTCTCTTTAATTACTCTAGACATTATTTTTCTTTTCCTTAGTTTTCATCATCTTCTTCTCCGCTTTCTGGAAGGTCATCTAAATCGTCTTCTGAAAGCATATCGAGAGAATCATGGTCTATGTATTCTGGCCCAAGAGACTCTGTATGCTTCACACACCCAGAAAGTAGAAAAATTGTTAGAAATGCTTGTCTCATAACGTTAATAACTATCACATAAAATATGATTTAGACATTCGAATACTTATAAACAGGATAAATTTATCTTCAAAAGAACGAGTGATAAAAAAATGATAAAAAAAATAATACCGTTTCTGTTTATGCTAGGGTGTAGTGGATGCAAAGATACAGATATTGATAGCGAGTCTATAGTTGAAGATGATCCAATTACATGGACAGAGTGTGGATATGAATTTGGTGATCACCCTTGTGATTTTACACTGACAGATCAAAATGGAGATCCGTGGAGTCTATATGACAATTATGGAAGTATTATGGTGCTCGATTTTAGTGCAGAATGGTGCTATTACTGTCAAGTTGCTGCAGCTGATGCGCAGAAGATACAGGATGATTATGCTGATAGAGATGTTATATACGTTACCATTATGATAGAAGATCATCAGGGAAATGATCCCACAGAAGCCATGATCGACCGATGGGTTTCAAACTTTGGAATAACTGCTCCTGTTCTTGCAGGCAGTAGAGACCTAATAGCGCAAGGATGGGATGTATCGTCATGGCCCACATTCTTTTTCATAACACGAGATATGGAGATAAGAACAGGGATGAGAGGATACAGTGACGAGACAATGATCACAATCCTGGACATGATGCTCCTCGAGGATGTGCAAGAGGAAAAAGCTGAATAAAGCAGGTGGGCTGTGAAAAAGAATAGATTTCTTAAAGGACAACTTGTTAAAATTAGAATAGAAGGGCTGACATATACCCGTGACGGATACGCTACTGTCTCTTATCTGGGAGGATCTTTTAGGCTGTATGAGAAAATAAACCTTGAGGCATATCCATCCTGTGATGATTTCTTGGGAGACTCATCTGTTGTAAATGAAGATGATCTAGCAGTAATTATAGACTTTATTGGAAGACCGGAGAACATTGCTGTTGATCCCCAGTGGTTTGAATATGATGTATATGAGATACTAATTGGCGGAGTTATTAGGCAGGTATTTAGACAGAATATCTCTCTAGTCGTACCCAATCAATCCCAGGGTTGAGCCATCGATGACTCGCCGAACTTGCCAAAGTCGGTCCAGGAGCTCTTCCCTGGTCCAGTCCAGGCCATAAACGAAGTGATTGATCTTTTAATTTTTAGGGCAGCTGCTTCTGAATCTCTCCAATTCTCAGCAACCTGGCTGACAGAGTAGTCACCTATTTCCATCATCCAGTCGGTGATATTATTGTAACTCCATTCCACAACTTGCTTATAGGTGTATCCAAATCCCCAGGAATCCTTATATGGCGAAAGTCCCATTTTGTGACTTACCCGAGCGGTAAATGCATTCCACATATATCTACCACCACCAGGAGACTTTGAATCTAGAACGAGATCACCGTGTGTCCCTGCATCGAGCGTGGGAAATAGATCCTCTGCAGCTGACCATGTACTTCTAAGAGTTGTCCCTACCCAGTTACCATCAGCAGACTTCCACACCCAGCCGATGACATCCGCCTTTGCCCTCGAGCCTGTCTCCGGCTGCTTCGTCTGTGTCAGTGTATTATGGAGAAAGGAATCTGCCATATCTTTACCAAGCTGTTCAGCATCAGCTTTCTTTGAATTGACCAGATCTCTTCTTCGATCGAACGCATCGGCAGCGCTGGTATCGGGGGCAGCGGTGTCAGCTTGATCCGATTTCTCGTCTGCGGAGTCTCTCCCTGCCTGGTTCCAGATCAATATTAGTTCTCTAATTGCATTATAGCCACCTGTGCCAGACTCAACATATCTGGGGTTCTCACGAGATATTCTATCATTCTCTGGTGACTTGGTGATTGCTATCTTAAGTGCACCAGTGGGAAAGGCTGTGTAGTCTGTGTCGGACCTATCCCGACCCTCTTCGGGAGATTGGTCGTGGTGGAATGTGTACTCATAGCCGTCTGGACCATCTTCTGTTATCGACCTTATCCAGACGGGACTATTTTGGGCTGCTACATATTCTAGCCCATCCCCAGCGATTTTCTCATCAACAGGGTCTTTCCACGCGGCTGAGGGCACATGGTCACTGTCGTACTCTATATCAAATTCATCCTGCTCTCGGAGTAGTACTCTCTCTGCCAAGAGTCGATGAAACTTAACTCTTATCTGATCATCTGTATAGTTTTCTACAATCTGTCTGTCTACTTTGGAATTCTTTTCGTTTAGAGCTTGATTTCTTAATTGGGTTCTCACCCTTTGCCTGAGCAATCTATCACTGAGTTTCAACACAACCTCCGTAGGTGTAACAGAAATAAATATCTGTTTAATCTGTATTTTTCCGATCAAGTTTGCATAACCACTCATGGGATATCGCATATTCAATCCTTCCCATGAACATAAGGTCATAGACTACCATGTCTCCCGATCCAAAGATATCACCACTTGGAAATCCGGTGTAGCGATTTATAATAAGTGCAGGAGGGGCATCTGGAACAGGTCCAGTTCTATCAGATTTTATGATCAAAACAAGCTCGCCAATATCAAACACAATTGATAACTATTATCTCAGAGTGCGAAAAAGAAAAATTTTTACCCTATCGATGATAGAGCTGACTCAGTAGGAGTACTGCATAGAGCCAGACTGTCCACTCTCGTCTCTTAGCCGTTTCATTTCTTTATATCCGCTCCATCGCAACCAGATTCCACTGTCAGGACGCTGACCTTGCATTCTCAAGACCTCTGGTTGCACTCTAGTGATGAACCCATCTCCGGGATAGTCACCCCATTTCTCCAGGACAGCCTCAGCTTGAGCAGCTGTGTGCGGACCTACAGAATGTAAAGCTTCAGTCCAGTGACCCTGACCTGTGTGATCTGCAATTCTGTGCCAACCTGCTCTTTCATAGTCAGCTGTCATGCCACCACTCTCAGGTCCAGACCACCCACTCGCATGGGTCTCAATTCTGTTAGCCAGCTCTACCGCTAGATCATGTGAAGCTCTATCGAGAGGAACCGGACCAGGGCCACCACCCATATCATTATGCTCTATTCCAGTTGCGTCCTTCCACCTTCCGCCCCGAGGTTTTAGAAAGTCAAACATTCCCTCTTCTATTCTATTCATCTCCTGAAGGATTGCATTACGAAGCCCCTCCATGGTTATGATACCGTATGGACCGATTGTGTAGGCATCAGTCAGCTCATCATCTTCCTCTACGTCATCATCTCCTTCTATATATCTTGAAAGCATGTCTGTAGGTGCTCCGGTTCCTCGGTTAGGATTCTGTCTGTAGGGGGGTCCACCGTCGATGTTTTGCGGCCTATATGCCTCATTGAGCGCTGAGGATTTTTGTTTTGTCACCCCTCGCTTGAACATCCTTCGATAGTCTCGATCTAGCCGCTTTTTCTCTTGGATAAAGATTTTATTGAGTTCTTTCTTTGAAATTTTCATTGGCCTACCTGCGATTACTCATATAACTATTTGACAAGTTCGAACATTTTCGCGAAAATTTTATACACAAATCGCCGCGGAGAAAAAATTTACATCATTGTTGCGCAAAAAGGGGGAGGCGAATGCCTCCCCCGGAGAAGAACTAATCTACTCAGATCGCTTAAGTCTATCGCGGAGTCCTCGTAAGAGGTCCAGACCTCTACTCCAGACTCCTAAGACGCGATCACGTGCCCACGCCAGGCCTCCCAGGACCCAGCCTGTTGCAACCGACCAGGCATCCCCTATGAAATCACAGACATGATCCCAAGCGAGATCCAGAACCTCTAGAACCAATCTAAGAGGAGCACTAAGGACCCGCAAGGCAGGATGCTTATCGCGACGTGAGAGGAGCCAGGCGAGAAGAACTCCCACCAGTAGACCCTCAAGGCGGGGCATCTCAAGATGCAGGTGAATAAGAACTCCCCAGAGGAAGCTCATGACTAGGACAAGAACGCCCCAGCCGGCAAGTAGCAGGCCAGAGATGAATCCCCAGCACTGGTTTAATAGCTCTAACATGATAATCTCCTTATGTTAGTGGAGATAAATATCGCCAAGCGAGAGAGATTTCACCCCTACAGGGCAAGACCCCTCATCATCCTCTCTCTATCACCAAGAGACATCCCAGCAGCCTTGATCTGTGCCCGAAGAGCTTGAGCAGCTGTCTTCATCCCACTCATAGACAGGGCACTTGCAAGATCACCAGGTTCAGCCAGAAAGCTAAGAAGCTGGCTGTACTCACGATCAAGCTGGTCAACGTCCTGCATTCTTGTTGCCATGACAGCGTGAATGGCGTCAGTGTCAGGAAGCGGGCTACGAAGCGCCTGGTAGATGGCAGCAGCATCGGGTGAGGAGGCAGCAGCCATCTCCTCAGGAGACTTAATTCCGATCATTGACTTTGCCTTGGTGGCTAGTCCGCTAAAGATGCCCTCACGAATGAGCTCCTCACGAATGATTCTTCGAAGACCTCGAGATTCCATCATCATTCCACCAGTAGCAGCATATTGCATTTCTAGCGGATCCATGCTGGCGAGCCAGCCAGATGCATTGTCGTCTTTAACTTGGCCCGTTGCAGCTCTTACGAGATCAGCCTCAGCACCCATGCCGTCAGAATCCAGCCAGGTTGCCAGATCATCCTTCTCCCCAGCAGCAGATAACAGACGACCATATTCATCATTAAGTGCAGGGATATCGCCGGATCTTATGCTAAAAACATCCTCGATATCAGCCTCCTTGGTTCCTACGCCCTTCATGGCAGCGTAGAGCTTCACAGCATCCTCGGAGGACATCCTAATCAACTCCTCAGCTTCCTTGGGACCAAATCCAAGTCTCTTGAGACCCATGAGGGCAAGACCGCCTGCCAGAACACCACCGACGACACCAGCTATTCCCTTGGGATCCCCTGCTAGCTTTCTTCCGATACCCATCGCTCCCTTGACAAGACCTGTGATCTCATCAAGCTTCATCTCTCGAAGAGGCTGTTTCCGGCCACCCTCGGTGCCCCGAACAACTCTTCTACGTCCAGGGCCCGGGAGATCACTGATCTCCTCCAGTATAATCTTGTTAAATTCTTTCCTGCTAATCTTCATTGTTCATCCTTGACGGTAACACCAATAACTATGCGACGCGCAGGCAAAAAAAGGGGAGCCCGGCCAAAAAGCGCGAGCCCCACCTTTAAATCCAAGTCTTAGACGTCGATGCTTCCTGCACCGTCAACGGAAGGAACTGGAAGGCTCTCATTGAGGAAGTTACGAAGGGCCTGTGCCTCCTTAACCGTCATGGTGATTGAGCTGGTGCTTCCGCTATAACGGCCGTAGTCACCTTGAGTTGCGATGGTGAGGCTGTTAGAACCGGCCTTCTTGGCCGTTGAGTTGCGATTGATACCGAAGCTAAAGCGCTTCGTGGACTTGGTCTTGCTAAATGGCATGCTGTATTCTCCTGTGATATAAGCATATGACGGCCTTACTGGCCAATCAGAATAATAATACACCAGGAAAGGGGGTTTTACAAGCCTTTTGCTGAGTTATTTGGTTTTTTTCTGAGGGATTCCGGCGATGAGGTTCCAGCGCGCGAAAGTATCCCTTGACTCATTGAGTGACTCCGCTTTGTCATCTTCCTTGAGATAGTCAAGCCATCCTGCTTGAAGTGTTCCAAAGGCCGGTCGGTTCTGCTTCTTCGGATCTAGCCCCGGATTGTCGGGGTCTGGGGTCACCGGGTTAGGAGGTAGTGGAGCCTGTGGTAGGCTTGGCTGCTCTATCGCAGCGTCGACGACGCCCTGGATCTGCTCTTCGGAGGCTCCTGACGCCTTGGCCTGGTTTATGAACTCTCGGGTCAGCTTGAATAGCAGGTTGAACGCCTCCGGTGAGATCATCTCCTGGAGGTGCTCCCTTGACTCGGAGAGACCACCGATCGGTGTGCCCTGTGAGAGCTCCCTGGTCGGCATGGTTGCAAATGGATCATCCATGCCTGTTGGGTCTGCGGGTCCTGCCGCGAAGGGGTCTGCCATGCCTGTGGGGTCTACAGATGCAGCTATGTCTGCCTTCCACTGCGATTGATCTTCTTGGGCAGTCTGCAGAAATGTTCTTCCGTCCGGTAGGACAGCATTGTCGACCAGCTGGATCATCTCCATGTCACCTGCTTTTTTTGCAAGCATCTTGACCATTTGAAGAGTCGTGTTCATGGATGCCCCCATCGGATCATAGGCCGAACCGTCTTCGAACTCTTCTATGGCTATTGTGTATGCATCCCGATTTTGCATCATCTTATCGAGAAAAGGTTGGAGCTGTCTGACAAGCTTGGGATCTCGTTCACCGAACATCTCGGTAATTAGTCCCCTTATCTGTCTACGTGTGACTTTCATTTTTCTGTTCCTGCCAGGATGTTCCACCGACTGACACCGACTGAGACCTCACTAACCTTTCTATCACCCTCGGCACGGTAACCACCGGGCTCGAAGCCCTCTGAGAGTGTGCCTAAGTCATCTAAGACTGCGTCGGCTGCACCGCCGCCCAACCACTTGTTGATTCCCGTTGGGTTCTCCCTCTGCTGACGTGCATATTCGAAAGCATCCTCTGGGTTGATTGGCTTGGTTGCTGACTTGATCATGCTCCAGATCTTTGTGAGTAGACCTTGATCCTGTATACCTTCAACTGCGTCTGCAATAGCATCTGCTGGGGGGACTTCTTCACCTGGCTCGAACATCACTGTCTCGTCCGGATTAGCCTGCATCATCTCAATGGCACCTGCGTGTGTTGGAGCCATTCTCATCTCCCTTACTATCCTTCCAGCCCTTGGTGCACCGTAGCTTGTTGACTCACCTGCACCTGCCATGGGTGCATTGAGAGCTGCGATCTTTGCGTCTGCCATCGCCTCTGCCTCTACCTGAGAGTAGATAGCTCCCGGTATTCCCGGAACTGTGATTGCCATAATTTCCTGGACCATCTGATCTCTCATCGAGGTCTGCTGTTCCGGTGGGGGAACGTACGCAGCTTCCCGACTCCATCCAGCTTGCTCATTGAGCTCTTTCATCTCCCGAAGGATCATCTGTCTAATGTGTTTCTTTGTCAACCGCATGTTGTGTTCTCCGTCACTAGTGGTCTGTATCCCTTATAACTATCGGACAGTGATCAAAAAGTTTCCGGAAATTTTTTGGAATTTTTTTTGGAATTTTTTGGGAGAAAACGCAAAAAAGGAGGCGTCTTGCGCCTCCTGATTTATCATCCTAATTCTTGCTAGTCGTCAAAGAAGGAGCGTAAGTTCAAAGGATCGACGATGCCCATGGCCAGGTCCTGTGTTTTATTCTTTAGCTTATTAGCTACTGTCCATGCATCTTTCATTGTATCAAGGTAATCTTCTATCGCTTTCTCGCCTTCGGAATGCAGTTTATTTAGACCCGGTCCGACTTGCGAATTCTTTTCCGCCATGGCAAATAAGGTATCTGCAAATTGAGGATATGCATTCTCAATAAATTCTCGAACTTCTGAATTAATTCCGTCACCATCATCTTCTCTGATGATCTGTCTCATCTCTTGAAGGATCATCTTTCTCAATGTTCTTCTTGTAATTCTTCTAGACATTTTTATATTTCCCTGTGGGTTTACTGGTATAACTATTACGACTAGGGCTAAAGGGAAAAGTTTTTGGAAAAGTTTCCGGAAATTTCAATCGAAGTGTGGAGCCTTAGGCCAGCCCTGCCCCTAGGGCTCTACTGAACTTGTCTGGGGGCCCTCTGGGCTGGGGGGCGCCCCCCGGGGCCCTATGACCCCTTTTGAGGGGCCCTTAGAAGGGGCCCCCCCTCCAGGGCCTGGGCTGCCAAAAAAGTAGGCCCCAGAGTGACTAGAAGAGGGCCCCCTACTAGGCCCTATAGAGCTTCGTAGAGAGGCCCCCTAAGTGGCCCTACCCCATAGCCTCAGTGTCGGCAGTTTCTCCGGTGAGTGTGAGGGGGCCCTGCCGGACGTAGGTCCCAGTGTCCCCAGACCCAGACAGTGCTGTGCCCCCTACGTTGCCAGTGTCCTGTTACCCATACCCACTGTCTCTGTGGAACCGCCCTTGGCTTCTGGGTTCTGTGGTGGTGTTGAGGCGGCCTGGCATGCTGCTTCGGGGTGTGTGCCTCTGCAGGTGCCAAACCTACCAGGGCTGCTAGTACTAGTGTCGTCATGACTTCTCCTTGCGCATTGCGCATCTATTATAAGCTTGAGGAGCCCTTTTCATTCGGATTTAGGCTCACTTTTTACAAAAAAACCGCCCTCCGTTGGTGGAGAGCGGCGGTTAGTAGGTTCTGGCGTCGGCCTTAGGCAGCCGATTCGGCTACGAAGAGATCCGAGAACC
>Ga0080013_1001447_pt1 | contig 31574 bp, 55 predicted proteins | sample ETNvirenome_6_85_FD_69236 | JGI IMG/M metagenome (GOLD analysis project Ga0080013, IMG submission 69236) | Marine viral communities from the Pacific Ocean - ETNP_6_85 (SPADES assembly) (version 2) | ecosystem: Environmental > Aquatic > Marine > Oceanic | place: Pacific Ocean | collected 2013-06-19 | reverse complement strand
AATGCCCGAAATGCGGTTACGCCTGGGAGAAGAATAATAGTTCATGCCCTGACGGTTTTCATAGGTTCTGGGAGGCGTATCCACTGAAAAAAAGTAAGTTTGAAGCCCAGAAAGCATGGAAAACCCAGAAAATAAACGAAGAAACGTGTGAGGAGATCATCAAGAAAGTGAATCTCTTCAAAAACCGGGATAAGAAATGGTTAGGTGGGTATATTCCGCATCCTGCTACATTTTTAAGGGGGAGGAGATGGGAAGATGAAGTTGAAATTGACATAAAGAAAACTGCCCCTGCATTTAATCAACCATATTATAATGCGAAAAAAGGGGATAACGATAATAATAATACAAAGAAAAGGGTTGGCAAGACGATCAGTTTGGGGGATGTTGCCAGGCGATTCAAGGAAAAGGGGGTAATTTAGCTAATCCCTTATATATGGTTTTTGAAACTGGAAGTGTAACATTTGAGGTAAAAACTGCATTATGAAAAAAAGAAATATGCCGACACCTAACTGGCGCGATAGACCGCATAAAAGATGGCGGTGGGCTACTCTGCGATTTGAACCAGGGACGTGGTGTTTTGCCGTAAATCCTTTAAGCCGGGGTAAGTATGTGAAATGGTGGGAATGGGATAATGATGCCGATTAAAATTAATATTAAGGCACTTTCCTCTAATTCATGTTGGCAGGGCAGAAGATTTAAGAACCAGGAATATAAGAGATACGAAAAGGCACTTTTACTGCTCCTTCCCCCCGATCTCAAGATCCCGAAAAAGCGGAAACTGGAAATCAGGATTGAGTGGGGCCTCAGTTCAAAACTGGCTGATATTGACAATTTTCTGAAACCCTTTCTTGATATCTTACAGAAGCGGTATTCTTCTACCTTTAATGATAGATGGGTATATAAACTGGTTGTTCATAAGACGATTGTTCCCAAGGGAAAGGAGTACATCGCCTTTGATATAGACAGGTACGATGAGTGAAGGGATAATAAACAAAAAACCCGGAAACGCTGATAAGAATAACACGCATCCGGGCCTTTTTTCTTTGTTTTACCTTCCTTTCTTTCTTAAAATATCCATCTCAGGTAAAAATTCATCAGGGGCTGAAACAAGTTCGTGTTCCGGAACTTCCGACTCACCATAACCATCACCAATAAGATAGACGGTTTCATCGTCATTTGGTATAACTTTAAGGATATTGTACAGTCCTGTCGAATTGTTATCGTCAGGATCAATCCAATACACCCTGTCACCTTTTGAGTATTTCATTTATTCACCTTCCTTTTATAGAAAAGAGGATATAGTCTTTCTCTTATCTTATAACATTCTGGACAAATAAAATCGGCTATGACTCTCGCCTCACTTGGCACTTCTTCATACCTCATATACCTACCACAGTCGTTACAAGTGGTACAACAGCGACATAAATCAAAAGTTGTTGATATTTTTCCGTCTACTATTTTCTCGTCATCACATACTTTTTTTGGTAATTCCATTTTGTAAAGTTCTTCACCGAATAATTCAGCAAATAGCTGAATAACATCATTTCTGAATGAATGATAGGTACTTTCTGTATAGTTAGATGCAATATCAATTTTAAAATGTTCTTCTATTAAGCTATACAATTTATCATCAATCTTAATATACTTATCATCATCTATACCATATTCGTTATACTTCAACTTATCTCACCCCCTTCCTTTCTTTGCTTTAACTACTGCTCTCCATATTTCAGAGTCAGTATAATTATCTTGCCCATCATATTCATCTTCTTTGAGGTCTACACGCTGTTCTATCTTGATAATGGGATACTTTGAAGATTCAATTAGTTCTTTGGTATATAACCTTGCATTTTTAATATTTCCGAACACACAACACTCTGTTAAATATTCGCACTCTGCATCATCAAAGTTTTTCTCTGTTGTATAGCCCTTTACATCATAATAATATTTCATTATTCTTTCTCCTTAATAATTTCTTTAACTTCAAAATCCTTATCCAACACAAGATTAAATTGAATTGCATTTCCATTCATACATATTGGAAACTCTTTGTTTGTGTCAATACTAACTGCCATATTTTTATTATCACTACATGGCAAGTAAAAAATTAATTCATCATTTAATGCCATTTTCTCTAATTTTTGAAATATTAATTCTATTTCCCACTTATAACACTCACTACAATAAATATCAAAACCTTCTTCGGTAATATCTACCATTGTACCATATTCTTGTGATTTACCACAAGAACAACAAATGTCATATGTCATTATATGTTCTCCTCTTTATTTTTCAAGTTGTTTGAATGTGTTTTATTGAGTTGCATAAATGAATAATCTAAATCTTCTAAACATTTTTCCCAATTTTCTTCAGTCGCTTTATTTAAATCTTCATCACAAATGGTTTGGTTTCTGGAATCAGCAAAATAAGTGTTAAGCGATTCAATAATATCAATAATAGTTCCTATGCAAAATATTCCATCTTCGTCATATACCTTATACACAGGGGGAAAGTGCTTAAAGTGTAACATCATTTTCTGCCACTTTTCACTTATTTTAGTATCAAGATATTTTTCATATTCTGTTGCCCTTCCAGAATTATCAATATGAGTATCGCTTTGTACTCTAATTACCCTTTCTCCATTTCCAATAGTTTTATAACCTTCATCTTCTTCTTCGTCAGCAACTTCAAAACTAGGCAATTCTAATGTACCTATTGTATTACCGAAATAATCCTCAAGTTTTATTTGCACATTACACCTTCCTCTCTATTCTGTTAGTGATTTTTTTAATACCAAATCACCATTGAATATACTAATTTTATTAAAATAATTTTCCCTTATATCCTCAACAAATTTAAGCATAGTTTCTATATCAGCAAAATTTCCATTCTGGATTTCTTGTAATTGACTATGAATCCATTCTAATTTATCATATTCCTTCATTTTCTTTCCTTTCTTTTTCTTTTAAAATTTTTATGTAAATGTTCTTTCTTAAATTTTATCTTGCCATTCTCATCATGGGTATCACTAAAGATATAATCGTTACCAAATCTGTTCGCCTCTTGCCAAAGTATTTCAGTATCGTTAATCTGTTCAAGTTCGTTAGTATGACTTGTTTCCTCTCTATCATAATCATAATGATTAATTCTAGTTTCGTCAATGTACTCAATTATTAATCTTTTCTGTTTACTTGTTAATTGTCGCATAATTCCTCACATTCTTTTATATAAGGCTTTCTTTTCTATCGCCTCACCAATATTTGATAAAGTAAATAATTCTTCTTCTGTATATTCTTGCATCATACCAACAACATAATTATAAACATAAAATGTGCTTTTCAAAATCCCTGAAACTTTTTCTTCTACACAATAATGTATATCCTTGCTACTACACAACCCACCATTAAGAGCAATAAAAAATTCGGATTCTTCTTTTGCTTCTTTCTTTAAATGTTCTACTGAAGTAATTAATTTATGTTTCATTATCTTTCCTCACTCTCTATAAAATTATAAATAGTTCATTCTATTCACAAGTATATTTATATTTTACTGCATAATTAGGATTTTCTTCAATTAACTCTAATAGGTCAACTATATCATTAGCAAGGATATCACCTTCATCATTAACAACTTCAAAATCCACAATTATTTTTTCTTTTATTTCATCTGTTTTCATTTTCTTTCCTTTCTTTAAATTTTTCCAAAATTTCCATTTCATACATATCCCTTATTTCATTAATTTCTTCAAGTGATGTTTGGTATTCTTTTGTATAAAAAGAAAACCCACATGACAAACACTCACCACTAATATATGGTATGCGTGTTTCATATGCCGTATATATTTCACCACCACATTTCCAACATTCTATACTATCACTAAATGTACCCATTATTCTCTCCTTTTTATTTCAAATCAAACAAATAAAAATTAAAATTTAAGCAATCTATACATTAATTCTCCATCTTTTGTTTCATAATGTTTACGGCTTACAAATTTCCATTTATATTGTCCAATTTTGTGCTTATACTCATTAAGATTGAAATAATATGTACCACAGGAATAGTGTCCATCATCAATACTTCGCAAATATTGTCCATCATTTGATTCTTTCTCAAGTTCACCATAACCATTACTCTCACAAATTGCATGACTCATTTTTTTTCTCCTTTTTCTATTTATAAAATATGACCTATATTATAATTTTCATATTTGTCTAGTGTTATGTTTTCAAAATCTAAATTTATTAATTCTAAAAACATAGCTTTTGCAAGACTTTTGTGTTTTAATTCAATCCCTGTAAAATAATGATTCATTTCACATTTTGCATTTTCTTTTTCGTATTGATGTATTATTATTGAATTTTCACTTAATGCAATTATAATACATTCATCATTATTTTTAAAAAAAGAGTGCATTTCATTTTTTGCGTTATCTTTAAAAATAATTTTATGTTTTACTTTTAAAGATTTTAATTCATTTACTGTATCAATTATTTTATTCATTTTGTTCTCCTTTACTAAAAAAATTAAAGGTCTTTCAATGTAAACATTTATTCTGCAACATTCCCCTTCAATATATTAAATTTTAAATTTCTTTCTTCTTCGGTTTTAAACCATTCAATATAAAAGTTCTCCACATCATCATCACCAGAAACACCATAAACTAAACCATTGTTATCATCAGTTGGTTTGTGGTCATACCAAAACACCTTATGATATTCAATTTTCATAATTTCATCTCCTTCTCAATCAATGACTATTTTATATAAATGTAAATATTTATCAGGAATATAGATTATTTCACCCCCTTCCGTAAGTAACAAATTGCCATGTTCATCAAGTAATCTGTCGTGTTTATCTTTCCATTCAGATTGTTCAAGCTGATATGGATATGGAAAAAATGAATTATCCGTCATCTTTTTTAAACAATCTTCCATCTCTGGTAATAAACTTTCAAGCTGTTCTTTCATTAATAAATAATTCTTCCTGAAAATTTCTTTCTCATCTTCTACCATTACCCACCACCTCTCTATATGAAAAGATTATTTATATCGTGGAATCGTTTATTTGTAACTTCTACCATGTCTACGGCATATTTCTTACCACTTGCAGAACATTTTAATTCTTTTATATATGCTTTGGAATGTTTTGCAGTCAAACCAAATTCTTTTAATATATCAGTTTCATATTCCTTAAAAAATATACCATGTCCATTATGTCGGTATTTATCCCATAAAATAAAATGCAACACTTCATGTATCATATATGAATAACAATATTCTAATGAAGTGTAAAAAATCCATGTCGGCATTGTTATTTTTCTTGTATCATAATATGCACGACCACCTTGCACATCTTTAAATGTAGTTTTAATTGGTTTAATATTAAATTTTTTTATAAGATAATCTTGCACTTCTAATAACTCTTTTACTTCATCTTTTATAATGTTTTTTTCCATTTCCATTTTCTCCAGATTTTTTGGTATTATTCTATTAACATCTTTTCCATCTATCAAATTCTTTATGAAATCTTTTTGGTACTTCAATTCCATTACTAAAATATTTTGGTAATTTACCATCTTCTATATAAGCGTGTGTTCTATTAATAATTCCTTCATAATAATCATGCACATCTCTAACCAAAACCAAATCAAAATGTCCATCTTGATTATTTTTGTGCAACCATTTACTATCTTCATTTAATCTCTGCCTTGTATCTTCTAATTTTCCCATGTGATTATGGTCTAATACATCATACAATCCTTCATCATCTTCTTTTGTACATTCTTCCCAATCCCACTCATAAACAATTTCTTTACTTCCCTCAACCTTACTTGAAAATTCCATTTCCATTCTCCTTTATAAGATGTTTCTATTTCAACTATGCCACCATTATACACTATTTTTTTCAAATTGCAAGCATAAAATAAAATAATTATTACTCACTTTCTTTTCTTTTCAATAATCTGAATCATCTGATAAGTGGTCAAAAGAATTTGTTGGCAATAAAAGATAATGCGATAATTCACTATCAGGATAAATTGTCTTTGCTTGCTTTAAACTAGAAAAGGTATTTAAATAATTTTTTCTGTCCTGTCCTGCCAATACTGAATTTGTAGGATATGTGTCATATCCATATACTGCAAATCTTCCATCATGTTTTTCAAGGATAACCAAATAATCATAATTGTTTGCTTTTTTATTTGTCATTTTTTCATCTGTCCTCACTTTCTTTTTTTAAATATTCCTGTAAATCCTTAATAAGATATTCAATTTGTAATGTGTCTAAAACTTCAATTATGTCATTTAAAAATGCATACCTACTTTCATCTTGATACATATTGTCCTCACTTTCTTTTTAGTCTTTCACAAAATTATAATATTTTCTTGGATTGTGGTCAAATTGTAAACTGCCTAATACATTATCCGATTTTCTTTTAACCACTACAAATGGCGATTGAAAACCTATCACTTCAAAATCTTTTTGCAGTTCTTTAGTATCCCATTCTGTTTTCTCCATTTTCACTCCTTTATATAAAGGTTATTCATCTAATTCACTTAATCCCATAATCTCAAAACTATCAACTTTATATTCATCTGGTAATTCTACATTCTCTAAATAATTTAATGCTTGTTCCTCTGTTGTTGCTTTAAAATCATATTCTAATTCTATTCTTATTATTCCTTTCATCTCACTCTCCTTTGATAAAAGTTAAGAAATTTAAAAACTAAACTTCGGATTAACATTCATGGTCATGACTCCACAAAAAACCAAAGCCTAGTTTTCAATTATGTTTTCATTCTACCATAACCAACTTCAAAAGTCAACAACAAAATTAAAAAAGTTTTGTAGCAAACGCTATGCCAGACTATCTTCCTCTTTTGTAATACTCTATTCCATTATCATATGAAGATGTTAGCTGATGAACATATGCTTTAGCATATTTAGGTTTCAATCCTAGTTCATTTAATAAAGCAGTTTCTTGTAGTTTAAATCCCTCACCATGTCCATCAAATATTTTGTTATCAAATAGTATGTAGTGTACTACTTCATGTATCATGTATGCCCATGCATATTCAGTTGAATGGTCAAATATCCATATAGGCATGGTTATCCCTCTTGTCCTATAATTTGCCCTACCACAGTTGACATCTTTAAATGTTATCCTAATATCATCAAGAAAGAATCTATCTACTAGGTACTGTTGTAAATCCATTAACTCATTTATTTCATCATTAAATCTTTCTCTTATTGGTAAGTTCTTCTTCCTCTCATAAGTCTTAAAAGCTCGTTCTTTTATTTCCTTATCTTCTTCTGTATCATGTCTAAAATTTAACAACTTATCACTTATCAGCATTTTCACACTCCTTTATATAAAAGCTAAAAAGTTTTCATTTCAACTACGCATACCCTACCACAATCACTCACGAAAGTCAACAACAAAATAAGAAAAGTTTTGTAGCAAGTCTTGTGCCATTCAAAAATAATTCTTGGTTTGGCATGGATTTTGCTACAAAAATATATTTTATTTTTTTCTTGACAAACAGATGATTTTATGGTAATATGATGGGAATGAACAGTTTTTCTTTGGCATGGATTTTGCATATCGCAAAAATGATACCAGAATGATGTTATAAATAAAAAAGATTTTGAAAAAATAATTTAAAAATTAGGAAAAATAATTCTTGGTTTGGCATGGATTTTGCAGTAAGTCAAAGTAAATCAATGTAAGTCAAAGTAAATCAATGTAAGTCAAAGTAAATTGAGTTGAAACTAACCCTAATTGAGATTGAGTCGCAATTCAAATTGCGACAAGGAAAAGAATAGGAACACCTCTACCTAGAATAGTCAAAAATGGTCGGTAATTTTTTGAGTTTTTAGATTTTGACAATAGAATAAATTTATTTTATTTTTTTCTTGACAAGCAACATGTTTTATGTTATAATGCCCAAATAAGAAATTATGAAAGTAACTTACAACATAAAAAAGAATTGTTTTATATTAAAAAGTGGTAAAAAATTTCCACAACGAACTTATCAAAACATCAAATTCATAGAGAATATGAAACAAGTAAGAACTAATAAAATAACTATACCTCATACAGAAACCAACATCGGAATTTTGAAAACTTTGAGTGGATTTAAATGGTCAGATTTGGCTTTTCAGCATCTATATATTGAGAATAAAGAGAAAGCTGAACAGAACATTAAAGGACTGAACCACGATCTGTTCGCATTTCAAAAGAAAGGTGTTGGTTTCTTTTTTTCAAATAAAGGAAGGGGGGTATGTTGTGATGAAATGGGATTAGGAAAGACAATTCAATCTCTCGCATGGTGCAACCAACAGGATAAACTTACTCTTATTGTTTGTCCTTCATCAGTAAAATATAATTGGGAGAAAGAAATTAAATTCTGGTTGAAAGATAATAAAAAAGTCTTTGTCGTGAGTGGAAGAAAACCAGAACCAATTCCAGAAAAAGTAAATTACATTATAATAAATTATGATATACTTTCTCATAGATATAATGAACTTGCGAAACTTGCTATTGAAATAATAATACTAGATGAGTTTCACTATATAAAAGAAAGTTCAACCAAGAGAACCCAAGCTGTTAAAAAATTGTGTAAGAAGAAAAAACATATCATAGGTCTTAGTGGTACTCCAATCAAATCCAGACCTGTTGAATTTTTTAACATACTACATATAATTAATCCAATCATGTTTCCTTCTTTCTGGAAATTTGCACACAAATATTGTGGTGCTAAACATAATGGATTTGGTTGGGACTTTAAAGGAGCAACTAAAACAGAAGAACTTAATCTGTTACTTAAAGGAACTATGATTAGGCGATTAAAAAAAGATGTTATAAAAGATTTACCCGATAAGATTCGTTCAATCGTCCCTTTGGAAATAACAAATAAAGCAGAATATAATAAAGCAAAAAAAGATTTTCTTACTTATACACTAAAGAAAAAAGGCATTGAAAAAGCAAAGAGTGCAAGCAAGGCTGAAACCCTTGTTAAAAAGGGAGTCCTCAAACAACTAGCCATTCAAGGCAAAATGAATGGAATAATAGAATGGTTAGTTGATTTCCTTGATGAAAATTCAGATGATAAAATAATCGTGTTTGCTATTCATAAAAAAACAATAGCTGAATTAAAATCACACTTTAATAAAGTGGCTGTTGTTTTAGATGGTTCTACCACCGCAAAAAATCGCATTGAAATGGTTGATAAATTCCAAAAAGACAAGAAGATTAGAATGTTTATTGGTAATTTACAATCCGCAGGTACAGGAATAACCCTCACAGCCTCATCAACAATTTGTTTTCTTGAAGTAGATTACTTACCCAATGAATACTTACAGGCAGAAGATAGAGCACATAGAATCGGACAAATAAATTGTGTAAACATCTATTATTTTTTAGGAATAGATACTATTGATGAAGAAATTATGATTGATATACTTAATCCTAAAATGAGTATATTTAATCAGATTATAGATGGTAAGAGTCAAAAAGACACAAACATTTTCGAAGCCTTAATGAAGGAAAAAAATAATGAAAACATATTATAGTTTAGAAGAATTATTAATGATACTTGACCAAGACGAAGTGCTTGCTCAATGTGATGAAACGGAAGCAGAAAAAATTATAGCTAGTGCTATATATTATAACGAGGAAATAGAAAAACAGGAATGGGAGAATTTAGGTCTTGAAATGGCTTGTGGTCAACACACAGAAGAAGAAGCAATTGAGTTGTTAAGAAAACATGATGCACCTGATGGGATAATAGATACAGTGCGTTATGAATATGGAGAACTAAAAGAAATAGAAGAAGTTCGGGTATGTTGTTTGGCATGTGGAAGAGAAACAAAAGCTCCAATAAAGGAAAAATCCCCATTATGTTTTAGGTGTGATTCTAATTACTAAGGAAAAAAATGAAAAATAAAACAAGAAAAATGTTTTATCCAGTAAGTATTGTCAATACAAGTAATGGAGACTTGAAAATTTCTGAATACCTTCGCAATTCTCCATTTGATAATGTTACACAATGTATTAAATTCTGTAATAGAAAGAAAATTAGATATTATTCAGTTGAAGAACAGATTAAAGAAAGGATATTTTTTGATGATAATCTGGAATGGATATGGAAAACATTTGATTATAAGATAGTAGAAAATAAAAAAGGAAAATAATATGAAAGTAGGACAAACTTATATCCCTTACAAGAAATTTATCGGGGCTTATTTACCAAATTGGCTATTAAAAAGAACTGAACTAAATGGAAATGATAAAGTGATCTTCGCAAGATTGTGCCAATATGCAGGAGAGAATGGAAAGTGTTTTCCAAAACAGAAAATTTTAGCAATGGAAACAGGTCTTAAAGAAGAAACAATAAGAAAGATATTAAAAAAATTAAGAGTATTAAAACTGATAAAAGCAAAAACAAAAAAAGGAATTAATGAATATATTTTTCTTACGCATAAATGGATGGAAGATGATGGGTATGTAGACACCTCTAAGAACAGGTGCGTAGATACCGCTAGTAAAAAGAACAGGTATGTAGATACCTCTGACAACAGGTATGTAGATACCGCTAAGAACAGGTATGTACATACCTCTCTATATAAAGAGATAAATACAAGAGATAATAAGAAGAGTAAATCTTTATTATCTAAAGATAATAAAGAAGCTTCGGAAACCGAAGCTACCTTAAAAAAACCTTGCGATAAATATAATTATACTTATACTGGAGAAATAAAAGATAGTACTTTTTCTTTTAGAATGAATCAAACTAAAAATTCTTATGTTAATATGTTGGAATGTGATTATGGGATTACAGTCTCAACCACATTTGAAGATAATTTACTTAATGGAAAAGAAAAATATTTCAAAGCATTGACTACTTTTCTTTTGGAATGGAATAAAGAAACCCCAAATAAAGTAAATACATTTAAAGATTTAGTTAAATCATATTTTAGAAATATATTTGTTTCACCAGAAGGAGACAGTAAACATAATTATTATAAGACTAATCATCCTAAACCACATCAAATAATTACTAATAATAGCATTGATTTATGGCATGAATTTTGGATTGATAATCCATTACTCCAGATAAAATCTAAAGAATTATCACTTGAAGTAAAAAAACAACAAGCTAAAGAAATTAAAAAATACAAGTGGCATCTTGAAGGATTGAAAAGATATATGTTTGATAATTCAATTAAGATATTTACTTCTGCTAAAAATAAATGGTATGATTTAGTGGATTTAAGAGATGAAATTGAAAAATTCAGAGAAGAAAGTGGAGTAAAATAAAACTTATGGAAAAAATAACTGAGTACATACAAGATAGTATTATCTCTTTATTACTTCAGGATAAAAATTTCTTGATGTTATGTAGAACAAATGTTTCAACAGATTTGTTTGATGGGAGAGTACGAAAAGATTTATGTTCAATGATTTATAGTTACTATGATAGTTATGGCGATTCTCCAAAAGAAGATTTCAAAGATTATATTAAATTATCTAAAGACCGAACAAAAGAAACAAAACTTTACAGATTATATTTAAAAAAAATAAAACATCTTGATTTAAATAAAAAGTATGTTATTTCACAATTAATTGAATGGATTCAGTACCAACAATTAACAGGAGCAGTTTTAAAATCAGCAGAGTTAATTAAAGACAAAAGATATAAAGAAGTCAAACACATTATAATTGAAGCATTTAATACTAAATTAAATATCTTAGATGTTGGAATGGACTTTTGGGATTTTGCTTATACAGGTGAAACAGATTTGGATGTTGTTTGCAGAACAGGAATAAGGACAGTTGATAAAAAATTAAGAGGTTACTGCCGAAGTGAATTGTTTCTCTGGTTAGGTGCTACGAATGTTGGAAAATCATGGGCTTTAATTGATGGTGCTAGGTCTGCTCTTTTGCAAGGAAAGAATATTGTTTACTATTCTATTGAAATGACTACCACAAATATTATGAAAAGATTAGGTATGGCAATATCAGGAATGAAAAGAGAACATACTAACGATTTTGATGAGGACATAATTGTTACTTATAGTGATGGAAAGATGGTGAATTTTAAAGATAGAGAAGTTCTTAATACTGATTCAGAGGCATACAAACATACAAGGTCGTTTTACAAAAAAAGAAGAGGAAAGATTATAGTAAAAGAAGGAATTGAAAATAGGTGGACAGTCGGTTCAATACACTCACACCTTAATCAATTAGAAATAAGTGGTTTTGTTCCTGATATAATTTTTATTGATTATGCTGACCTGCTTACATCAGATAGAAAATTTAAAGAAAAGATACATGAAATAGATGATGTGTTTGTCAATTTGAGAGGATTAAGCAAAGAAAGAAATATAGCTGTAGTAAGTGCGACACAGGGAACAAGAGATGCCATTGACGCAAGAAGAGTTGGTCTTAGACAAACATCAGGAAGTATAGGAAAAGCTAAAATAGCAGATGTAGTGATTACTCTCAATCAGACAGAAGAAGAAAGGCGTAATAGGGTAATGCGTTTATTTGGTGCGAAAGTTCGGGAAGGCACAAAATATTGGTGGGTACACTTAACTCAAGTATTGGAAATAGGTGCTTTTTGTGTTGACGATGAAGAACTTATTACAGAGGATTTGTAAGTTCATGCATAGTAGTAATTAAGGAAAGAAAAAAAATATATTTTTTACTTGACAAATGTGATATAATATGCTATACTATTGCCATAATAAATTTTCATTTAAATAGAAAAGGGGGTGATTATAAGATTAAAGCCAATATTTTAGAAAATATAAGAACAGAACATTTAAAATAGGAGAATAAAATGACAACAGCAATTGTAGAGGGAAAAGAAGTTAAAATTGGTGACACAGTTGGATTTAAAAGTGATTATGAACAATACGGCAGAATTGTGAGTATTAAAAAAGATAAGACACTTGGCGATGAACTTACCCTTGAAAACCTAAACGGTTTTGGGGGAGACTATTTACGATATGCCACAAGAACTGTTGAGTCTGCTGATAAGTGTTGGTTATAATTTTAACTATTATTTAAAAGGAGAACGGAATGAACATTTCAAATTCTGATAAAATCGAATTCCTTAATCTTGCAAATTACATGTCACCTGAAAATGTTTCTTGTGATGGTGAACTTTCACGAACAGAAACAAATCGCAAATATTCTAAATTACAAACTCAATGGAGAAAGCTTGAAAAGAAAGTTGGTTGTAGGGTTGAGGAAGATGAGGTTTGGGATTGGTATAAGGAAGGAGATATAAATGAAATGTACTCTTAAAAATTTATACATGGTATGTGATAAAATAGCTGAAACGCATGTTGATTCACAAACTGGTGCAGATTTTGCAGAGTTTGATGATGAAAGCGATTTACTTAACGCAGTAAAAACTATTATTGATTGGTATAAGGAAGAAAAAACAATTAATGGTCTTAGAGAGGAAGGAATAATATAATGCATGCACCAAAAGAACGAAAGAACACCATGAGAAGATTAATAATAATTGTAATTTCTATATTATTTATTCCTCTTGGATTAATATCTTTTCTATGGTGGAAATAAAGCCTATGGATTATGATGAAGAAGTTATGGGAAAACGATTGGTGAGTGTGAAAAAAGAAAGTCAACAATTTGACATTAGAAAGTATCTTACCACTCAAGGTGTTCATTTCATTGAGAGTGGCAAAAATGTAGGTGAAGGAAATATAGGTATCTGCTGTCCTGCGTGTGATGATGATAATTTTCATATGGGAATACGCACAGACATAAAAATCTACAATTGTTGGAAATGTGAAGAACAAGGAGACCTTGTTAAATTTATATCTTTGATTGAGGGTGCAAACTATTATCTTGCATTAGCTAAAATAAAAGATTCTGCATCTGTAATTGATAGGTCAGATTTTCAAGATAAAATCAAGGATGTGTTTGCAAGGAAATCTATTGAAGAAGAAAAACAGAAAATGGAAAGAAATCTTCTTGTGCCTTGTACCAAATATCTTCATGAATTAAATTCTGAATTTGAATTGGATGAACTGTTTTTGAATTTTATTTATGAAAGGCGTTATACAGTTAAAGAACTGGAAGAATGGGGAGTTAGGGCAGAATTGTTTAATGATTATGCTTACAGATTAATGTTTCCTGTCACATATAAAAAAAAGATAGTAAACTATGTTGGTAGAACAGTAATTGATGCCCCGAATAAGTATAAAAATTGTAGTAATAATGATGCTGTCTTCCCTATAAAAGATTTACTTTATGGTTATGATTATGTAAAGATAGGGCAAGATAATCTTGTTATATGTGAAGGAGTGTTTGATGTAATAAGATTTGGTAAGGGAGTGGCTGTTGGAATTTTTGGAAAAGCAATTACAGTTAATCAAATGGAATTACTTTATTCACTTGAGATAAAAAAGAGAATATTAATAGTTCTTGATGGTGATGCGTTGAGAGATGCTGAGAAAATAGCAAAAGAATTACAAGCTATTGTTAAAGCAAAAGTAGAAGTGAAATGTCTTCCATCATGCCATGATCCTGATGATTATACTAAAGAACAATTAAAAGAGATTATAAAATAATTTGAAAAGGAGAATAAAATGATTGACAAAGACGATGATCCATATTCATTATTGAGTTCTGATATGAAAGATTTAAGAAAGTATGCTAATGAAGTTCTGAAACAAAAAAAGAAAAGAGACTCAAGAGGAATTATGACAAATCTTGCTATGGTTAAGAAAATTGCCGATAGTGCTATAAAGAGTATGTCTAACAAATCTAAAGTTCTTAAAAATCTTTATATGGAGAGTTCCTTATGATAAAAGTTGATGATTATAAATGTTTTGTTTGCAACAAGCCAATAAAAGAGTTGTATAAATTAATGGTCATTAGTGAAGAAAGAAAAAAAGCATGGAGAACAAGTGATTTTGATTCTTGTGATAATAAAGAAATAGAAAAGAAATTTGAGGTGGCGAAAAAAAGAGCAAACAATAAAACGGTATGTATAGGCAAAGGTTTAAATAGGCATAGTAGATGTGAACCAAGTTCAAGTAATTGGATGAAGAATCCTAAATTAAGGAAAGTACACGAAGAAGTTATGGGAAAATAAATGGCAAGATTTGATAATGAAACAATAACTAAATACGGAAAACGGATTGCTAGAGCTTTGGGAGTGGTTATTAAATGTGATGAATTTGGAAGAAATTGGAGCAGGGAAAATAAAGATTGTAAATTATGTAGAATAGATTCACAAAGATATAACACAAAATGTAGAGAATTTTCTTTGGGAATCAAAACAGGATATAAACCCACAAAAATTGGAAGACCTAGAAAGAAATTAAAGCTTAAACAAAAAGAAATTTACAAAGTAAAGGGGAAAAAGAATTCGTATCAACTCTTTAAAAAAGGAACAAAGATAAGGACAGTTTATGATTTTTTGAAAGATGAAAGTAATATTGGTAAATTGGAATTAATAATGAAACATGTTGCAGAAACCTTTGAATGTGATACAACATCTGGTTCTATTGTACAACTCATAGCATACATACGAAAAGCATTAAGTGAATTTGGGCATGAGGAAATTAAATATTATGGGGGAGTTTATTATTTAACAAAAACCAGACAAGGAAATCGTTATGATAACATTAAACCTAAAAGGAAAGAATGCACAGAAATTGTGAACAATGTAAAAGAGGAACACCTTCAACATTTGAAGGCATAGGAAATCCTCGTTCCGATGTACTCGTCATAGAAGAACAGCCTTTTAATATCTCAAAACTTTCTAGAGAGTTAGTCAGGGCAGGTTTTTCTATGGATGAAGTATATATGACAAGTGTTGTCAAATGTAGAAGTAAAAAGAAAATCTCTGATAAACAAATAAAATTATGTAAAGAATTTTTAATGGTTGAAAACAGCACACCCAAACTTATTATACTCATGGGCAGTGTTGCCTGTAAAGCCTTCCTAGAGAGGACAGGTGGAGTCAATAAATTCAGAGGATATGTAATTCCTTCCAACAAATTCAATTGTAATATTGTAACCACTTTTAGTTTAGACCAATCCCAAGTACATTATTTAGAACCAGTGTTTCGTAGAGACCTTAAAATAGCTAGAAAAGTTTTAGACCAAAAATTTATTGAATCAGATATACGAACAGATAATAATGTTATCTTGTCTCATGATGATGTAATAGATTTTCTTAAAATGATTAAGGAAGAAAAGAAACCCTTTGCTTTAGATTGGGAAACCAAAGGTCTTAAACCTTATAATAAGGGAAATCATATAATTAGTTGTGGAATATCCACAGATAAATATAATTCCTATACATTTTTAGTAGAAAAAGATGATTTGAGTAAATCTTCAATTCAAGAAGCACTTAAAGAATTGCTTGAGAGTGATTGTAAAAAGATGTTTTTTAATTATAAGTTTGAAAAACTATGGGCTAAAGAAAGGCTTTCAATAGACATACAAAATAATGTTTATGATGTAATGTATATGTCTTATATTTTAGATTCTAGAAGAGGTGTTCATAGTTTAGATCATCAAGCATTTGTTAGATTAGGTTTGGGCAAACTTAAAGAAGTAGATAAATATAAAAAAGATATGGTTCAGTGTCCTATTGACCTTCTTCATAAGTATAATGGTCTTGATGCTAAATTAACCTTTGCACTTTATCAGATGCTTGAAACTTTGATGGATGAAAATGATTGGAAAGTTTATTTTATGATGTTAGATGGTGCAGAAGCCACCTTGAAATCTGAAATGAAAGGTGCTTTAATAGATATAGATATTCTTAATAAAAATAAAAAAAAAGTACAGCGAGAAAAACAAGAAGCTAATCTGATTTTATCACGCCTTGATGAAGTGACAAAATTTCAAAAAATAGAAAACAAAACAATTAATCTGAATTCAACTCAACAAGTAAGTAAAGTTATGTTTGATATATTAAAATTAAATGGTGCTAAAAAAACAGTTACAGGAGCAAAGAGTATTGACGCAGAAGTATTAGAAAGGTTTGGTGATGTTCCGTTCTGTAATCATTTATTAAGATATAGGAAAGCAAGCAAGTTACTTTCCACTTATTTAGAGGGGTTTGAAGATCACATTTATGATGATGGACTCCTTCATACTAATTATAATTTGACATTTACAGAGACAGGGCGATTAAGTTCGGACTCACCAAATCTACAAAATTTTCCCAAAAGGGATAATCCATTTGTAAGAGAAATGTTTACTGTTCCACCAGACCATGTATTAATGTCGTTTGATTACAAAGGGGCAGAAGTTTGTTGTATGGCTATGGAAAGTAAGGATAGAGAATTAATACGACAAGTAAATGCTCATTATGATATGCATCAGTTTTGGGCTGATAGACTTTCTCAAGTATTAACCAAAAAAATAAACAGGTTTGATGCTAAGAATGGTTTTGTTTTCCCTTCATTTTATGGGGCAGGTTTTAAATCAATTGCAAGGAATTTAGGAGTGCATGAATCAGGAGTAGAACAGTCACAAGATGAGTTGTTTCGAATGTATCCTTTTATAAAAAGATGGCAGAAGAGATTAAAATTATTTTATAATAAAAATCATTATGTTCAAAGTCTGTTAGGAAGAAAAAGATATGCACCACTTGATTATAATCAGATGATTAACACCCCAATACAAAGTCTTGCCAGTGATTTCTGTTTGTTATCAATGATTAAAGCATCTAGAGAGGGGTATAAAATTCCATTAATTATTCATGATGATATAACTCTTTATGTTCATGAGAGTGAGATTTTAAAGACTTATAAACGAATTAAAAAGATTATGACTCAATGGGATTTTGATTTTCTTAATGTGAATATGGAAATAGAATGTTCTATTGGTCGTAACTGGTTTAAACAAAAGCCTTTAGAATTAAAAAGAAAACCAAAGAAGTGTCAAGAATTTGCTTGACATTCAATGTAATATATGATATAATTAATTGTACAAAAATGGGAGCATTAAATGAAAGGGAGACACACCAGAAGAGTCACAAGAAGACACATAGAATCAGGAAATTATATAGATAGAATCACAATAAGTAAAGCTGTAGAAATTCTTGAACCTCATTATTCCTTTGACACAGCTTTACAATCAGAAAGGAGAACGCTTATAAGAAGTAATCTAAAAAATAACAAAACAATGTATTCAAAAATCTATTCTTATCAATTAATTTAAAAGGAAAAACGAAAATGGTAAAAAATAAAGCAAAAACAAATTTCAATCCAGATAGAATCAAAGATAGAATCGAAAGTGTAGACAGGGCTACAGGATATTACCATATAGAAAAAAATGATGATTTAAAAAGTTACAGAATGATAGAAGGAGACAATTTCATTAGAGTACTTCCTGCTTATGATGCTGAACATGATATGGCATTAGATATTCATGTTCATTATGGTGTGGGTGGAGATAAAAGTTCTTTTTTATGTCTAAAGAAAATGAAAGATGAAGATTGTCCTATTTGTGAACAAGCTTTAAAATATCAACAAGCAGGGAAAGAAGAGGAAGCCAAGAGATTAAGACCTGCTAGAAGAACATTATTTTTTATTCTGGATAGAGAGAAAGAAGATGAGGGGGTAAAATTGTTTGAAGCCCCAACAGCTAGTGTTGGTGATCCTTTAATCAGTCTTTGTCTTAATAGACGCACAAGAAAGATTATAGATATAACTGATATTAATGTTGGCTATGATGTTATCATAGTTAGAAAAGGTACTGGAATGACTACAAAATATAAATCAGTTACTTTAGACCAAACCCCCAGTAAACTAGATGATGAATCTTTATTAGATGATATTCTTCCGTTTGAAAATCTACTACATTATGAATCTTACGAAACAATGAAAGCTGAATTTCTAGGAAAAGCTACAAGGAAAGATGAAGAAAAAACTAATGAATCAGAAGATGATTTTCCTGAAATAGACACAGGTGAAACTAATGATGAAAATAAAGAAGACCTCTCTGACCAAGATGATAAAGAAAATAACGATTCATGTCCAGAGGGTTTTGCGTTTGGAGAAGATTATGATGATGAGGAAGAATGTGCAGATTGTGAAAAGGAAACCAGAAAACTTTGTAGGAAAGAACATAGAGCAATAAATAAGAAATTTGCAGACAAACTTTAAAATAAGAAAGGAAAATATAAATGTGGATAGTTTTAACAAGAAACAAGCAGTAAATGAGACCACAATTAATGAACATGACTTACAAAATGAATGGATTATACAACCATTAGTATTTTTAGAAACTTCATTAGGATTAACCGAATTAATTCACCAAAGAGACACTTTAAAAAGCAAGAAAATAACAGAAATAACTAAGGAAATTTTAAAAAGTGGTAGTAAATTAACTGATGCTTCTTTGAAGAGGGCTTTAGAAGGTGACCAAGAATTAATAGATTTAGATTTAGAAGTGGGAAAATTTAAGGCTTTTGTGTCTGCTTTAATGCAAAAGAAAAGTTCTTTAGAAAATCTTGTGACGCTTTTGATTAATGGTCTTAATGCTGAACCCAAAACTCCAGAAGAAAAAACAGCTATGAAAGAAAGTATCTTGAGAGGTTTAAAAAATGGTAAAGAAAAAGATTGAAGAAATTGCCGTACCAGAATTAAAAACCAGAGTAGAATTTACAAGCACAGGTTCAATATTATTAAATCTTGCAATGAGTGGTAAGGGCAGGAATGGTGGTTATGCAAGAGGGCGTATAATTAATTTGGTAGGTGATGGTAGTAGTGGAAAGACTCTTTTAGCCCTTGAAGCATGTGCTCAAGCTTATTACAATCTTAACAAAACTCCTGTATTATTTGATAAAGTAAAGAAAATTATAATCGTCTACAATAATGTGGAAGGTGTAATGGACTTTCCAATTGAAGAAATGTATGGAGAAGATTTTGTTAAATCTATAGAGTGGGTACGACTTGATACAGCAGAGAAAGCAGGTAATGATTATTTAAGAAGGGTGAAGGCTCTTAAAAGTGGTGAATACCTTTTGTATGTAATGGATTCTCTTGATGCTATGGTTTCAGAAGCAGGGAAAGAACGAGCAGAAGAAGCAATTAAGAAAGACAAAATCCAAGATGGTAGTTATTCCCTAGAAAAACAGAAATATTTTTCTTCAACTTTATTTCCTAGAGCAGTTGATTATACAGAAGGTAAGGATTCTACACTAATTTGTATTTCTCAAGTTAGAGAAAATATTAATGCAGGTCTCTTTGGGACAAAGCATTATCGGGTTGGTGGGAAAGCATTAGATTTTTACACCCACCAAGTAGCGTGGTTAGCTAAAATTGGTAATCTCAGTAGAGAATTCAAAGCAAAGAAGAAAGTTTATGGCATTAGAATTAAAGCAAAACTTAATCGTAATAAAGTAGCGAAACCATTTCGTGAGGCAGAATTTGACATACTCTTTGATTATGGGGTAGACGATATTGGAAGTATGCTGACTTATCTTTATGGTGGAGCTAAAGAAATTCTTTGGAATGGTCAAGAGATGAAAAGAATTGATTTAATTAAATTTATTGAAGATGATAAAACACAATATGATTCATTGATAAATTTAATTGAAAAAGATTGGAATGAAGCAGAAGAAAAGATCAAACCAAAGAGAAAAAAAAGATTTAAATAATGGCTATAATTTACGGAATTGATGTGGGTTCAGAAAAGAGTGGAATATGTATTTGGGACACACAGAAACAAAAAATTCTTTGTGCTGATGATCAATATCCTAATCATATGGTTGCTCAACAATCTGCTCACTATTATGTAATTGAAGACATCAAAAGTTATGGAATGCCTGTCGGCAAGACTACTTTTGACACTTGTAAAGCCATAGGAAGATTTCAGGAACGCATGGAGAAGAAACAGAAATCTTATGCTTTAATTTTCAAATCAGATATACAATTACATTTCTGCCACACAACAAAAGCTAAAGATGCAAATGTTAAAAGAGTTTTATTAGATCGTTTTGGAGAAAAAGGCACTAAAAAAAATCAAGGGATTACTTATGGATTGAAGAATCATAGTTGGGATGCATTCGCACTTTGCGTTTATTTAGAAGACCACATAAAAGATGATGGAAGTCTTAAAGTAGAATTACATTAATTTATGAAATTCATCGAACTATTTGCAGGTATTGGGGGATTTAGATTAGGTCTTGAAAGGTCTGGACATAAATGTGTTTGGGCTAATGAATGGTTAGAACGACCTCGTAGAATTTATAAATATAATTTTGGAGAATATCCCAATGAGCAAGACATTAGAAAAATCACAGGAGAAGAAATCCCTAGAGCAGACTTACTCACCGCAGGATTTCCTTGTGCAACTTTTAGCGTTGCAGGAAAGAAGACAGGGTTCTGCACATCAGACACCAGAGGAACTCTCTTTTTTGAAATCTGCAAAATCCTTCGGGTTACAAAAATCCCTTATTTGCTTCTTGAGAATGTCAAAGGACTCCTCAACCATGACAACGGAAGAACTATGTCAATCATCCTCACTTCGTTGGATGAACTTGGGTATGACATTCAATGGGAAGTGCTTAACAGCAAAAATTTCGGAGTCCCACAAAATAGGGAAAGGTTATTCATTGTTGGAAATTCTAGAATTAAATCCAGACCAAAAGTTTTTCCTATCGGAAGCTCAAAAGAACAGGATGATAAAAAAGGATATGAAGAACAAGAAAGCAGGAAAGGGGTTTCTAACAAAGGTAATAGATATACAGGAACTTTAGATGCTCATTATACTAAAGGTGGTAGTACCAGAACTTTTATAAAACAATGGAGAAGAGGTTACTTTAGAGATTATAAAGGTGATGGTGTGCCGACACTTACAGCTAATATGGGTACTGGTGGTCATAATGTGCCTTTTGTTGTAAGACCTTGTTTGACTCCTAATAGAAAAACCAAAAGACAAAGAGGTAGACGATTTAAAGAAAATGGTGAGATAGCTCACACTGTAGGAGTACAAGATCGTCATGGAATTTATACGGAATCACTTGAACATAATGATATACGGAAGCTAACCCCTCTTGAAACTGAACGATTACAAGGTCTTCCAGATAATTTCACAAAGTATTATGATGATGGAACACTTGTATCTAATTCAGAACGATGGGAAAGATGTGGTAGAACTGTTACAATTCCAGTTATTGAAGCTATAGGAAGGAAATTGGGATATGAGTGGTATTAAAGATGAAGTCAAACCTAAAGAAAAATGGGAGTTTGATGAAGATGTTACCAATGCTTTTGATGATATGCTAACTAGGTCTATTCCTGAATATAAACTCATGAGATTATCTGTAAATGAGTTAGCTAAAGAATACATAAAGAAAGGCACATGTGTCCTAGATTTAGGATGCTCTAGAGGGGAAGCTATAGCTTCGTTGGTTGCCGAATTTTCCACAGAAAGCAAATTTCTATGCTGTGATACAAGCAAACCAATGTTAAAAGTAACAGAAAAACGATTTCAAGATTACGATAATGTTTTTGTTCAGTACACTGATTTAAGGCATAGCTTCCCACTCTTTAAAAATTCCAGTATTAAAAGTTCTGTTGTGTTGTCTATTCTCACAATACAATTTACACCAATTGAATACAGATTACAAATTTTGAAAAATGTATATGATAGTCTCCAAGAGGGTGGTTGTTTCATATTAGTAGAAAAAGTAATAGGAAACTCTGCAGACCTTGATCGTAATTTTAGAAAAATGTACTATGACATGAAATCCTCTAATGGTTACACACAAAATCAGATAGAAAGAAAAAAGTTTTCTTTAGAAGGTGTATTAGTTCCTGTAACAGCTAAATGGAATGAGGAGATGTTAAAGACTTCTGGATTTACACAAATAGATTGTTTTTGGAGATGGATGAACTTTGCAGGTTGGATAGCTATTAAATGATAAAATTAAATAACTAGAGTAGTGAAAAATGGTCGGTGATTTTTGAACTTTTAGATTTATAAAAAATAATGAATTTAGAAAGATTTAAGAAAATAAGTGGGAAACAAATTTATGAAAATTTACCAATAGAAAAAATTGAAAATTTCAGAATTCACTATCCTGAAACATTAACTGAAAATGGTCAAAGATTAACAGATGTGTCAATAACAATTGATGGGGAAAATTATTTTGGTCAATCAGCTTGCAGTAAAAAAGATATTTTTAGTAAGAAAAAAGGAAGAAAAATTGCTTTAATTAAAGCTTGTAAACAATTTTGGAAATCTAATTATGTATTGTATATATGACAATAGAACTTAGATGGAAAAGAATAAGTGTAGACCATCCCTTACAAGAATTACCTGAAGGAGCAATTCAAACAGGTGAAACTCTTTGTTTTGTAGTTCTGCAATACAGGCAGAGAGAACAAAGGCACATTGATGGGCAATGGATTAATACTGAATGGAAGGATGTAGTATTTGATTAATTCTCTAATTATGGATAATTTTCAGAGTCACAAAAACTCTGAATTTCTATTTGATGAAGGAATCAATATCATTGTAGGACAATCAGATAGTGGTAAGACAACGATTGTTCGTGCTTTAAATTGGGTAATTAACAATAGACCTAGTGGAGAGGCTTTTAGAAGTAGTTGGGGCGGTGAGACTAATGTTAATTTAAATTTAGTAAGTGGATGGGCAGTCAGGAGAGGAAAGGGCAAGACTAATTTCTACAACCTACAAAACCTTACCTCTGTAGCAGGACAAGGTGATGAGAAGTTTCTGTCATTTGGTCAGGATGTTCCAGAAGAAATAAAAAAATTTTTAAACTTCTCCTCCTTAAACATTGCTTGGCAATTTGATTCTCCTTTTCTCCTTGCGATGTCGGGAGGGGAAGTTGCTAAATATTTTAACACAATTGTTCATCTTGATAAAATTGATTCCTCTATATTAAGCATTAACAAGACTCTTAGAAAAGAAAAAGAATTATTAGAGGTTTGTGATAAACACATAGAAGGATTAGAAGAGAGGGAGGAAAGTTTTGGATATCTTGATGAGGCAGAAGAAATTGCAGATGAACTTGAGATTCTTGATAGTGATCTTTTTAAAATCGGGACTCAACAAAAATTTCTTTCAGAGACTCTAGAAGAAATAAAAAATTGTCAGAAAGAACTAGAACAATATTCAGATTTAGATGATTTACAAAAAGATATAAATAAAATTGGAAAGTTATTAGAAAAATTTAATAAAGTAAAAGAAAAACAAAATGAATTATTAAGAACTCTAGAATTAATTACAAATATTCAAACTAATTTAAATTGGTATGAAATTGAACTTAAAAAAGATCAGGATAAATTTAATGAGTTAATGCCTGACATTTGCCCATTATGTGGGAGAGGAGAACAAAATGGATGATACATCAAATGTTATAAAAGAAATAGTAACAAGTGGATTGCAATGGGAGATGCTTTTTACTCTCTTTCAATTAATGGTAGTTGGTTATATTATAATTTATCTTAGGTCTTTTCTATTTAATGAATTTGCATGGAGAAAATTTAAAAGTTCTCTTGTTATTGGTATAGGTGCAAGAGTGAGATTATACAATGAGGCAGGTAGTGTTGATGGTAGAATTATATCAGCTAATAGGTCAACTATAAAAATTGAGACAAAAGGAAAAGATGCTGTCATATATGTTCCAACCAAGAAATTTCCTGAAAAAGAATGGGTAGTTCTCAGATAATTGAAAAGTGTTCAATTTGTGAAATTGAATTTGATATTGAAAATGAGGGTGGCATTACTGGATATATTGGCATACTTCCAGTAACATTTTGCCCATTCTGTACCACTGGAATAGTAGAAATAGGTGAAAAAATGAATGAAAGTTGAGCAAAATAAAAAATGAATGATGAAGTATTAGAAAGTTTATTAATGGAGTATGATTTTGAGGATAGACAAGCTATTCTTGAACATGTTGAAGAAAATTATATACTTCGAGCAGAGGCAAGGGTTATAGTTAATAATGCTATGAATGAAATCACAGATATTGCTAAAGAAGCCTTGCAGATAGAATAAAGGAAGATATAAATGAAATGGCTAAACAGAATAAAAAAACGAAGTAAAAAAGATAAGGAACTCAGAATCAGAGAAATAAAAAAATCCGACTTTCTTATGATGAAAGTTGATATTAAAGATTATGAAAGTGATATAGACAGAGATATCAAATTAGTTAAAAGATGTTATATAAAAGAAGATGATGTTCTTACATATATAGAAGAAGATGATAAATGTGTAAGAATAGCTTACTATGAAAAAAACTAAAACACCAGATTATATACTTTCATCTGATTGGCATGTGAGAGGAACTAAACCTATATGTAGAACTGATGATTATATAGAAGCCCAAACCAAAAAAATAAAATTTATTTTATCTTTAGCCGAAAAATATGATTGTCCCATTTTAATCGCAGGTGATTTAGGACATAAACCAATTTGGGGAGATAAACTTCTTAATTATTTTATTGATATATTAAATAGCTTTCCAAGTGTAAAAATTTATACTATCTGTGGACAGCATGATTTAATTAATCATAGATTAGATAAATGGGAAGAGGGTGGGATAGGTTTATTAAATAGAAAGAAGTGTATTAAAGTATTAACTAAAGAATATAAGGATATAAGTCCTTTCTCTTATAATGATGCTTTATTAGATTCTAATAAATCTATCTCTCTTGTGCATAAGATGATTATTAAATCTCAGGAAGATAAATTATGGGACAGACAAGAAGCGGATCACGCTAAAAAATTACTTAAAAAATTGTCTGGTTCAAAATTAATCGTAACAGGAGATAATCATCAATCATTTGTAATAGAGCAAAACAACAGGCTTCTTGTTAATGCAGGTTCTATTATGCGTATGAGTGCAAACCAAGTGGATCATAAACCTTCTATATATTTATGGTATGCAGATAATAATAGTGTTGAAAGAGTTTATCTTCCAATAACAGGAAATGTGATCAATAGAGACCACATAGATGTTGTAAAAGAACGCAACCAAAGAATTGAAGTGTTTGTAAATAAATTACAAGATAATTATGAGCTAGGTTTAAATTTTGAAAAGAATATGGAAGAGTTCTTAGATAAAAATGATATAGATGAATCGGTGAAAGAAAAAATATGGGAGCATATAAATGACACTAGCGAATGATTTAACAGCTTTAAAAGATCGTATTGAATCTCAAATAACTAAGAAAATTAAACTTCAAGGACAAAAAGAGGAATGTTTTAAGTATTTAAATGAGAAATTTGCTTGTAATAATCTTAAAGAAGGGGAAAATTTATATAAAAAATTAGATAGACGCAAAATAGAAATGGTAAAAGAGATTGAAAATAAAATTTTAAAATTGGATAATATTTTAAGTGAATTTAAAGGAACTTAGATCACAAATAGACCAGAAAAAAGGTCAAAGAAATGAAGTTATAGAACAACTTTCTACATCTAAAGAGAAACAAAAAGCTCTGAAGATGTCTATAGAAGACTCTAGATGTGCTCAAGTAATAATACAAGAAGTATCTAAAAAGACTCAAAGTCAACTAGAAGTGCACATTTCTGATATAGTAACTATGGCGTTAGAAACTATATTTGATGATCCTTACAAATTTGGAATGGAATTCGTTGTCAGACGAAATAAAACGGAATGTGAGTTGTTCTTTGAGAAAAATGGAGTTAGGATCACTCCATTGTCTGCAAGCGGAGGAGGTGTAGTTGATGTAGCCTCCTTCGCCTTGCGTATTGCTTTGTGGACTTTACAAAACCCGAAAAGCAGAAATACTTTAATACTTGATGAGCCATTCAAGTTTCTCTCCAAAGACCTACTCCCAAGAGCCTGTGACTTATTACAGGAACTTCGTGATAGGCTAAGTCTGCAATTCATAATCGTAACCCACCTTGATGAACTCGCCCTCTGTGCTGACAAGACCTTTGAAGTCAGGTTGAAAAAAGGTGTGTCAGTAATTCATTCATAAACCTTACTTGTTTCTCTATCTATATGCTTACACCTGATACTTGTATCACAATACAATGTATATCCTGCATCTCTCAACTTCTGAGAAAAGAAACTATCTTGAGACAAATTATCAGTTCTTACAAAATATGGAGATTCTACTTGAAAGAATACTTCTTTACTATACAAGGTACATCCCATAGGTATAGTCAGCACTTCATGCACCTCTCCATCAGCAGGTAAATAAGTTCTTTTGCCATCTGTACCTGTTATAATTGGAACTCCTTGACCTGACCCATCTCTCATTGGATACCATGCACCAACTACTTTCTTACCAGACTTAATATGTTCCATCAATCTAATGAAAGCATCAGGCTCTGGAAAGGTATCATCTTCTACTGTTAATAGATAGTCTCCTCCAGATTTCAGAAACACTCTAGCTATTTCATTATATGCTCCTGCTGTTGTTCTTCCATGAGCTATATACACACCACCATAATCATAGTATGGAGGAATTATTAATCCCTCTACACATGGGAGTTTAAAGTTCTTCCGTTCTTCATCAGGAATATCTTGTTGAACTGGTACTGCTACCATTAACTTATTACCTTTACTGGTTTCAATAAATCGTTGCTCTACATTGACTGTGTGTTCTAACTCTGGTGCTGGAGTTACTGGGTGACCTATCTGTCTGCGGAGGTCTTGGTTGCCTTGACTAATCCTTCCAGTAGCCATCATATCTTGATGGCATTGTTTCATCGCCCTCTTATACCAGTACTCAGGCTGATTCTCATTTACTTCTGTTCTTGTAAACTTTTTGGGAAATGATTGCCATATTTTGTAAAGACAACTAAACTCCCTCATCTTCCCTATAACAGCACATTCAGCCTCCATCCTGTCAATCTCTTTGTCTCTCCATTTAAATTCAGATATTTTATCGTCTTTCTTTTTTAACTGTTCAATTTGATAATCAATTCTCTCAAAATTTATCTTTGCTTTTCTTAAAGCATTGTAAGTAAGCCTTAAATTCAACACAGTATGAGCATATCGCATTTCGATAGTCTCATGTTGCCCTATGACCAACTCCCTCAGTACATAGTCTGGTTTCGCTTGTGGCATCTCATAAAATGCGTCTACCAACTCTTGCTCTATACTTACTTCTACTTTTACTAAATCTTTTTTCATGCTCTCTTCTTCAAATTAATTTTCTAAACTGCTCCATCACTAATACCTGCTGATGTGCATATTCCTACTACTAAATCTCCATCTGTATTTACAGCTGTAACACTATCTGCAAATGTTATTCTTTCTTGAATATCAAGATAAACAGCTCCAGTATTACCACCAATACAATATCCATATGTTACTCCATCACTAATACCACCACAATCTGACCGACCACCTGATAAATCACTGTCAGTGCTAAGAGCCATTGTACCATCTGCAAATGTTAAACGTTCTGCAGTAGTTATTTTAGCTCCAGTATTACCACCTAAATGATAACCATAAGTTGATCCATCACTTAATGCAGATCCAGAAAATGTAGCTGTAGTTAAATCACTATCAGAATTAACAGCAAATACAGCAGATGAAAATGTCATACGCTCAGTTACATTTGTTGGTGCGTTTGGTGTATAACCTCCTACTGAATAACCATATGTTGCTCCATCACTAATACCAGTTGGTGTATAATTTTCAATTGCTAAATCACTATCAGTATTAATAGCTGTAACACTTGTTGAGAACGTTATCTCTTCACTTGTTTTCAGAAAAAGTGATGTCTCTCCTCCGATAAAATAACCATAAGTTAATCCATTTATAGCTCCTAAGTTTCGTCTACCTTGATCTAAATCACTATCAGTATTAGCTGATGCTACACTTGAAGCAAATGTAAGTCTATCTGTAACATCTGACCATCCTGGAGATGCAGGACTACCTCCTCCTGAATAACCATATGTTACTTTATCAGACAAACCTTGTCTTATTCCTGAACGAGCTTCTGATAAATCAGCATCTGTATGGACAGCAAATGTACTATCAGCAAATGTTAAACGTTCTGTAGCAAATGTTCTACCTCCAGCGGGGGCTCCTCTATTACCACCACAAGAATAACCATAAATTGCTCCTCCTGCTCCTGCTGCTGCTCCACTACCAAAACCAGAGAGTGAATTAAGTTTTAACATTAGACTTCATCCTCCCCCCTTAACACTCTCCTTGCATTTACCTTTTCCCAAACTTCATCAGGGAAACTATCTTTCTCTAAACTGTCTCCCTGTGCTATCGCAACCAGAATATCCTCTGTAAATCTGGCAAGGTCATCATCAGATTCTACAATCTTTCCAAGTTTAATCTGTTCCTTTTCATCATTACTTAAATCAACCTTATCATAACCCTGAAGGAATTTAGTATCGGGTGGAACATCAACGCTTAAATCTGAAATGTCGGCAGAAACCCTCTGGTATTGAACCACCTTCTCGCTATCCTTATCATAATCTGGCTTGCCAGTTAGTTCCATTTCCAACCATACCACTTCTTTGTTAAAAACCCTCTCCATTCCTTCCGAACTTTTATGCTTTAAAACCTTTCCTGTTGCCCTGTCAATTTTTGCATAATTCTTTTTCATTTTAAGTGTCCTCCCCTGCATCAATTGTATAAAACAATTTGATTCCTAAAAGCCTTGCATCCTCTGTCATATCATCATTAGCATCAGAGACATCTCTGAATACCCTGAAGAAAGTCATATCGTCATCGGCTGGTGTCTGTGCGATAGTGACCGCAGTGCTTTCTGCTGTTACATATACCTCCTCTGCTGCTGATTGAGCATCGTCTGTAACCACGACAGCCGTTCCGTATGCGATATCAGCAGTCTGGTTGTCGGCTACTCCCACACCCTGTAAGAACCAAGCCACTCCATCTGTATCTGTGGCAGTAGAACACCACCATACCTGAAAAGTGATTGTACTTATATTCCAAGATTTTGGAAAACAAACTCCGAATTGTGCGTGTTCGTCACTTCCAGTATCAAAGTCAAGAACCTGTAAGTCAGGTCTGCCAGATGTTGTCTCCACATCTGTTATTGATGCACACCCATTGGAATCTGTTGGTCTCATCGCAGCCGCAGGTATCCATAGAGTATGCTTGCCGATTACGGAATTTGCCACCGCCCCAGTGCTTAGTGTTAGAATGGTAATCCATCCTGAGTTGGCAGCGTTTCTCTGTTTTAATAAATCATTGGCGGTGTCAGCCCACCATTGATATGCAAAGGTCGTACTGGGAGCAGTCGCCCCACTACTACATTCTGCAATGGCTTGGAGTGCGGAATTAATATCACTCCTCACGGTAGCACCGTCACTATTAGCTATGTTATAGTCATGCTGCATTTTGCTTTCCTCCTAATTTTAATTCGTCATTTACTTTTTTCTTTATGCTCTGCTCAAACCACCTGACCCATTCACCGCACTCAGATGGTATGGGCTTATTGTTCACAAGGCTTTTCATCATCAAGTAGAACACCCAATCCTTGTCAATTCCTTCTGGTTTTGGAGACGGCTTGCCATGCCCGAATCCCAGTGGCATGAAAGTGCTGCCAGTCCATCTGTATTTATTCAGGCTCAAATCACAGTCATCGGGTACTGTTACAAACAGTTCATATTTATCTTCGTTCCCACTTATGTCATACCCTGTTAATATTTTATTGTCGTCTAATATTGCTATCTTCATTTCTTTTTAAGTTACCTCCTCCACTTCTATTGCCAGTGTATCTACTGTTATATTAAAAGCACTGTCGTTAGATGTCAAATTGACCCTGAAATCAAAACCCCTCGCATCAAACTCCGCACTCTCAAGGTTGTTCCATTCCGAAAAGGTTGCCGATAATTCCCCTCCGCTTGTATCCCAATCCGTTATGGCATCCACATCTGCCCATGTATCCATGTATGCGTACCCAGTCGGGTCAGTATCTGTATGCCTTTCCTGTATTCTTGCATCACCTGAACCTGAGTCCGTTCCATCGAAATCATCCCACACATCAATATTGTTTTCCCTGTCGTCTATGTTGTCGGAAGGGTTAATTACCGTCACATCAATATCGGTTGTGAGCCTGACCTTTTTTACAGACTCTAAATCGAAACCTGCTGCGAAATCATAAGTGCCAGATGTCTCGTTTCCACCGTAATAATCGAGACTTCCAACGGCATCAAGAGACGGTATATCGTCAAACAAACCTGCTGCTGCGAGCTTTAATATATTGTCAACCGCAACGGTGTCGGTGTGAGTTCCGCTAAAAGTCGGGCTTTCAGTCACGGTGTCAACATTAGCAAAGGACAATACATTGGCTTGCTTTGTAGAAACCTTTACAACCGTGCTGGCTCTCCCACCCTTATCAAATACTTTTGCCAAGTATGTACCTGCTTTTAATGGCAATAATGTACTGAGGTCTGTACCCTTAGAGGCTTCTCCAATCCCCACGCTCTCGCTCCACGAGGCATCGGCAGTTGTAACAGCCTTACTGTGCCTCCACTTTATAGAACCGCCAAACCTTACATCAAGGTCAGTGAGGGCATCCCACCTTAATAAAACTGATGCCCCGAAAGAGTTGA
>Ga0080013_1001445_pt1 | contig 31613 bp, 23 predicted proteins | sample ETNvirenome_6_85_FD_69236 | JGI IMG/M metagenome (GOLD analysis project Ga0080013, IMG submission 69236) | Marine viral communities from the Pacific Ocean - ETNP_6_85 (SPADES assembly) (version 2) | ecosystem: Environmental > Aquatic > Marine > Oceanic | place: Pacific Ocean | collected 2013-06-19 | reverse complement strand
AAGACCGATACGATAGTCCTGAGCATTACCGTCGAACACCAGGAAGGTGTCCTCAGCACTTGCATCACCAATGGTGACCTTAGGCGTTGTTCCTCGAACAATAACACCGGCAGCTCCTACAGAAAGATCTATGTTGCCGTCGGAGACGATATCAAGCTCCGTGTCGGCAGGGGAATTGATATAGAGACCGCTATCTCTAAACTGCAACTTGGAATCGCCGGTCGATGCACCTATCTTGGTGTCTCCGAGGGCCTTGATGAAGGTGAGGTCGGGAGCGCCGGCCTGGCTGCCGCCGTCGTTGTATTGCACCTGCGCATCACTGCCTGCTGCTCCACCAGTAAGCAGGTTGGTTGTATTACCGGATCCGTCCTTGAAGTATAGGGTAGTAGTGGAGCTGTTGTCAGCAACATACAGTGAACCGCTGTTCGCTGCAGGGTTGCCAACAGACGAGACCTCTGGCATTACGATGTAACCACCGCCTCCGGCTCCGGCAGCAGTGCCGTGATCGAAGTATAGTGATCCCGAGAGGTTTACTCGAGGCGCGCCAGCCGAGGCGGACATGTTTCTAAGAATTAAACCCATTTTGTTTCTCCTTTAAAATTGGGAATGTTTGTGATAAGCAGAAACCTGTTCTGCCGACCAACGGAGACACTAAGAGACGGTTACTCGATACGAAAAACGCAGACTTACGTCGAATTTAAATTACGGAAATTGAAGTTACGGAAATTGAAGTTACGGAAATTGAAGTTACGGAAAACTTACGGGAGTTGTAAAACTCGCCTTTAAATATACGGTTACCGAGATTTCGGAGCGTTATTTTTGGTATAATAGCCCGCGCAGACTGCGTATGTAACCATCGTATGCCGCAAAGTCTGATCCTATGAATTCGAAGGACAATTTTTGCGCCTCGTTGGCCGGATCTTCGAATACAAATTCGAATTTATTGGCTGATTTTTGAGCAGACTTCAACACCAAACCCTTCATCAAGAGATAGGCTGCCAGCGCTAGATCATGCGTAACAAACCTCTGGGGGTCTTTATCACTCATCATCCATCGGCTCCAGCATCATTTTATATTTCTTTCCGTTTTTATTGTTGAAAACACAAAGATAATCTTCTTCCTCTACGATAGTCCAGTTGCCGCGCTCGTTCCTGAGGTGCAGGTCTCCAGTATAAATATTAGCAAACCTTCTAGACTCAGACCCAAGATTGTAGGAGTCATCAGAGTTCGGAAGAATATGGCCTGCGACGTCTATGTCTCCCTTGAAATAAGATCCCCCAGTGGATCCAGTGAAGAACAGTGTGCCTGGGGAGTTTATTCCCACGGATCTTTCCGCAAGAGGACCTGAGCCGGTGAGTATTATTTGACCGGCAGCTCCGTCCCCTAGGTCAAGTAAGTCTATCGTCCCTATGTTGGATCCTAACTTCAAGGCCGAGCTAGCAAACAGTTTGACGGGGCCATGGGGATTTCTGACGATTGCAACTCCGCCGCCACTGGGCTTTAGTTCCATCGTACCCGTCACGGCTAAGCCGCCGGAGATCTTGAGCGGAGAGCCGCCGTGAAGCGTTCCGGAGATGACAACATCCCCGCCGAAAAGTGCAGTGCCCTTGACTGAACTGTCCTTGGAATTCGCTGATCCGGATACGAAGAAGTTTATATCGGGGTACGATGACTCGTCCGCGGAGAGCTCGGCTCCCGACCCTGAGAGGAGGAATACTTGCGACGTGGAACCGTCCCCCTTGACGTCGAGAGAGCCCGATGGCGCTGCAGTTCCGATGCCTACGTTGCCGCTAGAATCGATGGTGAGCATGGTGCTAGTGCTACATGCTGTTGTACCGATCTTGAGCTTATCGGCATCATCATCATCCACTCCTATCGTGAACTTTTTAGTACCGCTTAAAGCGAACGCCAGCTGTGGGTCTCCAGTTGCTGCTGTGTTGCTGATCTGCAGCGTGGTAGTAGTTTGGCCGGCGGCACCGGTCTCCACTTCTAGCGCTTCGGCTGGATCCGTAGTACCGAAGCCGACCATACCGGTGCTGGAATCGATCGTCAATACGGTGCCGGCGCTAACAGCTGTCGTGCCTAGCTTAAATTTATCTCCATCGCTATCATCCACTCCCATCGTGAACTTTTTAGTGCCGCTGAGTGCGAATGCCAATTGGGGGTCGCCGGTCGTTGCCGTGTTGCTGATCTGCAGCGTGGTGTTTGAGTTGCCGTCTTCTATCTCTAGTAATGTTGCGGGTGTTGCAGTACCTATACCTACGTCTCCATCCGTATCAATCGTCATGCGTACGGCTTCATTCGTACCAAGATGCAGGGTTCCGTAGCTGTCCAAGGTTCCCAGCAAAGTAGAGTTAGACGTAGTACCCGTGTATGCATTTCCCTCTGGGTCCACACTGGAAGCTCCGACGGTGCCAAATATCGTGGACACCAGTTTGTTGTCTTGGGAAAATTTTATGTACGCATTGCCGTATTCGCCGCCGGCATTATCGGTATCTGCTTCCAGGTATATGCATGCATCGTAAAGAGATTGCACGTGCAGGTTGGCCTCAGGAGTCACTACTGTGCCTATGCCGACAGAACCACTGACCGCTAGAGAACCCGTGATCCCTACATCACCAGAAAATGTAGAACCGCTCAGTGTAGCTACAACGGAATCATCTATAGTCAAAGTAACGTCGCCAGAAGTTCCGCCTCCGGTCAATCCAGTGCCGGCCGTGACTCCTGTAATATCTCCCACGGTTCCATCGTTGGTTATTATCACCTGGCCGTTGGAGGAAGATGCAATCGATATTCCGGCGCCGGCAGCCAAATAGGAAGTGCCGTCAACCAACCTCGTGAGAGAACCGCTCAGACCGAGAGAAGCACTGACTGCTCCAACTACAGAGAGGACGTGTGCTGGACTAGATGTTCCAATGCCGACTTTACCTCCGTCCAATACGGTAAAGACCTCGGCGGCGCCGTCATACAGACTGAGGATGTCTCCGGTGCCGTCTTGGCGAATCTGTACCGTCGGCTGGGTGTTGGAAGTACTGTCATCATGAAAGAAGGCCATTGCGTAAGAGCCCGCCTCTGCAATGTCCCTTGTGACAAATAAGGCCTGCCCGCCCGAAAGATCCTGCTCAGCCCTGATGCCATATTTGCCATAGACAGAAGCACCAAAATAACTGGTCGACTCAGAGTCGATTTTTAAGGCATTATAACCACCGGTCTCGTTGAAGTCTATGAGAAGGCCGCCCAGGTTCTCGCTATCAGCGACTTCGATCTCCAGTTTGGTGCCAGGGCTGGCTGTGCCGATTCCCACCTTATCGGTGGCTGTTGTCAGACGAACGTCAGTTCCATCGTCAGTCCAGCCACCGCCGCCACCGCCGCCGGAGGAAGCAAAAGTTATCGAATCGCTAGCAGCATCGGTGGTAATCGTCATGTTGCTGCCGGCGACCAACGTCATGGTATCTGTTGGGCTGTCCGCTACTACATCAGACTGGCCGCTGACAGCAAACGTCTTGAATAGGTCTTGAGAGCCGCCGACTGCCGAACCGTTGAAGTACAGCGATGATCCGACTGCATACATCTTCATGTCTGTGTTTTCAGGAGCGGTGGTGGTCTTGAACTCCAACGGCCCGTTCATCTTGATGCCACGCTCAAAGTCAGAATCACCCTCTAGGCCGACGGTGATGCCTGACGGTATGATGACATCGACGAACTTGCGTTGCAGCTCGTTATATACTTTTATTATGGCGTCCTGTTGGACGTCCCGCTTCTTTTTTCTGAGTTTGGCCATCGAATCCTAAATATTCGATTTAGTCAGTATAGAACTCTGTTATTAGTCGGTGACGAAGGAATATGTGTCGATGCCGGAGATGTCAGGCGGTGGAGTCGCACGATCTCGGCCCCAGGGGTATAAGCTGCTCTGGGCATTTTGGCTAATGTCGAAGTAAGGCACAGAAGATGTTGCAAAACTTGATAGGTTTTGTGAATTCGTGTCGGCCGGAGGTACGAGTCCCCCGCCAGTGAGTTCGCCATTGACAAATAGACGCTCTCTGAATTCTATCTCCACTGCTGACTCTTCCAAGTGGTTATCAACAAAGAACTTGGTATACGGACGCTGTTCGAGCATATCGCGGAACTGGCCGTATGTGTCGTATCGAAAGACCGCATTAGGAGATGTCGGCACCGCGTTGATGAGGCCGTACTTGAAGCCTCGCAGCGCCGGCATCCAAGCATAAGTGGTACCGCCGCCATCCGGGATAGTAACGACCCCGGCATTGGTAATCGGTACACCACGGTGGGCCGCATACGTCTGGTGGCTCGGATCGCCCCCACCGACGCCCCATATAAGTTTCAGCAACAAAGTGGGATCGGTGATGCATTTTGATATATCGAAAGCCTCAGCGTACTCCTTGACTTTTTCCTTATATACCGGACCCCACATCTGGCCAAATTCAGTCACGACTGTGTAAGACAGGAGTCCCTGTGACGTTTTTACGCCAGCAGTGTCGGTAAAGGGGTCCGTAGCGGAAGCCTCTCGCTGCAGGAGAATACTACCCTCCAAATACCGTAAGGCGGGCTCGAACGGGTAACCCATGATCTGTTTCAGCGATGTGCCACCTGAGTCTCTAGCTTGAAGGTTGATCCAATTCGCATTAGCGTAGCTGAAAGTGCTCATCCCAAAGATCTTCATGACGTCAGCAAATTTTGGCACTGTCGAATCGTAGTACACCTCAGAAGCATCCGTGACCCGCACGAATCTCTGCAGACTGCCCGTAACTCCAGCACCACCGTCTACGACCGAAGTTTGGACTGCACGGACGTTAGCAGCGTATTGATCCACAAAATTTGTAAGGATGTTGTTAGGGGAGCTCCCCGCGTGACGATCTCCTGATACCATGGAACCTGTAATGATGTTATCCAGGTAACCACCGCGGAAGCTCGTCGCGGGATCCACATCGAACTGATCCAGGCAGAGTGACTCACCGTACGGACTCGTGTCATCGCGTACGTCCTCGTGGATCGCATCTGACGTCAGAGGTTGATTTAGGGCGAAGGAGACAGGTTTGCCGTCGCGAAGCATAGTGCCGTAGAAAGTTATCTTTGCGTATGCTCCCGGCGAAAAAGTGACAGACAACATCCCTGGATTTATGCCGCCGTACATGGGTGGGTGCGTGTTGCCGGCAGCATCCGTATTGGAGGATCCGGTGGCAATGGCTCGACTGGTCCCTCCGCACCCCTCCCTCCAGTAGGAATACGGCCGAAACGGAAATTGCTGAGCAGCTGGGTACGACGGCGACCACGGCTGAATCTGGTTCACTGCAGCTAAAATAAGCTTGTCAGTAGGCATCAACACGTAAGGTGAATCTTTCACAGTCCTCTCGTAGAGGGGGACCAACCAGTCTACGGCATCGGCCGAAGCGCAACTGGCGCCGGCGGGGTCCATCGGGCATATATCAATCCCATAATCCTGATCTCCTATTTTTTTCGAGCCGATCACGGACGAGACGAAAGACCTGCCAGAGGACATGTCGAACAGGTTTCTTCCGCCGATGGAATTACCGAAGAACCTCACGTGTGACAGACGTGGGTCGTAGCTGTAGTACTGCCCTTTGTAAGGCCTAGTAAAGGTAGGCGCGGCGCCGAAAGTGCATATACCGGCAGCGCGTGGCGAAGCTTCAATACGAATGGCACCGGTAAAATAAGAGCTCCCGGCTCCCTCATCCGGATATCCGCCGCCGTCTGAGCCAGGAAGCACGTTCCGAACCGTCTCCCAGGTGTCGGCTGCCAAGAAATGATTTGTGTACTCTTTCTTAAAGACACTTAAATCTTCGAATCCGGCCGGCTTGTACCTATCGCCTGACACTGAAGCTGTAGGGATATAAACTGTTCCGAAGCGACCGAACCAGATGATGTCCTTATGCTTCTCCACAGGAAAGTACGAACTAGATACGTACAACCGATCCGGCTCGCCGTTGTAGTTTATCAGCGTTGTTTCATTCTCTACGGTACCGTTCAGAGGCGTTTGAAATTGATTCAACAACATGAACGTCATTGGATTGGGCACTGGATTCAGAATCCTGTCGACGGTATAGCTGCCGGCGTTGGTGCCGTCAATCCATGGTCCGCCTGGACTGCTTGCTTTGGATCCGGCTGGTAGCTCCTTTGTAGTCGGCGGCAAGCCGAAAGCTCCAGATATCTCGAGTACAACTTTTTCAAGCAGGAACGGTGCACTTATGTACTGGCTCATGTCCAACAATTGTGAACCGGTAGCGTCGAACTTGTTTGCAAGCGGAAATCCTGCAAATTTATTGGGCAGTCCAAACACATGCACGCCTTTAGAAATGACGTCACCGTACGCCGCGGGCGTTGCTGGCTTGGGCCATGGTACCACTCCATGAGGCGGGATCACAGACAAGTAAGATGCCGTCATGATCTCTGGGTTGCCGTGCATATAATCTACGTTGCTGCCGGTCGACAGATCCCCGATTACCTCCCAACGACTCAAAGAGAAATTGTAGTAGGCCATGCCGGAGTTGACGCCGCCGCTGTAGCCTGATGCGTTAGGTTGAGTACCAGTTGAAAAATAAATGTGAGTGGTATCAGACGGAGTTAGGTTCACGGCGAACGACGTCTTATCCGCTAACCGTGCAGAAAATCCAGGAAGCACAGTCGGCGCAGTTCCGGTGGTGAAAAAATCACTGTCGTTGTCCATGGGAATGCGAGTCTCGTTGAACGGAGTCAGCTGCTCTCCCGGCGTGAACTTTATGCCGACGTCACTTACCCCGGGGCGCATGGAGGCTGCGGCCGTGAAAGATCCGGTAGTATTGGGAGTGGCCACGCGACCGGATATGTGACTCGAACCGGCTGGGAGGACAAACGGATACAAGTACTCTGAAGGGCCGTGCTGCGAGAACTGCGTCGCGACAATTGGGATGGGTGTAGTCGATCTATGACTGGACGATGATATCAGATTCCCCTGGACATATGTCCCAGTCACTGGTGTGTGTTGTCTCAGCTTGACGATCGGCCCTAAGGTCGTCGCCTCAATGCCGATCGATGCCGAGTTGACGGTCTGTGCGAAGGCATGGGCCACTGAGTGGGTTGACCGAATGCGTCCTGTGATGTCCACCAGTGCTGAGTCAACGGTCTCGCCGGAGACACCGCTCTTATATTTTCTGTGCACACCCCGCTGGAACTCAAATAGACGCTTGGAAGCCTCGGTTGATCCGGTGAGGGAGAGGGTGTCGGCATCACGTGGACGGCCGCCGAACTCGATCTGGGCTGTGGCGTAGGAGCTGAAGAACTCTATCGTCTTAGTGTCATCGAAGAACACATTACCGGTGCCCGTGAAGTCTGGGTCGCCGGTCCTTGCCACAGTTGGGTAGCTACCGGTGGCGTTATCCTGATCCCGCAAGAGGATGCGAGCTGGGTTGTTGAGAATGCCAGATATCGCCTCACCTCCCATCCCCTTTTGACGGGTCACGTTATATATTGCAGCGACTTCTTCTGCAGAGAGCTCACTGCTCCAAACAGCAAACTCAGCCATTTGACCGTCGAGCTCGCTGGTACCATCTTGCTCAGCGCCGATGTACAGCGGGTTATCATAATCAGGTTGCATGCCCACATAAGTTCCGGTGCCGCCGAGGTAGAGGGAAACGGTGGCGGCGTCTTTATACATCCTCATGCCAGCGTTTGCTGATGCGCCGCCGCGGCCGTCGTACGTGAAGACAAGATGAGACCAGACACCGACTGTCGGATAGTCATCGGAGCTGGCCATGCTGATGGTCTCCGACGCGCTCGACGCAGTTTCATCTTCCAACCTGAAGTAGACATTGCCGGTCGAGGTGATACGTCCACTATACTCGGTGTCGGCGACACCGACGCCCTGCTTTCCAAAAAAATAAGTGGTGCCGGGGCCGATGGAGATCATCTTTACCCAGCAGCTGATCGAGAACGGACGATCTGTTCCTGCACCAGGCGTGCCGCCATCCGCAAGTGAGGTGAAACACAATCGGCCGGAGGTGTCTGTCACTTGTGCATTAATATTAGCTGTATCATTAAAAGTTGCAGCATAATATAGCTCGTCACCTATCCGGGCGGGTGCTACAGCAGGAGAACCATCGTATGTAGGAGACAACTTGAGTGGGCCGTCATCTACGGGAGATGGACTGTTCATTCTGGCCCAGAGCACCAGTGCGCTAGCTGATCTATAGGAATTTTCGCTAGAGTCTCTGAACCGAGTGTTGAGATCATAATATCGGCCGAGGACGAGTTTAGGCATTACTTCTTCAAGCCTCCGTACGCGATGGAGTCGATGCCGATCGGATCGTTGTCGAACACGAAGCCCGCATGTGCCATCTTATCGTAGGTACGAATGCTCTCAGCGAAGTAACTCAGTCTCCCTCCAGACATTGACGAACTCACGATCAGCATGTGGGAGATTGTAGAGGTTACGCTGTTGGTTGTGTATTCTTCCTCCACATCGTTGAGATAATCATTCCACGGTGCTATTGTGCCGAAATCAGTGGATAAAGGCCCAGGCAGGTTGATACCTGTCGTTCCCTTGAGCGCTAACTGCCATGCCTGTTCGACGTAACTCTCTACATTCGCATTGGAAGCCGTCACCGGTTGATCGAAAGAAAACGCCTCTGTGGAATCCAAGTAGGGAGCACAGCCAGCACCAGGTTCATTCAGATCCCAACCGTCTGTTATGATGTAGGATCTACGAAACGGAGTAGTCATTCCTCCCAGCGAAGCTCGGATCGTGTGAGCGTAAAAAGGCTGCTCTATGCTGCTTCGATCTATTGCCGCTCGTATTATCAGGGGCTCTATAGCACCGTCCATGGATTCGGCGCTGCTCTGCATCACAATGTTCCTGGGTAGAACAACATCCTCCGGATGCTTGGTAAGGAGGGGTATAGGACCAGTGTACACATACACCGAATCGTCGTCGTTCGGTATGGTGATGATAGATGGCGCGCCTAGGTCCAAAGTGTCTTCATAGGGTTCGTATCCATCAAGGTTGACGTATATATCTTTCTGCCCGAGGTCTCTATTCTCCATCTGGTGATTAAGGCGGTTAGATATCCGGCCGGTGGAGCCCATGTCCATGGGCATGTTGAACGCTTGGTACACCCCCTGGCCGTGCTCGCGGCCGAGGGCGTCGAGGATGACCTCGGAGAACTCCCCTTTGAATCCTATCCATCTACCAGTCCTTTCTCCTCCGACGAGGTCTGTTAGTCGTCCCGTCGTCGTGAAACGTCCGGCTGAGTATTCCTCCACCGGTCCGGCGGCTGATGCAGTTGTGAGGGCCATGGTGGCCTGTATGGATTGAGTGTGTATATACGTGCCGAATAGCCGACGGCCGGGAATGATCACGGGAGTCAAAGAGTCGTCGAAGTACCTGGTCGAGACGTCCTTGCCGTCCAATGTCGTGATAAAATCGCTGTTCGAACGGATCTTGTAACCCAGGAATCCGTTCAGTTGCTTGTCAGTGACGACGTTCACTCCCTGGCGGAATCCATCCAGCATGTCACTGGGGAAGCTAGTTGTGTCAAACCCCCGGCGGCCAGTGACACTACCTAGGAGCCTGGTATCATTCTCGGGCGATATCTGGTCAAACTGACGTACGAGCCTATAGGCGCCGCCGATGGCGACTCCATAAAGGTTTACGATCTCCGAAGAAAGCAGGGCGCGATCCCACATGGCGACGTCAGCCAAGTTGCCAGAGAACGCGAGAGAACCGCTTTCATCGTCTCTATTTGCGACTGCTAAATTCGCTGCAGTATCTTCCATAGCAACGTAATCCGCATCGTCAATGGCCGATGTCGCCTTTTGGGATCCGTTTATGTATATCTTGATTCCATCGCCGGCTGCGGCGCCGCCGCGACCATCATACGTGGCTGCTAGGTGAAGCCAAGATCCAGCGGAAACTGTGGTCGACGTAAAGGCTTGTACGTTGCCCCCCGTGCTGTCATCGAAAAACTCTAGCATTATCTTATCAGTGCTGGGCTTATGGAAAATAAATTCTGTTTCTGAGGTTGAGTCATTGTATTTACTGACCAGATACTCACTACTGCCCACAGCGGAAAACTTGACCCAACACGCAATGGAAAATGGAAGGTCACGAGTCCCGTTTCCGAAACTGAAGGCTGAGTTGCTACCCGCTTCCAAAAATTGAGTTCCAGAAAAAGAGCAACTTCCGGTCTGAATGTATTCTAGATTAGGAGAGTCGCCGGAGCTAAAACCTGGGCGGTCAGCCGCCGAAGGAGGAGATAGGGGATATGTGCCGTTTATGCTATCGGCAGCGTCTCCAGCGGAGGACACGTCCTTGTTGAGTCGCCACCAAACGAAAGGTGCGCCCCGAGTTGAACCTTTGTATCCCGCTAGCAACTCATCCTTCATAAGACTGTTTTGTGGCGATGAAGTGCCAGAGATGAAATCTACGGAGAGATTATAAGCTTGTTGGATGGTAAAAAACTGGGGATTACCCGATATGGCTCGATCGGTGAATCGGGTAGGTAAAAACTCTCCGTTAGATCTTGCGTAACGAAATTTAGACATTTAAAACTTCCTTATCGCCCCTAAAAATTGCTGCAAGAAGATCACTGAAGCCTCGGGCCGATTGATGATGCCCACGTACATGTCGCTGTAGCGGTACGTAAATTTAGACCGCTCTAGCATGTGACTCTCTATTGTAAAATTAGTTCCCAAGTAATCGGTGGTGTACGGAACCATCTCCTCTATGATATCTCCGATCGCATTGTCGAACCACTTGAAGAATTCGAAAAACTTCTTATAGGACATTTTTTCGGTAAGTCTATTAAAATAGATGCCCCTCAAATGCCTTAATTTTTTATATTCCTCTGAGAACACAAGCTCTGGATCGCCAATAGCGTTGTCTAGATAATCCAGCGTTGAAAAAATCCTCACGATGTCGTCGTTCAATGCCTGAACCGACGACATCTCGACTGCAAACCTTCGATCATCTTTCGGCGATTCATTTTCTGGAATGTCGTAAAGGGGCGCTATCGAAACTCCGGGTCCAGCCAACTCTATGTTTTTTGCATCTTGGTAGCTCCTCACTCTTATCTTATTGGGCGCACTACCGTCCACAAAATCAGGCGAAATAGACACGTAATCGAATCGCTCAGGATCTATTATCTGCGCATTGTTTACGAACCCCGTCCCGAAGGCGTGGAGACTGTTTTGACTGAAATCAAACACAGTACACGTACCGTCTGAATTGGATTTAGTTATAGGTTGATCGCACGATAAATCTACTCGAAGGCGCGCAAAACTCCCACTATCAGCAGTATTGAAATTGAAATTCAGGGATGGATCTTCGACTCCTACTGACTCAAAATTCTTTATGTGAGTGAGAGTCTCGTCTACTGTGAGGGCTTTAGTAAAAAAGCGCACATTAGAAACCTTTCCAGAAAAAACTACGTGTTTAGGCGTTACGGAGGACAGAGAGTTTAGGAACCCTCCAGCAGCCAAGGAAGAATCGTACTTCAAGCTTTGAGTGCCTATTGCAATAAAGGAACCGGAAGCGTTGATGCTTCCCGTCAGACGATTGAGTACGCTGTCTCCAGAGTCGTTGAAGTATTCAACCATTTGAGAAAATTTCTCCACGGTAGAATTTCCCATACGTCCGGCACGGAGAAAATAGCTGGAAGACACATACGAGCCAGTCAAGTCGTTGCGTGTGCGTCCGAAACTAACGTACCATTTTTTACCATCAAATATATTGACTCCAGAAAGAGTCAATTTCATAGTAGAGGCGCTCGATCCACTAACAGGACGTCCGAAAACGGAGATCGAACCTGTGCTGATACCAGTCTCTGGGCCGAAGGCCAAGACGTTGTAGAGAAGCCAATTGTTTGCTGTGCCGTTGTTACGGCTGCCGGTACTTTGGAGGCGCACGAGGCTCTGCGTCAACGGATGATCTGTAGATCCACCGAACTTATAAACGCCCTCGACAGTCCAGGATCCGCTAGTCATCAAACCGTCGCGCGGATCGTTAGAGACGCCGTTTACAAACGTACCACGAATGTTGGGAGCTCCCGGAGCTTTTCTACTACCAGAGAGATAGCTGCCTAAGATCAGAGGGCGGTTGGATCCTCTTCCAGAACCGTCTAGGGTGCCCGCAGCGTTTAGGGATCCAGAAAAATCCAACATAGCTGCAATTTTCACCTTTCTGACAAAGGCGTCGCTAATACTCTTAGTCGTGCTGCCGCCGTATTCCTTAAAGCGAATAGAGTCACCAGGCTCGATTCCCATGCTACGCAATACGGCTTCTATGCTACCTCTGGTTCCGCGTGAGCTCACCAAATGAGGCAGGTCTGTTAATATGCGCCGCCACAATGCATTCTGTAATTGAGCCAACGATTGGCTTGGGACTGAATCGTTAACGAGGAGGTCTTCGCCTCCGTAATACTGCTCCATCGACGCGTTCGCGAAAGTGTTGGAGAGGTTTATACCGTAATATTTTCCCAAAAAAGGCAACAATTGATCACTTATGGTACGGTTGGATATGTAATCTACGGACAGTAGATCGCCGAAAGAATCAACAAAAAGTTTGACGTCGTCTAACGTTTCAGCCCACAGATAAAGCGTTGAAGCAATGACCTGTGCCGCCGGCATTCTTCCGGCTCCCGGAATATCAGCCGTATATCCGTAGTTTTGAGAAAGTTCGCCGTTTTCGTCGGCGAACTGACTCTCTCGGAGATAATGCTTAGGAATCATCCTTGTGATGAGATTGGGGTTGTTGTAATCATACTGACTGGCCGACGTCAACAGCCTGGTGTTCAAGCTGACAAGAGGGCTATACCCCGGAAACAGCACAGGGGAATAATTTGCATTCTCAGCCGTAAGTGGTACGGGCACCGAAGAAGTAGAACGGAGCGACATGTCAAAGGTACCGTTGCCCATCTGCACATGCGTATGCAAACCGTTGCCGCTGTAGTCTAAGATCAAATCTTGGTTTTGTGCTGTTGAGAATGAACCGGACGGTTCATTGAATCGATAATACAGCCTAAGACTTCCATCTGTAGGTCTAAAGATGGTTCTACGCGAGTATTTCCTTAGATCAGTAATACCTCGGGCTGAGGTAAAAACCCTCAGCTCATCTACAGCTCCCGACAACTGCTGCGTGGGAGTAAAATTGTAGAGAGAACCGAACCCGTGTTTAGAGCCCGAAGCCACCGTGAGTGGATCCGACTTCGCTGCAAAGTCCGAAAAAACAGCAACGCTGGAAGATGACGTCTTCACTCCATCTACGTACAGGAAAAGCCTTCCCGTGACATCCCTGTCGTATACTGCTGCCACGTGGTGGAACTCTCCCTTCTGCAGGACGGCACTGGCACTAATATGCACAGAGGCAGAGCTCACTAGTGCGAGTATCGTCCCCTCTGTTGTTAGGTGGGAACCGGTCAGCCCTAAAGTAATGCCTGAAGTGTTGCTTCTATTTGCTGCTTCGAGTTTACCAGTTTGTTGAACGATCACGCTGTCGGTGTTTGCTTCTTCAGGTAAAAGAAGCTGCAACTCTACCGTAAACGGAGAGTTGCTAAGATCTAAAGCGTATGCACCGGTACCAGGCCGGTTAGACGATATGGAACTCACTCCGTCATAACCTGCGACCGATAAGAAGTTATTGACTTCAACTCCTAACTCATTCTGCCGTTTGAAGTTGAGATAGCCTCTGGATTTAGGGAATTCGCCCAACACGTATCTTTGGAAGCCAGACAGAGAATCAACAAAATTATCATACTCCGCTCTGGTTCCATCAAAAGGAAAGCCGTTGACTAATTTCTCAAACGCGAACTGTACTTTCATCTCTGCTGAATTAAAAAACGTATGATTCTCGAATTGAGAAAAATCAACATTAACCTGTTGCGTACTTTTCAACGGAGAGCCGGGCGGATCATAACGGAAAGTACCGCTGGGATCTTGCATCGCTGGTCCTTGGCCTGCGCCATCACCTGCCAACGTCATGCTGGGGGTCTCTGTGTTCCCCCTCCTCAAGCCTCTGACTATGCTAGGTTTAAAGAGAAGATCTTGGAAAGTATTTGGACTCTTTGCCAATTTTTACCTCACTGTAAATCTAGCGTTAGAGTCTGCCTTTATCGTGCGCACGCCGCGGTTGATTATTAGAAACTCAAACAAAAAAGATCTTCCATACGGAAGGACGCTCATATTAAAATCAAAAAACATACCCTCACTATCGGTAGACACACGCGTGGAGTTATTGGTTTCATCGAAATCAAAAAACACTGTTCCACTGTCAGCATCCTTGACACGATAATACACCTCGTCGAAGATCACAGGCGGGAGGCTATATGGTCTTCGGACTGCTGCGGTAAATTCCTGCTTGAGGTCTCTACCGAAAATCCTAAATCTATATTCCGAACTCTTGGAATACTGACTTCTAGCATTCGTTACGTGAATGTTGGGTTCTTGTGATGTAAAATTAGCGGAGAATCTCGGTAGGCTAGACATCTTAATAGAGCCGGTATGAAAACCAACTTGTCCGTCCAGCGAATACCAATATTCGTCAAATGTGATAGACCCGGTTCTTTCTACCATCTGGGCCAAAGTTGTTGCAAAATTAACAACGGTGGAGTCGTCAGACGGTATAGCGAAAGAAGCACTGTAAACCCCAGTGACATATTTTGTACCATCGGTACGAATGGTGCCAGCAGAGTACTGCGAGGCTGAAGTAACAAACTCATAGCTCCCTGATTTTATCTTAAGATGAAGACAATCGCTACCAGTAATTTCCGTCAAGGCCGAGCCGGACACTAGGTTAGCCGCTCCTGATCTAGCGTATGAATTTAGAAAAAGCGAGCCTGAAAGATCGAAAAAGAAATTTGAGTGGTTGTCTTGGAAGCTGTCATCAAACGATACTTCTATCCGCGGCCTTATCACCGGATCAACCACGTGCCTAGACGCGAATCTCTTTACGAACCTGGTCTTTTTATCGTTTTCATCACTCCCGCTGAAAGATATCCTGAATCCATGGTTTGGCATTTGGCCAGCCACGGTGGCAGAAACTAAAGTAGTCACATCGACGGTGAGATCTTCGGTGCCGTTAGTAAACGTCTGGGACTTTATCACGTTGACAAGTCCATTCCCGTCGGAGAAATTTGCTTGAGAAAAAATATCTAGATTATCTGCACCCAGAGTGCCTACCTGATCGGCTCCTGAAAGGTTCCAAACGGAGTCTGCACCATCAGCGTAAGCAGCAGTCAGGAAATTCACGGCATTCAAGTCCGAAAAAGACGCAGTATCGCGGCCTAGGCCCTCGTCGAATGATTTTGATAGAGGGAAAACAGCAACGTTAAAATTGACCGGTACTGCATTACCAGCTTTAATATCGAAAAGTTTTAATCTCGCACTGAAATCTTTTGATGCTAGATTTATCTTAGAAGCAGTGAGATCGTGGATTTTTTGGTAATCAAACTTCACAAGTAGGCGTGATATCTCATTGAGACTACCGGTGCCTTGCATCTTGGTTTCGTCCCACAACTTAAAGAGGTCTAACGTAGCAGCGCGGCCGACGTTTGCATCTTCCGCCCTGAACAGCCCATCTATTATTTTATCCGTAATATATGCGTCGCTACTGGCCGTACAAAATATCTTCATCTTCTCCTCACAGTGCCGAACCGATTATATCATCTGATGGGAACTTCATCTCAAAAATGGAGCCGGCCGGGCCGAATATCATGCCGTTCTTAGTGTTATCTTCAATAGGAAGAGTGAAGGAAGAGTACTCCCTGTCTTCAACGGTCCCTGCTCTGGGGAATATTTGGAGCCGTGTGAGAGAGACAACAAAGTCCGTGTTAATGATTATATTGGTGATATCATCAACTACCAGTGGCTGGTTGATTTGAAAATACTTCCTTCGAAGTGCAGCGGCAAGGGCGTTGTTTATCTGCTTGAGTATTTGAATCTTGTTCACGTTTTGAGCCACGATAACCGTGTACCTGACTCCGAAATTTATCACGCGTGTGTCTAGGATATCCACTGCGTCGGATATTAATCTGAATTCGTTAAGGTAGGTGCTTATATTTTTTTTGAGACTATCGGGAGCGGCCACTAAAGCTCCGGAGCGATCCAGGGAAACTAGGAAAAGTATAGAAGAAAGTGGGTTGATAGGATTCCGGCCGACTGCAGCCCGATATATTCTCCCAAACTGTGCCGGCATAGTATACAATCTTGCCAGCAAGTCCTCCTTAGTAACAACCCGATCTTGGCTGAGTCGTGCCGCTGGAATCAGCTGCTGCAGATCGGATAGGGTGGGAGGAGCAGATCCGCCGGCTGCTGGCGAGTCATTATTAACGGCCATGGTCTGTCTCACACGAAGTGCTCCGCCCGGATTAACCGTCTGGCGAAACTCTAATATGAGATCCTCTAACTCGTTTATGGAGTCACTAGCCACGTTATGAGCAAGTCCTCCGCCGTAACGATACATGATTGTGAGGGTAGTTCCGCGCGGAGCTATTCCCAGTGTGTGGGTTTGCAGTAAGGAGTTAGGGTCTATGGTAAACCTGCTGAAATTAGTTTTACCATAAAGCGGCAAAGCTAAATCGCTAGGATCCGGAATTATGTCGTTGTCGAGAGTTTCAGCGTCTCCGGAGCCAAATTGAAGCGTAGTCAATCGCGTCGTAGGATCGTGTTTGGTGATGAACCTCTTAGGAGCCGGAATTATTTCCAACATCCTAGGCACTAGCTCGTAGTCCGGAAAATCGTTTTTCAATGAAGAAAACACGGAATCCTGCGTAAGCGATTTAACTTCGTAGTAATCTTCCCCTCCAGAATCCTTAACGCTGATGACCGTGGAAACATTTTCGTTAGAAAGAGATATTTCTCGGAACGGGACGTGTGTGTCAGGAATAGTAAACGTCTCCGTCGCCTGTTCGCCGGATACAGCATCAACCACAGCGGACATGGTATAGATGAGGGGGATGTTATTCGTATCAACAGTCTTTACGACATATTGATGCACTAGGTTTCCGATTAAATCACGTTCTGCGAAATCCAAGTCGTCCACTGTGGAAAAAATCACGCCTTCCAAAGATTTTATTTTCGTCCCACTCAACACCACCGGAAGGTTATTTAAATCAGGTCTGTATCCTCCAGCGAACAATTGGGCGTTAACGTCAAATGTGAACTTCACCGTAACGGTTGCAGGAGCAGCTCCAAAAATTTTTACTCCAGCGTTCCGAAGATGCGTTTTTATATTGGAAGGCTCGACTGCAAGTTGTGGATCCAGCTCACGGAATTGGTGATCCAGGTAGTAGGAGAGCGAATCCCCAACAGCCGCAGCCATATCCAGAAATAGTCCACCGACAGAAGGTTCAGAGAAATCTTGAATCTTGTCCGGGAAAAATATCCTAGCATGTTCTAATAGCTCGCTTCGAAAGGCTTCGAAATCCTTAGCGAGATATGTCCTATTGGCTGCCTTGCGTATCTTATTTTTAACCTTTATCATATTTACCCTGCACTATAAATTATAACTTCGATGCACTGATTCGTAACTCCCAGCCTAGGAATACCGAATATCACCCTGATTCCTATGTTGGCCAGGTCGGATTTAACTTCATCTTCTTCCCTGAATGATTCGAAGGTGTCAAGAGAAACGTAAGGCATGTATTTTTCGGTAGTCTTCCTTATCTGATTTACGGCTTTGGTGTCACCGTTCTCTGCGCACAGCTCAAACGCTAGACGTTGCAGGTCGGCACCGAAGTCATGAAGCATCAAACGCTCGCCATGATTGGTGGATAGCATGTTTCGAAAATTATCCTTTATTTGATCGGCTAATTTATCCCTCATTGCAAACGGACCAGCATTGCCGCCGACGCTTAATTCCATAGGTGTCTTTATTCCTATAGGTAAGTTTTTAGCTTTATTCACTAGGGCGGATTCGAACTCATTCTGCATCCGGCCGACCGATTTAAAATCGTATTTTTTCGCTATGGGAAGTTGACTCATTGTACTCCTCTACAGTAACTAACTATTTAGGTGGCTGAGACTACCGAGGTTACACTTTGCAACTTCTATACAGCGAAACACCAATAAGGGTTATCTTGTCTACGACCACGGTACCGGATTTGCCGGGGGGACAGTATAAGTACCAGCAATAATCCATGCTGCAGCAGTAGAAGCTATCAATGCCGCAGCAGGTTCTGCTCCAAGAGGCGGCCCCAGAACCAAAGGTAAAGGCATCGGTGGTGGAACAGTGATGCCGGGTGCGTTGGCTGGGGATGCTGCCAGCGCCGCTGCGCCTGCAACGAATGCATTCGGTATTGCCATACTGCCAGCGCCAGGCGCACTCATTCCTAGAAGTGCGCCCTGTACCGCACTTTTTATCTGTGCTTTAGCCGGCGTACCTCCCGGAGGTATTATAGCTGAGCTTAACCAGTTTGATATTGCGGTGGCCCACGCTTCGGCTATAGCCGGCTCTTCCGGCGGGGGATCTGTAAAGAGATCCACTAGGTCAGACTTTAAGGTTGAAATATCAGCTAGTGGCAAATCATCACCCTATTTGGTTTTACCCACTTTACTCTTTATTAGTTTTATTTCATTCCGTATGGTCTGCACATCCCCATCGCTATTAGACCACAATGTCTGGAGGTTCCCTGGGACTGGTGGGTTAGGGGGACCTGATGGGCCAACACCGGTGGGGTGAATATGCTGGATAAATTGATCAATTATTGCGTCTAACACATCACAGATTTGAACCAGCCTCTTGTCCAGCTCGTTTCCCAACACCAGCGGCTCGGTCGCCCCTAACCCTATAGAGAGTTGTGCGCCCTTTCCGTTTTCTTTTTCGATCCCAGAGCCAATGACTACCTTGGGCCCGTCGATCATTATGACACCGTCAGGCTGCATGATTATACATGCGCGTCCTTTGCCCTCTTCGTTGTCTGCCAGGCCCTCTTTTACGATCTTTATGCTGCCGTTTATTCCGGCCTCGCCGCCGCCCGATTTTTTCGGTTCTATTTGACGTGCGATGATCCGGATCTCATCGGCCTTGGTGACGACTGTCGCAGCGTGGATCGGCTTCTTTTTGTTTATCTCTTTACCTTCATTGGATTCTCCTACACCAGGGACCTTAGGATAGACCAAAGCAAAGTCCTTATCAGCATCAGAATCCATGGTCAGATAGACTCTGGAAGCATCGGCCAGAAAATCTGGATCACCCTCTGAGACGTTAACGTTGCGGTTTGAAACTTCGGAATTCAAGAGCGAAGGGTTCTTGTTTGTCTCATACCCGGCCCTCGAATTCTGTACAACTTCAGGCTGCGTCCTCTTCGGTTTTTTACCAGGCGGCTTCTGTAGCTTGATGCCTGGGGCTTGTGGCCACTTAGATTCTACGGTGCTGTCATCTTTACTCGCCCTGGCAGCTAAGCCAAATCCCTTTTTTGGGTCCTTGCTTTCGTCGAGCACCAACAGTCTCCCGCGGCCAACGACCAGATCCATGGATCCCTTGCCCGGGGGTAATTTTTTACTCTTTCCTTCGGAATCTAGAAGAGCTGCGTTCGAGCTAGCTCCGGTTATCTTATCATCAGTTTCATCGGATTTGTAACCTCTGCTGGTCCCTAAGATGATGGTAGAGTTATGCGAACCCTGTAGTACTAGATCTCCAGGACGCTTCGTCAGACGCGGAACAGGTTCCACGATGAACCTCTTATTTTCTGCGGCTCGGGCTACAATCTTGTCGTATGCATTGATCCCAGGAAGCGTGACCGGAGGGTCAGGTCCGACGCCAACATGTCGTCCCAACCCGTTAGGGAAGCCTGGGTTAGGAGCATCAATGGGCTTGTTATCCTTACCACGGAAAACTTCGGCCTGCTCAGGGGTTATGGGGCCGAGGGTGCGATCGTAGTGAGTATAGTTCGCGTCCTCTGCATACAGTGGAGCATTCACTCTGCTAAGCCAGTATCCCTGACCTTTTTTGTTGGCCGGGTCGGGAAAAATGACCCAAACTTTTTCGCCTGGTTTACAAGGCAGACAAACATGAGAGGAGAAGAACGGGTAATATACCCCCAGCGCACTGGTGCGACCTGCTCCGGCAGTCGTCAAGATGGCTATCACGGAATTACGGGGTGCGCTCTTTGCTGTAGTAAGAAACGCAGAGTCTACTCCCTGATACAATGCTCCTACAAGCGTCAAACGAGCCTCCGACATCAACGATGGGTCGTCTATGACTTCTACTACTACTGCCTGTTCTATGACTTGAAGATCTTCTGAGGTGACGGATGCTGGAATATCTTCCTGTCCGTGGCCACCAGAAACAGCAGCGTCAGAGTCGTATGTGCTGCCATTTGCCATTACTCACCTGCTATCTTAGAGAACAAGTCGTTGGAATCCACCTGCTCCTCGGCTCTCTCTGCCTTTGCAATAAGCTCAGCCAACGCCAATATCTGTTGGTTTGATTTACACATCCTTTCGAGATACTTAGACATCACCCCTCCGATCGTGACGTGGTCGCCAGTACCGCCGGTCATCGATTTGTATGCCTCTGTATACAGGATGGAAGCCCTTTCGCGATCGGCTACAGCATTTTCGTATATTTCTTTCCAAAGCGCTTTTTTCTTATCCTTGGTGGAAGACAGCTCGTCCAGCAGGTCGTTGAACGCCTTTATTTTTTCTTCAGATCTGTTTCTTTCGTCGATCAGCTTATCGAGTTTACTCATGATTCACCTCCTAAAAAAGATTAAATTCTGTATCGGGACCTGCCATGCGCCTATAGTGTCTTCGTATGGAAGACATGGCTTTGGCCATCTGTTTTTTGTCCAGCCCGGATATCTCCCTAATGTACACGAGGACCGCCCTCTTGCTTAGTAGATCCAGCTGCTCTATGGATCCAAAGAGCGTTTCTATGGCTTGTAGACACAGCAGTTCGTTCTCGTTAGTCAATTTGACTCTCATCACATCCAGCAATTTAAGTATCTCATCTCTCTGTTGAGATTTTATCATCTGGTCGTCAGGGGATGGAACGAAATCGTGCTTTTCGTACGCAGCTTGTTGTGCCGAACTCATACCGCCTGGATCGTCTATACTAATGTGGCGATTGCTTATTTTTTTGTGTTGTCGACAGTTGGCAACTAACCAGTTTTTAGCAACCACGTTGTAGTATGAAAACGCTTTAGTACCTTTTTCAGGCGACCACTTATGAAGAGACTCATATAGGAAGGAAACACAATCAGATTTCAGTTCCTCGAAAGACGAAAAAGGGGATTTAAACCCATAGACGAATATCAGGTTCTCCGAAAGTTTATTAAACGCAGGAAGTATCTCTGCAACGTATAGGCTCTTCTTTGTTTCTGCGCATTCCAACGATTGGTACTTCACGATGGCTGCTTGGGTGTCCATGTTAAAATACATGTCGCGTGGACGCCCGGGTGTTCTTCTTATTTTTTTTCTACCTCTAGGCATGTTTCGGGTCTTCCAAATCATCTTCCTCGAAAGTAAAATCTTTCGATAGCGTAAAAGCTATTCCATGTAACGAATCCCTAGTCTCCTTGATATCTTTAAGCACTCTGCGGACCTCCGGACTGTCATAAAACAACGGTCTCTCACAAACTTCACTTATGCTAGCATACTTTTCATCAATCACGTCCAGGGACTCCTCTAGCACTTCTTGGAACTGGAGCACTATCATGGCAAAACGCAGAACGTAGAAAATAGAAACTATCAGTAGAGACCCCAGGAAAATTGATAAATACAGGAAAAAACTATTCAAGATAGAATAGGACCTAATACTTCTTCGTAAAGCATGCAGATCTTCTTGTGAGAATAACGTTCGCTCAATTTATTCGAAAGATCCTGTGCCCAGGCCTTAGGGACTGCGTGGCTTTTTCTAAATTTTCTAATCGCACGCTTGAAACTCTCCTCTTTCACTTCGGCCCATTTAGCGCCAGGAACGAATATGTTGTTATCCACTCTGCTTTGATGGACTTCACAGAGTTCGTAATCCAATTTTACCCATTTTCCAAAATTAAGAAACTCTACGTGCGAAGACCATTCCGTGGCGATCACTGGTAGTCCAGCTACGGATGCTTCCAGTAGTGGTAGCCCGAACCCCTCTCCTCTCGTCACAGACACCAGGGCTTTGACGTCGGGGTGCTTGTATAGTGAGTTCATCTCTTGCCGCTCCATGTCTCCATGGAGAAGGTAAATCCTCGGTGTCCCCTTGTGCCCAACTTCCTTCAGTACCCTTGATAGCAGGACCTGCGTATTGACTTTATCTATAGCGTGCTCCCTACCTCTATTAGTCTTGACTATCAACCCAACGTCTTTATCGTTTTTAAATTCTTCCACGAACCACTTGAGGAGGTAGAATAAGTTTTTCCTATCCGTCTCTGGGGTCATCCCGGTCATTACACCGATTGCTAAAAAATTAAAGTCTGTGGAAAGTTCAAGCTCTAAATCGGAGGGTTCATCCAATAGTTCTTCAAAATAACTCTCTGGAACTACACGTATCTCAGTCGAAGAACGTGCGGATTTTATAAACGAGTCCTTAGTATGCTGAGACGGTACAATTATTTTATCCATCTTGCTGCAGTGCACAGTGGTCCACATGGGGTTGCACCGATCGGTCTCTACCCCTGCAGTCACTCCAATGTTGTATTCTGCAAGTGAAGCATCCCACTCATTGGGCAGTATAACTTGAAACGAAACGTCGTATTTTTTATTAGGATCGGTGGCACTCCTTTTAACTATTTCTCCAACAAGTCCTCCGTAGGCTTCGGGGTTTATATCCCATGGAGTCACTCCCCAGGGTACCACTTGTGCAGTAACGTTTATGCCAGTTTTCCCCAACAGGTACCTTAAAAGTTGACGACTGTGCACTCCGTATCCAGATTTACTCAACATCGGTGCTCTTATGACGACTGATTTCAATTTTTTATCTCCTCTAGAGCCCAACGCTTAGGAGGCGATTCCTTCCAGCCCTCCACCAACTTCAGCAGTTCGTGGTGCCAAGCGTCGATAGTGTCTTGGTGAGCAAATTCGCTATGCACATATCTCCTCGCCTTCTCTCCTAAATCTTTTCTTTCCTTAGGATCCATTTCGTACATCTCGAATATCGCATCAGCGACATTTTCAACATTGCAATAGTCTTCGTAGATGTACGGAACTCCTTGAGAGCCAACCAACGACTTAAAATCAACCTCTAGCGCAATTCCGTTCTGTGAATCATCACGGTGATCTACAACCTGCCTAGTCAACCCGCCCGTCTTCAAGGCAATTACCGGTTTTCCGCATTGCATCGCTTCTAATGTTGCCAACCCAAACCCCTCGGCATAAGCAATGTTTATGCATGCATCAGAAATGTTGTGCAAAACATTCATCTCCCCAAAATCTATTCGTTGATTGGAGAAAACTATGCTATTCACAATTCCCAAACTTTCTGCAGTAATCATCAAGTTTGGGCCCTCTCCATCGTGGGGGTCTGTGTGCATCAATAGGGTTGCTTTAACTTCGCCGTGTTTTTCCTTGACTCTATCCATGAAGATCTTCCACGCCCAGAGAACGTCGTTCGGACGCTTTCTTCTTGCGTTTCTATTCACCCAAAACAGAACGAAATCGTCCTTTCTTTCTGGGCCAATCGCTCTAATTTTGGCCTCAGATGTCTCTTGCGGTTTCATGGGGAAAAAAATATCGGGAGGCAGTGAATGTGGGATGAAATTTGTTTTATCTTTATTCCTAGGATGCATGTTTTTTACCATATCGTACGTGAAGTACGAATGGCAATTTATCAAATCGCATGAGTCGTATAAGGGCTGATTAAACGTTGGCGGAGGATTATTGTCCCATACGTGCCAATATGCGATCGGGCACAGGCTTCTAACCTCATCCTCCATCTCAAAAAGCCATATGAAAAATCTAGGATCCGTAAAGATAAAAAGAACGTCGGGCTTTTCCACCGCAAGCGTCTGCAGCAGCATGTCCCTGTCGCCAAACCCGTCTATGGGCTTTATAATGAAGTCTTCGTTTACTACAACAGTCTCGTAATCTGTGTGCTTCATCGCAGCGCCGAACTGTCTTACAGTCCAACACCCCTTGTCTACTAAACCGTTCGCTAAAAAACGACTTTGGCACCCCACCCCGGAGGTGCTCAAAGCGTGGTCAGAAAGCAAAAGTATTTTATATTTTTTATGCATGCTGAATTTTATTCCGCCGTTGCCATTAGGTAAAATTACGGACAGTGGGATGTGTCTTTGTAGACACAGAACATACAAGAATTTCTGTTCTTAAGATTAATCTTGCGATATACCGAGCTCACCATGCTGTTGAGCATCTTGAGTGCACGTGCCGTCAATGTAGGTCCAGAAGAAATCTGTAATAGATCGCACATATTTCCAGGTTTACCGCCACGTTTCAATAAAATAAATCCACAGCCCACGTCCCGCAACGGTATATTGTTTTTAGTTGCCCAAAAATGTTTATATAAAATAATCTGTGCCTGAGTCAAAAAATCTTGCTTCTTTCTGCGATCCCACCCGTAAGACTTTGCAGTCTTCCAATCTAGAATCCAGTATTTAAAAGTCCCGTTTTTTCTTGGTACCTTAATGATTGCGTCGATGAACCCCTTGAATTTTATGTCCTTTCTCTCTATCTCCTCGTAAAGCTCCTCTTCAGCAGAAACTGCTTCCCAACCTGGAAACGTCTCGTCTAGAAAACCAGGGACATCATCCCACATGTTCGATGCCCACTGACACCAATCTTCCACTGGGTGGTATTTGTACCACCCTGGTTGTTTCTTTACCCACTCAGGGTCGTCAAAATTATTCTCTGCCCAGGCCTTCCTAATGTTCTCTAGTAGGCTTTCCTTGGGAATCGTCTTATCAGTTAGGTAACTCTCGCAGCCTTCGTGCACGTTTGTTCCAAAATCTAGATAAGGAGACGGCGTAAACAGATCTATGTTGTCTACGTAGGCGAGTTTGTGTCGATAAGGACACTCTTTCCAATTACGGACTTCCGAGTAAGAGACGTGAGGTTTGTTAGTTGGAAATACGCTCATAAGCTCTCCTTTGTGTTATTCTTCCATTCATCAACATAATCGGACAAGCTCTCACGGGGTTTCCAATCAGTTCTACGCGTAGTTTCGGATATGTCTGCTAAGGTTGAATGCGTTTCACCTGCTCGAGCCGGAATATACTCGGCTTTACCTCCGAACATCTCGGCTAAATCGTTGATGGAGTAATTGACGCCAGTTCCCAACTGAAAAACTTCACCTCTCCAATCACCTTGCGACAGAGCCACCAATCCGCGTACGATGTCCATCACATGGGTAAAATCTCTACGCTGAGTGCCGTCACCGGTGATAGTCAAGGGATCGTGATCTCGAGTCTGTCTTTCGAATATTCCTACGACAGTAGCGTAATCGCCGGCAGTGGGCTGTCGTGGGCCGTAGACATTAAAGAATCTTCCGATTACCGTACTAACGTCGTAGACCGAACTGTATAATTCGCAGATCTGTTCTCCGGTGTATTTTGCGAAAGCATATGGGTTCAACATCGGACCTCCGTAAGCAGAACTACTTCCGGCGTATACGAGCTTAGCTCCACATTGGCGTGCAAATTCTAGTACGTGAGACGTTCCCATTGCGTCGACGGACATATAGGTCAGCGGATCTTCGAAACTAGGCTGTATCCTCGCAAGAGCCGCAAGGTGAAACACTATATCGAAACTTTCTTTAGAGTACTTGGAAAAATTAAGGTTTCTGACGTCGTCTATCCAGTAATTTACGTCATCGTGCATGTGCTCTCTAGAGCTGGATTCTGATATGATGTTATCGATTACCGTAACTTCGTACGACCCTGAATCTACAAGGTACTCGACCAGATGCGAACCAATGAAGCCTAGGCCGCCCGTAACTAAAACTTTGCACTTTTTTTCTTTTGAAGAATCAATCATCACTTACTGCTCTACCTTTCATGTCAAGCCAATCTTTGTTTCTGCGATATCCTTCGTTGGAATCGCAGATTTGTGTTAGTATATCAGAATTTACGTCGTTCTGTTTGGAGAAATAAATCATTGCTGAAAGATCTTTGGGAAAACAATGCCCTCCAAACCCTCTATCGCCGTCCGGGCCTGGTACAGCTAGGTGGCTCGCGCCAATCCTGCTATCTAGCAAGGAGTACTCACACACCTTATCATAATCTACCCCGGTCGATTCGCATATATCATAAAACTGGTTTGCAAAAGTCACCTTAGTGGATAAAAAACAGTTGATAAAATATTTGACCATCTCCGCGGTATCCGACTTAGTTACCACAATCGGAATTCCAGGGAAGGGTTTTCTGAACATCTGTTTCACGATCTTAGCACCGGTACCACCAATTATAATTCTAGTCTGATTTTTAAAATCTTCAACTGAATTTGCTTCGGTCAAAAACTCGGGACTAAAACATGCTTGAATATTCCTTAATACCTTAGAGTTTATCGCCTGGGTTGTGCCTGGCGGAACGGTAGACTTGATGACAACGACCGGGGTGGATTCCAACCCATCGCACTCTTCGTCTATCTTACGGAGAACGTCCTCCAAGATGCGAGTATCACATTCTCCGGATTTTCGCATTGGTGTGGGCACGCAGACGAAGATTATGTTAGATTGACGGCAGACGTCTTCGTGCGTACTATTGCATTTCGTCTCGTCAATGTCGTACGTCGAGATCTCGTAAAAATCCAGTAAGCCTTCCCGTATGGCCGACCCTACAAATCCCTGTCCGATGATCCCTATTTTCATGCTTGACTCCTTCGCAATTCATCAATGGTCTCTCGTAGGTTGTCTTGAAAATTGGATCTAAATACGAACCCTGATTCAGCTAGCCTGGAAGCATCTATGGAGTACCTGAAATCGTGTCCAGCTCTATCCGGGACGTACTTCACGCAAGTACTCCAGTCCAAGTCCAATATAGCACACACAAGTTTTACCAACTCAATGTTCGACATCTCGTTTCCGCTTGTTATGTTGTACACTCCGGTGCATTTAGATTCAGTCGCTAAATGGTAAATTGCAGCCACGTTATCCTTGACGAACAACCAATCTCTCACGTTAAGGCCTTTGCCGTATACGGGAATTTTTTCTCCACGGATGAGAGAACGGACTATCGTAGGCAAAAATTTTTCTCCATGTTGCCTAGGGCCGAAGTTGTTAGAGGGTCTGGCCATTATTACCTCAGTGCCGTAAGTGTTCCCGTAGGAAGTGACCATGTGTTCGGCTGCAGCCTTTGTAGCTGAGTATGGATTCCTTGGATCTAGCTTACCACTCTCAACAAAAGCTCCCTCTCTACGAGAACCGTATACTTCGTCAGTGGACATGTGGAGCATTTTCGTGTCTGCTAACCGGCATACGTCCAACAAGGATTTTACTCCGACTATATTGCTAGTAATGAAGTCACTGCAGTCGCTGATTGAATTGTCGACATGCGTTTCGGCTGCAAAGTTGATGATATACTCCACAGCATGGGAATCGCAGATATCCGCCATGGAAGAAAAATTACAGATGTCTTCGGAATACATGCTAAATCGGGGGTTGTCAAAGGCTTCTTTCAGGTTATCTTTTTCCGCGGCGTACGTAAAACAATCCACTCCGATGACCGCATGTCCTTTCTCTAAGAGAAAATCCACCATGTGGCTGCCTATGAACCCAGCACAACCTGTAACCAGAAAATTCACCCTACCTCGCATTCAGTTTCTCTGCAAAAGCATCGATCACTGACGTAATGTACTCTATCGTATCATCTTTATAATTCGGCGAACAACCGACGAAAAAAACGCGATCCAGTACTTTGTTGGCGTTAGGATAATCCCTGAAATCTCCAAGGTCCCTGTATGCCGGATGAAGCAATATGTTGCCGGCAAAATAGTTTCTAGTCTGTATGCCGTTGGTCTCCAGGTGACTTACCAGGTTCTTTTTCAATTCTCCCGACTTACATACGACAGGGACTCCGAACCAGCTGGTTTCAGCATGCTCTAACTCCTTAGGAACTCTAACACCAGTAATCTTTGCAAAGCGATCGGCGATTATCTCCTTGTTCTTGCGGCGCGCCACGTGAATAGCATCCAGCTTTTCAATTTGAACACAACCTATCGCTCCCTGAAGGTCTAAGGGCTTCAGATTGTATCCAACGTTAACGAAGTAATACTTGTGATCTAAGATGCCGTCGTAGTACCCCTTTAGCCATCGATCGAACCTCTTTCCACATGTACCCTCCGCTAGCATATTAGCGGCACCCACGCAGTGACAATCTCTACCCCACCAGGCTAACGATCGCGCGACCCTAATGATCTCTGCGTCATCAGAAGACACCATGCCGCCCTCGCCTGTGGTGATGTGGTGCGCGGGATAAAAAGAGCACGAGCTGGCCACAAAATAGGAAGCCAGGTCTTTGCCTCGCCATTTTGTTCCCAAGCTATCGCAACTGTCTCCTATCATCACTACGCCCCGGGACTCACATATCTTGCTGAGCTTATCCAAATCGTAAGGATTTCCTAGGACCGGCGAAGAAAATACAGCAACTGTCTTGTCGGTTATAGCTTCTCCTATCCTATCAATATCCCAATTAAGGTCCTCCAGGTCGATATCGACGAAAACAGGCTTAAGTCCGCACTGGATAATAGGATTTAAAGTAGTAGGAAACCCTACAGAGGACAAAATCACCTCAGCTCCGTCTTCCCATCCTAAAACTTTCTTTAGGGCGGAGATCATCACTAGATTGGCAGAGCTGCCAGAGTTAACCATCAGGGAATGCCTTACGCCAGCCTTGTCAGAGAATTTCCTCTCAAATCTTCTTACCTCTTCCCCAGAGGAGACCCATTTTCCGGCAATCAAGGATCCGATAGCTGCTGCAATTTCGTTCTCATCCCACACCGGGCCGGAATACAACACGCGCGGGTATTTCCCAGCTTTTTTGCTTGTAGGCCCTTTGATGTAATCTGGAAGGCCCTCACATTCATCAGCGCACTCTCTAAGGAATGCTAAAATTTTTTCATTTAAATCCGGCACAGTTCATCCAGTCCTTGCTCTATGGTTATTCTTGGTACGAACCCCAGCCTTTTTAGTTTTTCAACGTCTAAATGCATATCCTTCACTTGAACGTGTTTATGAAAATCAGATGCATCGATCTCGTTAATTTTGGATTTAGAGCCTGTTCTGCTTACGACGTGATCAATGAGATCCTTAAACCTGTACTGGCTGCCACTCCCGATGTTGTAGATTTGATTCAACTCACCTTTTCGCAGAACTAGATCTATTGCTCGGCAGACGTCGTCTACGTGCAGATAATCCCTGTAGAACTTACCTCCATGATACAGATCTACGTCCTCGTTGTTTTTCAACCTATTCACCAAGTACTGCAGAGCGTTCTTCTTCTTAGAGGCACCGCCGTCTCTCAAGCCGTAAACGTTGCTCAAACGTAGAATCCTATAGCTCTTATTGAACGTTTTACAATATGACTCGATTAGTTGCTCGGCGCAGCGTTTAGTGATGGAGTAAAAACCCTTAGGGTTGCAGTGATAATCCTCTCGTGCTGGTAGTTCCGTGTCCCCATAAACAAACCAAGAGCTGATAAAATTTATGGTGACATCTAGATCTCGGCACTCTTCAAGTACTTCCGAAAGCACCGTCAGGTTCGTATCGATATCTCTCTGCAAGTCATGAAAAACGTGGTAATTGTGAGTAGTGCTTATAAAGTACAGGATGTTATCGGTCTCCGTACTTCTAGAATCTCTGTGTATAGGAACGCAACGGTCGTCGTGCATACGAACGAAATTAGATCCTATAAACCCCGTACTACCGTATACGGAAATCTTATCCTTCATAATTTCTCACGCACCAATCCAGTGCATCTACTCCGGTACGAGGTATGTATCCCGTCTTTATCAGCTTATCGATGCTGAGCAGTGTATTTACTCTCCGGTTTGGTAGAATGGAGAGGAGGTGCTCGTAATCAACCTTCTCCACCTTAAGAGAGGATTTGAGCACTTCCTTTATCTTGACAGCGATATCATAGGGAGAAACAACTCCTGAGTTGCAGGTGTTGAATATTCCAACGTGATCATTACTAACCAAGTGATCGATCATGTGGGAAAAATCCTCCACGCATGTGATAGAATTATCCTCATCTATTGCCGGAATATAGTCCTTACCAAGGAATTTTGTGATCACGTTGGAGGGATTTGCAACTGCTGATATCAGCTGTCGAGGGCGCAAGATGAGATAATTTTCGTATCCAAACTCTATGATAAATTCGTCCGCCCACTTCTTCGTCCACGTGTACCAGACCTTAGGATCCGGTTCTGACTCTTCGTCGAAAACCCTGTCGTTTCCATCGAACAGACATCCACTACTAATGTGGACAAACTTCACGAGCTCATCCGCACACGCGCGGAGGATGTTTGCGGCCCCCAAAGTGTTCACTGCATATGCAGCGCCGCGGCGATCTTCACAGTACTCTAGGTTGGTCTTCGCGGCACAGTTGATGACCGTTGTGGGTTTAAAATCGCGTATAATCTTTGCGACTCCATCGATATCAGTAACGTCACACACCTCTCTTGGCACTACTCGTGTATCAACCCTATCCAACTGGATTCCCACTTTTCCGCTACCGAATACCACACGCATGGATTTAGCCCCTTACCAATTCATTGGCCGCATGATAAGATGAATGAGTTCCGGCGTCGGTCCACCATCCGGTCATCACATGGGCGCTTACGGTACCTTGTTCTACATACATGTTATTGACGTCCGTAATCTCATACTCCCCTCGATCTGATTTCTGCAATTTTTTTATAAACCTAAAAACGTTACTATCGTAAAAATAGATCCCTGTCACGCAGTAGCCGCTTGGGGGATCTTTTGGTTTTTCGATAATTCTTACTATCTCGTCATTTACCACTTCTGGCACCCCAAACCTGCGAGGATCGCTTACCGTCTTAAGACATAAAAGGCAGTGTGGAAGAGAATCATGAGGATGAGACCTGAACTTTTCAATAATTCCGATCAAGTCATCCTCGAATATGTTATCTCCCAATATCACTACCAAGGAGTCGTTTGCGGCAAAGCTCTCGCATAACAGTAAAGCTCCGGCGATACCGTCTGGCCTGTCCTGGACTCTAAACGTGAAGTTGCATTCGTAATCGTAACCACTACCCAGTAGGGTGATCATATCCCCCATATGTTCGGTACCGGTTATCACCATGATGTCACGAATTTCGGCTTCAACCAACTTATTGACGGCATGCGTAATCATCGGCTGCCGCCCGATGGGCAGAAGGTGCTTGTTGGTCACGTTGGTAAGGGGACTCAGCCGTGTTCCAGTTCCGCCTGCCAGGATCACTCCCTTCAAAGTTTTTGAACCTCTACGATCGTGGCTTGGTACAGAGAAGCAACGTTTTGGATGAGCATAGGCTCGGCGGCCTTATACCCTCTTTCTGCGAGATCTGCCCTCAGGGTTTCGTTCCGGCATATCTTCGTCAAGTTCGACTTAGTTTCCTCCAGAGAATTCGAAGACAAATAGCCGTCTAGTCCGAACTCTACAAAACTTTCATAATCGCATGCGGTCACCGGTATCCCCAGGCATTGGAAATTGGATATTTTTTGGTTC
>Ga0080013_1001444_pt1 | contig 31632 bp, 29 predicted proteins | sample ETNvirenome_6_85_FD_69236 | JGI IMG/M metagenome (GOLD analysis project Ga0080013, IMG submission 69236) | Marine viral communities from the Pacific Ocean - ETNP_6_85 (SPADES assembly) (version 2) | ecosystem: Environmental > Aquatic > Marine > Oceanic | place: Pacific Ocean | collected 2013-06-19 | reverse complement strand
CTGGTTTATCAGTAGAACTTCGCCGAGGAACAATTCAGATTGCTTAATTTCAGTTTCTTGATTAAGCTGATGGCCGACTTTTACTGTTTTCACCTCTTTGCTGTCCAAAATCACGATACTTGTGTATGTGCCCACACTTTTAAAAACTTTTTTCGAGCGAAAATCAATAATTGTTTCTGTTCTCCCCTCTTCTTTCAGGGAATGCCTCAAGCGCGAGGCAAATTTATTTTTGATCCATGAATTTGGGCAAATAAACCCAGTTAATTTTTTAGTTTCTAAAAGCTTCTGGAAGAACGCAACATAAATGTCTGTGTCGCCCACACAAAAAGAAAACTTCTTCTTTATACTTAACCTCGTCTCTTCATCTAGGTTTTGAATGCGCACATACGGTGGATTGGTTACGATGATATCATATTCAGTAAAATCTGCATCCAACGAGTCGGCAACTTTTAGATTTGCATCGGGTATTAAACGTCTCCCTATATTTACTGCCTCTTCATCGAGATCACAGCCATAAATATACTTTTTATAAACGTCTTCAATGGGCAATCCCCAACGATCTGCGATTCTCTTTGCCATATCATAAAGAAAAATTCCCGTTCCGCAGCAGGGATCAATTACTCTTGGGGGGACTTCGCTAGTCCACAGCTCCAACACTTTTGTGTTGATATATTCAACAATCGAAATTGGTGTGTATATAATACCAAGCTGCGTTCTCTTTGAAGAATCAACTTGCTGCTCATACTTATAGAACGCTTTCAACATTGTTAAAAAATTCCTCAAACTGGTGGTTCACCTCGTCGAGATTGACAAGGCAACCAGTTAAACTATTAAGAAGGTTCTTTTTTGAAAGCCCGTTTTCACAATCAACTATGGCACAGACCTGATGCACATTTTCGTTAATCAGTCGCATTGTTTTAATCGAAGGCTTTGTATATTTTGTTCTTTCTGCCTTGGTGCCCACCGGACACTCCCTGGGTAACAGTGTGAAGAACAAGGTTACATCGTTTTTCCTTTCCTCTCTCAAACTATCTCCATGTTTTTCAGAGTGTCCATAAATTCTCTCAACTTCGCCCACCGTACAGTTGGCAAAATTTTCTTTATTTTTATTATAACTGCTCTCAATACTTTTCAAAAGCACATACACGTTTCTACCTGTTTTTTTATTGGTAAAAATAACATCAATACTAAACGTTTTATTGGGATTTTCTAGGGTGGCGCGGGCACATTTAATTCTCTCTTCGTAAATTACACTCCAATCTTCGGAATTTTTAAAACTCCTAAACAGGAAACTTGCAAATTCCCGGTTCAGAATGTCAGTCCGTTTGGAGGATCTACAACCACCCTCAACGGCACAAGAGTAAGCCAGCGTCTTCCTATACGCCTCGACCAAATGAGATTTCAATTCACTTTCTTGAACCATCATAATTTCTCCATAATAACTGAATTGTCGTTTGTTGAGATGCTTGGATCAACGATGTAGTTGCGATACATCATGTTGAGGGCATCAATTACTAATATTCTTTTACTCACTTATAATCCCCCAAGACCTATACTTCATCCCGTAATCGCTTATTGATGATTACCATATATTCTTCTTCTTTTTCGATTAAAATAAAACGCCTATTTAATTGTGCGGCAGCAACGCCAGTTGTTCCGGATCCTGCAAAACAATCAAGAACTACATCATCTTCATTGGTAGTGTGCATAATAATATTTTTAATCAACTCAGTTGGCTTCGGTGTGATGTGGCCCATTTTCTTTAAAACTGGCTCGTAATTCCATACCGAGTGGTCTGTCTTCTGGTTATAAAATTTTGGTACCAAATCTTCCAACGTAAGGCCAAGGTGTTTAGTGATTGGGACTATGGTTTGTTCTGTGGGATAATTTTTTCCAGTTTCAATGTTAGAATACCAGCCTGTCATCTTACCAGTTCTACTGAGAATTTCCCTGGAAATCGTTGTTTGTTTTACTTTTCTTCTTTTTCTCGCGTCTTTTAACTTCCAAGAATTATTAAAAGTATAAAACAAAATGTATTCAGCCATCTTGTTCCAGTTGCTGAGCCCTCCTCTAACAATAAAACCATCAAGAAATCCCTTTCTAGAAGAGCCTTCAAATCGCTTGTTCCAGGTGATCATCTGCCGAAAAACAAATGAAGTGTTCTGTTGAATCTTGGTATCCAGTCTTGCCATAGACCGAAATTCATTGTGGAAAACAAAAAAAGATCCATCGTCCCTCAGAACTCTCTCTATCTCTTCGAATATCTCTGCCATCCATCCGAAATAATAATCACCACTAGCATTTTCAGCGGCGCCGCCATAGCCTTTCTTCGCAAATCCTAAATTATCCCACTGGTCTTTGCCAATATTATATGGAGGATCAATACAAACTAAGTTTACTGACTTGCTTGGCAATTCTTTAAGTTGTTCGAGGGCGTCACCACAAATTACTTTACTCATAGTTTCTCCACAATAACTGAGTCATCATTCGTGGTATACACCACCTTCTTCACGCCACAGAACCTTAATGCCTGCTCACACATCGGGCACGGCTTACTCATTCTCCACTCATCCCCCTTCACGCGAACAACATAAGCAATTGATCCCGAAGTTAAAGAACTATCCAACCCAAGCACAACACCAAGTTCAGCGTGGAGGGTTGAAAAATCCTTTCTTTCGTAAGCACGGAATCTTCTTCCAAAATTACAATGATTGTTTTTGTTGGCGGATACATTAATCACGGAGCCCCCCTTTATAAGGACACAACCGTGACTATGTGTGCCGTGTGTGCTTTGTCCTGCGATTCTCTTCGCAAGCTGCAGGTATCTACGCCGTCGTTTCGACAGCCGGTTGATCTTGGTCTTCGTCGCCATCTACATCATAAAAATCGTTAGGGTTTCCTTGTCGTGTCTTGAAGTTCTGGATAACGTGTTCTTCCATTACTTCTAATACTCTCGCTTTGAACGCGGGATCTTTGATCTTCTCCATCCATCTTCCTGGTTGGAATCTTACCACGTCTCCGTTGCCCATGTCAAGAGAATACCACGACCCCTTGATACTAATATGATTTGAGGCCTTAATTGCTTCAAGCCAACTCTCTTCATCGAGGATACGAACTTCATCACCCCAAAGAATTTTAAAAGTTGCCTGTCGGCCTTGTGATCCAAAGCGACTCTTTCTTAGTGTCGCCTTTACTTCGGATCCAATTCGAAAACCATTATCATCCGTGATGAAAGATGCCTTTGACTTGCGACCGGTGAGCCAAATACGCAACGAATATGCGTATATCATTGCTTTCCCGCCGGGGGTCACATAGGGCTCGACCAAAGCCATATTCGGATTTCTGGTAATATTTGTTTTTAATTGATTTAGAACCAAGAAGGTTGATTCTGTATTCGCAATCGGAATCGTGAGCTTGCTCATCGCTTTTGCGAGGATGCGGGCCTTCAAGGCCATGCTGGATAGAGGATTAAAGTCCCCCTCCACATCACCGATTGCCGGAGTGAGAGCAAGAGAGTCCCAGATAAAAAGAAACTTTTCTCCCGTCTTCAAAAACTCTTCAATAGACTCCAAAACCATTTCAACAGATTGCGCCTGGACATAAATTAGATCCTCGACATTACATCCTGCATTCTCCAGGAACGCGGGGTCAATGGCGCTCTCACTATCAAAATAAATAACAGTAATCCCCATCTTTTGGGCGTTTGCAGCAATCTTCGCAGCCATATAAGACTTACCTGTTGCTTCGAGACCCGCAATTTCGGTGACCTTTCCGACCGGAACCCCAGCCAACTGTCCGCGACAAACAATTGAGTCCAACCATCGTGAACCAGTCGGAATCCACTCTGTTACTTCTGTTGGATTCTCATCTTGTAGATTATGTGCAACGGTCATCCCGTGCTTTTTATTAAGCATCTTGCGCATTTCTGTCACAGAGAGGCCACCTTTATTTACCACTTTTCCTCCTTATAGAAAAGGGGGGCCGAAGCCCCCCAAGCGATCACCTCAGTTTACACCAGCTCTTGAAAAGCCTTATCGACTTCCGAAGAGGTGTTGCTATACTTCACCGTCTCGGACGAGACAGCTTCGGCATCGCTTTCACCGAGAAGGAACTCATCCAGCAACACCTGCACATCCGCAGGCGTCTTTCGCTCAAAAAGTTGAGAGAAATCAGGAACGCTCGCAAGAGCCTCCTTGATCCGGTCCTTCTCTTCAAAAAGAGGCGACGAACGTCGCTTCGGGGTGAGCTTTGTTTGGGGGAATTGAGCCCCGGCAGGCTTACCATAATTAATAGTAAGATCAATACCAGCCTCGGGATCCGTGATGTCGCCGTATTCAGGGTTAAGAACAAGATTAAGGATGGTTTCATAAACCTGCTTCCCAAATCCCCAAACACGAACACCCATTTCCTCTTCGCCGCGGACGACGACAGGAGCAAAGAAACGCTGACGAGCAGACAAACTCTTCGCCATCTTGATACTTTCCTCGGTTCCCTCCTTATAAAGGGAGCGAACAAAGTCGTTCAGAGGATCGTCTTCACCAAAGTTACGCTTCGGGCTCAAGAAGCCCGAATTCTTACCGAGATTGTAGTGAAACCAATACTCCTTAAACGGATCACCGTCTGCTGTGGGAACAAGCCGAATGACTTGATCGCCGTCTTGTGGACGCCAGAATGAACTTCGACCCTCACCTCGGCTCTTGAGGGCTGCATACTTCTCGCGCATCTTCTTCATGTCAATTCCCATTTTTTCCTCCTATGTGTTAATGGGTGGGTAAATAACCCTATAGTATGATTGATAACTCTCTCAATCATCTGGTAAGCATTATACTATTCTTCAATCTCAAAGTCAAGTAAAAAATCAAAGTTGAACAACTTCTCTTCCACACACGAGTGAATAGCAGAAATTGTCATCATACTCAGTTTTAAATATTCCAAAGCTCGTTCTCTCATTTTTTCCTCTCACCTGATTTCTAATTTTGTTGTTCAGCGTCGCGTCCTCTTTCAAGGATTTTTCACCAATGGCGTAATAATAGCGGGTTTCGGTCCTGCTGTCAAGAGAAAAAAACATTTTTTCTTCTCCGGTCTCGACATTTATTATACCTACTGTGCGTATGCGTGAAGTTGGAGCAAGAGGATAAAAGGTGCTCATTACTGGTTTGCTATTATTAAAGACGTTGAGAAAATGAATCGCTGGCACAATTGTTTGGTTTATACTTTTATAGTACTCAACAATTGATACTTCTCCAACGATATCGCTAACAGAAGAATTGTCAACGAGGATGATTTGCTCGAACACACCAGATCTGGCATACTCTTGAAGGATATGAAAGCTGGCGCGCTGTTGGAGACGAGCCGTCTCGCTTAAAAGCTCTGGGCAATCATTTATATAAAGAATTGTAACTTTGCAGTGCTTTATTGTTTCTAAGACCCTCAAGCATGCAGCAGTTACATGTCCAGACCCGCCTAAAATAAAAAGCGCGTCACCATTGCAGTTAAGAAAGTTTGTGAGGTCAGGACAGTCTTTCTCATACTCTTCTGGACTGTCTTTTCTGGGGAGGAGATAGAAGTTTTCACTTTGCCTCGGTTCCGTGTCAATACAAAACACACTGTATTGTGGATATCGGGTAAATTCTTCGGCGATATTACACCCACAGTTGCCCAGGCCTATGATATTCACTTTAACTTCCTCATATTTCCGTAATTTTTGCCGGCTGAGACATTAACAAGGTATTTCCCAAGTGGAGTATCTCCAAACACTTCGGTTATCTGGGGCAGTAAGCCCTTGTCTTCTTCACAGAGGTCTATCATGAGCGAATCGTGTAAGCTAAACGCTATATAAGACTCTGTATTTTCAAGAATTTTATCAATCTTTATCATTTGTCGCAAAAAGAGGTCGGATGATGTACTCTGGATCAAATAATTTAACGCTCGCCTCTCATCTACCTCCATGGTTCTGCCAAACTTAGTTGTAATTTTACCATCTTTCCAGTTTTCTTTAAGCAACTTTTCACGATCATATGTTCGATTCAACAAGTGGTCTTCAGAATTGGGATTGTATAACCAAGCGAATAATCTTGTTTTTGCTTCTTCTCGCGTTCCCATTCCACAGAATACATTTTCAATGTTCCAAATATGTAAATCTTGTTGAGGTTGCTCTTGCCCATTCAGCGAAATAAAAGTTCTCAGCTCGGCGGCATTAAAATCCAACTCAATAAATAAACCATTGTTTGGTTTCAAAACTCTTCTATGTTTTTTGTCCAAAGTTAGAATGGGAAATGAACTACTCTTCGTGGTCAATCGACCAGTGACGGTTCCAAAAATATTATAATGAACATAAGGATCAATCTTGTTAAGCTTCTTCAAAAAGGCCCTTGAGCGATAAGCACCCAACTGACTTTTCAATGCCGAAGGATCAATATTTAATTTCTGATACTTGATTTTCTCGACCAACTTGGTGAGATCCAAAAGGAAGTCGTAATTAGTTGGTTTTTCGTAATTTTCAAAGGTGTAGTCGCAAATTCTGTTCTTTATATCGCACCATTCGAACAGGAACGACTCTGGTATGGTTTGGAACAAGCAAACATCTTTTAGGTTAATTTTTGCTGTTGTAAGGGCACGAAGAAATGCCTTCATTTTGGTGCTAATTCTATCCCAATCTTCTCTTAGCTCTGGTGGGCAAACTTCTCCAAGTTGTTTTCCGCCGGCATAGAGATTTGCATATTCAATATTTAAATCTTTTAAGAAAGAAGCATAAGACCAAGTTTTGGAAAGGTCAGCGGGAATCTCCTCATAGATCATCCCGCCATCAGAATAGATACCAACACAATGTTTCTTATCATCGAGAGCCTGAAAGAGCACAATTAGCCTCTAGCGTTTTCAAAAATCTGATTGTTAATATAACGCATTGCTCGATCAAAGTCAAATAAATCATACAATCTTTTTGAATGATTTATTTTTTCCCGTACGAGGTGAAGGTGCCAACGGACACCAGCCTCCTTTATACGCACACGAAAATAGAATTCCAACCAAAATTTATCGCCAGGGATCTCGGCTTCAAGAAGGGGTTTTCTTCTTATTCTTAAAATACCAGTTTTACTAAAGTCTTCTTTATACTGATTTCGCCAGGAGCTTCGCACATTAGTATTAATACTCAGTGTTTTTGGTATTTTGATTAGGGGGTTCCTAGAAACAAGAGCCATATAATATGATATCATTGCGGGGCTAAGAAAGTCAATATCTTTTGTGTGCGCTCTTTCATAATATTGCTCAAATAAATCCTCCACAGAGCCAATTTGATATTCAGCCATATACTCTTTCATTTCTTTGGTAGTAACGTCTGCAATCAATCTCCATGGAGCGTTATAGTCAATTTTAAATCCAAATTTCCTTGCCGCATTCTGGAAAAAGGAGAAGTTTCTATCTTTGAGAATTTGATTCCACTTGGTTTTATCATCGCCGGAATCAAAGTCTTTAATCTCCACCACCAACCCGGTATATCTGTGTGAACAACGATCAGAAATCATATAATCAGAAAAAGTGATTGGAGACTTCTGGAGAATCACATCAGAAAACTCTATAAATTGGTTAACAAAATCTTCAAAAGTTTTCACAGACCCCTTTAGCCTCTCTACCCACGGTCCAGAATAAAATTCCAAATGAGACGAAAGAAGATTTTGATACGCAGTGAGCGGATCTTCATATGCCTTTTTTGGAGTTATCCCCAAGAGGAAAGTGTCAATCGCAGAAATTACACCATTCCCAAATCCTTTATTTATGTGTTCCAGGAATGCTTCGAACGCATCTACCACAAAGTTAAGGGCTCGATATTGAGGGGCAGAGTCAAAAGGTTCTATAAACTCTTCTTTAACAACGATTGGATACGCCTGTTTATCTATTTTCCCAAAAAGAGCTTCTTCACCATACCAGAAATTAATTCCGTTTGCTTCGTCAATAAGAGGATAGGCGCGAAGAATATATCTTTTTCTTCTCCCAAATGCTGCTAGGGAGGTCATTCCATTCGCAGCATTTGGGATATTTGTTTTTTTTATCTTCATAAACTAATCCCCCACATCAGCGACGAGCCGCCCACGAGAAGCTGGCGAAGAAGTCGAGAACCCTCTGGCGGCGGGAGGTGTTTACCTTGACGGCGATGGAGGTCGTCGCCGCATCGAATTTCTTAATTTCGCTCGTGACACCGACCTGCGCTGCGGCGGCGCTACTCGCACCACAATCCCCCGCAGCGCCAACAATTATTTTTGCTGGGATCCCACCGACCTTGGGGGTCGAAAAGGCTTGCCAAATTGCTTTTATCTCAGTTTGATAGTACTTATCCTCTACCACGTGAAATACCTCGTGAACAAAATGAACCCCACCCATGCCCAAGGCTTCGGCTTGTTTGCGACTAGCTCCGGGCAATCGTGGATTAACATAAACATACTGACCGGGATAAAAAAGAGTGTTCCCGACCATCCCTATATTCACATCATATTTTTCTCTTAAATACCCTTCTTTATTATCCGTATCCCCCGTAATTCTTGCTTCTCGTAGCCCCGGTATATCCTGCTTGGCAAAAGTTATATTTTTTAGAAGGCCGCGTCGAGCGCCGGCCTCAAAGTGATAAATCCCATTTCCAAAATTCATAATTCGCTTAGTTTCATCTACTCCGGGACTTTTCTCTAAAGAATAAAAATATAAATAATGTTGAAGACCCGCGACATTAACCCTGTCGGGTACTGGTTTTGCCCCCTTGAGGTGGTGCAATTGACACCGTCCGCGACGTAAGCTAATATTACGTTCCGTTTGTTGAAAGTGGGCGGCTTTTATATCAACATCTTGTGCGGACGCATTAAAACACCCCTCGCCTAAACATTTTCGAACCAGATCATTCGTAACGGCAAGTATAAATTTTTTAAGAGTAAAAACTTCTTTCTGTGGAAGAATAACATTTTGTTGATACCAGAGCAGAAAATAATCTAAACTTACTGGTAAGTGAGCCATGTTTACAATATATTTTTTTACTGCAGTTCCTTTTTTATTTTCCTTTACAATGGTTATCGGGCCAAGCACAACTCCGTGGGTCTCCATAACTTTTTCTCGCTTTACCTCGGGGTTACTAATAGCAAGCCCGATAGCAACATCAATTATATCTCCCAATGTTACAAATTTAATCGAGGTCGTTGGTTCTTGTGATGCTTTTTTAAAATCAAAGGCCTGATCCAGTGACACATCACCAACCACCCCCTTGTTGACGTCGTCCTTGGCAGCAGTATTGATCTGATCCATCACAAGTTGGTAAAAATTCCAGTTTACGTCCTGGACGGGCATGGCTTTCCCTAAGAGATCAACATATCCCATGGGCTTGGCCTTTGACTTCTTTTCCGCCGCTTCTCTTTCTTCAATTGCCGCTTTTGTTACAAAAACGCCGTTGGCGGTTACTCCCAGTACTAGCGGAGAAGCATCTATTGCTCGAATTCTTTTCCACTCTACAAGCGTGAGCATGAATAAATTATATCTTGCGACTCTTTGCTTCTGTGAGTATTTTCTTAATTTTGAAACAAACTGATCCCTATTTTTATCCGCGTCTGCGCGCTGGGTTGCTACGTGAGCTATCTCCGTCTCCAACAGATCAATGACATTCACACCACGGTAGCCGCCCGGGCCGGACAGGAGATCGGTCTCCGAAACATTTAATCTCACAAGCAGGGATTCGGTCGTTCCGGAGATGCCGTAGTCCTGAATGCTTCTTAGGGCGCCTTGGTGCCGCGCTACGAGCAATTGGTGCCCCGCTTCGGCGTGATCCGAGCGGTTAAGACCCCTACCTATTTCATCAATTTTCGCATTAAGTTCCGTCAGGAGCTTGTCCCGTCGTGTCACTTGGGCGGTGTCGAGGTAGCCGTGGTAGCGCATCGCCGCCTTGTCGGCTTTCCCGAGTTCTCCGACGAGTTCTTCATAAAATGTTTCTATTATCCGCCGGTCGGAAGCGTGTTTGCGACCGAGGCCGCCCTTGCCGGCTTCATAAAGTTTTGTAATTTCTTTGCCTTCCGCACCCTCCGGGTTGAGACGTTCCCTAATCCTTCTAAGCTGAGTTTCCAGCTTTTTCAACTTGGTCCGACTCCCCTTGGCCCCCTTTATCTCCCTTCTTAGCTGCCTTATGCGGGTATCGGCGGGGCTCCAAAGTATATTCAGCAACGGCCTATTAAATTCAGCTTCGGGGGCTGCAATGAATTCTATATTAAGCGAAACTGTTCCATCTTGTTTTATATTCAATTCGTGATTTACAAGCTGAAGATATAAACTCGTTTTATTACTTTTAAGGGCCTTCCTAAGACTGGGGGGGTTATTATAAAGAGGGACATCCGGTGGTGTCGCCCATCCAACAACGGCCTTAAACTTAAATTTCTTATAACTATACTTATCATGATCGTCTTTAACGTCGGTATATTTTATTAGATCTGCCGGTGATGAGCCGTTTACGCGCCTGAATAGATCAGCCAAAGACTGAAACCACAACTCCAATTTTGCTGTTATCACTTTTTCGGATTCTTCAGGGTTCGTACCGGCTAAAGTATATGAGAAGCTCTTTATTCCACCGCCGGTGCCCGCAAATCCAGAAAATATGGTATCGCGGGAGGCTTGCTGCTCGGCGAATTCCTCCTCAGACTCCTCCCACGGTCCTTTGGCTTTTTTATCCCAGCCCTTTGGTTTTTTAACATCTGTACTAACCTCCGCAAAAGGATTAGATCTGTTGATCCGCGCGCTTTTTGAAAACCCTATCTCCACCCACTTTAGTTTTTTTCCCGACCCTACACTTTTATATAATTTTATTGTAGGATACAATCCAGCTATTTGTTTTTCATTTAATTCAAAAAGAGGCTTAACATCTTTTTTGCCCAGTAGGTTTCCATTTATTTTTGGCAAGTCCCCAGTAACAAGAGTGAGATTCTTAAACACCTGGGTCTCACGACGCTTAGCGGAGCTTGCAGCAATTTCAACAATCTTATCTATAAGATAACACTGCTTTAAAAACCTATGTTGAAGACCAGCGCCCTCTGGTGATTCAATAACATACTCTTCTTCTTCGGCGGGGGTAAGTCCCGCAGGGTTTGATTTTGGAATGGGTGGTGCGCCATTACTAATACCTCCGAATACAAGAATAAAAATAAATAATGTTATTGTTAGCCCTACAAAAATCATTTTTTATAAACCATAATATTCTAAAATTCTCTCTAGAGGTAGAGGAATATAAAGTTGAGATCCTTCGGCAACATAAGCTTCGGTGGGGGTCATATTAAAGTGGGCAATAACCCACCATAATCTTGAATTTCCATAAAACTGATCAGCTAATTTATAAAATCTATCCCCTATTTTCCAAGTATAGGTTTCAATTAAAAGTTCTCCTCTCTCTTCCTCCGTTGGATAGCGAAGGGGGGCCGTAGCGTATTGCCGTATCGCATTTTTCCCACTTTTCCTTATCCTTTCTTGGTATAGGGAATTACTATTTCTTATTATTTCTCGGCTGTCATATCTCATGGTTTACTTCCTTCTTCTTGGTCTTCCACGCTTCTTTGCCTTCTTCGGCTTCTTGTTCTTTACCCACTTCTCCGACTTCTCGTCGTATGTGTGGGTCTTCGCCATTGCGTCACTGGCAGCTTCGCCCCGGGTTTGAGCGCGTGCTTGCTCCGCCTTTTGGACTCGGGCCGCGTGGCGAGGATCATCATCGCTCATTACTAGTGCTGCGCCGACGCCATCGTCGAGCGTACGACTTTTATCACGCTTCATCCGAGCGTCGAAGACCTTATTTATACCGGCCTGAAAAGCAGCGGCTTCGGCGTCGTCAACGCCGCCCAAATCAACATCATCGGGGTCTGCTCCGTTCACGTCCCACGTACCCCTCTTAAGCCCCGAGCGTGCTCCATATGGGAATTGCTTCGCGATAAAAGAACTCTTTTTTCCAGACCGCGCTGTTCCAAGAATCGTCTCGTGAAGAACCGTAAAATCAAAACTAATTGTAATTTCTTTTGGAATCATTAAATGTTGTTTGGCGCCCACGAATAAGAACCCAGCCTCCATATCGTGATCAACATTTAAATTTCCTATATATCCCGAAAGCCAACTGGACTTGGCAGCAATCAACGTCGAGAACTTAATATCTACGAGAGGGGCGGCCATTGGGCTCGGATTGATGGCATCGCTGCTCCACACTGGGTACATAAAGTTAATTAGCCTTTCCACTTGGCCTAAATTAAATTCAGCGTCGTGCTCGCCACTGGAAACCACCTTAAATGTAAGGTTTATTTTTCTTGATGTTCTCTGAAAAGTGGCAATCGGATCCATCCTCGCGAAAACTGATTCTTCATTCCAGCTTGAATTAAAAGAATCAGAAAAATTAGTAATCATAGCTTTGAATTTGGCCACCCGAGTCTTACTCCCAAAGGTTGACCTCACTTTAATCCAAGCATATCCGGGCTCTTTGCCCGCAGCGCCGCCGAGGCACCCATATTCTGGGTCCATTGGGCTCCCCTTGGCTTCTGGTTTTTGGTTAGTTGCCATATTTTATTTCCTCTAACATCTATATCTCCGTGGAGGCATTTGTCCCCACCCCGGGCCTCTTAAGATCCAGTCGCGTCCTGCGGCGAGCGCGACCCACTTCACGATCATTCAGCACTATCACTATATCTCCAAGAACATTTTCAACCATAGCTGTGGTTTGCGCCGGAGTTTTCTTAAGTTGTTCCAAAATTTCTCTTAAAAGGCTCTCCGAATTCTTCATGGAATCCTTTGAAGTCTCCTTCGAAGAAATATTATAGGCATGTGCAGCACCCGCGACGAGAATTGCCGGCAACACCTTGGCTGTGTCAAGACTATTCACTGCCTCAATCATATTGCCAAACGGACTGCCAGTAGCCCCGCCACCGCCTCCCGGAGCAGCTGCAGCACTCTCGGCTTCATTTATGGATTTAACTATATCGGCCAATGCCTGTAACTTATCGGTAGGCAACAGCCACAAACCAGCCGCAAGGGCGGCAAAACCCATACCCAGCATGAGCATTGCGGCGCCAGCCTCCAGTGAAATTGTCCCCAAGGTGGCGATCAGCGGCACCAACAACATTGTTGCGGCCAATACTCTTTCAATTCCAGAGGCATTTTTACTCATAGAGTCGCCCAAAGAGGCCATTCCCTCAGCAGCTATCATAACACCAGTGCCAATCATTATAAAAGCCAGACCCATCGCAAGCAGTGGAAGAATTGCCGATGAGCCAACCAGGGCGACCACGAGAAGGGCAGCGGTCAGAACAGCAAACGCGAGAGTCATCGACATGAGAAGAGGAACAACAGCTTGTAATTGTTCTCCCGTCAGTTTTCCAAGAGAATCAATTAAATTAACAATACCGGTGGTGGCGAGCCAGATACCAAAACCAACCATCACCACAGCAGCGCCAAAGGCAAGAAGCCCCAGGGCTCCCGCCGTTGCGGAGGTACCAGCTTTGCCCGCGCTAATTCCCACCGCCTCAATACCTTTTCCCATGGCAGCAAGACCACTTGTTAATACCGAAGACAGAGCGGCCCCCAACCCAAGAATCTTACCAGTGAAGAAAACAATAATTCCAGTTACAAGAACAACAACCCCAAACCAGTCTCCCATCGCCTTCTGAAGAGCTAAGATTTGATCTGCTACCCACCCAAGAGGTTTCAAAAGGAACGCTAAATTCATAGCAAAGTTCTTCGCGATTGTCGTGAACTTTTCCACAACCGACATTGCATCTTGCGTAACTTTTTTAAACTCTTCCTCAGACAGTGTCGCAGACTCTGCGCGAGATTGCATGATTTCATATTCTGAAGAACTCATTCCGAGGAGTTTATTCGCCTCAGCCATATCTTTGATACCTGCGGCATTGGCAATCGAAATTTGTTCAAACTTACTTAAATCAGAAAACTGTTTACCCGACGCCTCCAGTGCTTTAAGCGTCAAGCCAATACGCTCTTCTTCAGACGCATTTAACATCTCGATGGTATTCAAATAAGGGCCGCCCAATAGGGCATTCAGCTTACCAACAGCTGTTGCTCCTGTGGAAAACACATCAAACTGGCCTGCGTACCCGAGCAACGTGCCCATTTCAGCACCGCTTGCTTTCGCTGCCGCGGCCATCCCCTTAAACACTTTAACCATATCACCGCCGTGGGCCGCCAATTGGGAAGAGGCTTGTTGAAACTGGTTGAAAATAATTTGCGGGGGGACATCAAGCCCTTGGCCGAGACCCACAAGATTTTGTGTAGTGGAAACAGCCTGCTCCGATGACATTTTAAGACCCTTCGTCAAAAAGTCTAAAGATTTTGCAGCTTCGGTAGAACCTACCCCAAAACGCTCAAGAAGTGCAGTGGTCTGAACCAAATTCATCTGGGCTTCCTTGTTCATCCTAGAGAACCCAGACATGTGCGTGAACAAATCGCCAGTTGCTTTCCCGGCCTGCTCCGTTGTGACACCATAAGTTCTCAAGTTAATGTGTGAGTCAATGATGATATCATTATAAGCATCGCCAGCACCAGTTGCTTTCTTAAAGTTTGCAATGGCAGAATCCTGCTCCTTAAGAAGGGCAACGGTTGCTTCTGTAACTTTTGTTACGGCATTACCTGCTATATTATCCAGCTTAAGCTTGTCTTTCATGGAGTTCCCCAAAAGCTTAAGTCCGTCTTTCTGCTTAAGGAAGGACAACACCTGACCTTCGGTAGTAGCCTGCCATTTATTTCCGATACCGACCAGATTATACATCCTGTCGGCCAACGCATCAGATTGCTTAGCCCTCTCCTTTAGGGCCTCTGCGGCCTTCTCCTGTAGGATATACTCCTCGCGCAATTCATCCAACTTCGCTGGGTCTAAATCATTAATTTTTACAAGGAGATCGTGCCGCTTCTTCAACGACTTGACGTGGTCGGCGTTGAGCCCTTGGAGATGATCCCCGTCCTTCATCGCCCGATCAATAGCAGCCAATTCTCTCTCGCGCTGCTCGACAGTTAAGTTGACCGTCCTTAAAACTTCGTGAGCACCGGCGGCTTCAGCCTGTGCCGCGGCAGCAACACGTTCTGCGTGTGTAACCTGTTCGCCAGTTGCTTGGATGACCTTCATCTCGGCAGCAAGACGAGCCTCGGTCAGATCGTGCAACTCTTGATAGATTGCTTTTAGCTCATTAGCTACGGTAAGGTCTTTGTCATCTGCTGCCATAACTTAAAAAGATTCCTATTTGAGGGGCCACTTAATTCCAGTCGTTTTTTCAAAATCTCTAACGGCGTTATCCAGCTGCCCCTTATTCAAGGCCGAGGGATTTCCAAGCCCCGAACGAATTAGTGCGTCTGCGTAACGTTGTTCTTGTTCAAGGGTTTTAATAAACTTAAAAACTGAGCTTTGGGGGCCTCGAAGTTTAAATCCCAAATCATTCAACCCGAACATTCTTTGAAGTATTAATTCAATAGCAGTGCCAAACTGTGCAAGATAGCTTTCGTTTAGCTGTTCTTTATCGACAGTGAGGTCAATAACAATTTCTTGTTTCAAATCATTCACAATAAATCCCTCCAATGCTTTGTAAATAGTTATAAGATAAAAATAAAGCCGGCTGGGGCCGGCTTGTTATTTCTTAGTGAGACTTCGCATTTCGGCGAGCTTCTTCCATTTGTTTTTTTTCTTCTTCAAACTGTTTTATCAGTCGTGTAAGAAACCATCTTCGAAGACCAATCGGAAGATTGTAGGCCTCAAAGAAACTCCACCCACCGTGATATTTTAAAAGAAAGAACTCTTCATAAATACTTTTTAAGTATTCATCGCTGAGGCCAAAAAAAGTCTGTGGTAAACGGGACATCAACAAATGTTGAAGCGCCACATTCGCCACAGACATATTCCTCCTTCAGTTCAATTCCTGGGACGCACTCCTTATAAGTCAAGCGAATATACCGGGAATCCCTCGCGGGGCACGACTGAACAAACGCATCAATTGTTTTCGCATCTGTTTGTCCGTTTACCGAAACGATTATTGCTCTTAGCTGATTTGTGAGAGCGGTCTCGGGAAGCTTTAGCTTTTTCTGTCTTTCTGCTGTCTTCAGCAGTTTCTTCTCGTCAGCACCAGTCATAAGGCGACACTCAATAGATGCTCCCACGGTGGGGGTGCGAAAAACAAACGTCCCCACCTCAGTTCTTTGAACGCCCTTCTCCTCTAAGTCTTCTAAGATATTTCTCTCTGCGTTGCTTAAATCAAATTCATGCCTTCCATGGGAAAAGCAAACTGGACAAATAATCTTTGTGTCGTACTCTTGTCCATAACCGTTTATTCGACTACCGACGAGAATTGCGTTTCTATCCCCAACCAACAGAGAATTCGTATCTACCGATTTGTCCACAAGAATACTCTTGATCAAGCGATCAATTGCAAGGCCCTTTTTTAAAAGAGTTTTATCCGCAAGGATATCTTCTTCCTTCGCGGTCATGAACTTAATTTCTACGCACTCTTGGTTGTGCAGTGGGTGTGCGGGTGGATAAAACTGGCCCCTCGAAGGTAAATCTATAAACTCCGTGGGCGCAACAAACGATAAACTGTTTTGATTTTCTGAGATTAAATTTTGGATGACTGGACTGACTTCTGTATGAGCCGGGGTTGTTCCTACCCGGTCTTGATTATTTCTTGACATTTTCTCCTCTTAAGTTAGAAATTAATATAAAGTTATTACGTGGGCACACCTTGGCTGGTCACGGTGTCGGTGATGCCTGCGGCGAGGTTCGCGCTCGCGTCTTTATCCTTCTCAGCATAATCATATTGGATAGTAAGATTAAGCTCTACCAACTCATCATTTTCGTAGCTTAATTCACCAAAGTCCACTGTTTTAACCCAGGGATTAGTAAGAATCCATTTTTCCACTGGCTGGTTGCCGTCTGGGCCACCGAGTTGAATGATCTCAAAAAGATTACCAAAAGCCTTAACTGACTTCTGTTTTGTGATAGCAAACTTACAGGCTTCCGGAGTCGTTGGAATCCTATATCCCGAGTCACTGGTGAGGCCAGCTAGGATTGTTGTAACATCCTTGGGTCCCCCTATATCAACCAGAGTAAGAGTAATTTCTTTCCACTCTAATCGACCCGGAAAAAAGAAAGTATGATTAATCCACTTGTGTGCCGTAGAGGTTACTTCGTAACTCGGCTTCTTTATATTTTTTGCGGACACAGATAGGACATCATCGTTTTGAGAAAACCTGACTACCCATCTAAATTTCCGCTTCGGATCTGTATTCTGTGTTGACCAAAAAGGCGCTTTTGCCATTATCTTATTCCTCCCTAAAGGATAACCACACTAAATAGCTTTTGAAAAGATTTATTCCTCAAAAGAAGCCCCAGTGGCTGTAATAATAAAGTCTAGTGCGATATATTCAATTGCTCGTGCTGGTTTCAAGAAAATCTTAGCATACATGATATTTCTATCAATCAGCTCTGGTGTTGTTGTCGTTCGGTCAAGAATCAATTTGAAATCAGTTAGCCCGAATCGAGCCTGAACCGATGAAAGCAGTGGCACAACCTGACCCTTAAATCGAGTCCACGTCGCTTCAACGTTCTGATCAAAGAGGATTCTTGACGCAGCAAACGAAATTTCCTTTTTAAGGAAAATCAACAGTCTGCGAACGTTAATCCTATCAAGAGCGGATCGCGTAACTTGCAACGTCTTCTGTCCGAAGATTACAACTCCCTCTGCCGGGAAAGTGGCAATCGGATTGATGTTCTGTTCATACAGATCATCTCTATCCTTCGCAGAGAGTCTTTCGCGAACGCCCACAACCGTGAGACCAGAATCTCCTTCCGTCAAGCCACCTCGATTAAAACCAGCGGGTGCGAACCAAAGTTCACTTTCTGTTGCGCTGTTGCCCATTACACCCAGGGCGACCACTGAGGGTGGCACCCAAACGGTTTGACCAGTTGTTGCCGTATCTCTAACTAATACCCAGGGATAGTAAGCACAACCATAACTTGAATTAAGGTTTCTATCCTTCAAGTTGGTGATTACGGATGTTACACTTCCAAGGTTGCCCGCTTCTGTCAAATCTGAGATTTCCCGCTCGGCCCTTGGTTTAAAACCACCGTCAAGATCTACAATCGCAAGAACATCAGCACGCTCCTCGCAGTTACTAATCAATCGCGTAGTTAAGCTTGTATTGGTCAAGCCAGGAACAGAAGCCAAATTAATATCGACACCTTCGACATCCTGTACCATGTCAATTGCTCGCCGATACGTATTATAAACAAAACTATTTGTTTCCGTCGCCGCATCTGTCATAAGTCGATTGGCCAAGGGGTCTCGCTTGCGAACATCAAACCCATCAAATCCGCCAAATAGAGGCATCGTAAACTTATCATAACCAAGTTTGACCAAGCCTTGGAGGTTCGCCGTATAGGCAACTGTTGGAGTCCCAAAACTGCGACCTTGAGCAGTGAGGGATGTATCAGCCTTTCGGGATCCAGAGGAGTATACTGCCGTAAGGATCTTATTGGTCGTGCTGACGGTGGCAAGACTTGCACTTAAATCGTCCAGTGTAAAATACACTGATGTTTCTGTGTATGTGCCATCATCATAGGATGACACATCGGATGGATTCACGCGGATCAAGTCCAAATAAGATTCCTGAAAAAGGCGTCCACCTTCTTGTGTCCTCGTTTCAAGGCCAAAATATGAATTTCTTGGATCAGAAAGAGTTGAATCGTCAGAAGTCTGTCTCAAGTTAATCTTTGGATATTCAACACTGCCAGAAAATTTCACCCCGGCGTAACCGGCGTGCTCGTGGCGTAACCGAATGAAAGTGGCGTTGTTGCCCTTTTGAACGCGATTGCCGTTTGACACAAAAACACTAGCTGTGTTTTCATTATTTACAGTGCGCGCTGGTCGGCTGTAAGTTTTATTACTTCCGCTAACACAGAAAAAACTATTAAATTTTGGTGGACCATAGAACCCGACTGGGAGGGCTCGCTCATTGATTCCCCCATCCCTTACCGCGTCTGTGACTTCCACATAAACATGCTTTGATTTATTCTCATAAAACCCATACACACGATTTCTAAGGGCCGTTGAATCCCATGATTCATATTGATCGCCAATTTTACGAGCAATAAAGTTTGAGGAATTCGGATTGAGCGAAACTTCCTCAAACCTCTCCAACACTACTTTACTCGCATCTGTATCTCTCGCATCGCGAATTTCAATCGTAAATGTTCCCCACTTATCGTAGTCGTTGTTTGAGAATTTAAGATCTTTAATAGAAACTTTAATATGTTTTGCTGCCCAATTATCACTTGCCCGAGCAACAAAGCGGAACAACCTAAGATCTACGAGACTCGGATCGAAGCTTGACGCCAACCCAAAGTCCTGGTGGAATACCCATCCACTTTTTGCTGGCTGAGAATCTAGTTTAAAGTCTCCACCGCCTTTAGCGCTGAGCCAATCTTGAACCGGTAAAATCACACCATGATAACTACCAGTCCCAAGAACTCCCTGCTCGTCGTCGGTATTCTTAAGATTTCCTTCGAAGCTTTCCCCGAGCCAATATACTTTTGCATCCGTGGCAGAATTGTTATCATCATCCGCCAATGTTGGATTCGTATTCCAAACCTTGCGAATAAATTTATCAGAAGACGGAGTAAAATTAAACGTTGTGGGGGCTGACGCCGTAACGCCATTGTTCACAACCCTAGCCTTAAAGGCCACTTCGCCTGCCGAGCCAACACCTTCGAGTAATATGCCCGCGCCGGAGCGCACGTTCGAGGTGGCGCCAACCTCTTCTCCGATTAACTCGATTCTTGCGCTTGAAGTGTGGAAATACCAAACTGCTGCCAATGTACCGCTTTGATATACGTCCTGCCCGTAGCCGCCGCCACCTCCAATAGATCCCGAATTAAAAACGAAGAGACCTTGAGCACCGCCGCCGGCAAGATCGTATGATGTTCCACTAGTATATAAACCCAAATTATATCCAGGGGTTCCTCCTGTGGCGTCTCCCGAAACATGTTTAGATCCAACAAGCCTCACAAAAGTTACCGGCGTGTTATTTCTAAGATATGCCTGCGCGGCATAAGCAGCATAAGTCGGAGAGGTATAATTTCCATCTCTCCACACGTCGCCACCTCGGCCACCAGGGATGGGTGTTCCGAAGGTTTCAGCAAATTCGGAAAAAGATTGTACTTTCGTGGGGGCCATTGTAGGTCCGTGTTCTGAACGTCCCACGACAAGAGGACCACGCAAGGTTGATTCCTCTTCTAAGAATGATTTATCAATCTCCTCAACGAATACACCAGGAGAAACAAATTGAAATTTCTTTTCGGACATTATAGGGGTCTCCTTTCAAAAAACATTTTTGTCTTTGTAAATAGTTGGAAGAATTCCAAAAAGAAATATTTACTCTCGGTAAAAACCCTTCTTAATGAATTCGTTTATATCACCAACAACGACGTGCTCACGAGGGATCTTTACTTCAACGGCGTTTTGTCTTCTCACGATTTTTGGCTGGTCTTGGTTTTTATCGTCACCAATAATATATCCCAAAACTTTTATTTCTATATTTGTCTGATATTTTCTCTCTTCTGCCGATAAACTTGAAAGGTTATTATTGTTTGAAAAATCAGACTGAATAAATGCTTCATACTTATGACCGTTCTTATATACATTCACCAAGTTTATTCCACCTGGGCGTGTAATGAAAGGAGTTATCATTTCATTAATCTGTTGTTGATATTCGGCATGTAAAACAACATCATAAATAAGCTCAATGTAAATTGGCAAGGGGATTGTAATGGTTTCGTATACGACCTTTCCGGGCTTTCTCGTTCTATAGGTTTGATTTTTATAAATTCTCTTAGCATCTGCATTTGAAAAATTCGCCGTCTTTTCTTGATTTATCTGTCGCGCTATTGTAAGCGTGCCGCCCTTGTTATCATGAACCGGAGGAATATTCGCATACACCATTCCTTTTCTCGCCAAGTCTTTTGTCATGCCGGTTCTTTCAATTGTAATAACCGGCTTAATTAACATTCCATTATTGTCACGAAGATCCTTATTGTTTTTTATCTGGAACGATCTTTCAGCAGAAGTCCAAATAACCGGCACACCCTTCCAGCCTTCGTTTGTGGTACAGAATATTTTTAAATTTTTTATGTACTCAGTTAGCGCAGCATCAATCGTCTGTACCGTGGAAGGTAAAAACGTTTCCTCTTTTATCGGAAGAGCAGTCACCTCGTCTTTTTTAAGTGGCATCGAACAGTCCCTTCCTTGCCTTCACACATTTCGCTGAAATCTCAATGCGATGATCTATTTGTCCAAAAAGCTGGCGCGGCTCGCTAAGTGTCACTATTTCATAATGAAGATTACCATAAAGAACAAAGTCGCCCTCTCGAACAAAAAGATCTTGATCTTCGGTCAGCCTTCTTTTATGAAAATGAACAGTTATTTCTGACATCTTATCCACTCCGTAGCTCGTATCTGTCTTTGTTTCTATTCCTTCCCACTCGACAAGAGCATAAACCCTAATGGGTGGCAAGAATGTTTTTTTAATTGCCTCACCATAAATATCATGAAAGTCCGTATGTTCTACACTTATCGGATAATAAAGAACCTGTTGTCCAATAACCCGCTCAATTAATTCATCATTAACTTGCTTAACAAGATTTCTTTCTTTTTCCCCCAAGAACATTGGAGGTGGGGGCTGAGGGGGTTGTGACCATTTTGACATCTCTCATTACCCCACAAATATAGTTAACGGCACATTTTGCTGTGTCTTGTTTGCTGATTCGAGTTTTACGGCATCAATCTCCGCCAGCTTAGCATAAGTTAATTCATCAAGAACTGTTTTAAGTTCTTCTCTTAATTTTTCTTGTTCCTCTTTGGCCTGAGATAAAAGCTCAGAGTGATTCAGCGTTACCGACTCACCAGGAATTGGTACAGTACTAAATTTCCCTCTCACTTGCCCCAACATTTCTTTGCAGAGGGCCAAACAAAATCTCCTAATCCACTGTTTTCCAATAGAATTAATATTAACATATGGAATATTAGCAAACGGGACCGTATTCATGTTGTTGACGCCCAGTGTGCCATTCTCTTTATTGGCATCGTAATCCCAGGGATCTTCAGAAACCATGAACTCAACCCAAAGTTTATCAGGACCTGCGTTCGTAACTTCTGGGAAGACTCTAAGTTTATTATTTCTCAGCTCATAAGAATATTGAGAAATTCTAGTATATATTGAATCGTCGAACGCCATTGCTTGGAGTTTGTTCTGCCACGTGGGAACCAACTCGAATGTCGAATCATCACTCCACTGACCATAGTTGTGAAGGTTTCCGACAACGCTTAAACCACCGTAATACCCAAAGAATCTCCACATAACATATGGTGATTTATAATAAACCTTTCTAATGGAAACTTTTTTATTCCCCACCAGCCCAAAATAAGAATTTGATGTGTTGTTCGCCGATGAACTTAAAATCTGTTGGAGATCGTAGTCTTGAGCGCTGGCTGATGTATTAAAGCTTGCTGAATAAATCGTCCTGTTGCCGCCAACACCGGCTTCGGAGGCCGCGCCATCAGATACTCTTTTGGAATAAGCAAAAGTAAATTGGGGAAGTTTAATGGCTACGTTTGTCGGACCAGCTATTATCTCACCATCGTGGTCAAAGGTTCCGGTCGTGGCCCCAATAACATCAGAAAGAACATTTTTTGATTGATGGATGTTAACAATGTATGAATATTCTAAAACTGCCTCTTCATAGGCGGCATAAACTTGGTATTGCGTTATTTCTACATCAAGAACATCGCCGCCCAGCTTTTTATAAACGTAGGCAACCTGATCAACAGCGCCAGATACGAAGTCAGTTGAGTTCTGCGTACCCGCAGGCCCCGTATAAACCCCAAAAGGCAATGGGTTGGTTGTAGAGTTTACGTTAGCATGAGCCCCAGTCACAGGCAATACAATTGCGCTTGTCTGGCTTACTGGTGTTAGCGTGGGAACGGCCATTCATAAGACCTCCTTTAGTACACCTTAAATAGTTATACACAAACAAAAACCCCCGCACCAAAGGTGCGGGGGTTCTTTTTAAACTACCGAGCTATTTTAGCCGAGGAAGTCTTTGATAATGACCACACCATAAGCATCCGGTCGAACCATCTTCTTGGCATACCGGGTCATCACGCCCTTACGGGGCACGAAGTCCTCGACACCGAAGATAGTCGGGGTTACTTGGAGAGGCACATACGGGGCATAAACATAGCCACTCTCTAGGAAAGAGCTACCCTTACGACCTACAAGAATAACATTTCGTAGGAAGTATGGATCAACATACACGTCCCACTTCTTGCTGATAGCACCAATCTTCACGGCACCAGCTTGACCAACTTCTGCGTCTGCTGTCACAGATGCGCGGAAGCCCGCTGTAAACTCAAGAAGATTAGCCGCTTCAGGACTACAAACGAGGAAGTTGGCACCTCCACGAAGTGTCTTCACATGAATACGAGCCGACACATCATTGATGGTCTCAATGAGAGTCTCATACCATTCGGAAACAGTACCAGTAAAGTCCGCACCAAGCAACGATTCGTTAGACTTAGTACTGATGTCTACACCAGTTCCCCGATCAATAAATCGACCCGGTCGGCGAGACCAGTAATAAGTTGCAGCAGTTGCACCTTCAACAAGATCGTTGAGAATCTCACGATCAATTTCAAGAGCAATTTGCTCAGAGAGAATACTCGTAAGTTCAACTTCTGCGTCCATATTATGATACGCATTGAGATCCTGCGCAAGTTCCGGAGTCCACTTAGCCTTAAGCTTCTTGGTAATCGCCGTAACTGCCACGCTATTGACTTTGATATCAATTTCAGGCATGTTATTTCTTTGAATACCATCGAAAGTTGTAGCGCCATCACCCGAGCCTTCAAGGTCCCACGGGTCCGCACCAACAACCGAACCAAGAGCGTTCGCATTATTAAAGTTGTCTACGATATTCCACGTCGCGGTCACAACGTCATTGGCAGCAACAGTCAACGCTCCATCCGCGGCGGTAAGAGTAACATCAACAATTTGATTTGCCACTGTAATACCCGCCGATGCAGTAACGCGAGTTAGGCGTCGAACAAGAACGTCGTCGTTGGCGGTGGTCCACTCAATACTCGTCAAGTTATCGGTATTAATGTTTGCAGCACCAGAAAGTCTAAAATTAAGCTGCACAATCGCTGTGGCGTCAGGCAAAGCAAGAACATCCGGATCAAACCGAATCATTTTCTTCTGTGCATCAGTGAGGGCCCCAACAGTAGTGGCAGTAAACCCGGCAGTTTGCCTAAGTTGAATAACGGCAGAACTAGCAGTCGGTGACGAATAGCCAGTTTGGAGGTTATAGAAACCACCACCAGCTTCTGTCACATCAGAAACACCACCGGTCAACTCACTACCGACAATGCCTCCACCGTAAACTGATTCACCAGCCGTAAGGCCAGCGCGAGTATCATTATAGGTGAAGTCCAGGAAGAAGATAAGTCCACTAGGTAGACTCATCGGCTGTACTGAAACGAGTTGGTTGGCAATTAGCCCACCAAAGACACGACGAACGATGGGGAACGCAACAGCTGCGAAACCCTCAACATCGCCACCAGCCATCGAGGAAGCTTCGCGGAGAAGCTCCTTGGCTTGGTTTTCAAGAAGAACGGCCATACCGTTCTTGGCACTATCGCCATCAAGACCCTCAAGAAGACCAGTCTTCTCCCACTTGGAGAGGAGAGCATCACCTTCTCTTTGGAGGTCACGATTAACGATGCCTTCTGTTAATTTTTGTAACACTGACATTTTTTTTAAATCCTCCTATGATTTTTTGATTCCAGCTAAACGCTGCATCCGTGTTAAGACGTGATCAGACTGTTGTCTTTCTTCACGCCTAGAGAATAACATAGTTGATGGTTTGGAGACAACTTCGTTCAGTGATTCCGGCCTTTCTCTTTTCGAGATTGCGCCTTCCACTGCACTTTGAAGGGCTTCATAGATCATCTGTGCCTTCTCAATCGTTTGTGCTTTAGAAATCGTTTCGACAATTTTAGATTTTTGTCGCTCATTCAAGGAGGGGTTTTCTAACACACGGTTAGTATATAAAAGTCTCGCGTTGGAGACCGATACTTCATCAAGCTTATCCTTAAGTTGAAGGATAATTTTTCTAAACTTTTGGTTTTGTTTATTTAGTTTGTCTAGACTTTCTTTAAGATCGGCTTTTTCTTTACCGGCTTCTTCAATATCTTTCTGGACTTGCTGTACAAGCTGTTCTTGTTCGAGATCGGCAACTGGAGTGCCGCTGGCATATCCTGTCGGCTTGGCCTCGTACTCAAAAGTTAATTCTTCTGCCAATTCTTTGAGGTCGCCCTCATCCAGATCAACATCTTCATCCTCTTCGGCTTCTTCTTCTTCGGAGGCGGCCTCCTCGTTCTCTTCGGCCTCGGATGTTTCAATTCCACGAAGTTCTTGTTCATCGCCAATTTCTTCAGCAAGCTCTTCGCGGCCAGATAGTTCAGCCACTTCGGGCTCTTCGACATCAGCCTGCTTCATAAGCTGAACAAGATCTACAGTAACAATCTCGTCTTCGTCGGGGCAACCGCAAAGCTCCTCGCCGCCGGTGGCAGCAAGGGGAATGTCACCCACGACCTCGTCTTCTTCCGCTGGTTCTTCAAAGCCCAGCACGTCATCCTGGTCTAGGAGGGCGTCTACAGCCTCTTTGATATCTTGTGAATATTTTTCCAAGATTTCTTGTTCAGCGTTTTTAATTGCCGCCTCTTTAAGAGCGGTGGCATCGATAATGGCTTGATCAAGCATAGAACTCATTTAGAATACTCCTGTTGCGTGCGATAATTTATCAAAATAAATAGTAATAATTGCTCACAACGGAAAATTATTTTATCCAATCCCCAAAGAACCCGACCAATTATCAAACCCAAGAGACGCGGTGGAGATCGCCGTTAGGCCTGCAATGATAGAAGCTGACGAAGCAGCTGTCGCACTCTCGGCCATTAGAAAAACGCTAGCTAGGCGCCATTCTGCGGTATATGACTCTCCATTCGCCAAAACGAGAAAGTTGTGCTGTTGTGGAACTGCTCCCGCTGTACCAAGCGAAGAAAACCCAACTCTAAAAGATTGGTCGGTAGAGGCCGTAGGGATAACATTTCTAATCGTTATAAACTTTGTTATTCTCGGAAAAGGAATTTCAACCGGCGTGCCTATGGGCACCGGGACTGATGATGTTGCATATGGAATTGCACTCATCTGGTATTGACCAACACTGGCGACTCCTGCTTTATAGACTAAATAATTTGGCATTGTTTATCTCCTTTTCCCTCTCCCTCTAGGTTTTGGCTTGTATAAATTACTTTCTTCTTCTTTTCTCGCTTGATTCTCTTTTTCAATGAGCCTTTTTCTCATTCTATTTCTTTTATTCCTGGTTACCGAGGGCTTTTCATAAAATTTTCTCTTAATGAAATCCTCAAGAACACCAGATTTCTTTACCTTCTTACTGAACCGGCGAATTGCCCTATCAATTGAATCTCCCCTTCTGACATAAATTTCAACATTAATCGGTTTTCCAGCCATTATACTTCCTAAACTAAGCTCTTCCATCTTGAAGAAAACAATGAACTAATGTCTACGCCCGGATCATTCGGCGCATAATTTTCTAAGGGCGAGACGGCGCCGGGTGGACCTTGTGATCCTCCCTTTCTTAAGGGTTCCGTTCCCTCGAAAAGGTTAACACCGTTATAGCTTTCATTTCCAATGGCATCCAACATTTTCTTTTTTGTTTCTTTAATTTTTTCCATATGAGCCTCTTTTCTTTCTTGCTGCTCAACAATTAAATTTTCATTTGTTAATTTGATTGGGCTCGGCTCAAGACTATTCGTTCCCTTGAGCACCTCCGAAATTAATCCAGAAAGAACCCCCTCCTCAAAAATAGCTTCTTTGATACATTCTTTAATAAGAGGCTTTAATACCTTTTTTAACTCACTTTTTTTCATTTTCTAATAATATCATCCAAAAGATTATTAATTTTATCTTGTTTCGAAAAAACTTCTCGATGTTCTTTTAACATAAAGGCGTCTGGGGTTGATGGCTCCGAAACCATGTCAAAACAAATTAATTGTAAATCTGGCTCTACAACTGTGCGCCCCTGATGATTCTTCACGGAACCTAAAGCTCTTGAAGAAATGCCCATCTTAACACCCGACTCGACAAGAGATTTGAGAATATCACCCGATGGAGTCGGTAAAATTTCAATCTTACCCATCACACTATTGCCGTCCCACCAGATATCTGTTACAAGGTGAGAAACATTTTGAAGGTTAACAACAGAGCTGTCTGGGTGGTCAAGCTCTCCCATTGCTCGGCGATCCTTTACCATTGTTTGGTATCTTTCAATCTCCCTCTTGAGAATATCTACAGGGTACTCCCTACCGTTGCCGTTCTGGCGGTCGGCCTCTTGAAGCTTGCCCGTGAGAATGACCGCAGTGCCTTCACTAACTCTTCTCTTCTCGTCCTCGGTCAAAAAGTCTTGACACTTTCCTCCCTCGCAAAGTTCAAAGTATTCCCGAATGAGATATTTATTCACATCTGTCATTTATCCACCCCAAGCCACGCTCACCGTGGCACGGATATACATCCGTTTCGGCATCGTCTAACAGGCTGTAGCTGCCACTTAATCATCACTTTTTTTTACCTCCAGCCTAAAACCAAAATCACTCAAGAACTGTGTCAGCAGATATGTCGTTCCTGATGACAACCAGCTTAAAATAAAGAAATTGGCCAAACTATAATCAAAGTTAAATAGTTCTGTATAACCATTTATTCCAAACAAAAACGAGCCAACCCAAAAGCCGATACACATTGGGCAATGAAAAAAACCTTTCCACTTTTCTTTTGAGGGCCGGAAGCGATCAAAGAGCTTGCCATAAACAAGAATTTGGGTTAATCCAAACGCAGTTAAGACAAAATAAATTAAATCCATCATTCACCTATTCGTATCTATAAATTGAGGAAATACCGTATGGGCTATAGATATAGCCAGGGCGGATAGAACCCTTTTGCGAGGATTGAGGAACTTCCCCGAGTTCTGTTGAATCTTCTTCATCTGGGTCTGAGAGGCTGTTCTCCCACTCTTCTTCAACTTGATCATCAAAATCTACAAATTTTTTCTCTTCTTCAACAAACTTACTGATTACGAGAATAAGTGTTTGCAGCACACTAACTTCTTCACTATCTGGATATGCGGCTTCCATAGAGCCGTAGACATTCCCGCCCTGAACCGAGTCCTGCTTTATCACCCCTTTTTCAAAAAGAGCCTTAAAAAATCTATCCTGAATATCGTACACCTTGTCAGATATTCTCACTTTGGGAAAAGCAACAACCTTCTTTTTTTCTGGTAGAATTGTAATATCAATGTCGGGATGATCAAAAATAAGAATATTTCCATCGACCGTCTTTCTTATATTAAGCTGTACGGGGATAGGATCATGCTCGGGAGGACCCTGTTCTTCTTCCGGCTGATCGCCTATTTTTATAGTTAAAGACATTGTTTAAATTTCGCTTACTAAACTCTGAATTTTCAAAATCTTCTCAACCATGCCTTGATCAACTTCTCTCTGTTTGAAATCATCAATAACGCTCAACACCTCTTTAATCTTCTCGGCGGTTTCCTCTTGTAGGAGAACATCCTCCTTCTTTAAAGATAACTCAACCAAGTTTCGCAAACGGTCAACCTCTTCATTGAGATAGATTTTAAGCTCTAAGCCATTATCAGAAAAGGAGCCAATATATTTACAAAGAAGATCTTTTTGTTCTTTAAGCAGTGTTTCTCCATATTGATCATTGAACTTTTTGACAAAAGTCCTATAAACAATATTGTTGACAGAGGGCATTTTATTTTCATGAATGCTCTTCTTGTCACAAAGATCCTGGATTATCTTGGCCTCTAGCAGAACTCTCGTCTTGATCGGTGTTTGATCATTAAAGATTTGTTGTACAGTCGCAAGGCTCTTGTAGTTTGGGACAAACACCGAATAGGTACCCTTACCCAGTGCAACATTGATTGCCCTAATGGCTGCGGTTTGTTCCTGAAACAACCTTTCTTTGTCCATCTTGGCAAACGCTTTCTTTGCTTCAAAAATAAGTTTCTCCGCCACGTGGTATCCATGACGCTCGTCTGTAATTACGAGTTTGTAGATTTCAAGTTCTTCGCGAAGAAGACTTCCCTTGCGAAAATACTTTTTTATAATCTCAGAGACTTTATTTTCATTGTCCTTGTTTTGTTCAAGAATGCTCTTGGTTAAGTGCCTTATCAGAACCTCATACAAGAAAGCAGTGTTCCGCTTCTTATTGTGTTTAAGCTTCATCTCTTTTCTCCATTTTAGAAATCAAATCTCGAATTTCCTTGTTTACTTCAAAAAGTATCTCTTCTTCATTATAAATAGTCTCTTTCTCTTCTGTTATACCCTTCGCCATTTGCTTCAGTGGCGAATAGCCCGGATAGAGCGTTCGTTGCGATGATTTTGTTTTTTCATTGCTCCACTTGGCCTTGATATTCTTTTTTCTGGGGCCTGAACTTTCTCGACCATCACTTGTTACTGGCTTGTACCACTTGCCCTTTGACTTGGAAGTCGTGGTTTGCTTTGGGCGCCCAAAGGCCTCCCTGCTTTTGAATTCACTCCAATACGCCTCGTCTCGTTTTCCAGGCTCAGCCAAGAGAAGATCGTCGCCGGGAATTTCTTCTTCCTCGCCGCCAAGCTCCTCTCCACCAAGATCACCTTCGAGGCCTTCCTCTCCACCAAGATCACCTTCGAGACCTTCCTCTCCACCAAGATCACCACCAAGATCGCCTTCTCCCGGTGGTCCTGCCAGCTCCTCTGACGCCTCGTCGGCAGCTGCTTCGAGAGCTGCTTCGAGCTTACGATCATAAAACATCTCCCGCTGGTTACGTAAAATTTCCTCGTCAGAAAGATTAAAGATATTTTTTGCAACCCACTGTCTGCTAAAATAACCTTCTGTTGCGCCGGAGGCGATATCGAATTTAAGCTTCCAATGTTCCAATTCTTGCATTGCTGCAATCTTTGAAGGATTATTGAGAGATAGATTAAAAGAAATTAAATCTTTTGACCTATAACCAAGAATATAAAGATGAATAATGCCAATCTTCTCTAGCTCAGTTATAATTGATCGCTGCAGTCTCTGAACAGTTCGTGCGAATCGAATATCCTTCTGGGCGAGAGTCCCTTTATCTTCATCACTCTCTGCGGAGTTTGAAAGATAAGAGGCCGGAACCTTGAGTGCTGAAAAAAGCTTGTCTCTCAAATATTTTACATCATCGATATCGCCAGTATAGGTGCCCCCGGCAAGAGTTTCAATCTTCGAAGTGTTGCCCCCGCGCGTTGGAATATAATAATCCTCTTCAATACTAAGGGGGTTGTATCGAAGGTCAACACGACCAGTATCTTGATTTACCACCTGATTACGCTTCATCTGCGTAACAACTTTTTGCATATACTGTTCTATCTCATTGGGCGGAATGGCACCAACATCAATATAAAATACTCGGCGTTCGGGGGAACGGACAATGCGATAAGCCATCATCGCATCTTCAAGAAGGGTTAGTTGTCGCCAAATTCTTCTTGCTGGGTCCAATATAGAAGTTCCATATGGGGCAAATTTATCGTTCCCCAGGATACGAAGGTGAGCAACTTGCCAATTTTCGAAGGTCATTCCACCAGAATTCCACTGATACTGAACATAATTTGGATTTGTTGGATCTTCCCCCTCGATTCTTTCAATTTCCTGGGGAGGAAGCCCAATGGCATTTTTAACACCGTGCTCTTCATCAATGTCCAGATAAAGAAAGAAATCTCCGAACTTGCACAAGGAGCGACACCACCCAAAAAGATTAAACTCAAGGTTTAAAATATTTTCATAAAGAGAATATAGAATTGTTTTAAGCTCTTGGTTTGGGCAATCAATCTTAAGGAGGGGCTGTAACTCACTCGAAGTTGTCATTTCATCGGCATAAATATCCAACGCTGAGGCTATTTCTGGGGTGTACTCCATCTGGTTAAAATCTGCATAGCGCTCAGAGCGGTTCTGGCTGGCTAAGATATTGGAATGAAGATGATCTAGTGGATTATATGTAGTCTTCTTAAACTGCTGACCGCTCATAGAACGAAAGCGGTATTTATCCATCTTTCGTCTCGTCAGGTCTCTTTCTGTTTGTGTACGATAATTTACTATCGGCCCAGAAAACAACCTCGTCAATTTTCTAAAAAGCTCAGATTTTGGATTCCTTGGATTGTTCTCCGGATTCATTCTTCGTCTGTTGTTATAATAACCAGCCATTTTTTATCCCTTGTAAAGCCAAAAAAATTCTTTTACTTGTTTTTGGTGCTCGCTCATCTTATCAGATAATTCAACAGATTTATAGCCTGATTGCCCCGGTATCGCCGTATTAAATGTTGAATTTGACTTGAATACTGATCGAAGAGTCGCTTTTGAATACTCGATCTCTTGTTTATTAGCAACCAATGCAGTATCCCTCACCCAACAACCAATTGCGCAAGACATAATTAA
>Ga0080013_1001443_pt1 | contig 31649 bp, 23 predicted proteins | sample ETNvirenome_6_85_FD_69236 | JGI IMG/M metagenome (GOLD analysis project Ga0080013, IMG submission 69236) | Marine viral communities from the Pacific Ocean - ETNP_6_85 (SPADES assembly) (version 2) | ecosystem: Environmental > Aquatic > Marine > Oceanic | place: Pacific Ocean | collected 2013-06-19 | reverse complement strand
TATTAGCATATGTATTATCCCATTGCAACCCACCAACATAGTACACATCTCCTATGCCAGCATTAAGAGGAAGACCAGGTTTTTTTATATGGTAAGGCATTTTTCCTAGTTTTTAACTATTTAGACAAAAAAAGAGAGGTCCGAAGACCCCCCTTTGAAGTGAAATGGAATATATCCATCTATATCACATGAGATTCTTAACAGAAACGCGACGATAGTAGCGGTTAGTGTTAATAGTAAGAGCACCTGATCCAACAGTTGCGCCTTCAGCGAATGGGTTTGCGACGATGCCGTAGCGAGTCTTAAATCCAATTTTGGGCTGGAAGCTGTTCTCTCCAACTGCACGAACCATCTGTAGAGGAACGTATGGGCAGTAGAATAGACCTGCGTCATAAGGTGAGGAACCCTTGTAACCGGCGACGTAATACTGATTACCACCAGTTGCGTTAGCAGCAGTGAGGTTAGCAGCATATGGGTCGATGTATACACGGTACTTACCTTGCAGAGTTCCAGCGAAGGTGTTACCGGTGTCGTCAACGTTAAGATTAGCGTTGAGGGCTGGGGTGTAATCAAGTACACCAGCCATTGTAAGGGCGGAAGCAACGTCTGCAGAGCAGAGGATGATGTTACCCTTCCCGCGACGAGTTCTTTGTGCGATTGCGTTAGCATCACGCTCGATCTGGAACAGAAGTCCTTTGAACTTCTCAACAGACCAACGACCGTTACTGTCGATGTCTAAGTCGAATTGACCAGCATTAGCAGTATTGGAAACAGCACCCTGTTCAGCAGTCTTATAAATGGTACGAATGACTTCCCTGTTAATTTCAGCAAGGATTTCAGTCGAAAGAATGTTAGCCAATTCGGCTTCTGCATTCAGACCATGAATTGCTTTAAGGTCCTGAGCGAGTTCTAGTGAGTACTCAGCTTTGAGGGCTCTGGACTTCGCAGTCACAGTAACTTTCTCAATACTGAATGCCATCTGGTTAAAGGCATTAGTGCCAGTACCATCTAGTTTCTCAGCATTATCTGTACGTAGACCCTGACCAACGTCATATGCGGTGTTGGTTGCAGTTGCAGTTGGGCTTAGTACGCCAGGGTTAATACCTGACTGGGCAGTAGTACCCATACCTGTGGCAGCACTAGACCAACCTTGGGTCTTGTTAAATCCAGCAGATTGACCGGAGAATGCAGAATCAACTTCGTTGTAGAATGTCTCAGTTCCAGTCATAGTGCTGTAACGTGAGCGCATTGCGAAGATGAGTCCAGTAGGTCCGGACATTGGTTGAACACCAGCAAGATCATATGCGATCAAGTTTGGCATTGCACGTCTAATCAAGGAGATTAGAACGGGGTCGAAACCAGCAACTGGAGATGATGCTGAACCACCAAAACCTGCATTAGCACCAGAATTGGTGTTAACAGTTGGTTGCTCAGTCAGCATTCCTGTGCCGTTTTCAAAGCTTTGTTGTTCCCGAAGGAATTTTTCTTGGTTTTCTAGCAGGACGGCGGTAACGCTTCTACGATGAGAATCTTTGATTTTATCAAGACCTTCATAGTCGAGAAGTGGTGCCCACTTTTCCTGCAACTGTTCGGATTGGAACATTTGCGTTTACCTATTTAAAATGTTTATAGTTTGATTAATATTAAAGTCAGTTTTGGCTAATCATAGACATTGACTTAAGATAACCAGCCATTGAATTAGAATAAGATTCTACGTCATTGGTGACTCCTTCTGAGAGTGTCTCTGTTTTAGCAGCCGTTGGAGCAGACTTATTTGAAGGGAAATAAGATTCCTTCAAGGTCTCCAACTTTTCACGATATTCTGCTTCACTTACAAACTCTACACTTTCGGAAAGTGAGACAAGCTTCTCTTTCTGAGTAGCAGCAAGGCCATCAGAAACTGATTCGAGGATTCCATCTGCAACCGACTCTGCGAGTCTGCTGTTTAGGGAAACATTTTTCTCAATTTGCTCGTTGAGTTTTGCTTCCATATCATCTAGTTTTTCTACCATACTCTGTAGGACATCATACTTATCTTCAGGGATTGATACATAATGTTCTTCAAAAAGACTCTTAAGACCAGTCATAAAGGACTCAGAAAGTTCCTCCTTCAGACCGTTCTCTACTGCAAGTTGATTCTCAGTGAACCACTCGTCAGCAACATATTCAAGGTAACCATCGACACGCTCATTAAGTGCGCCTTTGACTTCCTCAACCTCTTCAACGAGTTTCTTGGCATAATTTGCCTCAAGTCCCTCTTTGATTTGGCTAACTTGACCTTTAATTGCGGTCTCAAGGATTGTCTTTGCTTTTGCTTTAAAGTCTTCAGACAATTCTTCACCTGCAATCAAGGCATTAACATCTTCTTCGATGTCAATTTCTGTGAATTCTGGTGCTTCAGCAACTACTTTTTCTTCAGTAGTCTCTTCTTCTGCAACCACTTCTACTTCATCAGTAGTAGTTTCTTCTTCTTCAATTACAGACTCGTCAGATACTTGCTCTTCTTCAGGCAAAGCATTCTTCTTGTCCAATGTTGGCATAGCTTTATCGCCAGCTTCAGCATTTTTAGTAACTACATCCTTAACTTGCTTAAGAGGTCCACCTGGATCTTTCAGCTTCGCTGAATCGTTAGTTGGACTGTAGTTATCTGGGGTAGGTCCACCCAAATCTTGTACTTGTGCAGAATTGCCAGGAGTCGATACTCCACTTGCGTTTGTTCCTGCTTTGGGTAGGGGTTGTCCAGGGGCTGCGTTTGCATTAACGGCAGTCTTGGATTGCACAGTGCCTACTTCCATTTCTTGTAGTTCGTTGCCACTAGACATTTTGTAATCTCCGACTTTCTGTAAAGTTAAAATCTATATTTATTTATAAAGTAATTTGTTTACAATGAGTTAATAAACTCATTGAATACGTTTAATTTGTGCTCTTCGAGGCGTTTTTGCTCCGTAAGACGCTCAATTTTGTTTTTTGTTCTGGTTGCGAGTTTCTCACGAAGGGTAGTTCCTTCCCAAATCCACTCTTTTCCTTCCATAATTCCCTCAACAAATGCATCGGGAGCAGAAGGATCAGCAACGATATCAGCAGCAGTTGCTAGCATGAAATCATCACCAACGACATTAAATCCTTCCTTGGTTGGTTTTAATGAACCAATACCACGGGAAGAAACGCCTAATTTTACACCTTCTCCTATAAGTGAAGATGCAATTTGACCCATTGGGGTATTTAAAATTTTAGCTTTTCCAATAAAATTAGAACCCGATTCTCTCAGGGACATAATTTTATGAGAAACTCTATCTAAATTAACAGTTGGTCCATCAGGATGACCTAATTCACCAAGTGCTCTTCCGGTATTAACATTGGATTCGTTATACCTTTTAACTTCACGTTGAAGAGTTGCCATAGGATACATACGACCATTACGGTTCTTAATGTTTCCTTGGAGGAAAACTCCCTCAATATAGAGAGACTTTTTTCCATTCTTTTCTTCAGATATGAATTCGACTGATTCGATTTCTTCTCTAATGAGTTTCATCATGCGTCTCCTGATACTTGAACTTGTTGGATATAAGCATTACCAGATCCAGTTGATGTTAAACATGCTACCTTAAAGGAACCTCTAAGTTCTGCATAATTACTAGATGACAATGCAGTATGTGCATAACCAACTCCATAATTATTATTAATGATACATCTTGTACCAAAATAACCATTAACACCAGCACTGTTATTAACTGATGCTACACATTTATGACTGAAATCATAATAGGATTGATCTCCACCACCTGCATTAGTTACAGTTAAAGTAACCGCATCTCCTGCTTCAAAGGGACAACCTGTTCCTTCTGGAAAATCAATAACAGTGACAAATGCACCATCTGCCCCATTAACACCTGCAGTTGCATTAGTAGTAGTAATACCAATAACTTTATTTGCTCCAGGAGCACCTAAAGCAATAATTCCAGTACCACCTGAATGAACGTAATATCCATTAGCAGCAGTTGCAGTTGGATTAGTTCCAATAGCAACAAAAGAATCAGCACTTACACAAGCAACTCTTAAACTTCCTGTTTTGTGGGCTAATGCACCAGTCGCAGCACTAGATGTGCTAGTAGAGCGAGTAGTGGTATCCCCAACTGGTTTATGTCCCATTATTGTCCAGAAATCATTTTACTATTTTTATTTATAAATACTCCCCTTAAGACTCTGCTTCAACAGTATCTTCCACTTCTGCAGAAGGTGTTTCAGGAGTTTGTTCAGGAGAATCAAAAGTTTTTGATGCTACATTTGGTCGATAACCATCTACTCTATCAGAAGTTTTCGCAAAAAGCATATCCTTAATTGTATCGCTAATTGTTGAAGGTGATTCGTCAGCAACAATCATGTCCATAAGTTTCCCTTGGACCGCATTCATATCAGGCTTGGTATCAGGCATTTTAAATAATCAATGAGTTAACCTATAATATTTATGTATTATTGAGAATGGAAATTATATTCAAGAATAACAGAAGATAAAAGCTTTCTCATAGCCCAAACATCTTCTGTTGAATCTTTAATAGGTTCTTTCCCATCAAGAACTTTTACTCTATTCTCAAGATAAAAATCTACAGCATTATATAATAATCGTACATCTTTTACACCAAAATCTACTCTAACAGCAGGTTTTTCCTCAGAAGATTCTTCAATCAAATCTCTCCACCTTTAGGAAGTTCTACTGGTTTAATAGTTTCAGACTCTAAATCTGGTTCCATAACAGGGACACCACCATTCATATTTGATGCAGTTGCAGGAACAGCATCCAATGGAAGTCCAGTTTCCGGATCAATTGTAGCAGGATCTGGAATAACACCATCTTTAATTTCTTTTTTCATGATCTTATCCTGTTCCAGAATCTCTTCATCAGTCTGGCGAAGGATCTTACGTCTTACATAATCCTGAGAGAAATATCTTCCAATATAAGGTTCTGCCGTAGCAGCACTTCCCAATCTCTCATTTAATAATTCCGCTTCTTTTAGTTCTGAGAAATGATTATCATATAAGAAATCGTACTGAATATGCTCACTCATAACCTCCCAATCTTCTGGAGTAATTATGTTCTTCAGGAGTAATTGGGTCTTCAGCATGTCATTAAACATATTTGAGAATCTCTTTCTCAAACGTCCAACAAACTTAGTAAACTTCAGTTCATCTCTTAATATCTCTGAGGATCTTCCCAGATTGAATCCTCCTTCTCCGTCCATTCTTGATGGGGGTACATTGAGCGACCGAAATAATTTCTTTTTGAAGTACTCAATATCCGTGATTTCACCAAGGTTTTGGCCTCCAGGAAGAGTAGTAATTTCAGTTCCACGACCTCCTTCCCTTCTAGGGAGCCAGAAATCTTCAAGCATTGCCATATACTTCTTGTCATCACGAATCTCTCCGGTAGATGCATCGTATACCAATTTATTACGATAACGCATCATTACGTCACGAAGATACTGTTCTGCCTTCATTTTTGGCAGATTACCTACATCAATATAGAAAATTCTACGTTCTGGAGCACGAGATAGTCTGTAAATAACAAGACTATCCTCAATCATACGTAATTGATTGAGTGATTTAATTGATTTGTGGAGATATGAAAGTGTATTTCCCTTGTTTCTATCAACTAATCCAGAAGTACAATAGGTAATTGCATCTTTTGCTATTTTAATTCCTTGACTAGCACCAGTTGAAGCTGCTCCTCCAGTAGGATATCCTGACTTAGGATTGTAAATAAAGAATTCTTCTATCTCAGGAAACTCATAATCCATAGGATTACCAGTGTCTCTCATCACTGGATTCTTAAACTTATCAGCATCATTCTTCTTCTCTTTACGCACATAACGCATTTTCATTGCGTCAATATAACGTAATTCTTGAAGACCTTCATGAGGTTTCTTTAAATCTATTATTTTATGGTAATAGATTCTTCCATCAATATACCAATTCCTATAAATTTCATGTGATTTTTTATCAAAATCAAGTAAATCTAAAATAAATTTAAACTCATGTCTAATTTTGTTTTTAATACCATCACTAGCATTAAGATGATCTAAATCTAATTCTACGGGTTGATCATTAGTATCAGATACTATTGCTTCATTTACAATATCTTCAATAGCACTATCCGCTTCTGGATGAAGTGCCATTTCACGATATCTCTTAATAAGTTCAAATTCGGTGCGATACACACCTTCCATATCGACATAGGACCCAAAGAATCCCGACGACATATAATGGTCAACCCCGTCCTCATCATTGGGAGGAACAGGGGATACCGCTGTGGGAGAAAGTGGCTCTGTGTCCTCTATTGAGAACCCAAATAACTTAGCCATAATTTATTTTTTACCGTATTTTTATTTAGTTAGTTTGTATAAGTCTGATTCGGCATAATATATCTTAATAAAAAACCCTAAGTATTTAGGGTTTTTGTACTATTTAATTATACCACAAAATGGGGACTTTGATAAGCCCCCATCTCTTTATCTATTATATCTATTAGCCGTTTGCACCACCTGAAATTAGTTCAAAAGTTTGAACTTGGAAATCTACGGTGAATTCTTCAATTGCATCTCCAGTATCATATGAAAGATCAATTGCTGAAATTGAAGTTGGGAAAATGTCAATAAACTTATACTCTTTTAGTACAGCATTGACTTCTCCTTCACTGTCCCTACTATTCTTAACAGAACCTCTACCTAATTGATAAACGGTAGCATCTGTCATATAAGAAGAAGGTTCAGTAGCTCCAAGGTTATTACTTAACTTGGAAATTTGATCCATCCAACTTTCAATAGCAGTCCTGATTATGAAATCTTCATCGTTAATGATAGTAACGGTCCAAGGTTCAAAGGTTCTGTCTCCAGCTACCTTAAATATACGACCCCTGAACGGAACATCAACGTTAGCGATGTTTGAAGCAGGAAGTGATGCTGCTTTGCAAAGATACCTAAATTTCTCTGCTTGCCATCCCTGAACCGCATCAGGTAGAGTAGTTAACTCTACCTCGAACAGATTGGGTCTTGCGCCGCCACCTACTAGTTGTGACTTAAATTGAGAGAGTGTCTTGTTTTCTCTTGAAGTTGCCATTTTTGGTTATCCTCCTGGTGTTATTTAGATAATAAAGTTAAACTCTACCAACCACTTCGTCGAAGCTAACACCAGTTCTGGTGGCAACGAAGGTTAGAGTTACGTAGTTAATCGACTTCGCAGGCTTCAGGAAGATGTCTGCGCGGAATTCATTATTATCGATAACATCAGGTGTGTTGTTAGTGCTGTCGCAAACAACGAGGAATCCATAAAGTCCTCTCTTCGCCTGAACATCACGAAGATATGGTTCAACAATGTTACGGAAATTCGCCCGTGTCAATTCATCGTTGAGTTCGAAGAGTTGAGCTTCTGCTGCTTTCTGCAGTGCTTGCTCAACAGTAAGGAACAGACGACGAACGTTAATTCTGTCGAATGCAGAGGCATAACCAAGAGCAGTCTTATCACCGAAGAGAAGGGTTCCGATTCCAGGTTGAGTGATAACGGAGTTAATTCTCTGAGGATAAAGCTTATCTCTTTGAGACTTGTTGGGGTTGTATGCAAGTTTAATTGCATTGTTAATGATACCTCTTTGCTGACCCGCTGGTGAGAACCAAGGATAAGCAACTAAGTTTGTCCGTACCATTAGACCCGCGATATCCGCATTAGTTGGAATATAGCGGAACTTGTTGTTAAACCTATCGTAAGTATACTTATATCCACTATCAAAGATTGCATAAGATGAAGATGCCAGTGAACTAAAGTACTTAATTAGGTTATCTGTTTGAGTGGTTGTGTTAGTAATACCAACCAAATCACCCTTATGTGGTCCGATTAGAGATACACAATCCTTTCTATTATTTGCAATAGAAATTAGGTATCCTGCTTTTGCTTGAGAATCGTTTTGTGAATCGAATCCAGGACCCATGATAACGTAGTCTGCAGCAATTTCATCTTTGTTGGCAAACTTATCATAAGAAGTAATGATATCACCAAGAGTTGCTTTCATTCCACCAGCAGAAGAATAATCAACTCCAGCTGTTAAGGAATAAGTTTTATTACCAATAGAACTAAAGGTAATTCCCTGTGCATCTTGATTCCAGAGAGAATCTCCAGTTGCTATTGGAGTAAATGATGCGGATGCAGTACCAGTATAGGCAGTAAATCCAGTTGATCTTGGCGTAGTCTCCCAATAAGCATCTGCAGCATTAGATGGATTACCACCAGCGTACAGATTGTCGGAATAAAGTGCCAAGTATGCTTCGTAAAAAATCTTTTGTGGAGAATTTACTGCGGAAATTGAGTCGGATGCCTTAGAAAGACTGATATGCTTCTCAAGGATATTACCCTGAATACCAGTAACAGTTCCTAAATCATCAACAACTACAATATGTAATGCATCGTTCTTACCCTTTCTATCAAGTGAATACTTGTTAGTAGCAGGTTTTGGAGCAATTTCTTTCCAATACTGAGTAGCATTAGTAAGACCCAAAGTTTGAGAATCATACCAATCAGCAACAGTATCAACATCTGATGAGTGACCAGAAGCATTAACACCGGTAGTATTAACACCAGCAGTAGTTACGAATCGAACATCGGTACTAACTCCAGTAGTAACGGATGCATATGATGTCCCTTCTGCGTAAGTAATTTCCGTTTCCGTTGTTACGCCAGAAGTAGAATTGTCTACACGAGAAACTATCTTAACCTCGAAGGTACTTGCGGTTCCAGTAGATGCTGTAGTAACACCAGTAACAATACCCTTTAAATATCCAGAGGTAATTGTTGATAGGGTTCCAGCGCTACTTGCAGGAACAACGACATCATCGTTAAATCCAACAGTAACACCAACACCAATACGGCAACCAAGATTAGTTAAACTTGTAGTAGCAATACCAACTGTTTGGTCTGCAATATCATCAATGAAACAAATCTTTAAATTGTTTGCCCAAGTTCCTGGGTTTTTAGCAGCGTAGTTAAAATTGGTTGCTTCCGTATGATTGTTAAGGTAATCATCGTAGTTATCAATTCTTGCACTACCTGTCAAAGTAGCAGCAGCTTGTCCAACACCAGCATTTGCGTTCGCTAGGGTTGGTCCTGCTGACCTACAAACTTTTAAGACCCCTCCGTATGAAAGGAATGAGGATGCAGACATCCAATACTCAAATTGCGAGTCAGTGGATAGTGGCTTACCAAAAGTATTGATAAGTTCCTGCTCTGTACTTATATCAGTTGGATCATCGACTGGTCCAATTTTAAATGGTCCAGCAATCACACCAATATTATCTAATACATTCTCAGCTCTTCCTATCGTTAAGTCAACCTCCCTGACTAATACTCCAGGAGATAATTGAGGAGTTGCCATGTTTTTGTTCTCCGAAATCTCAGTTTCTCTAAAAAATATTTATTAAAATAGACATTTACGGAGAGTCAAAAATGCATGAACAATCAATGAACACTACCTATAATTCCACATATAGTCCATTCCACCACCTTTATCACCATATTCATCAGTAAACCACCTATCACCATCTTCATCTACAAAACTACTATCATCCATTCCATCATTAACAAATCCAAAAGGTGCCATATCTTGTTCTATTTGATTCTTCTGTTCTTCGTATAATCTCTTCCTTACATCCTGATCAGTAAGTTCTTTAAAATAATCCTGATTAACTAACCACGCATATATGACAAGGCACATAGCAAGATCATCATTACAACCTTCTTCTGCTTCAAATGAATTACTCTTCTGAATAAACGTTGTAAGTTCACTCATTATCTCATAATCATTAAAAATAAGTTTATCTGCTTCTACAAGAGTCTTTAAGTTAAGTGCTCCAACTTTCTTTACAGTCTTTGACATTTTGACTCCTAATTGAGTCTTTTTACCAGAAAATCCTTGCCCCACGATTTGCCCCGCTCTGCCTCTCATAGAGCACATAAGCAAGTTTTGATACTCTAGGTCATATTGGAGAATAGACGCAACCTGATCGCCCACATCATTGACCTCACAAAGAATATAAGCCTCATTATACTTCTTTGCTATCTCATGAATAATATTGGGAAAGAGCATTGGCTTTATTTCATTATTTCTATACTTGGCAACAACCTTATGGGGGAATTCTGTAATATCAGTAACAACAAAAGCAGAATAATCCTTTACAACTCCTCTAGCAACATCAACAGTCATTATATAATCATGATTTTCCTGCGGATCTTGATGAACATCTAAACCAGCACTTCGTGTCTTTGGATTCTCATATACAAGAGATCTTAATTTGGATGGTGCAATAAGAGTATCAACAGATCCTAAAAATTCACACTCAAACTCAACTTTAAACTGTTGGTCTGAAGTGTTTGCAATTGTTTGTTGTCGCCATTTCTCATCTCTTCCTGGAACTTCACTCCAATGAACATCTGTATGAACATATTCGTTTTTACTTCTTTCCGCATCATGCCACATGCGGTAGAAGTGATTCATTCCGTGCGGCGTCGAGACAATAATAACTTTAGTACTCTTACCAGAAGTAATAGTAGGATAAACAGAGGCAAAAAACGAATCAGCAATATGATTTGGAACGAATGCAAACTCATCCAAGAACAATATATTGAATGACATTCCTCGAACAGCTGAGGCACTAGTCGAAGCAGCCAGGATTTTGGAACCATTTTCTAACTCTAATGAACCTCTATTCCAAGACAAGACACCTTGCTGCATCCATTTAGGTACATTTTCATATGCCGTTTGTAAACGACCTAATAGTTCTCTAGCAGTTGCTGCCTTGTTTGCAAGTATACCAATATTAACACTATCATTAAAAAGCAAATAATGCAATAGGTATGATATAACAGTTGTTGACTTACCCGTCTGTCTGGGCATCTTACAAATGTTAAATCTATGATCGTGAAAATTCTTAATTAGACCTTCTTGGAAATCATAAGGTTCAAACGGCATTAAACCGTGGTCAAGAGTTACAATTTTAACATGCTGTTGTGCAAAGTAAACTGGATCATGTTTGCAAGCCATAAACTCAAGAATCTGTTCCTGAGTAAATTCAACTGGAACATTAGCTTTCTTTAGATTTGGATTACCAAGATAAATGTCATCAAGTTTCATAATTAGGTCATCACATAGTTTCCAAATCTTAGTGGTTCTTTTGGTTTTAATCCTTTCATTGCGTTATCATGATCTATTGTTTTTTTAACTAATTCTAGAGTTTTTTCTAATCTATCTACTTTATTCTCTAATTCTTTAGTTTTTTTGTCCTCCGACTTGGAGGAGTGGTTCTCCTTGTTCATACTCCGATACCTGGTAATTCCAGAGTTTAGCTCCAGGATATACTTTACCTATCTGATCCTGGACTTCTCTGCGTGATGGTTTTTTGACTGAAGGGAAAAACATTTTTATCATGTAGTTTGTTCCTCTCCATGCCAAATAACAGTCAATAATATTTCCTGTTGTGTTAGAATTTGGAAGTCTCGTTGCTTCTTCCAAAGGGTCTTCATATTTTATTGCCGATTGTGGAACCTTCATAGGTTCTGGTTTGACGACATCAATAAATTCAAACTCACGAAATGTGATGTCTCCTGTGGCGTCTTCGACCTTAATACCACAGTTATCTAATGCACCGATTTGTGCTGGAGACCATCCCATATTATGAATAAAAATAACAATACGTTAATTATTTATATGTTTTCTTCATCACAATCAGCGAAATCTCTGGCCATCGAACCACCAATCTCTGCTCCTTGATCCATACCAATCATCGTAGCAGCACCAGCGAGCACCCAACCCACATAAGGAATAGAGGCAATACCAGTAGTAGCAGTAGCGGCACCGATGCTACCACCGACAAGTCTTCCTGTCTGTTCTCCACCACCTTCTGCCTTAAGACACTTGACTTGGGCGGCACTAATGTTTCCCGAATCCCTATCCCCCAAGTGTTGGGATCCATCCATTGTATAAAGTTCTCTAGTCTTAATTTTTGTTTTACCAAATCCCAGAAACCCACCAGGACGATTAACATCCTTAGTGACCTCCATTACTAAAGGATCATTTGCGCGATAATTAATTGTATATCCCTTATCACTAGCATTTACCTGATAAGATGTATAAGGTCCAACAGGCAAATTAACTACAGGCAACCTAGAACGATTAGCAAGCATACCTATCATACCAATATGAGATATACCAAATATAGCTCCTAAACCAATTCCCACCAACTTAGTTTTATTAAGTGGAACCTTTGGTTGAAGATGTTGTCTGCGTTCTTCACGATTCATTTTACTATAATCTCAATAGAATCATCATCCATCTCCCACTCCTCTTCTACATTAATACCTAATTCTTCCAGCACATAATGTACAGCAGTTCTAACGTATTGTTGGGTGGATATATCATTTGACCAGTACTCCTGTCCGTTTACTAAACCATCTTTACTGATACTGATTTTTTTCATAATCTCATTATTAATACTAATAGTATAGCACACATAGTCAAATAATTGTACTATACCGTAATGTTATCTGCTTTAATAGTGACTGTTGCGGAAGATGAACTTTCCATAGTTACTTGCATTAATAAATTATCACCACTAATAGTTGCACTAAATGAACCTATCATGGAACCAGTGGCCACTGCACTTTCCTCAACAATTGTTGCAGTTGTGCCATCATGTATTATTGAATATTTACCAATTTGATATGCTGATCCTTGTGTAATTAATACTTTAACAAATGATCCACGATATGATGCATGTGCAATTGATAATACTGTTGTTGCACTTGTAGAAGAAACACTAGTATCTGCTTCTTGTGGGCCAGTTCCTGTTAAATTAGAACCATCACCAAACAATGTGGTTGCAGTAATAATACCACAAGTTACATTACCATTAGCAAATACAGTAGCAGAAGATCCAACATTAACACCACCTGTTGCAGTTGTTACTCCAGTTATATTGACATTACTTAAGAATGTAGCAGGAGTTCCTGTTTGAATATTGTCTGTAGATGCAACACCTGTTAAACCAGTTCCATCTCCAGTAAATGATGTAGCGGTTACAATTCCAGCAAAAGTAGCATTACCATTAGCAGAAATAGTAGCAGCAGTTCCAACATTTACTTTGGTAACTGTTATTGTTGGACTTCCACTTAATCCAGCAGCAGTACCTGATGTATTCTGATTACCTGCTTCATTTACACCTGGAAGGTTAATTGCAGCAGAACCATTAAAGTTTACTCCACCAATTGCTCTTGTAGTTTCCAGTATAGTAGCAGTAGCAGCATTACCTGTTGTATCTTGATTACCTGATTGGTTAACACCAGGAAGATTGATAGCAGCAGTACCGTCAAATGATACTCCACCAATATTTCTAGCAGTTTCTAATGCAGTAGCCGTAGCAGCATTACCTGTTGTATCTTGGTTTAATGTTCCTACAGTAAAATCTATCGTATTATCAGCATCTTGATATGCAACTGTAATACCAGATTCAGTATTGCTGCTGACCATACCACCAACAGTATCTGCAATAGTTTCAGCAAGAGATGTTCCTGCAACTGTGAAACTTGTTGCTGTTATAATACCACAAGTAATATTACCATTATTAGAGATAGTAGCAGCAGATCCAACAACGAATCCTTTTGCTGTAACTACACCAACAAAGTCAGAATCACCACTTGATGTAAGAGTAACTCCTGTTCCAATCTTAACTTTATTGGTAGTACCCTCGATAGTAACAGAACCAGTACCAATAGTTAGAATACCAATTATTCGAGCATCGCCCTCAACGATTAATGAAGTATTTGCTGAACCTGCTTTTACATTAAGGCCACCTAAACAAGACGTTAACCCAACAAATGTAGATACACCAGCAGTTACATGTAAACCTTCATTACCTGTCTGCTGTATTCCTTTGGTTGCAGTAACAATACCAGTAGAATAGATATCAGTTACAACATCATAATTAAGTTGAGCAGCAGTTACTATACCACTAAAGTATCCATTAGTTGCAGTAACTACTCCAACACTTATTCCAATACCAGATACATTACCTTGCAATAATGCTTCATGTAATGTAGAACTGGAATCTAATAATGTGCTTCCGATTCCAACCCACTCACTACCATTGTAGATAAGTAAATTACCAGTATCAGGAGTTGCTTCAATATTAACATCATCAAGATCTTTAATATTAACAGCTCCACCACCACCCATTACAGATAGTTGTTGTTGAGTTCTATTAATGAATAAACGATAATGATCTGCTAATGCTTTTAGATTGGGGAATTGCTTATCTAATGGAGTTAAAGGATCTTCATTATCAGTTTCAGGTGGTTCATTTAAAAGCCCTTCTTGTATATCCTGTACTTCACTCTTAACTGCTTGTTGCTTTTCTTTAATCTCCTCAACTAAAGTTTTAAGAGATTTTAAACCTTCTTTAAACTCATCTCTAACTTCTTTTATCTCTTCATCATAATATTTTACTTCAGGGAGATTAGCAATTTCTTGTGTAAGTCCTTCAAAATATCCACCATACAGATCACTAGTTGCATCTTCCCTACTAATAAATTCTTTTACTTCATTAGTAATATTCTGCTTTAAAACGTGGAACTGATTAAGTAATTGCTTCTTTAATTTTCTATCATCATCCTTGTATCCATTCTTAGCATCATATATCTTAAGAGCAGATTCTCTCAACTCCTTGTATATCTTATCCTTAGTCTCTTTTAAATTCTTAGTTAATTCATCAATATCTGTCTTTGATTCAAAACGTTTTACACCAATATCTTCAGATAACTGTTGAACCTCTTGGTCGATTCTACCCTTAACAAAATCTAAGTTATCATTTAATTTTATAAAGTCATCATCAATTACACTAAAGGTCTTACCAATCCAAGAGAAATCTGGAACTTCATTAACCTTATTAACCCACTTAGGGAACTTGGGAATAGATTCTTTTACTGCAAGAATATCTTCCTGCAAAGATCTAACATCCTCTTCGTAATACCTTACTTCAGGAAGTTTATTGAGTCTATTTTCAAGTTCACTTATTTGTTCATCATAATATTTTATCTCTGGTATATCTGCAGCATTCTTATCTACTTCTTCTTTTAAACTATCAATCTGTTCACATATTGATTCTACTTCTACATCATATGTCTTCGGTTCTGGTATCTCTGGGATACTCTCTTTAATCTCTTCAACATATGCTGTAAGTTTCTCTAACTCTTCATCGTAATACTTTATTTCAGGTATTTCTGGTACAACAGGAATATCCTTTCTAACGTCATTAATTAAACGTAATATTTCTGTAAGGTCTACATCTTCCTTGACTAATTCTCCATCTTCCAGAACTTTATGCCCTGCAGGAATAGACTTACATTTTTGCTCATCATTACAAAAATATTCTCCTTCACCACAACTATTTTCTTCATTTACATCTACATTATTAATTTCATCTGTTTTCGAATGTAGACTCTTATATCTCTGCTTCCTTGCTTTATTAGTTTTCTTAAGTTCTTTATCTTTCTGTGAATAAGTATCTTCCTCGTTAACGAAGTCGTCAATCGAAGGTAAATCTTCTTCTTTTATAAAATCGTCTACTGATGGAAGTTTACTCTCTTTGAGCAAATCATCTAGTGACGGTAACTTATCCGACATTGTATGGATACTAAAAGTACTTTGGGATTTCTCTCCCGTTGTTATTTAGATTTCTCAGGTAGTCCAGATTTTAATAGTTTTTGTAGTTCTGCAGTTGACCCAACAAACAATGCGTTATTAACAGTAGAAGGACCTTTCTGTTTTGTCTCTTCTTCTACATCCTTTAATTTCTTCTGGAGATCCATTAACTTATCAGTTGCATCAGAGACACTCTTAATTAACTGTCCTGCAACCTCATATGCTCTAGGCATCTCACTCTCTTGTGCAAGTTCTAGAATACCATTAATTGCTTCCTGACCCTTCTCTATAATACTGTAAAGATTACCACGAGTATACTCATAATCTTTTTCAACATCATTCTTAGTAAGTCTATCGGGTTTTTGTTCGGGAGTTATCCCAACATTTTCCCTAGCAGGAACGATAGTTGACTCCACATTAAAGGCATCATCTAAATTAGTCATTTTCATGTAATAGTACCACTAAATCCAAAGTCATCACCCATCTCTACCAAATCACTATCCTCTGTTCCAGTATAATCAATACCCTTAATTTCTGCACCATTTAAATGATCAATTGCAAGTCTACCATCCTTACCTCTCTCAATAGTTAGTTTGTTACCAGTAATCTTAGTAACGTACATCTCTTCACCATCAACATCAATGTATTTCTTCACAGTAATTGCGGTACCATCAGCAACATTCATTGTTGTAGTAGTTGCATCAATATCCTCTGTGAGATTAGTAACAACATCTCCAGTATAATCCTTAGTTGCTCTTGGAGTAACAGAATATGTAATATCTCTTTCTGTACTCTTAGATCCACCAGCAAGATACCTGACGCTTGCTTTTTTAATGATGTCGGCAGTAGCAGATGTAACAGGACCAAATAGATATGTTTTTGCAGTAAATCTTAATGTATAAAGAAGAACTCTACGTGTTGTATAATCTCCTTCATAATCATCTTGCATTGTAACATTTTCTAAGACAATTGGTATATCTCTTTTCTCTTTAATACTTTCTACAAGTTTAACTGTTAAATTATATTGTGGTTGGAAATATGGTAATATTTGCTCTACAATCTGTAATGCATCATCGTTCAACTTCGTCATAACAGCAAGTTCAAATTGCATGTTATATGGAACGGGCATATATGCTTTCTTAGTATTTGTCCCGTTATCAGGATCCTTTACGGTAATCTGTTGAGTTGTTGTGACTTTTCTAGAAGGATCATAATTAAGTCCAGTAAATTCAAAGGACATTCTTGGTAATGACATAGCAACTTTCTGACTCAAATCAGGAGATTGCTCCAATCTTGCTAAAAACTTTTGAGTTGGTCCGTATGCCAATGGAACCTTTATAACAGCATTATCTTGTTTAATGCTAATGTCATTAAAAAGAGTACCAAAGGAAATAAGGGTCTTTCTAAAAATTTCGTTATAAAAATACTCAAACATTGTTATATACCTTGTATATTATATTTATGGTTGCCCGAAAGGATTACCCTCAGAGAAGTCAAGGATATCATCTGCTTCAATTTCAAAGTCATCATTATCAGCAAATCCTGCGTCATCAAAATTGGTTAAATCAATCAAACGTATAACCTGAGTTGCACCAGAACTTCCGCCTGTAAGTGTCTCTCCTATCTTAAATCCACTACCAGTAATATTAGAAACTTCCAATTCACTTGTAACAGAATTCCAAATTCTTACCCTTGCAGTAGTACCACTTGTGCCTCCAGTAATAGTCTCATTAAAGGAGAAATCTCCTGAACCACTGCTTCCTGGTGTAGAAATCGCCATCGTTGGTGGAACAGTATAACCCGCACCAGCGTTGGTTAAATGAATAGCAGAGATTGTACCAGCAGTACTTACAATTGCTGTAGCAGCAGCAGAAACTGTTGATACACCAGTAAAGGTAATTGTAGGTGATGTAGTGTACCCAGAACCGCCTGCAGTGATCGTAACAATACCCACAGTACCATTCGCCATCTGAGCAGTAGCAGCAGCACCAACGCCACTACCACCAAAGAATTCTATTAAAGGATTATCAGTATATCCATAACCTGGATTTACTAGATTAACTGTTTGGATTACCCTTTTATTAGGATCATCAATAGCACCAGAACATACTGCAATACCACCAAGTAAATTTGCAGTTGCTATACCAGTTAGACCTCCAGCTGGTGCAGAAGATATTGCTACCCTTGGAGCATAGGTAAAACTATTACCCCTATTTGTAAGGAATATTTGCTGAACACCACCATTAAGTTTCCCAGTTATAGCAGTTGCTTGTACAGCACTTCCTACAAGAGTTAACTTTTGAGTTGCAGCAGAACCAATTAAAGTTTCTTCACCATCAACACCTTCAACTGCTTCTAAGGTATCATCAATCTCATCAACCCCAGTATCAATAACCTCATCCTCATAACGGAAGAGTTCACAACGCAATTCATAAACATAAGTATTCTTAAGTTGATAAAATGGTTTTTCATGCTCTACATACTTGATTTCAAATAAACGATCTCCTAATGGAAAATAAACCAAATCCCCTTCTTTAGGTCTGGTAGATAATTTTACATTTGCCTCATTCTTCATCAAGGGAGAAATATAAGTTTCAAATCTTTCTTTGGAAATTATTAACGTTACCTCATTAGTTGCCTGAATACCAAACTTCGACAACATTGTTGGGTTATCTCCATATCCCTCAAAGTTATCAATATATGCTTCTATAGGATATGCATCATCAAATGTTGACTGAGTTACTTCCTTTAATATGGTCTTTTCTGAAACATATTTTCTAGGCATATAGTGTATATCAACACCATACATCCTTAGTTGCTCATTAATCAATGACTGAACGAGACTTTGTTCTCCTGATGAACCTTGCTGAAAAAACGGGTTAAGTGCCATAATCTTAACCTATCATATCTAACGGTGGAAGTTCGTAAGTGTTAGACATCATTTCACGGATCCTTTCCAATTCTTTTTCTCCATCGTCAAGGATTTGTCTACCATTTAACTCTACTCCACCAGGAAGTTTTACTCCTTGGAATTTAACAAGATTTTGCCCCCACTGCTTCTTCATAAGTGCAGTTAAATATGGTTTTAAGAATGAATCATTCCAAACTCTTCCATAATCATTTGGATTCATTGCTCTATAACAATCCATAACAATATAATCACCTTCTGTAACATTTGCCCAATCAACATCTAAGTATAATCTATCTTGACGCTTATTGAATCGTATTTGTTTCTGAGTGGTCAATAAGAAATTAATATCTTCAAGATATGTTTTAGTCATTGCATAAGTTAATATCTCAGTAGAACCCCAGTAATAGATATCGTTTAAAAATAACTGATATTTAACACTGAACATATTATTAGTAACAGTGTTAGAACCATCGTAATGAAATATTTTTGTTACTCCAATAACTTCTGGTGGAACTTGCAGATAATTACCAGTCTCTGTCCAACTAAATGTAGTTGTTCCTCCATCAATTGTTGCAGTTGCTGTAGTAGTAGTTACTCCTACATTATCATCCCGATCCCCACGAGATCTTCCTCTCTTAATATCAGTTTCAGTTAACTGATATTTCATAAATGTTGGATAGACACCATCAAAATGTCTTTCCTGAAAAAACTGAACTGCATCATCGATTAAATCTTCGCATTGTTCATCAGCGAGATTAATTTCCAGCACAGGAGCTCCCAATTGTCGTAGACAATATTGCTTTAGTTCTGATCTGGTGGACGGTTGGGACATTTATACTATACCTCTATCAATATTTATGGTGCAGATGATATACCTGGTTGGACTAAAATTGTTCCATCAACAATTTTATAGAAAGTCGTTCCAGAACTAACAATAACATCATAAACATATCGTCCTTCATTTAAGGTCCTAGAAGCAGTAGCTCCTAAAGAAATGTTAAACTTACCGCCTACAGCACTTGTAAATCCAACAGCAAAAGTTGCAGCAGGAAAACCAGTAGATCCAACAGCAACACTTTTGGTCATCTGAGACGATCCACTATAACCAGAGAAATCAAAATTAGCATTTGAAGTATCTACAACTTCAAAATTAGCCTTAAAGTTTGCTCCCCCAAGAAGCACTAAATTAGCAGCATACGCAACACCAGCATCTGGATCAAACGTAATCTTCTTAGTTGACATTCGAGACTAACTCCTTGAGTAAAGACTTAATTTCACTAATTTCACCTTTCAGGTTATCAAGATCAGTTTTCATAACATCCAAATCCCCCTCAACGTGAGTTGCTTTCTTCTTTTCAGATGCTTTTGCTGCACGACGAGCCATATACTGTTGGTATCCAACTGAATCGGTATTCATTATATGAGTCGATTCTGGATCCCTAAGTAAGTGTTTATGTTCTTTTACTTTTTGATAATCCATATTATGCTAGGGTAATAACTCTCAAATTGGAAACTCTTGGAACATAAGTCTGATTTGTTGAAGTAAGAACAAATTTAATTCTATATGAAGTAAACGGTGGTAAGTTGTTTGCTGTGAAATCATAATCAGAAAAAGCCAATTCAGAAGACATAAATCCACCTGCATCAGAAAGAGGGACCCTCTTATCAGGGTTTCCATCACTCTTATCTAGTTCAATAACCTCACCCGCATTATTCAAATTCTTATATCCAGGGAATGGGATGAATATTGGTTCAAAGTTTGACTTATCACTGATTGAATAAAATGCCCTAATATCTGAATCCTGGTTAATATGTGCCTGCATCATAACCTTAATAGAAGTTGCAGAACTTTCTAAAATATTCTCCTTAGAAATGTACATACATGCCGTAGGATCATCCTCCAGTGTACAAACTCTATTATCAGTAATGTAATCCTGCACAGGTTCGTCAACTCTATTCGAAACTAAAATTGCACTCATTCTCTGCAAGTCAATAACAGGACTTAAACTAGGATCTGATGACTGTAACCTAATCGTCATACCAAAAGATCTTCTGCCTGGGAAATTCTCAAATACATCATTGTTTATTTCATTAGTTCTAGAGGCGATCATCCTTGCAGAAGTTAGATAATTTGAAGCACCTAAAGTAACAACTTCATATCCTTGATCAAGGAATGGAAGATCAGCACCTTGACCATCACATTCTCCCATATTAGCAGCAGAAATAGTTCTCATAGTCGCACTTACAGTGGTTCCTGGAACAGTTACGTTCTGAATAGTTGGGTTGATGATCTGGAAAGGCATGTTCTGTGATGCCGTTGTATAGTATCCACCAGCAGATTTTGTATCATTACAATAAAGTACTGGATTACTACCTGCAGTAGAACTACTTCTATCAACAGCAGTAGCATTAACCGCTCCTTCTAAAGTGCCCTGTTCAATTTTAAGAGTATAATGATCAAAGGATAGTGGATCTGGATCCCTATCAGTGATATCACTTAATTTATGAGTTTTATTAAATCTAGAAAGAGAAACTCCACCAAGTTCATACTTCACAATAGGTGTTCCTTTTATATAATTCCTCTTATCAGATCCTCTTGTTATTCCAGTAAGAGTGTTACCAGAAGTTCCAGTATACTTAACAATTTCATCCCCAATCCTTGCTAATCCTGGGTTTGTTGTTGCAACAGAAACATTTTCAAATAATCCAAAATTACCATCAGTTTCAACACTTATATTTGAACTAGAATTAGTGTTATAAGGTAAAGTTATCTTTGTTGCAGGAACATCCGATCCAATCTCTTCTAGAGTTACTCTATTAAGTTCATGATGCATACCATGATTCTTGTGATCAACCGTAAAATGTAGTCCATCCTGAACCACAGTAATCTTCTCAGGATCAACCATTCCACCAGTCATTGAGTTTAACTGTGTCGTAATACCAGTTATAGGATGAACAAACGACATTGTTTTACCAACTCCAGCCACAAAGTTTCCTTGGACATTATCAAGAAGTAGTTCATTTGTCTGACCAATGGAAACAACTGAAAGTCTAGCATTTCTACCAACATTAGAATTTCCAATTGTTGCAATACCAAGAACATCTCCTGCAGAGAATCCGCTACTAGAGGAAGTTATTGTTGCAGCAACTGCTACACCATCAGCAATAAATACATCAGCATACATATAATCGCCACTAGATGTTACATTAGTAAGTCCAACACCGATAAATCCATACTCACCTGCACTTGGAGTATATCCCAAACCAGCATTAATAACTCCCATCGCACTAGTTCCAATACCAGCATTTCCAACATAATCTCCAGTTGCATTGGATCCAGTTTGGTTAATAGTATTACCAATAGTAAGATCAGTATCTTGAAGAGTTGATCCTATACCAATTCTAATCATTCTTGATTGTACGTTAATAGAATTTGGTTGCAATACCGGAATTTGTGCATTACCTTCAGATAGAACTGGATTATAAACCTCCATAGTTCCATTTGTCTTAAATATTGCTCTTCGCATCTTAAACTTAAGGTCTTCCCACTGAGAAGCATCCCAAGTTGAAGCATTCTGCGATTTAAAGAGTGATCCCAAATAAGGCTGCTGAGAAATAAATTCATCAGTTAATAAATCAGACTCTCCAATTCTAGAAATAAACACTTGATATTTCGTTGACCACGATGCGAGACAAATTGCATATTCTGTATTTGCTCCCGCAAGATACACCGGTGCTTCAAATTCAAACGTAGTTGCAACAGTTCCTGTTGATGAAAGATTAATCTGATCGGGACTCTTAACAATTTCGGAGAATGGTATAACCTTTTGTGTTGGAGTACCATCCTTCATTGTTCTAAGTTGGAAAGTCATGGGAATATCCATGTCATCCTTAGTCTTGAAGTAAATATCGCAACTAGTAACAAAGATCCCTTTATCTTCTGTAACCTGGAAGGATTGTGCTAGAGGGTCATACCAACGTGGTTTTCCTTCCTTTACACTATCTCTAGTACTAATAACAACATCTTTCGCAATAACTTTAGAACCACTAAATCTCTCAGCTGATTTTGTTGCACTGTGATTTTTCTGAGTAACTACAGCATTTCTAGTAGAAATAATTGTTTCTTGAACTGTTTCTAAAGTTCCACTAGCAGTGTAATTATCTGAACCAAACGTATCAGTATCATTTTGATCGTTATTCTGATTATCAATTAAAGTAAATGTCCTCACTCCAGTTTCAAATTTAGGATGATTGCCCGTATTTGGATTTGGAATATAGTAAGTTCCAACTAGATTAGCACTAAGATCAGATACCAATCTCAAGTTGCTAACTTTTGCTTGAGCTCCACTCGAATTTCCTCTTAACTCCATCCCCGTACTAGCATATCCAAAGTAACCACCTTGTGGTTGGTCAGATAGTGAGAATGTATCAATATTCAATATTGTAGAAGTTGCTGAATATGTAGAAGGCATATCTGCACTACCAGAACTCTTAAGTTGAACAGTTCCAGGTGTTCCTAAGAATGTTTCAAGTCCAGTTGCTCCAACTTGAGATTGATAAGGATTTTTCTTATAAACCTCTTTTGGTGCATTATATGGTCCAGTCCTATGGTTTGCCTGTGCAACTCTAAACTTTATGAAAGCTTTATCAGTACCTTCTGGTTGTACACCAGATCCAGGCATTGTTCCAATAACAGTTTCACCTACACGGAATTTACCACTATTCATAGTGATCTCCAGTAGTTTTGGAGTACAATATTTTGTTACAGCTTGATTATCAAAGAATGCATAAAGTTGTGTTAATGGTTTAGTCTTAGTACATCTAAACTCAACATTCCTAGAGCGCATTATCGTAACAATGTCTCTACTAACAACCTTATCTCCTAAAGATTCATTATCCCATTGTTCAGTAACTATCTTTTTGATACCATCTCTAGTAGAAACTCCGGTATCATAAGTATCCCTAGTTGTAGTTTGTAAGGTTTTAATTTTAGTAATTTTATCATCTCGTATTCTTGATCTTCCGCTACCACCATTAATCCATCCTCTTTTAATAATAACCCGTTTTTTCTTAGTTTTCCCTCTTACGTCCCTTTGCTCATGACGATCATTATGCCTTTGTCCTGTCCAATTAGTCTCCCAAGCATTCCATAAAATTGGACTAAGACCAGTTTGTGGATCAACTCCCCACTGATTTTGAGCCTGGGCCATAATTCCAGCAAAATTACCTTCAGTTTTAGTGATTTTTGCTTTAATTCTTGCAGTATCTGTCCAAGTATCGGACGATGGTGTTAATTTTACAGATAATTGCCAGAAACTTACCAAGAATGGAGTAACACTTTCTGTTCTAGTTGCAAATTGCTGACTCAACCATTCCTTTTCAGTATAATCAAGTGTAACAACACCTGCACCTTTCCTTATATTTGTACCTTCTGGTACTAAAAATTCAGTATCTGTACTAGCATCAATACCTTCAACGGGTCCAACCATCAAATCAATAGAACTTGTATAGTGTTGTGGCCTCATTTCTTGTTCTTGAGGATCTATACTATTCCTTAATTTAACATCATCTTCTTGTGCTCTAATAGATGTAAAATTATCAACAAAGAATCCTGATTTAAATTTATTTAAACCATCAGCATCAGGAACAAATAAATTTGCTGTTTCTGATTCAAGCATGGACAAAGAAGTATAATATTCAAGATTCTTGATTCTGTTCTCAAGATCTCTAATATCCCTCATTCTATATCTCTTATGAGATAAGAAGTCAACTGTAGAATCCTCCATAATGAAAAGATAAGGAGGTAACGATATTGTTGCAATTTCTAATGCGTCATCAATCCCTACAGGTTGTACTGGTTTTTCTGCTGGATCACCATATTGAATTTGGAAATTTCCAGTTTTTGATAAGAAAACTCTATCAGTTCTACCAAGATAGAATGAGAAATTTGTAATAATAGATTCATCAGATGCCAAAATATTAGCAGCTGAATTTCCCGATGCAGTGAAGGATCTACCATAGAATTCTAATGGTGATCTTGCACCCTCAACTACAGTATATGTACCAACTTTCGGTCTTATATCAATTGAATCAGTATTTCTTTCACCATTAATAGTCTGAATATCAGCAGAATAATCCCAAGTATCATAAGAATTCTTTGTTGTAATATCACCTTCATCGTTATCCTCATAATAACCATTGGTGAAATAAATTTTTAAACTCTTTGTTGGTGCTTTAGCATTAGTTCGTCTTTGAATAAATCCATAATCATAGAACGTACTTTTTTGACCACTATCAAAACTATAGTTTGCACTTATATTCCGACTAGGTGCATCTAATGTCGTTACAATACCTTTAACTTTTGATTCTTCAAAAGTAACTGCTTCACCTTCTTCAAATCCAGTTTCATTCTGAGTAAGATATGTGATTTGTGCATCAGTTATCTTTTCTGCATAATATGCTATAGCACCACTATTTTCTCCAATTATTTTCTCACCCACAACCAAATCTTCAGTTTTTCCAGAAGAACCGGTTAATGAAGATAGAATCATCTTTGGTGCAGTTGCATTACCAACATCATTAGATTCAAAAATACCAAGAATATCAACAATATCTCCATAATTTAATACAATTTTTTCATCTTGAACTCTAGTTCCTATTGGGAAATTACCAGGAACCAAACCATCATTCTTAGTTGTTGCACCAATACCAGACTGTGTAAGTTTTGAAGCATTAACAATAATAGAATTTACTCTATTCTTTCTCTTAATCTTTGCAGTTGGTTTAGATTTCTTTAATGTTGCTATTAATGTAGCCCCAATATCTGAAGATCCTAAATTCTTAAGTTGCAACTGAGTAGCCCCTGCAGTAAACAAGAACATATCGTCAGTAAGTGCTACCGTTGTACCATCTGATCTAGTAAATGCATATCTCTCTTCATCATAAGGAGTAAATGATTCATTTGTGTCTGTAACCAATAATGTTGTAAGTTGACCATTTGTACCATCTACATCAACAGTATACGCTTTTCTAATAGTCAATACTGCATCTTCTAAATCAACATCAGAAATAAAGGGTTTGGGCATTAATGTATATAAACTAGTCTCTGTTGACTCTGAAATTGGAGTACTTATAACTTGCATATTTGGAACATACAAAGTAGTAGCACCAACCTGAGGTATTTCTCCTTCTACAACTCCGGTAACAGTTGTAACTCCAGTTATACTAACACTAGTAGTTGTTACATCAGTAATTCTTGCATATGAAGATTCATTGTTTCCAAATCCACCAAATTGAAGAATATTATTTACTTTTAGATCTCCTGGGAATAATGGATTCTCACTAGTAACTACAGATTTTCCAGTTGCTTGTGCTCTAGCGGTAATACTAGCACCACCAATTGTAAAATGAGGTTTTTGTAGTGTGTCTGAATTAAATGTACTTGCAGAACCAACATTACCTAAATCTGGTCCACCATAAATTGATTTAACATCACCCATTCCATAGGAAGTTACTGCAATAGCAACCCGATTGTTTGGTGTACCATTAAATTCAAATGGTTCATTAGCTAAAAATTCTCCAGACTTTTCATAAATATCTAAAGAAGTACTATTAGTAACTGCATCCTTCAAGAATCCAGTAGCACCACTATACTTTCCTTTTACATAAGTTGGAATACTAAGGGAAACTATTTCATTTAATGTTATACGAGAAGATAATTGAACATCATAAAGGGAAATATCCCAAATATTCTGATTATTATTTGAGGTTGAATATGAACCAGATTCTAACGCACAATCATAAACCCTAGCAACACCAATTTCTTGACCTGATGCTGTACTTAGAGATTGACCAATTCCTATTCTTTCACTCCTTAAACTGACAATATAAGTATTACCAATTCCAATCGTAGGCAATCCCTTAACATTATTAACTGATAAGGTACTTCCTGTTTTATATTGAACTTGTTGACCTTCTAATCTCTTAGTTGTTCTTGGTTTTGGAACATCCATATAAGTAGAACTAATTGTTTCTATCTCATATCCCTTTACAAATGCCTTACCTGGACCAAACTGATATATTGCAAGATCGTCACTGGCTAATTCTCCACCGGAAGTAAATTGACCAGCATCATAAACACCATTATTTCCAAGATGATCATTTAAAGAATTTTTTACAATAACATCAAAAGGAGTTACAGTATAATCACCAGACTCTGCATGTGTTCTACGTGCAAGTTCATCTGCGATATAATTATATTTGGTGTTAGTGGTTTGACTCTGCAGAGTCCCATCTTCAATAACTGCTAATTCAATAAAATTGGAGTCATTAAAATCATCTAACGGTTTTGAATATAAACTACATGTAATCTTTAAACGGTCTGCACCAGGTGCAGCATAGTTATTAAATCCTTTAGAGTTGTCTGATAGGGTTTCATCCTCATCAGCGTTAATAATATCTTCTTCAATTCTTAAACCAATTCTACCATTAGGAGAATTATCATATTGACTTAAAATAATAGTTTCATCTTCTACATTTACAAAATTTCCTCTTATAAAGTAAACACCATTTGATATTGAAAAGGATGCTGCAGTAGAAGTTGCATCATTCGGTATACATGATGCAAATGATTCCCCTGAAGGTATATAAGCATTATTCTCTGGACCAGAGGTTATGTCACTATCTGCAGTTAAAAGTTCCCCATCATTAAACACTTTTATAGAACTATCTTCAACACCAGCTGAAATATATGAAACATAAATGGTCAAATTACCCCTTTCAGACATCTCTGCCTCTAAGACCTTATTAATAATTGCAGTTACACCTGTGGTTAATCCAATTATTTTTCTACCAACTAATTGTTCAATATAATAATCGACAGGCACTCCTAGATGAGTGTTATTCAGTTCTACAGCAAAATATTCTGGAGAATATGCAGTATTTCCAGGAATTACCTTTGCACCTTCTTTAAAGAAGTGTTGACCAAACTTCTCAAGTTGATTCTGCAGAATAGACTGCAATCCACTTAATTCTCTAGCCTGAACAGGATATCCAGGTTTGAAAAGCACCTTATGATATCCAGATTTTGGATCAAAATCATCAAAATATGGTGAAACGTTTAAATTGGTTTGTTGAGCCATAGTTAATTAGAACTGCAATATAATTTTGATGTCTTCCTTTTGATTAGAAGATCTAGTAATAGATGGTCTTTGATCAATGTAAATCATATTTCCAGAATATTTGTCAATCTCTGGATTTGCCAATCCTTTAGTAAATGATTGTCCAAGGTAATATGTTCTATTATTTATTGAAGTAGAGAGACCTGCAAATGCTGTGCTAATTGATAGGTTAGCACTACCTCCAACGATGATCCTATCTCCACCTGCAGCTGGGTCTGCAGTAAATCTTGTCGTGTCGTATCCATAAATTGGATTTGTTAATGCAACACCAACGGTACTAAATCCCGCCATAGTACGGTCTTGCCAATACTTTAGAACCCCAGTAATTTGATCGTAACTAATAACTTTACCAATAGCAGTAACACCAGTTCCAGTTGTCTGTGTAACTATACTGTCCCCAGTAAATGTCGTGGAACTGTATCCAGTACCAGTCAATCTCATAGCATAAGTAGCAGCCGCTTTATCAAGAGTAAGCAACTGAGTTGAACCCCATGCATATGGATTTTCAATAATACCAATTCGAGCGATTTGGTTTCCTGTTATAAAGTCTGGGTTTTCTGCATCATTCTCAATTCGTGCATACATTAGTGCCATAGTAGCACCCAATTCACGATAAATGTCTTTACCGTGCCCTCCAGGAGGAGGTACAATCACATCAAGAGTCGGTGAAGTGGTTGGTGTTGGAACTGAACCTGCAGCTAAGTCAACACTACCATAAGTATATCCATATCCTTCGTTTGAAACCGTTACACTTTCAATTTGCTGGTCATTATTAACAACAACAGTACACTCTGCATCAAATCCATCACCTTTAATTGGAACTCTTGTATAAGTCTGGTTAGCAGTACCAATACCAGTTCCTCTATTTTTAATAACAACAATTTTAATACCACCATCAACAGCGTTAAGTCTAATAGCACTATCTTCTACATTAGATTCCCAATTCGCAGGAACTGGCATAAAGTCAGTAGAATCAAATTTAATAAGGTCTGCTGGTTTGATACTATAAAGATACTTCCAAATATAACCGTCACCAGAAGTACCAGCAATTCTTGGTTCTAAGTCCGTAAAGGTTGGTTCGTCAAGAGAAGGTTTTCCATCAGGTGTTTCTGGTGTTGTTCCATTCTGCAAACAAATATAGACTCTATAGTCACTATTAACAATAAAATAATTCGCTGTATATAACGTAGTTCCACCAGAGTTCTTAGGAGCATTAGTAATGCTATAATCCTGTCGATATAGATCATAAGTTGTACCAGAACTCCACTGATTCTTCTGAACAACCTGCTTAATGTCGTCAGGAGTTATCTTCTTAACCGCAATCATCGTATCATAATAATCATTATACGATGTAAAAGAATCCACTGGAGCTGGCGGTGCAGAATCCCAATCTGACTGAAGACTTGTTGGATTAGGTAAACCAACAAAGGCATAGTAAGAATTAATATTGGTGGAAACACCAGCAACAAAATTCTTCGCATTCAATATTCGAATTTGATCAGTTATAATAGCAGACATTGAACCTACGTTTAGTAATACTAATTTTATCTATTTAGACAACAATTATTAAAGAAATCAAGAATCTAATACTGTATCAACGTAATTCGTTGCTTTCAGTGCAATCTTCCTCTTAATTTGAGGTCCTGTTTGGATTCCTGTAATACCATCAACCAAAGAAACTGGGTATGCTATTGATCTCATTCTACCCTTAAATTGGAGTTTACCCCAACTATATTCGCCTATAAAGGAACTACTAATACCCTGACCCATAGAAGAACATCCTACAACAACATCTAATCCATTCCATCCATGAACTCTTGTGGTTACCCTTAACAATGGTCCAGGAACTGTTGAACCAAATCCAACAGTAGTTATTCCAGTGTAGTGCGCAACTTCATATACATTATCAAGAGCAGTTGTTCCAACACCAACATAATTACCTGCGGCATCTATAGATGTAACACCGCTACCAAGATTAGTTCCGTTAAGCATAAAGAAGTGACCAGTCTGTAGACCACATACCGTAATTGCATCAGGACTTGTAATCTTATCATTTCTCAATGGAGAAAGTTGAGGAATAAACAAATCAAAGGTAATACCCGTAGTTACACCCGTATAAGATGTTGTACCAATTCCAGAAATAATTCCATAATCACCACTATATGAATCAAGAGTATTTTCTTCTCTAACATATGTTGGAGCAGAAATTACTACTGAAGGAACACTCAAATTAGTATATGCAAGTCCAGGACTAGTAATAGTAATTCCACTAACAACTCCATCTGCATCAATAGTTGCAGTTGCAGTTGCTCTAGCAGTTGTTCCAATACCAGCAAGAGGAGTTCCTCCTATACCAGTAGGAGTAGAAATTCTAACTTCTGGAGCAATACTATACCCTTTACCACCAGTCGATAAAGTAATCGAGGACACAGTACCTGCAGCAGAAACTACTGACGTTCCAGCTGCACCTGCAAACTTATCATAATGACTACTTGCATTTACAATCTCAATATCCTTCTGGAAATCTCTATTAATTGGGTTCTCATTCTCAGGATCAAACATTGGTTTGCAATTATCAACCCAAACCGCTGTAGATCCAACACCAATAGGTTGAATTAGATATGCGGTTGGGAAGATATTCGGTTCTTGTAGAGGACGATCTTTACGAACAATTCTTCCATCAATATACTTATCTTCAAGTTGCTTCATCCAATTAACAGGTCTTACTTCAGTATCATCATCCCCTAATCCATATCCAAAGTACTGGTTAGTATCAACCTGGTCAGAAGATTTAACTTCTGAAACAGTTCTTGGGAACTGAAGAAGATCTCGTGTACCATTAAACTTACGATCATATGATAATACTAGATCATCACCCATCTTAACTGTTTCAACAATATCTCTATCCTTCACATCTTCACCACCAGTTCCTCTATAGAAGAAGAATCTGCAAGTATCTCCTTCTTTTGGTGCTTCACTAAGAGTTATGCTTGCACCACCATTAAAGACGAATCCTTCACCAGGTACCTGTAGAACATCATTAATAGTAAGAATAATAGTTTCTTGAATCGATATATTCGATCCTTTTCTTCCTTGAATAGCATATGATTCTCCACCTAAAGTAATTGGGAACGATTTTCTAGCACCATCAAAGTAACTTGAGAAATCATCAAGTGCATCAAGTTCTCCCATAGTCCACATATTAAATTCATCATGCTTAACCTTCTCTAAGGTTAACTTAAATTCGCTAACGGTTCCACCAGATACTGTAGGAATTCCTACAACACATTGTCCATCTGCATAAGCAAGTCCAGGAGAAGTATCTCTTGTCGGTAATGTTAATATCTGACCAGCACCATAACCATATCCAAGACTTGTAATTTCAAAATCGATTATACTAGATCCTTGACTAACTTTAACATTAGCTCTTGCTAAGGTACCAATACCACCAGTTGGTGAAGAAGAACTATACCAAAGAGGAATATCTTGATAAGGTATTGGATTATCTATTATTGCATTAAATGTTGACTGACCCGTTCCAACTGTTCCTGGATTTTGAGTACCTATTCCAGAAATTGGATTAGTTTGAGTAATAGCAATACTTACAACAGCACCATTATGAACCGCTGCTGTTCCAATATATTGAATTGTTGGATTACCTGTAGTGGAAAGAGCAACACCAACTTTAACAACTGTTGCAATACCAACACCACCTGGTGCAGTTGATCCAACCCCAACATTACCTGGCAGTACCCTATAACCAGATCCACTATTACCAATACTAACAGCACTAACAACACCTATGTTATTGAAGTGGAGGGTTGCACCAGCA
>Ga0080013_1001442_pt1 | contig 31655 bp, 64 predicted proteins | sample ETNvirenome_6_85_FD_69236 | JGI IMG/M metagenome (GOLD analysis project Ga0080013, IMG submission 69236) | Marine viral communities from the Pacific Ocean - ETNP_6_85 (SPADES assembly) (version 2) | ecosystem: Environmental > Aquatic > Marine > Oceanic | place: Pacific Ocean | collected 2013-06-19 | reverse complement strand
TTCTTACCTTGTTTTGTAAGTACTTGTCCCAGGTTTGTGTTATATTTGCTTGTTTATACCAGTTCATATCAGTTGATCCCTATATCCTTGTGACTCTGGTTCATCTATACGTTGAAACTGACTCTTGGATAGAGTCGCATATATGTATGGTTCTCCTGCCCCAAAAGCACCAAAAGCTCTATGATTTCCATCTCTCAACTGGAATATTATATTGCCGATGTCACCAGATTGAGTCTCAGCAGCATATCGTAACTCGCTTTCTAATTCAACTTTTTCATCATCATCATAATTGTCTGGATATTTTAAATACTCGTCTAACTCATTATCGCCAGTTGTTAAAATCCTATGTTCGGTTTGATCGTCATATTCTATACTGTCACGTACATCATCAAGAGAAATCATTGACATCTCTCCATATGGAGTATTCATGTGAATTCTTTCCTCTGAATTTGTAATCTTATTTATGACAGCATTTATTTTATCAGCGTCAAAGATATTTCCCCAGATAGGATAAACTTGATCTGCTGTTAGTCGAACTGTTTGACCTTTATTTCCAATCCATATTACGTTACGACCATAATATAAATGTTGCTCGTCGCCGATATCGTCTAGATCTCCGTAATAGTCATTAGGATCTATACTCGTATCTTTTTCGTAAGAAGGCGTATAAAGGTTTTGTGCTATTTTATACCAATTTTTATTAGAAGCAGTCACTGTCTGTGTTTGTAAACTTTTAACCAAATCAATAATTGCAGGATGACCCATTGCTTCTGCGTAGTTCAACGTTTGTCTATCAGGTCTAGCACCTAAATTTATCATATAACGAATCGTATCTACATTTCCTGTGTTTATCGCGTTACTGAGCGAGAACGGTCCTGGACTAAATTTTAAATCGTTTATAATATAATCGAGAATATGACTATCGTCCACTGATACCGCTGTGTGAATCGCATATTCAATTGCTTCATCATCGTTTTTGGCTCCAGCTTCCATTATTAATTTAAACATTTCTATATTATGTGATTGTATCGAATAATCTAACAATTCAAAAGGTTCATCATCATCATTATGATAGTTATATCTAGCACCAGCTTTAAGTGCCATTTCTATTGTGTCTAAATTTCTACTTTTTACTGCTTTGGTAAATGTGTCTTCATCAGGTTTAACTCCTAAATCTATTATATGTTGGATTATTTCTGTATTGTCTGTTGTCACCGCATAGGTAAGCGGATTCGGTTTTAATCCCGCTTCGTATATATATATTATGACTTGGTTGTTCTCCACTGTATTTTTTAGCATTGCTCCATGAATTGCTGCTTCTACTGCTGGATTGGAACCATATGTATCTATTTCGTTTTTAGCTCCAGCTTCCATTATTAATTTTATAGTATCGACATCACCTACCATAGCAAACTCTTCTATAATATCTTCTATTTCAGCAAATATTAGATCATTTTCTTCTGCAAATTCAGGTTGATATTTCATACCTAACATAGCTACAATCTTGATTAGATCTGCGTCTCTTGATCGCATTGCAGTATTAAAGAGATTAACATTTTTACTTAAAATATTTAACAAGTCAACGTTTCCTAACATTTTTTCTGTTATGTCTTCATCGAGTATGGCTTCATCATTTTCTGTATATTTTATCTCTCCATCTCCAGAAATCATTATATATGGTTTGCCAGATTCTTCTATTAAAGATAAACCATCATGATCTACCATATAAGTTTCAAAATAATTTTTAAATCTTACACAAACAGAAGTACTCTCTAAATCTTTATGAACTTCTTGATAGACAGGGATTGTCTCTCCATTTTGGTTCATAAACGCTTCTTCACCATTGTCATCGATAAAGATCTCTCTACCATTTGCATCCAAATGTCTTTCTTTTTTCCCGTTTGTTCCCCAATTAGTAATCCGATATAAACTATAGAAACCTTCTTGATCTATCAACCTTTTAGTATCTGTAACCTCATCACCTTTTAATTTTTTAATCTCTTCATAAGTATTTTTATTGTTAAATACAAAATCTTGCGTTAATTCATTAATTTGTTTTTCATCAAAACCAGGCAACTCTCTCAATAAAACTTGTTTAACTTTATTCATCTTAATTGCTTGTCTCTGTTCAGCAGGAAGCGTAGCCTGAAAACTACTTCTTATATCACTGAAAATTCTATCACCAATATGCCCTGTATCTACGTCAGTTAAACTCATTACATTTTTAGCAAGATATGTGTTTATAAAAGAATTAGCAGCTCTTTCATTATCAAAGAGCTGTTCAGCATTAATTAAACCTTGTCTGAAGTTTTGATAGAACTGGTCTTCTTTATTAGGAATCTGTGTCATTACCTTTTTTTCTAAGTACTTATCCCAGGTTTGTGTTATATTTGCTTGTTTATACCAATTCATTTTGTTCTATGGGAATCAATTTAGGTTGTATCTCGTTAACGTTATATACACAAATAATTGCACTAATTTCATGTACATCATTTATCCACATTAATACTTTATTGTCTGGAATCAAAACATAATAACAATTATTACCATACGAATAATATCTTTGTCTTTCATTTCCATATGGTTCATCAGTAGAAACAAATATCCATCTTATTCCATTGCGATATAAGAATTCATGAACAGATTCGCTCCAATCAGAGTCTTCCTCTAAATAATCTGGAGCAGGCAACAATCCTTCTCTCATTGCCTCTTCTCTTAAATCATAAGTTATACCATCTAAAATTTCTGGAAAATATTTGTAATATGTTGATTTTATTTCACCTGTAAAATAGTTATTACAATTATATCCTATGAAATCTGGATGATTTATTTCTTGTTGTGATTGTTTATACCAATTCATTTTGGGTTCACACCTGGCGGATAAATAAGATTTTCTTGTTGAGGTTCTAATTCTGGCGTTTTAATGTCTTGCTGTCCTTCAGGTTTAAAGTTTGCAGGAGTATATATGTATATGGTTCTATTGGTTTCATGCTCTCTAGCCGACCATACTTCAATCATACGACCTTGTACATTAATCTTAGTCTTCTCTGTTATTGTAACAGGATAAACAATATTACCTATAGGATATGTTCCTTTTGCTCCTTCAAATAATTGTGCTGTCTTATGCCAATTCATTTTGTTAATTTCCAATAATTCATGCTAATGCCAATTATGCCGCGAAATGCCGTTGCCTAAAAAGGGGGGGCTTCCCGCGACTTTTTTTTTCGACTTTTTCCAGCCCTTCGCTAAAGACAACTTTTTTATTTACAGACCTTAACATAATATACTAACTAATTTTCTTTATTTCCTTCCCCAAAGTGATAACATTTAATGTATAATATCCGCATGAGAACAAAAAACAACATCAGGATACAATTTGATATCGAAGTGAAAGATACCTATACCAATAGAGATCTCAAACCATATTGGGATCGACAGTAGCAAAGGATACGTTAAAGGAAACGTTCAATGGGTTCACAAAGACATTAACAGTATTAAGTCTAATTTTCCTCAAGATAGATTTATAGAATTATGTTCGCTTGTGACAAAAAAGATGATATAATATAATCTATGAATAAAGACAAGATTAACGGACTTTTTTTGGGATGTTTTATAGGTGATTGTCTCGGTATGCCTGTAGAAAGCTTCTCACAAAAAGAGATACAAGAGAAATATGGCAGATTGACGACTTTTGTCAAACCAGAATACCATAAATGGTTTAAAGATCAACCAAAATGCACTCCAACAGATGATTGGCAACTATCAAAAGCTGTAGCCGAAGCTCTACTAGATGGACATGCCCTCCACATGGATAACCAAGCAAGATATCATGTCGAAGCGATGAAAGAATCAACTTCAGGTTGGGGAAGATCAACCTCAGAATCCGTCATGAGATTAAGCAAGGGAGCATCTTGGAAACTGTCGGGGCAAAAGATGGGAGTTGGAAATGGAGTAGCTATGAAAATCGCTCCAGTCGGAGCTTTAGCAGCGACTAAGTTATATACACCATCAACATATGATTCTTTCGCTATAAACCTCGCACAGATGACCCACAAAACGGTCCTAGCTTGCTCCAGTGGGCTTATCCACATGTACGCGGTCAGAGACTGCTTTAGAACAAATAAACTCAACACAGGGCGTTTTATCGAAAATGTCTGCAATAATGCAAAGTTCGTAGAAGAAAATCTTAAGAAATTCAAAGACGATACAATAACTGACAAACTCTCAGATCGACTAGTAGAACTTTCTAATCATAAAGAATATGATACAGAACGCATCATTGAAGAGTTTGGTGCCGGTTCTTGTTACGTCTATAATTCATTACCATTTACTTATATGTTCTTCATAAAGAATCCGCATAGCATAGAATCATTATATGATGTAATCAATGCTGGAGGAGACACTGACACAAACGGAAGCATTCTTGGAGCTATGCTTGGAGCATTAAACGGAACTGAGATCTTCCCAAAAGAACTAATAGAATCTATTCCCAAAGAGTATTATGAAGAAGTGATGGACCTAGCAAATAGATTTGCAGATAAATTCAAGTTTAACTAAAAATTCGCCCAAAAAAGGAAAGGTGTTATGTCAACAAAATACAGACTTAAAGCATATGATGTAGCCAATGATATATATTATATTGAGAAGCGATCATTTTTTATGTGGTGGGCAGACTCAACATACGGAGCAGGCGGAAAAGAAGAAATGGAAGACATACTAGGAAGATTACACGGACTGCAAGAAGAAGATCAAAAGTTAACATAACTTTACAAACTTAATTAAAAAATTCGCAAAAAAGAAATGCCGTTCGCCGTTAAGCGTCAGCCAATGTGAATAACCTCAACTTATTCTCTATATACCAATATCTCCTCAAAGTTCTAGTACTCGCTGGATAACCTACAGGACTTGAACTGTTATCATTTATATTCAACCAAGTCTCATGAACAAACCTATTACTCGATCTCAAAGGCTTCTTCAACGTCTTGATATAAGATGCCTTAGCCCACCAGAAGTTACCAGAATAATGTCTGTCCCGATGATTCATTATACCACATGTATTATTCCCCTCATCCAACTTGTCAACACACTCTTTCCAACTTCTCTCTAATATTGCTTCTGCCATAACTCGTCGCCATATGTCACTTTTAAAGTTCTGATCATATGATACGCCCTTCGTATGACAATAATATACATATATCTCATCATCTGTCGCTCTACATGTTTCCCACAACTTATTCAATGTTGGATACTCATACTGTAACAGATCGAAACCAGCACCAAACCTTTTTATCTTTTTGCGTTTTTTATTTAAAGATTCGTATTTCGGCATCTCAGTCCTATGCTCAGGTCCAACCAACACCTGATTAAGAGAACTCGTAGCTTTTAATAATCCATTCTTGTTTATGTAGTATATCAACTCTTCAACTATGTCTTCCCAATGATTCATCGTAGCTATATGCATAAACCCCAATATCTTAGGCTTCTTTTTAGACATTGGTTTAGACTTGTTATAAGCTATTCTCATACGATTTGAACCATCTTTTCACCATTTTGAGAGTTTTCCGATACATGTATACTAGCTGTAGGGAACTCACTCATTAATCTGTTAACCAATGTATTAGGAACATCATTAGCAGTTAATTCTCTTTTGATGAATGGCAAGTCAATACTGACTCTATCTGTAAACGGATCATATCTGCCTTTATAGACTGTCGCTGAAACTTCCCAATAATCTGTATGACCTCCAGCAGTAGGCGAAGTCTCCTGCATTTGGAAATGCCCACCTGACATGTCAGATTGCCACAATGTGACCATCTTATTCTCTTTATTCTCAGGAGCAGTCCATGGTTCGTAATGACCTATATCAGTATAATGTCTTAAGGCTTCTTGTGCTCTCTTATACCACACTTATCCGCTCCTAGTATATAAATAGATGCTATCATGAATCATGTTCCACTGAGGAATCTCAATTGTCCCAACTTCCTCCCATTTCTTCAACTCCTCAAAGTAACACTCAGAACCAGTACAGCCTCCCCAACCCTCGCCAATGTAAATCATCTTGCTCCCCTTAAATTTCTGAGTAGCCTCTGTAGCCATCTTACTCTGATAATCAGGCCAAACCATCATCAATACATTAAAATTCCCATACACCGACAACGCATTTATGTGATCCATAACTTTAACGTCCGTATATGTCTGATTCCTCGGATCATATGCTCCCCTATCCTCTTCCTTCCTCTCAGTCCATGCTTTGTCATGGGAATCAACAGCCGTTACGTTAACTCCCTTATCCTGTAATAACTTAGCCCATAATCCATATCCAGCACCAATCTCCAAAACACCATCACCACCAATAAACTCGACTAGTTGATCGACCGCTTTTTCCGTAGGAGTTGAAAATCCATATTGGTTTATATAATCATCTCGTCTATACCACTCACGCATACTTCTCTCAGCATATGCTCGGTCTCTTTCACTCATCCCTTCAAATCTTGCGTCTGATGGATCTGATGGACCCATAGGACCACTACGTCTTATCTGATCATATAGAGACTCTTCTTTGGCTAACTTGTACCACATATTTTTTCCTTTGCGTTTTTTAAAGTTAAGCTATCTGTATCGGTTTACTCTGGTATGGGAATGCCCACACACTTGATTCAGGCCATTTGTCTTTAAGAGTCCTGACCAATCTGTCAGGTATGTCGTCTGGGTCCAATTGATTAGGTCCACGATTAGGGAAGTAAGGGATGTTTATACTAGATGCGGGTTGGGGTTGGAATGGATCGTGTCGCCCCCAAAAGTTTTTCCCTATAGAGAAGTGATCTTGATGAGTGTCAGGATCGTTAGGATGTATCTGTACCATCTGAAAACTACTACCTACCATGTCAGATACCCACAAAGTAATCATCTTTTCGCCTATCTCTTCAAGATCTCCAGGAGTAGTCCACCAATGACCGATGTCATGATAATCAATGATCTGCTCTTGTACCTGTGCTTTCTTATACCAATTCATTTATGGATTCCCAACAGTTCACTTGTTAACTCCCAACAATTCATTTATTAAGCTTCAGCTAACGTAAATGGATATTCTTTTGTAGGACTTCCATATCCAAACACTTTATAAGATATTGCTTCTGAAAATCTACTTTCAAGTTGTCCAATTAACCTGTTGGGAATTTCATCAGCAGTCATTATTCTACCAAAACTTTTAGGATCGTATGGCATGTTGATACTTACCTTTTTCTTGATCGGATCATATCTTCCTTGATACATGTTGCCCCTGCCAATTTCATTTCCGTATTCGTCAGTCTCACTTGCAAACTCTTTGTCATGAGCCGGATCAGAATGTAAATCAAACTCTTTTACTTCAAATTGTCCTCCCGCCGAGTTAGCTTGCCAAAGTGCTATCTTTCTTCCTTTGGGATCAGGAGTATAATCGTCTCCCATACCCTCATTATAATGAGCTATACCATAATAACCCTCTTGAACACCTTGTGATCTTTTATACCAGTTCACTTGTTAACTCCCAACAATTCATTTTACTTATTAATACGGATTTTATTAATGTTTCCCTTTTAGTTTGCGAATTTTTCTTAAATTTCTGGAAATTTTTGCTAAATCTTCAGATTTTTTGCCGGGAATATTTCTAGGGGAGGTAATCAATAATTTTCCCAATTATTAGGATCAGTGTCTATCATATAGATAGTAATATCACTAGGTTCAAAAATAATATCAGGGATTTTATTCCAAGAAAATCCTCCTCCTGTTTCATATATAGAATGATGAATATCCACTTGGTATATGCCCTCTTTTACTCTAACTACACAATAAACATGTTGTTCAAAATCAGAAGAGATAGTAAATGAGTCTATGCCGTTATCGTAAAACACATCAACTATAGCATCGGCTATCAAATGACATATTCCTCCGCCTGCATATTGGTCTATGTCTTCTTCATCCCAATTATCATATTCTTTTTGAGAAACTTGGATAATTCTTGGCATTAACGCTTTTACATCATTTATGCTTTTTAAAGTTTCTTCTTGTGCTTTTTTATACCAATTCACTTGTTAACTCCCAACAATTCATCGCACTTATTTAATACGGATTTTATTTAGGGTTTCCTTTTCATTTATGAAAATAGGACTTTTTTAGTTTGCGAATTTTTCTTAAATTTCTGGAAATTTTTGCTAAATCTTCAGATTTTTTGCCGGGAATATTTCTAGGGGAGGTAATCGAATAATTCGGAAGTTATTGTTTTTATGTAGAGAATAGGGATACGAGGGGGAAAAGAGGGGGAGGTAAACGTCTGTGAATGTAGGAGTCCCTTATAGATAAAGGGGGGGAAGGGTAGGGGGCAGGCAAATCAAATTTTTATCGGGAAATAAAAGAACCTCGCCAGACGATCCTATGTCGCCAGCGGGTGTTCTGTTCGTCGTCATATTATATAATCATGTATCTTAATAAGTGGGTAATCTAGCTAGGTCATTGGCTTTCCTTTCATTACATTCTAACTTATACTCATACCATTCTAGTTATTGACATTTGTTTATTCTATCGCCTCATCGTCATGTTGTCCCTTTCATGTCTATTGCGATTGCGGAAGTAATCAGGAAAGCTACTGAGCTTAGAGCTTGTCGGGATTATTAGCCTTTGAGATTTTTGAGCGATGTATGCGTTTTCAGCCAACGCCTCAACGGGTGATATGCTCGGTTCGCCAAATGCGTTAGATACTGTTCTCCATTGACCAGTTGTATCATGTATCCGCTTTTGGTCCGTTCTACGCTTGTTACCTCTGGGCATTTGCGTATCTGTTTGAGTAACTTGTTTCCGATGCCTGTTTTGCTCATTGTCTTACCCTTCAACTGTATTGCGTTTGTCTGATAAATCAGGAAAGCTTTTGCAGAGCGGAAAAGGGGTTTATACCCCAATTCCTTGCGTATCTTTGAATCTCAACGGCTGGCGACAAGTCGGGCAGATGTAATCGTAGAATCTTTTTCCCTTGCGATGTACGGAACGAGTTTTTCCGCAGCATGTCGTTTGATAGCGTCCCTTGGGCATTTCGGCGGTCTTGTTGAGTCTTTTTCCATCGCAACCGATTTCAATGGCTTTTCTACGCCATACAGCGTCATGCCCATGCCCGGCGCCGACAAGAGCATGAGCGATTTCATGGAGCATTGTCTGTCGTATTTCCGTTTCGCTGTTAAGGGCAACGAGATGTCGAGACAATTTGATGCATCGTACTGTAGCGTTTTTGAACATTTCGATTTTTTGGGCTTTGCTGCGTCGGCGTCGGCGTCGGCGTCCAAGTCCGAAGATTGCGTCCAAAGAGTCTTGCGGATTAATTTTCATGTTCGGATTGGCTTTCCAACAGCATACGCCTAGTTGGGTTTTTCCTCCGCTGATTTTGAGCGGTACGTCATTGAGTCCGTACTGATTCATTAGTTGCCGGGCGAGTTGTTTTGCGTTTGCTAGTTCCATTGTTTTCTACCTTTCAACTGTATTGCTTTTGATTTGCAGATCGGGATTATGCGTACAATGCTCTACGGTCTTTGTTGTAGCGATTTGCTACTTCTGTTTTGGCAGGTCTGCGGCGGTTCATTTTGGCAACGCCTACCATACCTCTCATCTGTCGAATTGCTTTTCCTTCTTTCATTGCTTCGAGGTCGAATTTGTCAAGTTTTGCCATTGTTTTGTACCCTTTCAACTCTATTGCGAATGATTTGTTAATCAGGAAATTGGACAAAGCCCCCAGCGTTTGGCTGGGAGCGTTTTGATTAATACTCTCCCTTGTTTCGCCATGCCCTACGTTTCGTTTTAGAGCATTTTCGTTTTTTGTTCGTATCGGCTACTCTGGGCCGAAACCTTGCTTCTGACAGTACTCTTGCCAGTAAATCTTTCGGTACGTTGCTGTTTTTGATTTTCTTTGCCATGATATACCCTTTCAAGTATATTGTAACTGTCGAATTGATCGGGATTTTATTCTTTTAGCAGTAATTCGGCTTCTACGATAGGCGTTCCCAATCTACGCCCAACCCAATCGCCAGCCGTTGAACCGCCTCCGAAATGCGCATTTGCTCCGCCAGACGCTTGCAGGTTTTCGTATGCTGTAATGATCGTTTGCAATGCTGTTTTGAGTTGTTCGTTTGTCGCTTCCATTGTTTTGTTCCCTTTCAACTCTATTGCAGTTGTTTTTTCTTTCGGGATTTATTCAAACCAGCATCTATCGCAAGCGATCCATTGTTCCCCTCGGGCATAATCGCCAGCCGTTATTTTGACTAAGACTTGACCGGCTCGAACGTCGAGGATTTTGGAGGTTTGCTCTACGTCTGATTTGAAAGAGACTTGTTCTCCGATTTCAAAGTATTTCCATTCTCCGTCTGTATCTTTTGCTCTCATTTGTCTTGCCATTGTCTTGTCCCTTTCAACTCTATTGTCTTTGTTTTTTCTTTCGGGATTTTAAAGAGCGATAGCCCAAGCGAGATGTCTGAAGTAGTCGAGACAATCGCCGTTCTTAAAATCAATCTTGACTAGCATGTTTTTGATAGCGGTTTGTTCGTTGGCTGTCGTTTGTTTGATCGTATCGACAACGCAACCTAGCGGAATCGAATTGATGCCTGATTCCCCTTCGATCTCAAAGCGATGTTCGGTATCGTATCCCTTCTCTTCGATCAGCGTATCTATCCATTTGTCAAATTTCAAACTCATTGTTATACCCTTTCAAGTATATTGTAACTGTCGAATTGATCGGGATTTTGAGTAAATGAAAGAAAAAAGCCCTATTGCTAGGGCTTTAATCTTTCGGCAAGCAAAACAATGATTCGTTGTTTAACGGACTATCTGATAACGCTGTCCGTTGATTGTCGCGGCGGTTACATCATAGATTCCCCATACTTGGAAGATAACTACATCATCTTCGGCAAGCCCTTGGTTCTTGTAATCGCTACGCTTGGCGAGGAAAGGCTTTACGCTATCGGTATCAATCGGCGTACCGTTAGCAGTATGATAATGAACGTCCGTCGATCTTTCGAGTTTGAATGCAAAGTAGTTCGGCGTTTTTGCTACATCTTTTTTGTTGTAACGGAAGGGAGTCAGCGTCCCATCGTCTCTGATGATCGGCATATGCCAACTTTTACCTTGCTTGAATACATCGGCATTTAAGCCTTTGGCGGCCAGCTTGCGAAGTACAGCCTTGTCGTAATGGAAATTAACCATTCCATTCGCTACTTGGCTTTTGAAGCAATCGCCCCAGTACGGATTTTTGATCTGTTTTGTTTCGCGGTCTTTTTGTACCATCTTGCCGCTCTTACTCATTGTCGTACAATGGGTAAAGGTTATCGGAGTTGCTCCGCGAAGTTTGCCAAGTACTTCCATAAGCTGTTCTGTCGTAACGATCTTGACAGTCTTGGCGGTTTTTACTACTGTCGGCTCGGTTGTCGTTTTTACTGCTACTTTCATTGTTCGGCTCCTTACGTTGTTTTGCTTGCCTTCAACTATATTGTAACTGTCGAATTAATCGGGATTTTTTGAGTAAATGAAAGAAAAGAACCGTATTTCTACGGTTCTAATCTTTCGGCAAGCAAAACAATGATTTGTTATTTAACGGACTATCTGATACTTTTGTCCATTAATCGTCATATGGGTTATATCTTCGATTCCCCATACATTGAATTTTACTACATCTTCTTCTGCAAGACCTTGGTTTTTGTTCTTGCTACGTTTGGCGAAAAACGGTTTGACGTTTTCCGTTACAATCTTTTGACCGTTGGCAGTATGGTAATGAACGTCCGACGATCTTTCGAGTTTGAATGCAATATAGTTCGGAGCCTTTGCTACATCTTTTTTGTTGTAACGGAAGGGAGTTAGCGTATCGTCGTCTCTGATGATCGGCATATGCCAACTATCGCCTTGTCGAAATACGCTGGCATCGAGACCTTTTTTCGCAAGTTTGCGAAGTACGGCTTTGTCGTAATGGAAGTTTACCATTCCGTTTGCGGTTTGAGTCTTGAAGCAATCGCCCCAATACGGATTTTTGACGGAATGATCGTCGCGGAGTTTTTGAACCATTTTGCCGCTCTTACTCATTGTCGTACAATGAATAAAAGTTATCGGAGTTGCGCCTCGAAGTTTGCCGAGTACTTCTCTCATCTCATCGGTTGAAACGAGTTTGACAGGCTTTGCGGTTTTGACTTCGACCTTTGCTGTCGTCTCTTTAGTTGTTTTTACTGCTACTTTCATTGTTCGGCTCCTTACGTTGTTTTGCTTGCTTTCAACTATATTGTAACTGTAAAAAAAATCAGGATTTTTTGGGTTTCGCTTGGTTTCGCTTGGTATTTATTACTCCCAAGCTATACGCTGACCGCATTAACTCTTTGACGGTTCTCGGCCCGAAATTCCCATTTGATACCTTAATTGTATCATCATTAATCATGCCTTCGATGTATTCTTCTATTGTCATTGTTTTGCCCTTTCATCTATATTGTAACCATATAAACAATCAGGATTTTATGCGATGCGTTTCCATTTGTAGGCTTTTTGCGTTACGGAACAAGCGATTTGATATTCGCCCATTTGTATCTTGACCGCAAAAGGTCTTCTTGTCATACCGATAAACGAGCAACCGCCGATGACTGCTACTTCCGCTCTTGCTGCGTTGACGTAATCAGCCCAGTCTTCGTAGAGTTGTTCATCTTGCCAGCGTTCGTATAGATAGCATATCTTTTCTTGTATCTGTTTCCAGATCGCTGTAGCTTTTGCTATTGTTTCGTCATTCATTGGCAAATGTTTCTTCATTTTGTATTTCCCTTTCAACTCTATTCCTTTTGCGTTTTTATTCGGGAATTATCAATCGACAAGCATCAGCAAGCATATCGTCTGCTCCTGAAGGGATTTCAAATCCTTCATATTCGATTGTTGATCTTATTTCTGCATAAAGTTCTTCTGCTGACATAGTATAATCCTTTCAACTCTATTCCTTTTGCGTTTTTAATCAGGAAATGTTATTCTTTTTTCTGTCGCGTTGTAGAGTACTGACATTCCTTTGGAGTTTTCCCAAAGTTGCGTCATAAGACTTCCGCCAGAAGCCCATACAACGACATACATAGCTATTCCATCGCCTTTGTCGAATGCTGCGATATCGGATATTTCCAATACTTCTCTGACTCGTTGTATTGATTTTCCGAGATAATGAATATCATCTTTTTGTTCGAGATATTTGATAAACGCCCCAAGGATATGATTTATCTCTATTCTTGTTGGTTTTCTTGCCATTGTCTTACCCTTTCGAGTATATTACAATTCGGTGGAATATCGGGTGAAATGATCTACTTTACGTTGAAATTCTGCATTGCATTTGACATGCGGATTTGTTTCTTTATGCTTGAGCCAGCGAATTACGTCTCGCTCGTCAAGCCTTTTGGCGAACCTGTTTGCTTGTCGCCGTTTGGCTTCTGTCTGTTTGCTTGCCATGTTATACCCTTTCGAGTATATTATGTTTGCATTTTTATTCGGGAAGAATGATACAACCGATATGCGGCTGTTTGATTATGTTCTTGCCAGTTTCCTCTTGATACGCTTTATCAGCGTCTAAGATCGAATCAGCGACATACTCAAAGACAACCTTTCCCTTATTCTTGTTGTCTTTGTATATGAACTTCATGTCTCTATTGCAAACGGTTTGTTAATCAGGAACTCTGAAAATCCCTCTTGGACCTTTACCGTAAACCTTGGGAAAGAACTCTTTAAGCAATGCCCATACTTGCGGTCTGGAGGCTGCTGGGACGATGTTTTCTTTATCTTTGTACTGTCGTCCCTCTATCTCCCTCCAAGCTCTTACAAAGCCTTCTGTACGCTTAAAAGGAGTTTTAACATACAACTTATCGCCAATTTCGCGTATGACAATCTTTACATTCTTTGCAGCATTGACGAAACGCCTGCGTACTTTGTCTGCAAGTACTGTAAGACCAAGGACTTCGATTTCGGTGGCGTACTGATTAACGCTTTCAATGTCGCCTTTTTGGGCGGCGATTGCAGCCTTACAAGTAATGCTGTTGCATTGGAATCGTACTTCTGATGAAATGCCTGCATCGTTATGCAGTCGGCATTCTGGTCCCATGCCTACGGAGACAGAGATAGCATCGACTAGCGGTCTTCCGCAGCAGACGCAATTAGTTGCTAGAAGTTTCGTTTGGGGGGCATTAAGGTAGTTGCTCATTGTTTTACCCTTTCGCTTTTATTACGAATGGTTAGTTAATCGGGAAAAGCTGTTCTTACTGCCATCGAGACATACTCCAATAACTCATTTTCTGCTATGAAGTCTTCGGGTATATCTTTCGATCCTTCATGATCGGTTCCGAAGAGGAACATATCGCCAACGATCATATCGCCAGGCATCAATCCGATTTCGAGCTTTCGGCAAAGCATTGTCGCCATACCGTTAACCGCCTTGCCTTTCATTTTTCCTTCTTCGTCAATGTAGGCATGGACTTTTCGGGTCATCTGCAAATGTTGGATGTAACCGCCGACTGCTGCTTGGAGACTTGCGAGATCGGAGTCCATCTCTACGTTTTCGATTGTTCCGTCTACTCTGATTGCGATTGCTTTCATTGTTTTACCCTTTCAACTGTATTGCAAACAGTTTGTTAATCGGGAAATTATATAGCGACCCATCCTCCAACAACGTATCCGATTTTACCGTTAGCATTCTGCTTATTCGCTTTCTGTCTTGCTTGTTGTAAAGCGAAACGAGTCTTTTCGATCTTTGTATTTGCTCTAGCTATTCTTTTCTCATCTGTAGCAGAGATAAGAGTAGCTTTATTGCATATCGGGCAAGAAGTATCTTTTATGAAACTTCTATTGATCTTACTTCCGCAGACTTTGCAACCGATAAATTTACTTTTTGCGTTGAATATTGCTTTTCTGATTGAGATTACTAGTTCTTCTTTTTTTGCTGTTGCTTGTTCATATTTTTCTATTGCGTTTTTTACATAGGCTGGTACTGCTTTCCCTCCTTGAATTTTGAACGATACAGCCATTGGACCATCCCATTTGGAATGCTGTTCGCTGATATATTCATATGCTTCGTTGGCGGTATTGAATGGTTCTCTACGAACCCAATCAATAGAAGCATCAAACATACCGATACTTCCGCTATAAGAGCATCCATCCATAGTCTTAGAATACTCTACTGCTTCTTCCCATTTGTTCCTGATGATACCTTTATCATCGGTTAGGAATGTTCTGCTATCAAATGATGCTCCCATTGTATTACCCTTTCATCCTTATTACAAATGATTTGTTAATCGGGAAAGCTATGCTCGTCGGAAGTAAAGTAGCGGTAGATTGTCTACCTTCCATTCATTGTATAGCCTTTCGTTGATATCGTCTAAGTTTTGGGATAAAACTGTATAGTCATAATCGCTTTGCATGCCAGCGTTTTTAGCATCGACTACAGAATAAACGTCGAATCTATGACTGGGGAATTGTCTCTTGAACTCTGCTTCGAGTACTTTGGCATACCGATCTACCCTGTTTTGTTGAACGACAAAGACCTCATCATCGGTCAACCCTTCTCCGTTAAACGCGAACAGATCGTCAAAGATTCTGTAAACTACTATCATTGTATTACCCTTTCATCCCTATTGCGAATGATTTGTTAATCGGGAAACTATTCGGCATGCGTTTCTACTTGCATAGTTCCAACATGATTTCTCGTTAGCGTTGTAACGTAATTCGGTCCTGCGGACCAAACAACAACGAAAACAGGACCATGATATCCAGGCGATGAAGTAGAGTAGTTCTCAGTAACTCCGACAGATCCCATCAAAATCTCGTCTTTGTATTGCTCCATGCTACCAAGATTCAATCCGTCATCGACTCCCCCTTCTGATCTCTCAAGCAACGCATAAGCGATTTCGGTTATCTCTTTGTTCGTTGGTTTTCTCATTATCTTACCCTTTCGCTTTTATTGCGAATGATTTGTTAATCGGGAAAACTTACAGATACGGATAATCGTCAATATGGTTGAAGATGCAGATAGGAATTTGAACGAAACCAGAATTAACCTTTTGACCAGTATCGGTAACGATGCCAGCCTCAACCAAAGCAGCCAGCATTCCTTCGTTTTCGCTGTAGTCTTTAATCAAGACTTCATTTTCAGCGAGATACTCGTCAGGCATATTAACTGTTGCCGTTGCAATCGGAGCAGATGTTTCAGAGTCTACCAACTGCAAGACGATTCTGCCGTTGTTATCGTACTGCTTGACCAAGACCTTACAATCCCATTCTTTGAATCTTACTTTCATTGTTTTACCCTTTCGCTTTTATTGCGAATGATTTGTTATTCGGGAAATTTTGGCGTAAAGATCAATTCTCCTTCGATTTCGCCAGAGATTACCATCTCGCCAGGTCCGATTGACAGATCGTTTCCATCGTTGATGCAGATCGCTTCGACAGTAACGAAATCGTCGCCTGCTCGAACAGTTTTGGTTGTAATTCTGTAGATCTTTGGAAATGTCGGCTCGTTGAGATCCTCTGGCAGTACAAATGCCGATCCTCTTTTGAGCTTCGTTACATCGATTAGCGTTCCTTTGATAGATGTTTTGATCATTGTTATACCCTTTCAACTATATTAGAAATGATTTGTTAATCGGGAAATTAGCCGCAACTATGAGTATCGAGAGTTCGATGCGGGCAAACTTCTTTGTACGAACATTCGTCTAGGTCTGGGTTTATCTCTATCAAACGTCCGACATAAGATATTACGCTGTTGGAGACAGTTCGCAAGGAGTTGTCGAAGGGGAAGAATACTTGAGCTTCCGCATTCTCCGAAGGATCGGCATCAACGAACTCAACAAGTATTCCTTCTATGAGACCGCTACCATGGAAGTTAACTCTTACTACATGTCCTACTGCTGATTGATCTGTCATTGTTATACCCTTTCGAGTATATTGTAATTGATTTGTAAATCGGGGAATTAGTATCCAAGACGTTTGAGATCTGCGTTAAGTCTACGCCCAATAACGACTAAATGTCCTCCAACGTATGTCTTCCCTGCATCATCTTTGACGATGCCTGTTACTTCGTAAGCTACTCCATCGTTGATAGCTTTGACTAATCGTCTGCCGAGAGACTGTTTGTTGTTGGGAAGATGAATGCCGATTGTTTCTGGTCGATCTACTCCAGCGTTAGGGAAAGTAACCATAACGCTAAAACCAGGCATGTCTGGGATATTCGAGAATCTGATCTTTGCTACTGGTTTCAAGTCCATTGTTATACCCTTTCGCTTTTATTACGTTTGTTTCCTTTTTCGGGAATTTTAATGTCCTCCTGTCAATTCGATTTCCCAGCAACCATCTGCCTTGTTGACGTTTTCGACGTTAAAGACAACGCCTTCTATGGCTAACTGTGCTACGATTGTCGCCATTACTTTTGCGTCGTGGACTACGATTGTGTTCGGTTTGTTTGCCATTGTTTGCTACCTTTCATCTCTATTGCAAACAGTTTGTTAATCGGGAAAGGAGTTGCCCTGTACCCAATCTCTCAGGTACAGGGCTAATGCAAAACGAATACCTCGTTATCATCCGCGCAAAGATGAGCTAAACATCAATGGTCGAGACGGGGTTATAGAGCGTAAAGGTTTACTCAACCCAAGGCACAAGGAGCCTTTTCGACATTTGTATCTTCAACTGTATTGTCTTTGTATTCTTTTTCGGGAAATTTAAATACCAACCCCGAAAGACTGATAACGTCTAATCGGTGTTACTTCAAGGTGCTGTTCATCAAACTTGAACTTTTCTCCATGTGCTCGTTTTGCTTCGACCCACAGTGCTGCGTCACAGTCCTCTTCCAAGTAGACTTTATCGCCATACTGATAGGAGTAAGGACTGATTTGGTCAAGAATGCCAAGTCTTAAACATTCTGCTCTTGTTACTTCGAGCCAACCGTGTCCGGGATCAGTGTGAAAAATGTATGTGTCTATCATTGTTTGCTACCTTTCAACTCTATTGCAAATCGGTGCTTAATCGGGATTAAAAGTCAAAAAAGCAGGCTGCTGCCTCTGGTATCAGGACACCTAGCCGATGTTCCTTCACCGGCACCCGCCCCAGGGAGTTAAACTCCCTTACTTTAGTAATCCCAACCGTAATATTTGATGAGTCCGAGTACGGCTTTGTATCGAGCGTTTTTGAGTCTTTCGACCAAAACCCTGACTTTGCGAGTAAGACAATCTGATACAGCCTTACATCCTCGCATGTTCATAAAGATTTCCCAAGGATTGTCTCCCTTGAACAACGGCTCGATATCTTCGTTCTTATAGAGAGCAGTAATCATTACTGTCTCGAAGAAAACTCTCGGCTCAGTATCTGCTGCTCCGAACTTTGAACGAGAATATCTGTAGTTCTGGAATGCTTCTACTGCTGCTTTAGCTTCTTCTAATGTTTCAATCTGTTTCATTATCATACTCTTTCGAGTATATTACGTTTGTTTTTCTTTTCGGGATTAACCGTCGAAACCTTGTCTGCAATCGTCGCAGACTGCATCGTAACGCTCTGTTCTATAAAACTCGGTGCCGCATTCGGTGCAAGTAGCCTTCCTGTCTCTCCAAGCATCAGGACAACCTTGCTCATGACAGAAAACGCCTTGGATTACGTTCGGAGAGCATCCGTCGCAACCATTCTCTTTCAATCCTACTTCGTCGCCGTTTTTGTATTCTTCTCTCATTGTCATACCCTTTCAGGTATATTACAAATGGTTTGTTAATCGGGATAGTTCTTTCGAACCGAAAAAGGACTGCTGGGACTCGAACCCAGAGCGGCTGGCCAACCTTCCATAACTTTATCTGCTTTGCTCTTTGCGGCAGACAAGTCCAGTCCTTACAGCCAGTTCGCCGCTAAGCGACTGACAAGGGTATATCTATTCCCTCTCGGGGATTTCGTTGGTTTCTTCAAACTGGAGGAGACATTTTTTCGCCCCTTCGGCGTAATGGTAGAGACCGCTATTGGCATCGTGATTGGCTTGCGTATCTGCAATCTTCTGAGCGAATCCGCTCAGGTCATTGCCATCGGTCAAAGCCTTGACGATTGCGTTCCAACCATGTTTGTAAGATTTGTTTTTGAGAGTTGCTGTCATTGTTTTGCGTCCTTTCAACTATATTACAAACGATTAGTTAATCGGGAAACTATCCGACAGTTACCCATTTGCAACATGTCTGCAAGAGATGGTCATAATCTCCAGACATCGCTTCTTGCATGAAAAGCTCGATCTCATGCGAATCGACTTTAGCTCGTCGCAATGCTCTTTTAACATTGCCCAAGACAGCATAAGCATTGCCATCGTTGCCTGTCAGTTGCACTTCGATATCGGGATACTTTATGTCGCTCATTATTTTCTACCTTTCAACTCTATTATGTTTGCGTTTTTATTCGGGAATTGCAGAGACAAAGATTTTATGGATTTTCTCATCATCGAGAAACGGGAATCTTTGCGTCAACCATTCTCCCGCCAAATGGTCAAGCCCTTCCATTGGTAAGCCTCTAGCAGACCAATAAAGAGAATTACGGCTGATTTTCGCATTGATCTGTTTTGACCCGCCATGCCTTGTCGCAGAGACCTTTACGACGATTCGGTTAGCATCCTTTGTCGCTGGCCAGAGATTGTGGACATGTTTTACGCAAAGGTCCAAGATCTGATGCCCATCCCTATCATAAGCAGCATAGTATTGGAGATCATAACGATTAGCATAACCGTTATATTGCAAATCTAATGTTACTGAATGTTTCATTTGTTATACCCTTTCAACTCTATTACAAATGATTTGTTAATCGGGAAGTTCAAATTCATCGAAACCTACCATGGCAACTTCCCAATATCTATTGCCTATCTGCATTACATCGCCGACAGAAGTAGAGCGAGGGTTGTCTGTGAATACAATAACTTCTTCGTTCTCTGTCCAATCCGTATCAATATGGTTGGTCAACCTGTAAGCTACGTCTTGAGCATCGTTTAGATCAGGAAGTTCTACATCAGCGACATAAGTAAACTCTTCGGGGAACTTCGGTGCATCGCCCATTCCGAAGGTAGGCTTATTTGCGTGGAATACTTTTACTTTCATTGTTTTACCCTTTCGAGTATATTCCTTTTGCGTTTTTATTCGGGATTATCGACAAGACTATCTAAAGACAACTTATCGAGTGCCTCAAGGGTTGTTTCCCCTTCTCCCCTATCGCCCATGACGCATTTAGAGCAATCAAAATCGCAACCTTTACAAATGTATACTGACGGCAAGGCGCTGGCGTCTTGGATACGTTCTTTGGGGACATTTCTAACTAGACCTTTGCCAGTCTTGAGATCGCTAGTACCATCGTCATGTTCTTCAACAACGGTACATCGACTTGCAATGACCCATTCTCCAGTTTCGTTAAGAATATCTTTCATGACTTACCCTTTCGAGTATATTATGATTTGTTTCTTTTTCGGGGGATTACTCCCAATGATGCCAACCCTTGATCGGAGAGACATTTACGGTAACTCTACCGCCTCTGTTAGTCCCATCGTTGCGATACTTGGAGTCGATCTTACCGCCAAGACTGATGATCTGATTTTGTATCTCTTCATATATCGAATCAGTGTTACAATAGAAGTAGATTTGAGTTATACGTCCATATGTCTCTTCTGAGACTGTAACGAATGCTCCGCGTCCTGTTACTTCAGTATAAGCTGGCAGTTCATTCGGTTTATGAGGAATTCGTTTGATCGAAAAACAAGTCAACGTCCCAAGTTCTTTCAATCCATTCAAAAGTTTCTTTGCTGTAATCATTGTTATACCCTTTCGCTTTTATTGTGTTTGCGAAATTAAACGGGAATTGAAAAAGGTTTGTATCCTTTACTCAACTTAGCTTCGATTTGATACTTCATCCATCCTTGAGCATTCAGTGTTGTATCGCAAGTGCCTCTGAGCGTACCTTCTTCGCGTGATGACGAATCTGCGATATGACCCCAGACTGTCGTTACAGTCTTGTCGTTTATTCGTATAACGTAATATCTGTTTGTATCTTCGTTAATCAGAATCATTGTATACCCTTTCAACTCTATTACAAATGATTATTTAATCGGGATTAACGTATTTCTGAACATCTCCCACTTGACTCTTTGTCTCCACTCTTTCCACTCTCTATCATTCCAATAGGTGCAACGATTCGGTGGTGTGGGTTTAAGTGGTCTATTCCTTACCACAATTCGGTGCCAATCTTCTGGGTGATGACTCAATTCGGTGTTGGTCGTGATACGTTCATCAGACAATCTTACCTCTTCGATTTGGTGCGTTGCTTGATCTACGATACGTCCGTCTTGTAATCTTACTTGTTTCATGTATATTCTTTTCGCAAAATTAAACAGGAAATACCCTTGAGAGGATTTGAACCTCCGACCCCACGATGATTGTCGTGGTACTCTACCGATCTGAGTTACAAGGGTTCCCCACCCTAAGCATGCTTGCAATCATAACTTACGAGTGGTCCGACAATGAAAGACAATTCCGTTGGGGTATTCATGAATTTTACCCAATTGACTCGCCAACGCAAACCATCTTTCAATTCTATTGTATTTAGTTTCTTTTTCGGGAAACTAGTGCCAATTCTCGATATCTTCTACAGCCTCTTTAGTTTCCTTGAGTCCCGTTCCAGTAATCTCTTTCAAAGCCTTGATCATGGCAATCTTCATTCCATTATTCCAAGAGTTCTGGCATCCGTTTCTAATGATCGGAGTCATTACATCATACTCTTTTTCAGGAATGTAATGTCTTTGACCGCCAATCTTTACGGGAATGCCCGTAGTGGCATGGTTTTCGATGATGAAATCGACTGCCAGATCTACGACATCAGGAGACTTATCAGTAGCTTTAAGAACATCTTTGACAAATTGTATTGTGTTCTGGTCCATTGCTCTACCTTTCATCTCTATTACAAACAGTTTGTTAATCGGGAATTACGCGGCTAATACTTTTACTGATATCGCTGCCCTTTCTACCAACTCCTTTATTTCATCGATATCGTTTCTATTGAAATCATCATTCCAATTGTCCGGATCATCTACCAACTCTTTCAACTCTTCTTCTGAAGCTATTACGAATTCTTCAAATTCTCTACGAACCTGTCGATGTGTGTGCTGTCCATCGCTGTCGTAGTAGTATTCTCCATCAGTAAGCATAATATGATAAGGAGCATACGGCTCGTTCAAATCGCAGTATACGACTTCGAGCGGGCGACGAACTCTTACGTTTTTGAATATCTCCATTACCATCAGAGCAAAGGCTCCACATCCGCCAGCATTGATATAAAACATATCATGGAGATTGAGTTTCTTGATTTTATCGAAGAGTCTTTTATGCTTTGCTTTCATTGTTATACCCTTTCAACTCTATTGTGTTTAAGAAATTGATCGGGAAAAGTAGACATAAAAAAAGAACGTACTAGGATTAACCCTAGTACGCTCTCTTGGACAGTTGGACCTTACTTCTTTGCGTCGGCGACTTGCGGCTTGTCGGCGGGTTTGGCTTTCTTCGTGCGAGTTCGTTTCGCCTTGAACGTTATCGTTCCGGCATCGACATCGAGATTGACTTTCCACTTTGCGGCGGTGAACTTGTCGATCAGATGCGTGCGGACCTTTACGGCGAGACCGCCATGATCCTTTTTGATCGCGTTGGAGAGTTCTTTGGTCTCAAAGACAAACTCCGTGGCTCCGGTTTCGGCATTCTTCGTTTCGATCTCGGTGTCGATGATCGATTCGACTGCATCCGACTGGCTCTGCTGCTCGGGGGTCAACTCAAACAACTGGGTGGGGTCAAACATTTTCGTCTCCTTAAAAGTAACAAATAGTTTATTCGTCTTTCAACTCTATTACGTTTGTTTTTCTTTTCGGGATTTTTACTTCTTGTTACGCCTTATCCCGTTGGGATTCAGTTCGCTCCAAGCCCATTGCTGTGGCGACATGCCTTCAGGTCTGATACTCTTCGTTTTGCGAACTTGCGTCTTGTCCGTTGACTTACGTCTTATGCCGTTGGGATTAAATTCGCTCCAAGCCCAAACTTGGGGTTTCATACCATCAGGTTTGATACCTTGTTTAGCCTTACGAACTGCTGCCGCTTTCTTGCCAGGGGACAATCTCTTTGATAATCCCAACTTCTGCCATGCTTTCAATTCTGTACTCATAATATTTCCTTTCTTGGTTAGTACAACTCTATTACGTTTGTTTTTTTAATCGGGAAATTATGCTGACTTTTTACGTCTTATCCCATTAGGATTCATCGGGTGCCATGCCCAAACAGCGGGTTTCATCCAATCAGGGCGAATTCCTTGTAATGCTCTTCGTACCGTTGCTGCCTTGTTGCCAGATGACATATCTTCGGGACAACCTAACTGCTGCCAAGGTGCTTTCGCAGCGACTTTAGCACATCTAGCATGTTTGGCTTGGTTAGCTTTAATTCTGATTTGATCTGCTAAATATTCTTTGAGCGCGATCTTGGCAAGTTTTTTACTCTCTACCTTTCCCAATTCGCTACTTACAGCATTGAGAAACCAAAATGCTTGCCAACTGTTTGAATTACCATGTGATTCTTTGGCTTCATCTCGCTCCGACAATTGGAACTTGATCATAACCATCGGAGTAGTATCGCAATATTCTTCACAACCAATGATTTGAGCCGAATGTTGATAATTCATTAACGACCAAGCTGCTGTGATCGTCGCTATGCGATATTTGTTATCGCTATCATAAATGAATCTTGCAGTTCTTCGTAACTGTTTGTCAATTCTTTTTTTAATCGCTCTGATCGTCCTTTTGATCTGGTTCACAGCGGTAAAATGTCCGCAATGAAAGATAGTCCCATCTAAATTCCCTGCTGCGCTCGTTATGAATTTGTTATTTCTACCCAAAATGCTGTAAGTATACGCAACTACAGCATCTGTAGTAAATACGTCTTTCAAACCGTACATCCAATGAGCCAACTTCATATCAAGCGAACCGCAAAGATCCAAGAAAGCAAAGTCGATACGTCGATCTTGCAAAACCTCTTTAAGATCAAGTGTATTGACTACATCTCGGTGAAGATAATAGTCTTTAACAAGACTATTTAACTGCGTTTCGACAAGATCAGCAGTTGCGGGGTCTCTCTCGACTGCGATAACAAACGTATCTGCGTCAATTGTCCCTTGTTTTAATGCCTCTCTGACACATTTACAGCCGCTGCCAGGAAGACAAAGATACGTTTTCGCTGGTGTCTTTTTGTCGCTTCGTACTGCAAGAATTCTTGCCGATTCTTTCTGTGCGCCATTCCATTTTTTCGTAGCTGCATCCATCGTTTTATTCCTTTTATGTTAAGCCTATTATGATTCGTCGTTCAACTCTATTGTGACTTGATTTTAAATCGGGTGAATTGATTTGATGTTTAATTCGCATAAAGAATACTAACAAAAACAATTAGCAAAGTAGTTTTTATTGTATAGAGAAACATAGCTATTAAATAAACACCTGTTTCTATTCCATAATTATTACTCATCTTGACAATCATACTAAACATATTAATTGTCCAAGCGAGTCCTAATATTATGATTGATAATACAAATATAGCTGTCATTGTTCTAATCCTTTCATCCCTATTGTAAACGATTAATTAATCGGGTGAAACTTTTGAGAATTGATTAGCTTATTATCTTCTTTGCAATTTCAAACAAAGTCTGGCTGTCTTGAAAAAACAAGTCTTTTCTTGCATCTATTTTTTTGCAAACATAACTAACAACTTGACATTCGCAATCTTTTATGGGAATTGAACAAACGAGATTCCATTTGTTTCCATCGAATTTGTAACATCTTGCATAAGATTGATCATCATACGCATTTCGACGGATTTCGGCTTTTAGTTTATGTAAAATTACGTAGTCCGGTGGTAGAGATGGATGTGGAGTGCGAATATCACGATGATAAGCTGCAGTATAATGCTTTGATGCATGTCGCAAACATCCATGAAGTTGCTGAATCTTTGGAGAAGCAGCCTGCGGAGTGGGGCGTAAATCTTCAATTTGGCCAATAGCATTTACTGCTTTGCCATGTTCAGAGAATTTCGCTTTTTGTATCTTTAGAGTAATGATACGAGTATAACACCAACTCTGATTGCTTTTGAAAAATCTCTTATCTATTTCAATTATCATAATCTTTCCTTTCAACTCTATTGCAAATGATTATTTAATCGGGTGAATTAGATTATGATCCCTCCCCCTTCGCAAACAGGACAATCAGGATGAACATGAATGTAATCGTCTTCGTCATTCTCTCCATTCAACTCTGCACATTTCCCGCATCCATGAGTTTCAAGCCAAAGCCTGTCATGCTCATCCTTTACATTCTGAATCGTATCCCATAACTCTTCTTTCGTAAAGGGCCAGGTGAGTTGTTCATTCTCTACCTCTGCGTCTATCCCTTCAACGATTGAACCAATCGAGATAGCATTATGAGCAACGATATGGAGAGACTCTCCTGTTCCATCATACAGTACTTTACGCCATTGCTCAAGTCCTTGTCCCTTCCCATTTCCCAATTCGGTGTTGAGAAGATCGTAGAGAGGACGAATGACTATAAGACCTTTGCAGTCAGGGGTATAGTGATCCTCGCAAGCCTTCGAGCAGAATCCATCGAACATGTAGTCAGGAAGATCTCCATCTTCGGGGTAGAGAGATTCGAGATCTGCTCCGCAACAAGCACATGCTCCATCATTGTAAATGTCGTCTCCGGGAGGTCCGGAGCAACCAGGCGGATATGACCATCCAAATATACCCATTGTTCTATTCCTTTCGCTTCTATTGCAAATGATTTGTTAATCGGGTGACTTAGATAGCCTCTACAAAACAAATGATAGAACCTATAAACATGAGAACAGAAAGAACGAGAACTACCCACGTTCCATCTCGTTGCATTAGATCATATTTATTTCCATACTTCAACACACCAATACAACTGCCGATGCCGATAAGTGCTGGAACAAATGCAGCTAAAGGACAAACGACTACAAGTAAGAAAAAAACAAAAAACAAAAATACACCAAAACCTTCCATTATTCTATCCCTTTCATTTTACGCATTTCTCTGTCGAGCGTGATGCCAACATTTTCATCTGCGATCATGTAGAATTGTCTACGCCACCATTGAATAGGGTGCATCCAATCAGGCATACCTTCTATCAATAATGCTATCTTGTTTTCATCGAATGGGATTAGTTTCATTGTTCTACCTTTCGCTTCTATTACGAATGGTTTGTTAATCGGGAAACTATGAGCCTGTTGCGATGTGACAAACAGTAACTCCATCGTCTCTAACCTTTTTACGATAAATACCTTCGAGGAATGAATGATGAAGATCGCCAGTTGTTTTCATCATGGCATTAGCAAGAACTGCTACTTGTAGCCATGTAGGATTCTCGACAACTTCAGACTCGTAACTTTCGCCTTCTCCCCAGAAGTCGTTATGCTCCGCTACAAATACGACCTTGCCTTTGACAGCAACTCGATTGAGATTGTTGATTGGCAGATCCTTGGAATCTGATCTGTATGCACTGTAATAGACGATTCTTTCATCATCGCCTAAAGCCTCTTCGATCTTAGCGTGTATCGCTCCGATTCGTTTGCTGTACTCATCCATATAGCTATCTTTCATTGTTTTACCCTTTCAGTACTATTACGAATGATTTGTTAATCGGGATTAAAAAAAGTAACCAACCAAACTAAGAAATACAATGAACGGGACTGCGAAACTGGCAACCCCAAGAAACGTAATCCAATTATCTCTGTAGTCTTGACTGTCACATTCACCAATCATCATCGCAAAAATCAACGTACCACACAAGAAGAAACTCAGCATTGGTAACATCCCAAAAGTACACAAACCGGCAATCCATGCATACTTGACGCTGTGCTTTAAAGTAAGTGGTTTTCTTACGTGTCCCATTTTGTTCTACCTTTCATCCCTATTACAAACAGTTTGTTAATCGGGATTAAATTCGGTGCGGTACTGATCTGACATCTGACCCGCATTTAGGACATTTCCCATCTTTCGGTTCCCCTCCATCTATCTGTTGCATCCAGCTACAATGCTTCGTCTTTGCATCTTCGATGTGCTTGCATGTTCCTCTGAACTTGTAACCCTTGCAATCGCAAGAGTAGTCGTGCTGAACTCGGTGCCTGTTCTTGTGACTGAAACGATCAAAGACAACGTGATGGACTCCTGTCTTGCCTTGGATTAGGATCTCCCAGTCAGAGCAAGAGACGCATTGATAGTAATGTACTAGAGTATTTGCTGCCATTGTTATTCCCTTTCGCTTTTATTGCGATTGGCTAACATTTCGGGAAGATCGGGGCAATGCTCTTTAGCGTCTTTGTAATCTTTGATGTCTTTATTCTTTTTGCAACCAGCGAACTCGGAAACGCCGGGTTCTGTTGGTTCGGTGATATTGTGAGGACATTTCCAACACATAGGAACTAGTTCTACTTCTTTTTTCGCCATTGTTTTATCCTTTAGCGTTATTTCGGTTGGTGGCAGTAGCAGGGAGTTGAACCCGCAATCCAAGAACAAACGACTCGGTAAAGTCTCTTGGGTTTACCAGACCAGAAAGTTACCGCTTTCTGTACTGCCATATCTATTGTATCTTTATTCTTTTTCGGGAAATCAATCATAGCAATTATCGGGGTTCTCTCTTTCTACCCTTGCCATTAACTCATCATCTGATTCGCCATAATGCTCAAGAGCATACTCTAATCGTCTGATATAGAAAGGCAATTGCTTAGGATGATCCACGCCTTCTGGAGCCTCTGAATCATAAAACTTGTCTTCAAAGAAGATAAAGCAATGACCGAAAGCATGATTTTCTACCCAAAACCTTAGTTTTATGTCCCAGAAATCTGTTGTAAGTTCGTCTCCCCAATAGACTTTTGCTCCTTCTACCTCATCTGCAACACCTTGAGCGAAATACTCACACATCCCATTATTGATATCTTTTACGGTCATCGGAAAATTAACGCCAGATGTATATTGAGCAACCAGTGCTTTGATTACTTTTGTTATCTTCTTCATGTTTTTATTATGATTTGTTTCTTTTTCGGGAAACGAAAGCAGGGCAACCTCTAGGTGGCTGCCCTGCTTTCTCTATCAACAAATATTTAGTTTTACATAAAGTTCTTGTACAGGGGTTAGTTAGGGCATGATAATTCTCCTAGACTATCCAATTATATCAACAACTCGTATGTCTCTATTGTAACTTTCTTTTTTTCGGGAAGAGGTCAATCCTCTTCTTTCTTTTTCTTCCCCTTCTTGAGACGAAGGTTTTCGGCGGTTTTCTCGACTCGGTGCCTCTCAAGAGAAGCAACGGTCTTGAACTTGCCGTGACTACTCTTCTCTACTCGCTTGTCCTTGAGCAGAATCGTGGCGAGAGTTGCGGGCTTTCTTGCAATAGCTTTACTCATAATCTTATACCTTTCGAGTGTATTATGTTTGTTTTTATTTTCGGGTGAATATTTGCAAGCAGTATTTGTCATGGCCGGATTTTCACCGACAGGTAAGTCTATCAATAATGCTGTCCTTTATCAATACTATCACGAGCGTTATCGAATGGTTTGCCTAACTGCGTGGTGCACCAGCAATTAGACACCTTCCCGAAGCACGTTGATCTCGCAGATACAGGCTATCATCCCTCTCGGGACATCCCAGCCGCAGGGCTACGCGCTGACAGCTTCACACGCAGGTCTATTCCCTAGACCGCATGACAAAGACTACTTCTTCTGTTTTAATTCCAAACAACGCCTTGAGTTTCGGCTTTGTTCTTGCAAGCAGTTACCGATACGTGCGAGTAAAGGAAACCGTTGTCGCCTCGTAGGTTATATCGTTTCGTATTCTTGTTGTAGTCAAGATCGAAAAGAGTGTTACCGGCTTTTCCGTTCATGGTGTCAAACTTGATCTCTTTTACTTCCTGATTTTTGCCTTTAAAACTTTTCATTGTTCTATACCTTTCAACTCTATTTCGTTTGTTTTAATTATCGGGATTTTAATTAGATAGATACGCCTCTTCTTGGAGATCATCTATAGCAAAAGCTTCCATTGTCTCCCATAGTGTGTCGAATGATCCTAATGCAGCCAAAACTTCAAAAGCATCCGTCGGGGCATCTCCGACTGACATTCCTCCTGTAAGCCACACTTTGTAAGTATCGTTAGTTTGCTGGTATACAGCAATCTCTCCGCTCGCTACAATATCTTCTAACCCCTTTATATATGACAATATCGTTTCTCTGACATCATCCTCGATACCATCTCCAACGATCTCATCACTGAACTCCAGATGTTCGACAAGTTGAACTAATCTGTCGATCCTAACCTCGTTAATGTGAAAACAAGGCAATGTCGTAAATAAAAATGCTGTACTCATTGTTTTATACCTTTCAACTCTATTTCGTTTGTTTTAATTATCGGGATTTTCGCCTTTACCCTCTTCAAGATACTTGTAAAGGTCTTCGATAGATTCAACTTTGTCAAGGACATGCCCGCATTCTTCGCATTGATATCTGTCTACTTGTCCTTTTGATGAAGTCCCATTGTCATCTTCGTCATAGTCAGCATATCCATCATCTTCAATCGAAGTAAGCGTTTGATGATAAACGACATTGACGCGGACTTCTTCTATCTTATGACGACCACAACTCGGACATATAAATTTTTCTCTGATATTCATTGTTCTGTACCTTTCAACTCTATTACAAATGATTATTTAATCGGGAAATTAATCGTCATCTTCCCATTTTGCGATAGCATCTCCCAAAACATTCCACCCACGCTCAATCATCATTTCCGATATCGTATCCTCATAACTTGACAATAATTTTTCTGCCTCTTCTTTCGTCCAATCTGGACGAAGAGATAATACGTCATCTGCTACCCAACATACTTTTGCAAATTCACTCATTATTTTATATCCTCTACTTCCAAAATGTCATCAGAAGTTAATGTAGGATACTCAATTACATCATCAAGAGTATGCCATTCATTATAATCAGCTTGATGATTTGCATTTCGATTCTCATCCTGATCCTCGTTTGCAAAATCAAGTGCTTCTGCTTCGGTGTCAGCAGAATATTGCTCAGTGCTAACTTGAACAACTGTTCTTTTCCTTACGATAGTAAATATCTTTCTATCTGGCATTTATTTTACCCTTCAACTGCTGCGGTGCTTCCAGCAGCTTCATAATCGCAATCGCAGTCGCAGCACCAAGGATTACCTACTTCCAGAATGTTTGCGAGATCAACTTCAACCTTATCACCACATTCTGGACATCTGAATTCAACCGTGATTTTCTCGAAATCTACTAGTTTCATTGTCTTACCTTTCAGTACTATTACAAATGATTTGTTTATCGGGAAATATCATTAAGGTATTTTACGACAATACCAGTCTCTTCATTATGATTAACTAAATCACCGATAGCCTCATAGAACGTATCTCCTGCTGCCCACGCTTTTGAACCCTTGATCTGAGCATGATAACGCGGATCTCCTGCAAGCGTCCAATCTCCTGAACGTTTACATACTTCTATAACTATTAGCTCTTTCGGTGCTGGCTTTGACTCTTTATTAATCTTGAGACAAAGTGCTACCAGTGCTATAATTATGAGAATAAAGATAACAATTAATGTTTCCATTATTCTATCGCTTTAGTTTCCGCTGATGTTTCTCCGTCGCAAGTAGAGCAGAACGCTTGGTCAAAGACTGTCTCTAAGACCCACTCTTGCTTTTCGGTGTCCCAAGAAGCCCAAGCATCTTTCAATACAGGTTCGCCGCATGATGTGCATACATAATCAACTTTAGCCATTGTCTTTTACCTTTCAAATATATTACATTTGTTTTTTTAATCGGGTGAAGTGATGTCGATCCTCTTATTCATGTCCGCTATTTCCCTAATGAGAACAACATCTTGATCTGCTTTGATACGTTTCATTCGATAGACGAGGAACCAAACCAAGACTACAACAGAAAGCAGTGCTATGACCAAATCAAAATGCTTGTTCCCCGCATAACCTTCTATCCATCCGTTATATGCCATCGCGCTACCTTCCCCAATGGAGCATAAAAAGAATGCCATAATGTTTGTTAGTATTCTCATAAATCCTCTTCAACTTGCTGTAGGTAGCCAAGGAGAGTCATCAACTGCTTCATTCTTTCAGTGCCATCTTCGATAATAAGTCCCGCAAGTTCTCTCAGACGAATATCAATTACCTTGCATGGAATAGCAAGGACAGGGACATCTCTACTCGTTGAGTTGAGAATACTTGGCGTATGACATATTATTTCAATGCTTTTTGTTTCTGCCATTGTTTTCTACCTTTCGACTCTATTCCTTTTAAGAAAAAAAACGGGAAAGAGACAACCGAACGCCGATTTCAACGGGTTTCGACCCTCCACCTTCGTTCGGCAATCCCGCCATAGATCATGCGAGTTGCGACCTCACTACTGTCTATATCGAGACTGTCTCTTTCTCTTAGATTTCATATCCTATTATACGCATCAAAGTTTCTGCCAATAAGAAACATTCGCATTCGGTGCCTTCGGTAGACTCTCGCAAACCAACTACGATATCTT
>Ga0080013_1001441_pt1 | contig 31667 bp, 13 predicted proteins | sample ETNvirenome_6_85_FD_69236 | JGI IMG/M metagenome (GOLD analysis project Ga0080013, IMG submission 69236) | Marine viral communities from the Pacific Ocean - ETNP_6_85 (SPADES assembly) (version 2) | ecosystem: Environmental > Aquatic > Marine > Oceanic | place: Pacific Ocean | collected 2013-06-19 | reverse complement strand
ACTCCAATGAACCTCTGTTCCATGATAAAATACCTTGTTGCATCCATTTGGGTAAATTTTCATAAGCAATCTGCAACCTACCCAAAAGTTCTCTTGCAGTTGCTGCTTTATTAGCTAGTATACCAATATTTACACTAGAATTAAAGACCGCATAATGAAGCAAGAATGCTACAACAGTGGTAGATTTACCAGTCTGTCTAGGCATCTTACATATATTAAATCTCTGCTCATGAAAATTTTCAATTAATTTCTCTTGAAAATGGTATGGTGCAAAAGGTTGTAAACCTTCATCTAGAGTAACAATTTTAATATAATTCTTAGCAAAATATACCGGATCGTCTTTACACTTGACGTATTCCTCTACATGCTCCCTTGTAAATTCAATAGGAGTATTTGCTTTTTTTAGATTAGGATTACCAAGATAAATTTCAGCAGAACTCATAATTTAAAATCCTCAATTAATTTGCAGTGAATCCGTCTCCCTTACCAGCATGAATATATGGATCTCCATAATTAACAGCAGAAATTGTACAATTTCTTAGAATAGCACTAGGATAAACCTGATTTAAAGCCGTTTGAACTTCCTTCTTACTAGGTTTTCCTGGTTGAGGGAAGAACATCTTACAGAAATAAGTTTTTCCTCTCCAACTATACATTAATTCATATACATTCCCATTCTGGGCAGGAATTCTAGTTGTTGCTACCTCTTGAATAGTGTCTCCTTCTGGTTCATAGGACTGCATATTCACAGTCTTCTTCTTATTCACCTTAAGAACACTATTAACATCCTTAGCAGCTTTACCAACTGCCTTCACTCCTGATGCTACACCCTTACCAAATTCAGACTTCTGTACTTTTCTTACAGTGTCACGTACCTTACGAACTCCTTTTAGATCTCTAGCCTGAGCATTTCTAACTGCACCTTTAATCTTACCTAAAAGACCTACTCTAGAAGTTTCCTTCTTTGGTTGAGTTTCCTTTGCTTTTTGTACTCCACTGTCAACCTTCTTTTTAACTGCATCAGCCTTTTTAGAAGTAGATCTTACCAACTTAGGTGTCTTAAATGCCCTAGTAGCAGCAGCACGTTGAAGAGTGTCTTTTGGAGTACCTCGTTTAACTGCATCAGATTTGTCTGCTTTAATGTCAGCAGCCTTTTTCTTTGCAGTCTTAAGAGATCTTACATTCATCTTACGGGCATCTCTTGTCACACCAGTCTTCTTATAAACTTTACCAGAAGGACCAGTCCAACTATCCTCTTCAAACAACGAATCAGAAGCCTCTAAAACAAATTGAGAAAAATCATCAACTCCTACTTCTTCTATGATTATATCCAATCCATCCTCATTAATCCCTTCTTCATAAAGATAATCAGCAACTGTTTCTGAGCACTCATCAATTAATTCTTCAGTTATTTCTTCACCCAACCATTCTCCCCCTTTTTGCTCATACCATTTATATGCCCACCCATGAGCTTTATTGGAATAAAAATCAAATCTTTCTTCTGCTAAATTCTTTGCTCTTACCCACAACTTCGGATTGGTAGGCTCATTATTAGACTCTAGAATATGTAGAGATTTTTGTGCCTCAGCTCTTTCTAAGACTCTTTCAACAATTGCGCTTGCCATCTTTTAGGACACCTTTTCTAATATTTATCTATAATCCAATTATAGTTAGAGGATCTGTATACACAGTTGCTATACCTGCAGAACTAACTTCAACTCTATTACTTTGGAAATCAAGTTGAGACGCATTGGATTGACTTGTACCATCGCTTTGAATACCGACAGAACCAAATCTATTCACTACGCTGATAAGTTTAGGCATTTGCAGTCTCTAGAATACTTAGAATGAGTTTTAAAGTACTATTAGCACTTGCTGAAACCTGCATATAATCGTTTGTTTCTAAAACTAATTTACCATCCATAGGTATGAATGCATCATTAACTGGTACATTTCCTTCTTTGATGATTTGAGTAGTAGTACTAGATCTAACATGAGACATAGTAACAGTAGCTGCAGCTGACCCTACATTAGTCACATGCGCATAAAGAATAATAGCAGTATAACCAGTTGGCGCAGTATAGGCAGTTTGATTAGAAGTAGTTATTTCTAATGTTTCTGTTTGAAATCTATTGAGTGCTAATGCCATATTAACTGAGTGCCAAGATGAATGGTGTCATTTCTGAGAATAAACTCTTAGTGAAAGCCCTTCCACTAATTGTACCTGTGCTTTGATTTATTTGCAAATTATCACCTATCCTGAAATTACCAGCTTGATCAGTACTTGTATAAAGTACTTTTCCACCATCTTCAGTAATAACTTCATTTGCTTGAACTGTTACTCCTCCACGTTTTGGTGTTGCCATAGTAATGGTATTACCAGATCCAACATATTCAAAAGTATGAGAGCTAGCAATAATTCTACTAGCAGGATAGAAGTATGCAGTTGATCCAACACCAACGGTACTCAATAATTTATTTTCTAGAGTTAGTGTGGATATTCCAGATACAACAGGAGTTGAACTATTTATTGTGTAATAAATTGGATCTACGCTAGCGGTAGCTGTACAATCAGTACCCCCTCCTCCACTAACAGTGACTGTAGGGGCAGAAGTATATTGACCACCACCATTAATTAAAGTAATAGCAGTTATAGTACCTCCCTCTAAGGTTGCATAAGCAGTAGCCCTTTCTCCATTAGGACCTGTTGGTGCACCAATAGACACAGTGGGAGTAGAAGTATAATTGCTTCCTCCAGCAGTTAAATTAATCTTCTTCACTTCATAATAAAGAGTATCAAAATAAGCAACTTGACCATCATAAGGTCTTGTATAATCTAATATTGCCTTTCCTCCTCCAGAACTATAGGTATGAGCAACTGTAGATAAACCAACATTAATTACAAAAGAAGTTGTTGATGGAACAGAATCCACTTCAAAGACATATGGTTTTTGATAGGGATATACCTTAGTTCCATAAGAACAAGTCAGAGTCATATCTGAAATAGATACACCCATCCCAACTCCAAATCCATGAGCAGCGCTTGTAGTAACAGTAGCAACTCCTAAATTATTATCATATACAAAATTAGTAATAGTATAAGGTGTAGTACTTAACCCACTTATAGAGATTTCTTTAGTATCTACTGTTCCTGTAGAAGTAACAATACCAGTATATTCTAAATTACCAACTCCTCTAGAAACTAATCCATATGTACCAAAACTACAATTACTATTTGCTATATCAGCTTGTCCTCCTTTATCACAAGTAACTGCTTCATCACAACATATAGTGAATAATGAAACAAGTTGAGCAAATCCATCATTAGTAACAGCAACTCCTACCCCACCTTCATTGTATTGGGTGAAAGCATCAACGTTCATTGCTTTCAATGATCTTGCTTGATTTCCATCTATTCTTATACCAGTTCCTGTTGTAGTCTTACTAGTACAGTTCTGTACATAAGGTCCTTTCCAAGGTCCTCCTCCGACATTCTCAGCAATAGTATGGGTTGGGAATCCAACAGCAGCAGCAGGTGCAACATGATTTTGCATAGTCATGTTTGCTAACTTAACTCCTTTCCTCACTGAGAAAATATCTTTATGTGCTGTACTACCACTTACATTTACAGATCTTTGATCATCTCCAACAATAGAAACATTAGCAGGGACTTCTATTGGATTTGTTTCTTGATAAGTTCCAGATAAAACTTTAATAGTATATCCAGCAGTAGCAACTCCACAAGCACCAGCAATAGTTAATTTAGCATTATCAATTGATGTTCCATTTTCAGCATCACTACCATCTTTTGCAACATATAAAACATTAGGTGCAGAGTTAATACCAGTAGCAGATGCATTAATAGTTACATTTTCACCAAGAATAATTTCAGAATTGGTAATAGTAACAATACCAGAAGTAATAGTATTATTAGTACCATCAATAGTAACAGATCCTCTACCTACTGTAAGAATTCCTAAAACTCTTGCATCACCATCAATTATAACTGTAGTATTACCAGTACCAATATGAACAGTTCCTAGTCCTGTTCCTGTAGTAACAGTAGTAACTCCGCCAGTTACATCTATACCACTTCTTGCTGTAATAAGACCAACTGAATCAATATTAGTTACATCTTCATAAGTTATTGTTCCTGAAATAGAAACATTAGTAGCACTTAATGTATCTGTACTAGAATTCCATGTTAAACTACTATCATCCGTTATCTCTCCACTACTACCAGCAATAAGAACTCTACCTGAATTTAAATCACTAACTTGTAAACTAGCAATAGTAGAAGCACCAGAAACATTAATTGTTCCTGTTAAATCTGCTCCAGTAGTACCTACAGTTACAATACCTAAAGTAGAAACTCCTGAAACATTTAACCCAGTAACAACACCTGTTAAACTAGCTCCATTATTAATTAAAATAGGAGCATTGAAATTAACAGTATTATTAAATGTTGCTGCTGTTCCTGTAACAATATTATCAGTAGATGCAACACCAGTTAATCCTTCACCATCACCATAAAATGCTGTTGCTGTTACAACTCCAGCAGTAATATTAACTCCACTTAGAGTTGTAATTCCTGTTATATTAATATTTCTACCAGATACCTCATCATATGTAATATCACCAGTAACATCTAACTTACCTGTTACAGCAGCATCGCCATCAACATATAACTTATAACTTGAGTTGGCAGTAGTGGTTCCTATACCAACTGCTTTAATGGTATTAATACCAACAGAATCAACCCCCCAAGTACCACCTGCTCCAGCATTAACTCCTTGGAATTTAAACTGTTGTCCTGTAGGTCCAGTAGTATCTACACTAAGATACATTCCATCGTATTCACTTAAGTTAGTGGCAACACCTACAATATCATCAAGATACTGTAACCTTACTTCTCCACCACCACCTTGGGTATTAACAATTTGCTTAAGAACGTCAAGTTCTTTTCTTATCTTAGCAAGTTCAGGAGTAGACTCTTCTTGTAAGTTATTATGTTCATTAAGCTTATCTAATATCTTAATAGCATGATCTATAGTTCCTTCATCTTCTTTATCAACTTGCTCTAGAGCTTCTACTGCTACCTCTATATTTTCTACTGGTTGAGCAGCAATAGAATCCTTAATATTAGTAAACCCACCAGCAGGTTTTTTATCAGAGAATAAGAAATTCTCAAATGCCTTTGCATCTTTTTGTAATTTTTTATCGTCTTCTTTTTGCTTCTTCCTTTTTGCCTTTAACTTCTTAGTTTCTTCATTTATAGACGAGAAAACATCGTCAAGACTTATATCCCCTATAAGATCACGCTTCTCTTCCTTTATTTTTTTCTTCTCTCCGCCGATAGAACTAAAAAAACTATCTAGAGAGTCATTATTTTTGGGTTTATTATCCGTCATTCTTCAATAGAAAGTTTCCCATATATTATTTATTTGGGGTATTATTCTTCAGAATCTTCTGCAACTCAGCAGTAGACCCTACAAACAATGCATTATTGACAGTAGTAGGTCCTTTTGATTCTTTTTCTTCATTAACATCTTTCACTTTCTTCTGCAAATCCATCAATTTATCAGTTGCATCCGAGACACTCTTAATCAATTGTCCTGCAACTTCATAAGCACGTGGCATTTCACTTTCTTGAGCAAGTTCAAGAATACCATTAATTGCTTCTTGTCCTTTCTCAATTATACTATAAAGATTACCTCTTGTATACTCGTAATCCTTAGTAACATCATCTTTAGTAAGACGATCAGGTTTCTCCCTATCCACCCCAACTATAACTTCACTTTCATCAACTGCCACTTCTGTAGGAGATATGTTTAAAGTCTCATCTAATTTAACATCATTAACTGGCATAATTTATTCCTCAAATTATAGAACCATCAAATCCAAAATCATCTCCGAATTCGATTAGAGCATTGTCATCAGTTCCAGGATAATTAATACCTTTAATCTGTGCCCCCTTAACATGGTTTTGAACTGTTGAGTTATCCTGAGCCCTCTTAACAGTAATCTTATTACCAGTTACAGACTCAACATACATTTCTTCCTGACCAACATAAATGTATTTCTCTGCTTCAATCTTAGTCCCATCATCTACATCCAATACTGTCTCTAATAGATCTACATTCTCAGCAAGAAGTGTAACTACATCACCAGTGTAATCTTTGGTTGCTCTAGCAGTTGTACTATAAGTAACATCTCTAGAAGGTGCAACACCTCTTGCTTTAGAACCAGCAACATATCCAACAGATGTTTTCCTGATGACATCTCCAGTAACATCCACAATAGGACCAAATACATATGTCTTAGCAGTAAAGCTTAAAGTATAAACAAGCGCTCTTCTCGTATCAAAATTTCCTTCATAATCATCTTCCATAGAAATATTGTCTAACTGAATAGGAACATCTCTTTTCTCTTTCAGATTTCCTAGATAATTAATATTTAAATTATAAGCAGGTTGAAAATATGGTAATATCTGTTCTAAAATTTGAAGCATATCATCATTTAATTTTGTCATAATAGACAATTCAAATCTCATATTATAAGGAACTGGCATATAGTTCTTCTTTACTTCAGTTCCATCAGGAGACTGATTAATAATTGTTTGAGTTTGTGTAGATTTCCTTGAAGGGTCATATTGCAATCCCAGGAATTCAAAAGCCATTCTTGGAAGAGTTATAGAAACAGGCTTATTAAGATCTGCCTCTTGCTGCATTCTTGCAAGAAACTTTTGAGTAGGTCCATATGCCAAAGGCACCTTCATAATGGAAGCATTATTATGCTTAATTTCAACCCCATTAAATAAAGATCCAAATCCTATAATAACAGATCTAAAGATCTCGTTGTAAAAATACTCAAACATTATTTTTATACAATATACTACTATTTAACAAAAATAAATTAAGGCATTCCAAAAGGATTCTTCTCAGTGAAATCTAGAATAGAATCTGCTTGAGTTTGAATATTATCATTATCAGAGAATCCAGATACTAAATCATCAGTATTAGTTTTCCGAACAGCAAACTTAGCACCAGAATTTTCTCCTATAATTGTTTCACCATTAGTAAACTTACCATCCACAATAGATATTTCTAATAGATTATTGACACCATCCCATTCCTTAACTCTTGCAGTTGTTCCAGATGTTTGACCTGTAATAGTTTCATTAAAGACAAAGGAACCTGTTCCCATACCTACGCCAGCACCAGTCGGTGCTTGGAATGTTACTGTTGGTTCTGCAGAATATCCTATGCCAGCATTGGTTAGATATGCAACAGTTACTACACCTGCTTGGTTAATATAACCAATACCATGTGCTCCTGTGCTACCTACTCCAACACTTCCTGGAGCACTAATAGTAAAGGTTGGATGCGTAGTATATCCAGAACCACCACTACTAATAGTAACTATTCCAACAGATCCAAGAGTTGTTATTCCGACAGTACCTGCTGCACCCACTCCCATTCCAGTTGCATCTTGAATAGTAAGCCAAGGTGCTAAAGTATATCCTGCACCAGCATTAGATATATGAATAGCGGATACTTTCCCATCCACCAAACCAGTATCACAATCAATCCAAGTATTGGCAATAGATGCTACACCAACAGCATTAATTCCTCCAGAAGGAGCAGAGGATATACCAACTAAAGGTTGTCTCTTATACCCAACTCCCATATTGGACATATAAACTTGACTGACACCTCCACTAGCAACGTATGATGCAGTAGCAGTTGCTGTAACAGCAGAACCTATTAAGGTAAGAGTTTGAATATATCCTAATTGTTCTACTTCATCATCAATAGTCTCAATACCAGTATCAATAACCTCATCCTCATAACGGAAGAGTTCACATCTTAACTGATAAACGTAATTCTTTTTGAGTTGATAAAATGGTTGTTCGTGCTCAACATACTTAATTTCAAATAACCTATCTCCCAATGGGAAATAAACAAGATCTCCCTCTTTAGGTCTGGTTGCTAATTCAATATTAGGAAGATTTTTGATAAGTGGTGTAATATATGTCTCATATCTTTCTCTAGAGATTACAAGAGTAAGATCATCTACATTCTGAATACCAAACTTAGAAAGAAGAGTTCCTTGCCCACCATATCCTTCATAACTATCAATATATGCTTCTAGCGGATAAGCACTATCAAATTGAGATTCTATAACTTCTCTAATTACAGTATTCTGACTAATATATCTTCTAGGAATATAATAAACTTCGACACCATAGATCTTCAACTGTTCGTTGACAAGACTTTGGACTAAACTCTGCTCGCTTTTAGTTCCTTGTAAGAAATATGGATTAAGTGACATAATATTAGCCTATTAGATCAAGGACTGGAATCTCATAAGTACTGAGCATTTGCTCTCTGATTTCATCAAGTTCTCTTTGCCCATCATCATACATTTGTCTTCCATTCAATTCAATACCACCAGGAAGTTTTACTCCTTGGAATTTAATTAAATTTTGACCCCACTGCTTCTTAATTAATGCTGTAAGATACAGCTTCAAGAATCTGTCGTTATAGACCTTAGTAAAATCATCAGGATCTATAGCAGTAAAGCATTCTATAATTAGAAAATCATCTACTTGTAGTTCATTCCAATCTATATCCAAATATAATCTATCTTGCCTAATATTAAATCTAATTTGCTTATGAGTATTTAAAAGGAAATCCATAGTTTCCAGATAACTCATAGCCATAGAGTATCCTAATAACTCAGTTCTTCCCCAAAAATATAAATCATTCATAACTAACTGATATTTGAAACTGAACATATTACTCATGCTCATATTTCTTGAGGAATCAAACCTCATCACCTTCTTTACTCCAACTATATTTGGAGGAATTTGAAGATAATTGCTATTTTGACTATAATCGAAGGTAAGAGCAGTTCCATCAGTAGTAATGCCACTAGTTGCAGGTGCTGTTGCGGTGGTTGTAGTCATTCCTACACTTTCAGTTCCACCTTTACCTGGCTGAGCCTTTCCTCTATCTACATCTGATTGTCTTACTTTATACTTGAGAAAATTCTCAGTAATTCCATCATAATGCCTTTCCTGATAGAATTGAATAGCGTCATCCATTAAGTCCTGGAGTTGCTCTTCTGCAACATTAATCTCCAGAACAGGAGCACCCAATTGCCTTAGGGAATAATCAATTAATTCTTGTCTAGAAGAAGGTTGCGCCATTTATATAGTTTTTACCTTTTAGTTATTTATGATGTAGGAGCAGATGCTATTCCTGCTACTACTAATACATCTCCTGATGCTATTCTATAAATTGTTGATCCAGAACTTACCAATATATCATAAACATGTCTCCCTTGCTTCAAAGCTCTTGTTGCAGTAGATCCTAATGATATATTAAATTGTCCACCAGCAGCACTAGTAAATCCTACGGCAAAGGAAGCAGCGACTTGACCTGTTGTTCCAACAGCAACGGATTTAGTCATCTGAGCAGAACCATAATATCCAGTAAAATTGAAAGCAGATTTATCCGGCTTAAGTACATCAAAAGAATATTTAAAATCTGCTCCTGTCAATACTGTTAAATTGACACCATAAGCAACTCCAGATTGTGGGTCAAAGGTAATAGTGTTATTTGCCATGTTACTTACTTGTTAGAGATTGAAGCATAGATTTAATATCACCAATATCATTACTTAAATTATCAACTTTTTCTTCAAGATGATTAATCCTCTCATCTTTAGAATTCATTCTATTTTTATTTTTAATATAGATATCATAATCACTCTTATTCTTATTTACAATAGCATTTGATATACTATCTCTGTAAAAACCAGGTTTATCTTCAACAGGTATTAATGCCATATTAAGCAAGAGCCAAACAACGAAGCCTTTGAATTTGTGGTACAACTGCTCCATCTGTAGAAGTTCCAATGATCTTAATTCTATAAGAACTAAATGGTGGAAGTTCATCTTGACTATACTTATACTCTTTATAAAGTTCTAATCCAGGATCAGATGCATAAACATCTACCTTTGGAACTTTAGTATCTGGAAGACCATTGCTGTCAGTAGGAGTAATTATATTACCAGCAATATCCAAATTAGTATATCCAGGGAATGGAATAAAGATAGTTTCTTTAGCGATAGTATCTTGATTTAGAGCATAAAATACTCTTATATCACAAGGATTAGCACAATAACCATCTAATAGAACTTGTAAGGAAGTTGCTGGATTTTCTAATATTATATTCTTAGTAACATAGAAGAATCTGCTAGGATCACTATCAATTCTGTTAACCCTCATATCAGTAGCAAAATTGCTAATAGGATTATTAATTCTATTATTAACAAAAGTCATGGCTACATGTTCTAAATTAATCATAGGAGATACTCTTGGATCTCTGGCAGACATAGCCATTAGTAAAGTTAATGATTTATTTCCAGGAAGATCTGTACAATAGGTATCCTCATTCTGTTGAGAAGCAACCATTCTTTGAGAATTAAAATAATTCTTTTGATAAAGTGTTATGTCATCATATCCTTGATCTAGATAAGTCAATTCACTACCACCTACAGTAGCTCCAGAAATTGTTCTCATTCTATTTTGAATAGCACACCCTGTCGGAATGATAGTTTCAACCTTAGGAATAATTAGAGAGAATGGAATATTATAAGTTCCTTTTGCTAATACTCCTCCCGCAGTAGTTTCTTGTTTAAAGTAAAGGGGAACAAATGAAGTCTGACCACTTGCTCTTCTATCAATAATAACTGTATTTCCAGAACTATTTCCAGAACTCATATCTACCCTGATATGATAATAATCCAAACCTATTGGATCAGAAACTGTAACATCTCCCAAATCATGAGTGTAATTGTCACAAATCTTATTATTAATTCTCAATAGAGAAACTCCATCAAGTTCATATTTTTCTACTAAATCTCCAACATCATGTGAAGCTCCTTTACTAGTACCGATTGCTCTAGTAATTCCAGTTAATTGTGTACTTCCAGAAGTTCCAGTATACTTAATAACTTCTGAATCAATTTTTACATAACCAGGATTGGTAGCACCAACTCCTACATTCTCAAATGTTGTATACTCAGCATTAGAGGCAACAGTGATAGTAGCAGTAGAAGTTCTTGTAATAGCTGCACTCAACGAAGTAGGAGTTATATCTGAAGCAATATCACTCAGAGTTACTTGGTTGATGGAAGAATACATTCCATGATTCTTCTGATTAATCTTAAGGTGCAATCCATCAGTAGTAGTTCTGATAGGAGTTTGTGGTTGTACATTACCACCAACAGAATAATTCATTTCTGTTGTAACGCCCACACTATTCTGATAGTATAACCTATCACTACCACCAGTACCGAAAGTACCTTGAACATTACTTAAAATTAATTCATTATTTCCATAAGTAGCTTTTACAGTAAGTTGAATTCCTTCTCCTACTTCCTCATTACCAAAAGCAAGAGGTGTAATGACATCACCAATAGCATATCCTTTACCTCCATCACTTGTAGAGTAATTAGATATTCCAGCACCTACACATATTCCATCTGTAATAGTTATATAACCTTTACCATTAAGACCATTTCCAGTAACACCAGTAAAGGCAACACCAGTAAAGTTAAAGGTTCCTGTAGAAGGAGTATATCCTATACCTGCTGTAGTAATATCAAAATCACCAGCACCAGTTACACTATAAGAGCCAATAGAACCACCAAATGCAACTACTGTACCAGAACTTCCTGCCCCAATTTGCTTAACTTCATTACCTATAATTAAACCTTGATCTTGAATAGTAGTTCCAATACCAACGCTAACCTTTCTTGGGCTGATTGAAATTCCATTTTCTGGAATAGCTTCCAATTTAGTTGGGAGTGGTGGATTATAAAATGTTGCAGAACCTTCACTCTTAAAGTCTGCTCTATAAAGCTCAAATTTCAAATCCTCATACTGACTAGGCGTCCACACTGCAGCATTTTGAGATTTAAATAATGAACCCAAATGAGGCTGTTGGGAAACTAAAGCAGCACCTGCTTCAGAATCTAGAGTTCTAACATCAGTCTCACCCATTCTTGCAATCCAAGCAGTGTAATTACTAGAGTGTGACTTAAGAACTATTGCATATTCTGTATCTGGTTCTAAGTAAACAGGAGATTTAAATTCAAATGTTGTTGCTTTTGTAGCATCTTCTGAAATAGCTACGTCCTCAGGATCTTTAACTACTAAAGAATAAGCAAGAACTTCCTCTGTGGGAGTTCCTTGATTTGTAGTTCTAATCTCACAATCAACAGGAACACTATCATCTTTTGCTTGGAAGAAAATATCAACTTTAGAAGCAAAAACTCCTGTAGTATCTGGAACAATAAATGTTTGGGCTAAGGGGTCTCTTCTTGGTCTTGGTCTCTGCCAGAACCTTCTTCTTCTCATCTCACGAGCTATCTCACCCATATTAACATCAACTCTATTAGTGATGTTAGTGACTCTGGCATCAATGTTAGTGATATTAGTGATCTCAGTTACATCCTGGGTAACGTTGGTGACCACATCAAATCCACTAACTGTCTGAATAGTATTGGATTGAGCAGTATCGCCAATTGTCTGTGTTTCTCTAAACTCAGTTCGGTCAACTGTGGCATTTCTCAAAGATAACGTAGTTTCCTGAGTGGCATCAATATCACCTTGAGAATAGAAAGTTGTTTGTCCAGCAGTCCAAAAACTTCCTTTAATAGCACTATTAGTTTTACTACCAGTAAGCCTGAATACAGTTCTTCCAGTATTCCAAACTGGATGCTGAGAACCTTCTGAACTAGGAACAAAGAAACAACCTTGTATAGTTCCTACTCTATCTGACCATAAAGCACCATTTGCTGGATCGGAAATAACTGTAGCTCTAGCCCCACTAATTTGTCCTTCAAAAATCATTCCTTTAGCTATCCAACCATTGAATTGTGGACTCCCTTCATGAGCAAGACCCTCACAATCAACATTCATGATTGTAGAACTAGAACTATAAGTACTTGGAATTATAACGTTTCTGTTCCAAGGACAATTTCCATAAATGTCTGCTTTACCAGTCCAACCGTCGGCGTGGCGAATCTTTGTGTTCGCAATACCTGGAACAGTTGTAGCACCATACTTATGGTTTTGTGGAGCAACTCTAAATGTAATACGTGGCCATGTTGATGACGAAGTCCAAGATTTATTTCTGCTCCCAGGCATAATCCCCTCAACGGTCTCTCCTGGAATAAAAGTACCAGAAGTCATCTGTATTTGTACCAGTTTAGGAACAATAAATCTATTAATATCTACAGTATCAAAGAATGAATATAGTTTACTATATGGTTTAAATTTCTTTCCAGTAAATGAGATACCTCTAGATCTCATGAAGTGAATAATATCTCTATTGACAATCCTTTCACCTAAGGATTCAGTATCAATTTGCTCTCTTACTGTACTTTGTGTTCCACTTCTTTGTTGACTTAAACTAATACCACCAGATGCTGTTATATTATTAACAACAGAATCACTAGGATCTAAAATCTGTTGGTTTCCAACATTAATTCCTCTTAAGAGTCCTTGAACTGCTGCGTTGTTTTGATTACTTGTGGCATTTTGGAAAGTTTGCTGATTATTAGAAAGTCCCAGAGTCATATTAACTCCAATAGTTTCCCAAGAATTCCACTCAACAGGACTTACACCCATTCTAACCCCATCTGCAGCGGTAGTTATTTCAGCACCCAATGCTTGCGCAACAGCATTAAATGAACCTTCCTGCATAACATTATGGGTCTCCATCTTAGTAACATCAATCCAAATGTCACAATCTGGAGTTAGTTCAATAATACCCTGCCAGAACATAACCAAATATGGAGTTACATTTTCTACTCTGGTAGCATAAGGTTGATTTTCATACCATTTATGTTCATAATCTAAAGTAATATTTGATCCTGTTCTCTTAATATTACTACCAGAAAGTAGTGCTAATGAAGCATCTTGTGCAGTTCCATTACCTATTCCTGGAATTGCAGTAGATGCAATCTCCATATTGAGAGCAGTTGAATAATGAGATGGTCTAAGAATTCCCCTCTTAGTATCAATACTATTTCTAACACCAACAGACAAATCCTGAGGTTCTAAAGATGAGAAATTATCTACATAAATTCCAGATTTAAATCTATTCATCCCATTTGCATCAGGAACAAAATTGTTTAATGTTTCAGTTTCAAGTTGATTTAATGAAGTATAATATTCCAAATTCTTAACTCTTTCTTCAATCTTTGCAATATCACTCATTTGATATCGCTTATGTTGAATAAATTTAACCTGTGCATCGGAAGTATTATATAAGTACGCTGGCATGAATATATTAGCAATATTCATTGAACCACTAATAGCATCAGGCAAACGAGGTTCATCTGCTGAAGTACCTTTAACAATACTCATAAATCCAGTACTATCCACATAAAGTCTATCTACTCTTGGAAGATAATAACTATATCCCAAACTCATAGACTCATCGTTAGCAAGAACATATTTTGAACTATGCTGTGCTCCATCATTAGCACCATCATCAAAGTTTCTTCCCTGGAATTCAAAAGGAGAACGAGCACCAGCAGTTACTGTATAATCAGCAACACGAGGTCTAGCATCAACTATATCAGTATTTCTATGCCCATTAATACTTGGTATATCTGTACTATAATTAAATCCATTATAAGAATTTACTACAGTAATATCTCCACTATCTGAATTATCATAAGCTCCTTTAGCAAAATAGACTTTTAACTTATGAGAAGGAACAGGAGATTGGGGTTTTCTAATAATTGTAGAGTAATTATAGAATGTCCCCCTTTGTCCAGTACCAAAGCTAAAATCACTAGTAATATTCCTAGATCCAGAAGTACTACTAGTTAAAATAGCTGTTAATCCAGATTCCTCAAATGAAACTATCTCTCCATCCTCAAATGTACTATTATTCAAATAAATGAAATTAAGACTTACATCTGTCTTTCTAACCAAATAAACTCCTCTAGCTCCGCTAGATTCTCCTTTAATTTCCTCACCTATAACCAAGTCATTAGTTGATGAAGTTGCTCCATCTAAAGAACCCACTGTCATAACAGGACATTCTGGATCTGAAGTAGAATTAGACTCGTATACTCCAAATACCTTTATTGCATCAGGAACATTTAAACATATAATTTCATCCTGAACTCGAGTTCCAAATGGGAAAACATTCCCGTTTTCACCATATGTCAATCCATCATTTAGAGTCGTTCCTCCAATACCAGAAGCAGACTGATTAGACTTATCTATAAGGGTGTTATTTGATACTCTCTTAATCTTTTGCTTAGCTACAACATTAGCCTTTTTGAGAGTAGCAATTAACTTACAATCACTGTCATTAGTACCTAAATTTCTAAATTGAACTAATGTATTACCAACAGACAAAAACATCTTATCAGAAGTAAGAGCCTCAGTAGTACCATCAGATCTAATTAGAGTATATCTTTCTGCATCAAATGGCATAAATGTTTCATTAGCACCTGCCGTTACATTCGGCATCACATTATCTGCAATAGTAACATTAAATTGTCTTCTAACTATTAAATTAGAATTGACTAGATCCGCATATTGAATATTTTTCTTAGGAAAAGCACTATAGATACTTTCATTATTAGAAATATTACCAGATCCATTTGTCTTCTGAATCTTAGTTCCAACTAATTCTAATGATGAAACTGTCTCTGCACTGGTCGGAAGAGCTCCACTAACTACACTACTTAAATTCTCTACTGCTTCTACTGTTACTGAAGTATTAGAAACACTAGTTACTCTATTGTAAGTAGCTAATGTTTGCCCTGGTCTCTTATACTTGATAAGATTTCCAGTGGTTACAATACCAGCAAATACGTCTCCAGCACTTGTTACTGTAGAAATACCACTATGTACAGCAGTAACCTGTCCTCCTCCAAATTCAAGAATCTTTTTAGGTATAGTATCAGCTGTAAATGTAACTGCTGTACCTGTTGATGGAGTAGTACTACCCCAGAAAGATTGAATATCAGATATTTCCCAATTCTTAATGCTAGTTATAAATCTAGTATTAGGGTCCTCTCCATTAAAAGTAATTCTTTCTCCCAAGAAAAAGTTTCCTTTTACATCATAAGCAGTTAAAGCAACACCAGCACTTACTCCATATCTAAGATATGCTGATGCACCACTAGACTGACCCTGAATATAAGCAGGAGCAGACTGATCAACCTCAACATTTATAGTAAGATCAGTATAAGGTTGTAAATCCCATAATGACATATCCCACTCATTTTGAACTCCATTAGAAGTATTATAAGATCCAGTCTCTAAAGCACTATCATATATTCTAGCAACACCAATTTCCTTTCCTGCAAGTCCATGAGATACTGAAGGTTGCTTTTCAGATCCTACTCTTTCACTTCTCAAACTTAATGTATTGGATGTATTAAATCCAATTATTGGGGATCCACTAAGATTATTAACAGTAAAAGATGGTCCAAAACCAAAATTGATTGATTGACCTTTTAATGTTTTTACATCTCTAGGTTTTTGAACATCTATAAGAGAAGGACCATCTGATCCAACTTCATATCCTTTAATAAATGCTTTACCTGGACTCACTTTATAAATCATCAAGTCATCAGATGGCGTATTACCATTATTAGTAACTTGCCCTGTTTCGTATAGTCCTCTATTTCCCGTTCCGTTATTTAAGGATTCTCTAACAGTAGTAACAAACTCTTTTACATAATAATGTCCAGATTCCTCCCAAGTTCTTCTAGCTAATTCATCTCCCAAATAATTATACTTACTACTGTCGGCAGGTGTGAGAACTTGACCGTTCTCTACTTTAGTAATCTGAACAAAATTTGCATTATTAAGATCATCAGTAGTCTTCTTAGCTAGAGTAGCAGTGATTCTTAATCTATCAGCACCTGGAGCAGTAAAATTATTAAATCCTTGAGCATTGTCCGATAAAGTAGGATCTACATCAGAAGAAATAACATCTTCCTGAACATCCAGTCCAATTCTATAAGTTGGCTTATTATCATACTGATCAAGAATTAAAACTTGTTTATGAACATCTACAAAATATCCCCTAAGATAATATACTCCATCAGTTATGGAAAAAGCAGATCCTAAGGCATTGGATTCTATAGCTATAGAAGTAGCAAATCCTTCTCCACCAGCTATAAAGGTGGTAGCATAGTTAATAGATTCATCAGTTGTTAAAACTTCATTATCAAAGAAAGTATTTACATCATCCCCTTCTCCACTATTAATATAAGAAAGATATAAGGTATAATTATTTTTTTCTGATTCTTTATCTGTAATATACGTTACAACTTCAGCAGTAACTCCCGATGATGCTCCTGTAATCTTCTTACCTATTAATTTATTAAGATATAATCCTACAGGAACTCCCAAATATTCTGGATCTATTTGAATCCCATGAAAATCTTCTCTATAATGCAAATCTCCAGGTATAACTCGAGCACCCTCCTTAAACATGTGAGTGCCAATATCTTCAATTTGATTCTGAAGAGTTGATTGTAAAGTCGTTAGTTCTCTTGCCTGAACAGGAAATCCAGGTTTGAATAATACTTTGTAGTAGTTACTATCATCCTTAAAATCGTCAAAATAAGGAGCAACATTAAGATTAGTTTCCTGTGGCATAATTCTTTAGAATTGCAATATGATTTTTAAGTCTTCTTTTTGGGAGGAAGATCTAGTAACAGATGGTCTATTATCAACATAGATGATTTCACCAGAATATTTTTTAACTTCTGGTTGAGCAACACCACTTACGAAATTTTGACCGAGATAATATGTCCTATTATTTATTACTGTAGACAGACCCTGAAATTCAGTATTAATACCGAGGGATACGCTACCACCTGTAATGGTAAAACTACCTCCTCCAGTCTCATTAACAGCAGTTATATCATGTCTAAATCTATTTTGTCTGAATCCATAAACTGGATCAGGATTTAAGGTTCCATTGGAATTAAATCCAGCAGTAGTTCTATCCTGCCAATACTTTAGAACTCCAGTTATTGGATCATAAGAAATAACCCTTCCAACAGCAGTAGATCCAATACCTACTGTTTGTGTAACAAAAGTGTCAGGAGTAAAAGCAGCTTCACTATATCCAGTTCCGGAAAGCCTCATACCATACACGGCACTAGCTTTATCCAAAATAAGCATTTGAGTAGAACCCTGTGCTTCAGGATTCTTTATAAGACCAATTCTAGCAAATTGTTGTCCTGTAACAAAATCTGGATTTTCAGAATCATTTTCAAACCTAGCATATGCTAAAGCATTAAAAGATCCTAATTCTTGGTATATGTTAGCACCATGTCCACCTGGTGGAGGAATAATAACATCAAAAATTGGAGTAGTGGTCCCAAGAGGAACTCCACCAGCAGCCAGATCTAAACTAGCATAAGTGTAATTATCCCCACCATCTGATACAGTAACAGATTCTACTTTAGAGTCGTTATTAACCACAATAGTAGCCTGAGCACCTGCTCCATCACCTAAAATAGGAACACCAGTATAGGTCATATTGGCAGTGCCTAGTCCAACTCCCCTATTTTTAATAGTTACAATCTTGAGTTGTCCGCTAGCAGCAGCATTTGCTACCATAGGTTGATCAGTATTATTTGTTTTCCACTCATCAGGAACAGGAATATAAGATGTAGAATCAAACTTAATTGCTTGACTTGGTTTTACACTATAAAGATACTTCCAAATATATCCATCACCACTACTTCCAGCAGCTCTAGGTTCCAAATCAGTAAATGTTGGCTCATCTAAAGAAGGACCACCTTGATTATTATTTTCAGGATTAGCATTATTGAAGATACATGCATAAACTCTGAAATCACTATTCATTACATAATAATTTGCAGAATAAATGTCAAAAGCACCCGAAGGTTGAGAGGCATTATCTCTAGTAATATCATTTCTCCACATGTCATAGGTAACACCTGATGACCATTGCAGCTTTCTAATTACTTGACTTATATCACTACTGCCAATTCTCTTGACAGCTAGCATAGTGTCCCAATAATCATTAACCTGTCCGAAACTATCTTTAGGTCCAGGAGGATCAGAGTCCCAAGTCGATGAATAGTTGGTAGCATTAGGCAGTCCAATAAATGCATAATAAGAATTAGCACTAGATTGTACACCAACTACAAAATTGGTCGCATTCAATATACGAAGCTGATCAGTAATTATTGCCGCCATTTGTGGAAGTTTTTTTTCTATTTATTAAGGATTATCTAAGAGTCGGATAGACAAATATAGTTCCACCCATTCCTGTGTGAACAGTACACTGATAATACAGAGTATCAGGAGCATTAAATGGTACTTCAAAAATAATAGTTGATCCACCAGCACCATCATTATTAATTACTCCAGAACCATATGCTGCTCCTGTAGAACCATTTTGAGTGGTTTGAATTCTAAATGGATGTGCATTAGTACTATTACCATTAACAAACTGATAAGTATTACCTCTTGCAAGATAAAGATCTGGATCATTTTCTGTTGCAGTAAGTCCAATACCAGTAAATGTATAATCAGTAGTGCCATTAGCACCAAGAACCCAGGTTCCTCTAATAGAACGAGAAATGTCCCCACTTACAGATGAACCAGCACCAATTACAATTCCAGTAGATGAAGTAGTTACAGCAGAACCAACTACAGAAGAAGTAGATGTTGTAACACCACTAATAACAATACCACCAGCTCCAGTATCAACACTTGCACCATTAAGTTCACCAGTCACATCGCCTGTTACATTTCCAGTTAAAGGTCCAACAAAACTAGATGCAGTAGAAATACCAGAATTAACTTGCCCTACATTATTAAGACTAACAGCACCAATAGTAGCAGTGGTTGCTGACAAATTAGTAACAGTACCAGTAGTTATGGTTGCAACACCAGAATTAACATTACCACTGAATGTAGTAGATGTTGTAACACCCAGAACTTCTAAACCCCAAGTAGTAACAGTAACTCCAGTACCCAAAGTAGGAGTACCAGTCAAATTACCACTAAAGGTAGCAGCAGTTACAATACCTGCTTGACCTGCATCAACACCCCATCCATAAAGTGAAACCCCAGAACCAACAATTGCTTTAGTAGCAGTAACTATTCCAGAATCCACTTGCCCAACAAAAGTTGTGGCAGTTGCAAATCCCGATACAGTTAAGTCTGTAATAGTGGCAACACCAACTTGTAATACTCCACTGACAGTAGAAACACCAGCAGAAGAGACATATATTGCATCAGAGAATGTAGCAATGCCAGAAGAAGTAATATTATCGGTTCTAGCAACACCAGTTAAATTTGTACCATCTCCAAATAAGAAGTTAGAATAAACATCAGTTGCCTGAACAGAAGTAGCACCTGTAACAATACCAAGAGTAGTAATACCAGGAACACTCAATCCAGTACAAATACCAATTATATTCAGACCATTCGTTCTCCCATCAACATATAATTGACCTACAGTAGCAAGACCTGCTACATTTAAATCTGTGAAATCATTTGGTGTAGCTTCTATTGCAGATTCAATTGTTGCTGTAGTTGTAGCATCAAGAGATGCTATATTACTTAATTTTCTTGCAGCAGTAACAACAGCATTAGCACCAACACTAAATGATGATGCAGTACAAACTCCACTAATATTTGCACCAGAACCACCAGTAGCATGTAGATCTGTACCTGTAATTATCCCACAAAGAATACTAGGAGAACCTGATAATCCTTGAGCATTAGTTGCAATTGTTGCTGTACTAGCAGTACCTGTCAGATTACCTGTTACATCACCAGTTAAATCTCCTATAACTCCGCCATTAGCATCTATACTACCAGTAAATGTTCCAACTCCGGTAACTTCAATTCCAGCAGAACCAATAGTTACTGCAGTACCAGTTACATTAGTTGCAGTAAGATTTGTAATAGTAGCATTAGTAATAGTTGCAGTATCAGTAATACTAATAGCTGTTGCAGCAATACCAGTAGTTCCTAAAGTAACTGTACTAAGACCAACCCAAGAATCTACCCCTGTTCCTCTAACTGAAAATGAAGTTGCTGTTACAACCCCAGTTACCTGAACACCTAGTGTGCTAGAGGTAACAACACCAGCAGTAACCACTGAAGTGTTAATTACTGCGGAACCAGCAGTTACAATACCAGCAGCATTGAAGTATCCAGCAGAAGAGAATGTATTACCAGAACCTACTGTACTATCTCCAAGAGTAGATACCCCAGTTACATTAAGAGTCTCTGCACTGATTACAGCAGTGTTTGCCAGTCCTGTAATGGTGGGAGCACCATAAGAAGTGGAAATACTAAGAGGTCCTGAAACTGCAATAGAACTAACAATTCCTACAAACGTACTACTTCCATCTCCTATTATTCCATAAACTTCAGTAAAGTTTGAATTGACTTTAACGGCACCAGCTAATAGGCTATCACCTGTGCCATCATTCGGAGTCGTTCCTGTACTTATTCCTAATTTAGCCATCTATTTTTGCTTAGTGGTTTCCGTAAAGGTATTTATTATTATGAAATGACATAATTCCTGAATCTGAGTGGATTATACCTAGTAACCACTCCAGAAGTAGAAATACCAAGTATTCCATTGTCACCCCAGAAGTCATATGAATGAGTTTTGGTTCTGGTTCCAAAATCAAGTTTACCCCAACTAAATTCTCCCATAGTAGGAGCATGGGTAATTATTCCAGTATATGGTAGATATTCCTGTGTATCCCATGTAGTCTTACCAACACCAGTTTGATTATAAGAGAAATCAATTAAATTAGAAGAGAAGTTTCCTCTTGCTGAAGAAATTCCAGCAACGTTACAGAATACTCTTCTCACATCAGTAGTAATTCCAGTAAAGTGCGAACTGACGCCAATCAGAGAATTAGGAACTGTAACTGTTTCTGCACTTGCAACTTGATAAACACAATCCAAGAAAGAAGTAGTAGCGCCAACTTTAACTGTGGGATCAGTCTTTCTTGTTTCAAGAGTACCATTAGCAAAGGTTAAATTAGTATCAAATGCAGTAAAGTAATCACTAGTTGTAATACCACTTACTGTAGTAGCACTAGAAACAGGGCCAGTTCCACTAGATTGAACATTTCTCAACATAGAATCTGGTGGAATCCAGAAATCAAACATTATTTGAGTTGTACCCCCGCTAGTTGTAGTACCAAATCCTACAATAGTTCCATAATCACCAGTATATGCATCAATATCAATCTTCTCTTTTACTGTATCTGGAGGTGCAATGAAAACAGTAGGTGGATTTGTAGTGGTATATCCAGTTCCAGCATTTGTTACTGTTAGACTGGTAACAACATCACTAGACAATGCTGCAGTAGCAGTTGCTGTAGTATACCCACTTCCTTCTGCAGGAGGAGTAAATTGAACTGTAGGGGTTCCAGTATAACCAGCGCCAGCAATAGTAAGATCTAAAGAAGTTATAGTTCCAGTATCAGAAACTATTGCTGTTGCTGCAGCACCAGTATAAGTCTGCTGAGAAGTTAATTCAATATAATTCTGCAGATCATCTCTACTAGCATCTGTTTCATGATAAAGATTAAAGAATGGTCTTACATTTTCAACATATCCCACTGTAGAAGAACTACTAACTGGTTGTATAAGATAAGTTGTAGGATATACATCAGTCTCATATTCATCACGTGCTTTTGAAATAAATTCATCATTAATAACTTTATCATCTAACTGTTTTGTCCAATCTACTGGTCTTAATAAACTCCTATCTGTACTCAATCCTAAGCCCCTATAAGGGTTAGTAGTTACTTGATCTGAAGTATATGAGGTAATTCCAGTAACCACCCTTGGGAATTGATTATAACCAACACCCTGACCCATATCTGGGTTATTATTGATGTCTAGAATATCACCTGCTTTTACTGTATTAGCAGTCTGGGTGAAGACAACATCAACATCACGAGTTCCCTTATAGAATAAAACCTTACATGTGTCACCATTTCTAGGAGGAGTAGTATATACAATAGCACCTCCTCCACTACTTAAAGTATATGCTGAATTGGGTTCTTGTAAAACATTATTGATGAATACTAAAGTAGTCATAATGGGATCAATAAGATTACCATTATTTGCTGCTATAGCAACTGGTACTTCATCAAGACTCAATCTAAAGACCGTTCTGCTTCCATCAAATAGATTCTGAATAGGATCTAATACTTCTAATTGTCCAAATGTCCATCCACTAAATTCATCAGTATAAACTTTCTGTATATCTACTCTAAATTCATCATAAGTCTTAGTAGTATCAGTAGGTATTCCAGTGGTTCCACCAACAGGAATTGTTAATATCTCACCATTACCGAACCCAAACCCTTCACGTTTAATCTCAAAACTGATTACACTAGATCCTTGCCCAACTACTATATCAATAGATGCACTCTGACCAACTCCAGTAGTAGAAGCTGAGCTATAAGTAAGAGGGATATTTGAATAAGGTAGAGGAGAATCTATTACTACTGATGGTGGATTAGTAGTAGTATATCCAGCTCCAGGATTAGTAATAGCAACACTTACTATATGACCACCACTAATAGCAGCAGTACCAATAGCAACATAACTTGCAATACCTACTCCAGCAGTCTGAACCCCAACATTAACTACAGTTTGAACTCCAACTCTATAACCAGAACCTGTATTTCCAATACTAATAGAAGAAATAGTTCCTAATCCAGAAACAACAGCAGTTCCACCAGCACCAATTAGAGGCTGGAAGGCAAATCCAGCAGCAGATCCAACAGAAATAATTTTACCACCAACAGGATATTCTGTTCTATTTGCATTCTCACCTAAAATTGTATCAGTAGGTCTACGAGCTGTTGCATCTTCTTCTCCAGTAAACGTAATACTAGAAGCAGCACCAGTCTGAACTATATCATATGAACCCTCATAAATGCCTGTAGGCTCTTGGAAGATATTATTAACTAAAACTACTGCATTATCAGTACCAAATCCTATTGCATTAGTTTCATCTCCACCAATACCGGCAGTCAAGTTAAAGTAACTTGTGATTCCAGTAAATTGATCAGAAATATCATTAAGAACCATATTCTTAGAATAAGTCTCAAATTCAGCACCTCTAGGTGCAGTTCTCATGAATGTTCTACCTTGGAAAGTAGAATGAGTAGTAATTCCAGCCCAATCTCTTTGATCTGGATCTGTAGTTGTACTTAATGGTGTTTTACCATAAGGTGCCTGCGAGAAGTGAATAGTATTATAGACAATATTATACTCACCACTTAATTTAGTAACCGTGGATCCAATAGAATGAGCATCTATGGTTGTTCCCATCTGTGCTCTTATAGTATTAAGATACTGGGTTCCTCCCACACCTACTCCAGTAACTTTTATTATCTCATTGTCTATCTTAATAAGATCATTAGCAGCAAATGAGGTTATTCCTACAGTAGGAAGATTCTGATCGAATACAATAGCCTCAGATAGACCAGAAGTAACAGCGGTACCAGCAATAGGAGATTGAATAATATTATCAATAGCAACTAATGCTTTAGAATTCTGATTATCAGCAGTCAGGTGGTGTGAAGTTCCTATACCAACTGCAGAAATTTCTAATACAACAGGAGTAGTTTTCAGAGCATTCTCTGCAGTAGTTGCAAATCTTAATTCTCCTTGACTCTTAACTACAGCATAAAGATCCTTAGGAAGTTTATCTGTAGAACCTACGCCAGGAACGGTGGTTGTTTCAATACTAACAGCATTAGTACTATTTGTTCCTGTGTAACTATAAGTAAGTTTTTCTCCAGTTACAAAGTAATGATCAGGAATCTTAACTACATTTTGCGTTGGATTTACAGATGCACTTGAGTTTCCATCAAACTGTCTTCTGAAGATGTCTAATTCATTATGCTTTAATCCAAATGAAGTTCTAAGATCTAACTTTGTTCCAACATAACGTCCCCTATCAGCATAATAGATTAAATTATTCAAATCTAAATCAGGAGCTCCTGGAATATCATTAAATGGTTGTATTTCAATTCCAAATATACTAACATTTACAGCAGCATCTGTTCTTGGTGTAAAGGTTAAATCAATATTATTACCAACAGAGGAAATTCCTACAGTACCAAGACCAACTGTACCCAAACCAACATTACCAAACTCAACTACTGCCTGATTAGAAGCAGAGTTTAGAACACATGCCTCAAGACATTCATATTGCCCAGAAGCAGAGGCATTACTACCTTCTATTGATACAAAGTAATATCCACAACTAGCCTTAAAGTCTAATCCAGATCCATCAGTTCCATAAGATGCTATAGTTCCAGTTGAACCTGCAGCAATCTGAGTCCTATTTGAAGTTAATCTACCAATCTCTAACAAGCAAGATCCAACTCCAGTTACACTACCAGTAGCAACGTTCATCATAGAAGCATTACAGGTAAGAGCAATTCCAGAATTAGTAAAATTAGGAATAAAGTCTACTAAAACATTTCCACCACTAACATAAGCGTGATAGGTTCCGAACCCTGTAGGAAGTGGTCCACCAGTATTCTGGATGTCCCCATATTCCATCATGGATACTGAACTACCATTATTGATTATGTTTAATTCACTACCATAATATAATTCATTATTATCCTCCAATTGAGAAATAATCTTAGTTGATCTCCAAGATTGTGGAATCGTAGCAATTGTTGTTGTAGATCCAATTCCAGCTGTTGAATCATATGGTATATTAATACTTGTAGATGCTAATGAAACAGCATTGCCTAATGCAGTACTTCCTATACCAATCTCATTATCTTTAAGACTAATGGATACAACTGAAGCGTCATACTGATTCCATTCTGCTTTAACAGGAACGAAAGTTAAATCCCAACCAGTCTTAGTAGGATTATAATCAAAAGTCCCCAAATGAGGGTAAGTTTCCAATGTTGCATATTCATTGACATATGCTATTCCATTATGTTGTAAAAGTGAAACAATAGAGAATTGCCTTTCATCAGAATAAACTTCATCCTTTACAAAAGTTAAGCACTTGTTAAATCTATCATTAGTACCATAGAAAGGTGCAATTGCAGACCACCTTTGAGGTCTTTCCTGACTATTGAAAGTATCACTAAAATTATCAATTGCAAGTACTCTATTACCTATAGACTGATAGTAATCTGTAATAATTCTATTAGCAAATATAATATCTCTAGATACATCCAAATCCTGTATCTTAACAGTAATTTCACTTACATAATCAAAATCACTAAAGGATTGAGTACTAGCTGTAGTATCAATATCAATAACAAGTTCGAAATTAGCTGGTTCTGTCCTAGTAATAACAGCTTCTGGATCTTGACTTTCAATAACCAAATCACCAAATCTTGCAAAACCACTAATATGACTTAGATTGCTTACAGTATTATCCCATTTGTCTATAGGAACCAAAGATTTCAATGCATAAGAGAACCTTTGATAATATTCATTATCAGGAAGCTTCTGGAAATTACTATTAAGCATCCCAGAATCAGTTTGCCACCCATGAACTACTGTTGCACCTGCTCCAGTAGCAATCTCAGCATCAAACTGAAGATTGGATTCAACATATGCTTCTACATGAGAACTTAGACCTTTAAACTTAGTCCCTGGTTCTAATTCCTGCTGAATAGAAACTACTAAAGTTTCACTATCCGGATTCCATCTTTCAACAGTACCTACAGCACCCTTATCATCCTCTACCTTCTCTCCTTTAAAGAATTGATTTTGCTTTAACTTAGTTTCATAAATTGGAAAATGATTCTGAAGTACAAGTCTTCCAGCAGATTCTGCAGTATCCATCTTTCCAGGAATATCTCCTGTTTTTAGGACATCTTTCATAGTAAATTCTATGAAAGCATTAGAACCACCAATTTGACCACTAGAAGCAGTTATGGTCCAGAAATGGAATCCATAATCTCCAGAATTATAACCCTTTCCTGTACTACCAACACCTACACTAACATTTTCCAGTAAGAATTTTTCTCCAGGATACCATCCACCAGATTCAAAATCCTCAGACTTACTAAATTCTCTATCCATATAAAGTCTAACACTATGAGGTTCCCCAGTAGAGGTTCCTGCACCAGTAGCAGAATAAAGTAAATCTCTAATACCAACACCATTAGAATTACCAACTGGAATGATTCTAGGAGGTAAATCATATATTCCTTCTACATTCTTAATAATCTTAACTTCACGTTCTCCCAAATCGTAAGAAAGGTCAACATCAAATAATTGCTCATTAGTATAACCATCCAAAACAACCAAATCTGGAGATACAAGATAATTTCTTCCTTGTGAAGTAACACCTACAGAATCTAAAGTATTAAGTCTATCAACTTTAATGATATCTGGTAAATTAGGAATTACTTTTAAAGTAGCATCAGTGGGATAATCGAATCCAATTCCATTAAGTTGAGTCTTAGCAATTTTACCTATACTATTGGTTTCAGCCTTTAGGATTGCTCCACTACCTATTCCAGATCTAACAGTAGATCCAATAGACACTCCTGTTACCTTAGGTATTTCTCTATATTCAGTTCCACCATTTCTAATATCTAATTTAACAATAGGACCTTCTGCTGTCTTAGAAATTGTAGTATATTCTGGAACAGAATTTGTATAATTATAAGAACTTGTATCAGGAGTATATGGAATATTATAATCAAAAGTTGTACTACCTATCCCACTTGCAGAAATATTATAAATTCCATCATAATAAGTTTTTCTAGCATTGATTTGATTATATTGTGGAACAAATGTATCAATTTGCAATTCCTTCTTCAATAAGGGAATAAGACTAATATTTGCAAGTTCAAATTTGTAATAAAGAAGATTGGGAGTCTCATTAGTAAAATCAATAGTAAGATGAGCATCGGCATCAATACCAATTTGTCCACTTTGGGTTACTTCAAAAGTAGAAGTAGTTTTGCTAGTAAGGAATTGATTAGAATAATCCTTATCTGAATATATCTTTAATTCAAATGCAGGATAAGTTGTCCCGTTATTCTCAAAAGATAGAGAAGAATCAGAAAGATTGAATTTAATCTTCTCATTTTTCTTCACAAGAAGTGGAGGATTAATTTTAGAAAGAGTTCCTGCAGATGCGCTTGTAATATCCACATATGCTGGATTTTTAGATTGGAGTTCTGTTCTTTGCTCAACTAATCTGATACTAGTCTTAGTATAAGGTATCACATAATAAATTCCTTCATTATTAAGTCCACCAGAAGAAGTTGAAGCGGTATGGATTACCTTATCACCTAGTTCAAATATATTTTCAGAAACTGTAATAGTATTCAAAGAAATATCAATGTCACCAGAAACAAAATCTTGAGGATCGAATACTATTCTTCTATTGTAATCATTATATTTAACTACAACATCAATAAAACCTATAGGTTTAACACTTACAGTAACTTGATCATTTCCAACCAATTGATGGGATGAACCTGTAGATACTGTAACAACATTCTGAGTAATATCACCAGTGATTACCTTCTTCAACCTTGTCGTGAAACTATGAGTATTTCCTACACCAACTCCAGTGAAATATAACAATCCACTAATAGTATTAATACCAACATAATGTCCTGTTGTCCCCATACCAACTTTGGTAGATGAAAGACCTACGAGATTCTCATTAATAGGAGAAGCATAAAGTGTCTCATACATCGTCAAAGCAACTCCAGTAGGAGCATTAGAGATACCAGTCCATACTTTAATAGAACTTCCCCCATTAGTAGAATAGGAAACCTCATCATTTATTTGGAAATTATGACCTGCAAACCAAAGAGATCTGGTTGGTACAAAATATTGAGTTAGCCCTGCACCAACACCAAAAGAAATAGCTGATGAATCAGTAACAGTTGTACCAATACCAACACTAGGGAATGCTGTTCCAGTACCACAATGATCTACTGGATTAAAATATATTTCCCTATTAATATTCCAAGTAGTCTCTGTTGTTAATGATCCTACATTAATAGAGAATCGTCTGGGATCCTCATAAAAAACAGCAGAATTGGTATGCGCTAATCCAGTAGTTCCATATTGAGATCTTAATATACGTAGTCTTGAATTTGCAAGATCCTTATTCAGTATCTTTACTTTTTCCTGATCAATATTAAGAATATCATTTTCTCTGAGAGAAGATCTTTCTAATGAACCACCAACACGAGCCCAGACTACCTTTCCGGTAGAACTCTCAGCTGCCATAGTATCTAATAGAACAAGAGCTTCACTACTTACACCAACACTGTATCCTTTTGCAAATCCAGCAATATTAGTAGAAAGACCAGCTATCCTAATTATATCTTTAGTAATTAAATTATGTGGAGTATTAGCAATTCCAACAAATAGTCTTCTGCTTCTGGCAGGAACGAATTCTACATTAGAATAGGACCTAGTAGCAAGACTAATAGTATCAATTTTTTGACCTCCTACTGATTCAACTCTTACATCAGCACCTCTTCCACTAGTTCCTGTATTATCAAATTCTACCCTATCACCAATCTTATATTTGGTTCCTCCTGTCACTACTCCCACATTATCAACTTTTCCATCTTCAGTACGTTTAACTTCTAATGTTTGTTCCTTGACTGTATTAGAATTGAAGATATATTTATATCCACTTTTAACATCATTAGTATGATATGCTTTAGTATTTCTCAACCATTCATTTTCTTGAATATCATAGGTATATTGATTAGAATTTAAATTAAAATTAAAATCATTTGGTTCAGATTTAAAACTCTCTCCTACAAAGTAAGGGAAAACAGGTCTTCTATAATTTTCAAAAGGACCGCTAGAATCATTAACAGTGTTTATTGTAGAAAAATAAGCATAAGTTCCTTCTGGATAATCTGGTGTTATACAGAATCTTCCATTATGCTTATCTAAATGTCCTTTCCCAGTATAAACATAATCTTCATTAAAGAATCCACCAGAATATACTGTAGTAGGTGGCCTATTGGTTTGATCAACTGCTAATTCATATCCAGGAATCATTGGCACAATAGCGCCAGATCCATCTTCATTAGCAAATCCATATGGACCATAAATTGGATTACCATCATATGCCCATCCTAAAATAGGAGAATGATTACTACTATCAACTTCCACTCCATTAATCTTGACTAGATCTGGCGTACCATAAAGAGTATTATCTTCATTTGATCCAGATATAGAATAAGTAGACTCTCTTAAAGGACGAGGTGCATAAATGTGAGAATATTCTAAAGATGAATCATCAATATTTTCCTCTAAGATCCCATCATCATCATTAATAGTATTAAAGTTTCTTTCAAATAAATTAACACTCCAACTACGAATATTAGCAGTTACTTGCGCTGTCTTTCCCGGAGCAACTAATACAATCTGAGTACTACCTGCAACATATCCAGCTCCTCCACTAATAACTTTAATTTCGGATATTTTGCCTTGATCTACAAGAGGAGTTAAACGAGCATGAGATCCATCAGGACTTTTAATTTCTATATCTGGAGGTGCATGATAAAATCTTCCTCTATTATCAATGAGAACTTGTGTAATCTGACCATTATTGATAACCGGAGTACATTGCCCCAATTCCCCATTCTCAAATTCTATTAAAGGTTGTCTATCAAAGTTAATTATTTCGGAAGCACCATATCCTACCCCACTTTCAGTTAAATCAACAGATGTTATTTCTCCCCTAAAGATAGGTTGCAAAACAGCTCTAAAATCTTGATTTACTGCAGTACTGACCCCTATAACACCTTCTACAGTAGCAGTAATGGGTGGATAATTAAATGATCCCAATCCATCTGATATTAAATCAACTAGAATGTTATTATCATAATAATGATCTACCCCGGTGGACCCTATTCCAACTTCACTAAGAGAAAATGTATCAGCACTATACTTAATTACATAATATTCCTTTACATCAGATAACCCTGTTACAACACTCGCTGCGATAACATCTCCATTAGCATCTAAAGGTCCTGTATACTTTACAATCTCCTTATTTTCATATCCATGATTAGTTATAGTAAATCTATCAATAGAAGTTGTTACTCCTGCTGTTGTTCTTAAAGTTCTCTTCTTATTTTGATATCCGCTTCCTGGATTAGTTACTACAACACCACTAATCTTTCTTTTTACTTCTACTGATCTTATAAATTGAACCCCTTCTCCATATCCTGTAAGGCCAATAGTATTAACTCCAGAAACAGCCTCTCCAAAGTTATTATGGAGTTTAATCTGGTAATTACCCACAACACTCACATAATAACTAGAATCGGTCACCAAACCTACAACATTATTCTGTCCTGCTGATTCATATACTATTTCTTCATAATCTCTAAACTTGTGGAATGTTGTAAATCCAATAGTATCAGTTGTTAATCCTATCCCATTAGTCCCTGCAGATGCCTCTGTAGCATTAAAAGGTACTTTATACTCTACAGCAGTCATACTGGGTTCTGCTGCTGCCCCTACCCCATTACCACCATTGATTATGATTACTGGATCTCCAATATAATCATACCCTGG
>Ga0080013_1001440_pt1 | contig 31673 bp, 41 predicted proteins | sample ETNvirenome_6_85_FD_69236 | JGI IMG/M metagenome (GOLD analysis project Ga0080013, IMG submission 69236) | Marine viral communities from the Pacific Ocean - ETNP_6_85 (SPADES assembly) (version 2) | ecosystem: Environmental > Aquatic > Marine > Oceanic | place: Pacific Ocean | collected 2013-06-19 | reverse complement strand
GGATAATGCACATCATAGCGTCTTGAATTGGCAGAATCCGTACGGAAGTGATGGCACTCTTCAACAAGCTCCTGCCGTAACACAACAGCAGATGAATCCATACCAGCAGGGATATGGACAACAGCCCTATCCACAACAGGGTGGAGCAAGTATGTTCAAGCCTTGGACATGGTTCGGGGCAGGTGCAGGGGCAGCACAGATTCAGCCTTGGCAGTTACCACCACCACAATTAGATTCTTTACATAATGGCGAACAATATTATACAGCCAATGGAGGAGGGCCACCACCTTTAGCGCAACAACAGGGATACCTTACATTACCAGTAGGAGCAATCGGCTGGAATATGGCAGGACAACCTATTGACTACAACGGAATGGTAATAGCAACAACAGGAGAAAAGCTTTTGAATACCGCAATAAGCAAGATACTATAATGGTAAGTTACTGTACTCACGGGGATGTTTCTGCTTTCTTGCAGGTCGATGGATTTACAGATAGTCCAGCAACGACCCCAACCCAAGCTCAAGTTGAGACTTTCATAGAATTGGCAGAGGGCCGTATAGAACAACTTACCGATCACGCATGGTCAACAGCCAATGCTATATCAGTTACAGATGAGAGGGTGAGAGTACAGCAGGTTCGGTCCAACGTGATTCAGACCAGAGGCAGAATACAGTTAAGGCATTATCCGATACTTGCATTTTCACAACACGCTTCTCCGTCTTTATCTCAGACCAATGGGAACATCAAGATATGGGGTTCAGGTTCAGGAGGATATGTCGATTACTTAGATTCAGATAATTCTAAGACCTTGGGGAGTAATGTTGCAGATGTAAGTAATGATGTATGGGTAGATACGGAGGGGGGAACTATTTACATTAACAGTTATACTTTACTCAATCTTCTGAACAGTAGTCCAGCAGGGGTTGACGGTTATATATCCTACAAGTACGCAACTGCGACAACGCCCAAAGACATCAAATTAGCATGTATCTATTTTACGGCATCTACGATTGCATTGAATGATGATCTTAACTTGATGCAGGAAGGAGCCGATTCGATGGATAACGCTACACGATCCCAGAGATTCGAGGATATGGGCATGAAGATCCTGAAGGACAACAGAAGGATGGGAAGGACACTGAGGATGGCAGGAGAGATCGGTGGCTTTGGTGTCGGGAGGGTTGCAGATTACTGATGGCCGTTACCTATGCAACAATCAATGATCCTGTAAACACAGTGGTATCGGTATTATCAAGCAACTGGGCGCAGGTTGCATCCAGTGTGGATTCAACGACACCCACAATAGATGAATCATGGGATATGGGGAAAAAGAATTTGAAGGATGGAGATTTAATACGCTGTTATGAAGTAGCAGCGAATCACGACTTTTTAGGTATAGGAGATGGAGTGGACAAGGGAACCGCAAGGATCACGATTGACATATCCACAGCAGTAAGTAGGTCAAGACTTAGAAAACTATACTCTGGAGTTGTAAGTATTATCAAAGGTGCAAGGGCAGGTAATTCAACTACTGCTTTAAACTCCGATTACGCAGATGTAAAGCTGCTTTCAAGGGTAGACCAGTCTGATAAGAACAGACGCTGGTATCGTTACGTTCTCGATTGTGAAATCACAAGTTACGAGGCGGTGGTATAATGGTAAAATTAACACAAGATATACAAGCAGCATTTGAAGTAGAGACAACGTATGGGAATCCCCCAGACTCTACTTTGTCACATTTAGGTCTACTGGACACATTCGATCCAAGAGAGGTCGAGATGAATATTACGCCTGTGGCATCCATAGGACAGTCAACTGACTCTCATCATGCGGCAGGACCGATCAATGTAACATTGCCCTTGAAGGTTGCATTACAGGGAACAGGATGGCAGGAACTTCTGGGTAATGCTATTGGCAAGACGGACGTTTATAGTGCGGTTGATACTGCTCACAGTCTTACAACAAGCACCTATTCACACGCTATAATTGCCAAGGATACGTCAACAGGACAGCACACTCTTTGCACAGGAGTCGTAGTCAATGAAGCTACATTAGAAGCAGATTATACTGCTGGAGGATTTATGACCCTTGATTGTGCTTGTACTGCTTTGTACAGTGAGGATGATGACGATGGGGATTTTACTTTTAATCCAACTGGAAGTGGAGCAGATACTTACAATGCCGTTGCTTTCCCAAGCGCACCTGCTACTGACCCATTGCTACCAACAGACATGACGCTTAGTTATTCTACTTCAACCACAGCAAATGCATTAGTGGTTACAGATACGGCTGGAAATTATATTGAAGTGGGTGAAAGATACATGCGTTTCTTTACAGAAGATGACGCTGCTGATTCAGGTTATGGGGCATCAGGGCCGATAGTAGCGACAGGAGTTATAGATTTAGACCATTCTGATTATGATTCTGGAAATAGAATGACTACACTTAAAACTGATATAGATGCGGTTGCTACTACATGCACAGAAAATTCAGCAACAACAGACCCACAGAATTTGCTAAAAGGAATCTACAAGATGACGGCTGGAGCAGTCAACATCCCTGCGGTGGCAGACACCGATGCTACACTCACTTCATTCAGTAACCTTAAAACAGTTTCATTAAAGATCGCCAATAACAATGTACCTATTCCCAGTCTGAGTGGCGGTTACTGGCTCCAGAACGCTGGAATAGCAAGAGGTAAGGCCGACATCACTCTGGATCTTACAATGACTGCTGAAAATGAAACACTTTATGACTTATACAGGGCACGTACAACACTTCCTTTAGTTAGATTAGATTTCGGTACCAATGGCTCAATAGCACTTACAAACGGCACCATTACTTCCTTCACCAGACCGCTTTCTGCGGCTGGAGAGGTGGTTGATACACTATCAATCAAGTTCAGGGGTAATGGGGATTACAAGAATTATAGTGCGTTTGCTATCAGTACTGACATCACATTACTGTAGGTAGGTAAATGGTAAGCACTCGTGGTCAGATAGACGCACCACTCGTTGACATAGCAAATGTCAGGCAAGAGTATTGGCAGCGCAAGGAAGTAAGGTTGCCATCTATTTCAAAATTCATGCCTAAGAAGAAAGTGTGGTTTGGCCTTAAGGAAGTTGAACAGGAACCCAAGATCATCTTACGCAGATTAACGGAGGAGGAATGGAGATCTATAAACGAGAGGTTCTGGAAGGTAAGGGACGACTTAGCAAAGAAACTGCCAGTCCTCCGCAGGTTATACAATAAAGCGGCAAAGGGACAAAAGCTAAAGGCAACCGAACAGAAAGTCCTGAATCATTCGCAGACAGAATCAATGCCAATATACATTGCGATGCTGGAGTTAATGATCGAGGAACCAGACATGAGCTATGATGAGGTAAGGGTACTGGTTGATGCGGTTGACGAATATGATCGTGAGACTTTGTTATCCTATGTAAATAGTCTGACATCCGAGAAGGCAATAGTAGCCCATAGAATCAACGAAGAAAGGATGGACGAATTAAATAAAATGGAAAGACAGGTGGCGGCAGGACTGTAATGGCAACGGTAGACGAGTTGATGGTAGTTCTGGATGCGGATCCGACAGGATTAGAAGATGGCATGAACAAGGCTGCTGATGCTACTGATGATTTTACACAACAACAACAGGCAGCCTCTCTTGCTACGATGGAGAACTTGGCAAGACAGGAGGCGATGGTAAGCAGTTTGAATCAGGTAACTGGTGGTTATGGAAAGATGATCGGAGCATCCCAGAAGTTAGGACTTGTCAATGAGGAACAGTTCAAGAAGCTGGAACAATCGAGGGCAGCGATGGAATTGATAGCAGGACCGATGGAGATATTCATAGCATTGAAGAAGCTGTCGGTTGCTATGGAAACTGCTGATACTTCTGCCAAAGGTGCTAACGTGGCCGCAACTAATACAGCAACGGCATCCACTTGGGGTTTCAACACCGCACTGTTGGCGAATCCTGTTGTTTTGATCGTGGTAGCGATTATAGGGTTGGTAGTGGCGTTGGTTGCACTGGAACGCAAGTTTGGAATCGTAACAATGGCTGTTGATGGATTAACTGCTTACTTTAAGATGTGGTTAGATATATTACAGAAGGTTTCAGGATCCATGAAAGGACTTACAAGTACCGCAGCAGAGTTGGGCGATGCGTTATCCTTTGGTCCGATCAGTGGCGTGATGAATGTACTGGGAGGTAGATAATGGGTTCTATTACTATAAGTAGAGATTATGTAAGTTTATGTCACGTTGAAAGTGGCGACCCTACTGCTACAAATAGTACTTTTAATCGAGGACATGATTATGCCGCCTTTAAACTACTATCAGTTCCCTTATCAGGAACCGAAGAAACAAAAGCAGCTTTTATGCAATTCACAATACCGTCAAAGGAAAGCACGACTTTAAGCTCTAAATCCTATGTTCAAAGCATTGCCATACATCTAAACGTCAACAACGGTGGAGACAATATAGTGGCTTACAAAGTAAAATCTACTTATGAGAATATTAATTTTGGACAAGCTACATGGCATTCTTTTGACCAGACAGGTCAAGATGCCGCTAATGCTACTTGGGAACCCAAGCACTTTCATGCAGTAGCAGCTACCGACCACACAAATGCGGAGGCGCATTTAGCGGTTGCTGATACTAAATCTCCTGTTGAGGGAGAATACATAGCTTCGGTAAGTGGGGCAAGTGGAGACCGAAATTTAAATATTGGGACAACGGCCACCAAACGTTTGGGATATACTTTTGGAAGTAAGATAACCGTAGGGATATATTGTGAGGATGATGATGAAGTTATATTCAGTATGAAAAGCACAGCGATTACCATTACTACGGCCTCAACTCCACCTGATGTCGGTACGTTAGGTTTTACTTCTGATAGTGATGGACTTTCTGCTGATTTGGCTGTGGCGTTACCTAATGACGATTCTATAACTGAACATTATTTAGAAGCCGCAGGTTCGGCAGGGATCAGTGCAACGGCAGGTGGAGACTATATTCAAGGCACTCCAAATATCAATGCTACTGAAGTTGTGCCAATGGCATCTGTGGCTACTCTTACTCAAGGTGCAAACAAATATGTTAGAGTGTTTACTGAAAATGAAAGTTATAGTAATGCCACAGCAATAGCAGGTAATGAGATAGTATTGTTTAGACCAGCAATAAACGCAGCCGTTCTCTACACAGATTCGGCCTTATCATCAGCAGTTGGATCAGGAAAAGAGAACCTTACACTTGGACAGAAGGTGTATCTAAAAGTTACGGACTCTGCCGTTGGTGCAGCATCCACTGGAAACAAATATACAAAAATCAGGGTGAACTGGGATTCAGGAACCAGTGATACCGATGAGGATTATGCAGTTTACGATATGGCCGATCTGACTCCTGTGCTTAACAATGGCTCGAATACCGTTGTAAGTCACATATATCATACGGCAGGAGCGAAGGTAGTAAAGGTTCAAGTAGAAGATGAAAACGGATTTAGATCTGACAAAGGAAACATAACTGGTAATCAACCTGATGTAAAGGTAGGATTTCCAAAGGCTATCCTGTCTACATCAACAACGAAAGTAACACAAGCCAAGTATGGTGATCGGACAACCGCAGTAACATTATCAGGACATCAATCCAGAACAAGTGGATCAACAACGACCATTGATGCTTACGGTTGGGGTTATACTGCTGGAGTAGGTACAACGATAGTTACAGCAAATGCTCTGGAGAATGATAACAGTGTGTTTGACGATGGATCCAAACGGGTAAAGATCGGAGCGTTATCCTATGTAGACGTTGATGATACGGTATTCAAGATCTTTGGACTGGCGAGTTACAACAGTTCAGGAGTTGGGGTTGCAGATACGGATATAGCAAACTTTGACCACTACGCTTACACATCGGCAACCGCATCGCCTTTGGCATTTGATGTTGATGCCCGACCTAATATTGGAAGTGAAGCTGAGGATTCGGCAAGTAATGATGTTTACTTTAAAGAGATAGAATGTGTAGTCTGTACAACCAAGGCAGCAGTCGAGAACAAGGGAATATACGATTGCGCACGATATATTCTGGTAACTGCTGAAGGAGATACGGAAGGTAGCGTTAATAATCCAATCAATACCGATCTGCGTTATGATTCCAATGTTGCTGCGAGTTTACCAGATGCGACAGATAATACCAACGAGGCTCTGGATACTACGGAAGAGGTAATCACCCGTGATGCAACCAATACAGATGTGGCAGATATAATCAGGATAGAGTCTGAGGATATGTTTGTTCATCACGAATCAAGTAATGATATATTGGTGTATCGAGGTTATAATGGAACAAAGGCAGCCGCCCATGCCGATCCCTCGAACATATCAGAATACAGAACTGCTAACAGATACAAGTGGGGAGGTTACGCAAAGGCAAGAGGTGGAACAAGTGGTGGTTACATAGACTTCACGGCCACAACGATTATCCTGTCTGGTATAGATACATACAATTCCTCAACCGAACAGAAGTGTTGGATGGATCAAGGATTCTACATAGGAGATATAGTCAAGGTAGCGACGGGAGGATCAGCTAATGGAACCTACGCTTCTCCCAAATATTACAAGATTGCCTCGTTCACCGCAGATGGAGACTTTTATAAGAGTCTGGTAATCGAAACAGATTCGGCAAACCTGACCGATGACGAGCGCACTTATGTCGAGACCTCACTGACGGTAGATACGGATGAGACGGTGGTAGAGGTATTGCGTTACGATTCTACCAAGAGGCCAAGCATTACGGCTGCTGTTTACAATACCGCAGGAGCAGACGATACAGTTACATTCTACTTGGCCGTTTTTGATAATACCTTGAACAGTTGGTCAGCACAAGACAAAAGCTCAACAACAGATAACTTCTCGTTCAATTATCATTGGTCTGAGACAACGGCTGATGTAAGGGCAGTTGCACCGAGGACTCTGGATCTTGACACTTTGGCTGACGCAGGTAGTATAGCTATTGAGAAGGTGACTGTGAACAGGGCTGGAGGTATTGGATCCCAGATGCCGCTTGGTATTCGCAGGTATCCAGTAGGTGTTACCAGAACAAAGTTAGGCGTTCCCAAAGTATCGGTTCAGGCCAAGGCATTGACACAAGCAGGTTACAGGGCATTGTTCAGTCTGGTAGAAGGCAACCGTTATGATTATGTTTTCTTGGATAGCAAGAAACTGGACTCTCCAACTGCGGCATACAGAGCATTACGAATGCGACTGGAATCAGGCAATATAACAAAGGATACTGCCGATCCCAACGTCTATGTTGCAGGACTGAACTTCATTGTTCTTGGAGAGGATGTTAGCTAATGCCAGCCGCTTTATCAGATTTGTTAGCAGAGCAGGTAGACCTTGAAGCAACAATAGATGGCAATCAATTCCTGACGATTAGCAAGTTATTGTATAAGGCCACAGTAAACGAACCCAGATCTGTAACCGTTCAAATATCTGATAAGGAATCTCTGCTTAAGGCCCGTCTTGGTGCTGAGTTGAAGATCACGGTAGGAAGAGGAGATGCGATTCACAACCTGCAATTTGAGGGGATAGTCAAGGTCGTCAAGCCAAGCAATCAGACGCATACAATAGTTGGAATGGATAGACTGACCTCCTTGGCTACTTCGGAATACTATGATTTCAAGGCTTCTGATATAGAAGGTCAAGATCTGTATTACCTGATTAGGGAGGCTGCCGATTACCAGAATATAGATGTTACGGATACGTTAGGAGGATCTGGCATTATAGCAACTGCCGACATGGATTTATCTGGTTTGCAGAAAAGAAAGGATTTCATTGATGCGTGTATGGAATTTATGATAGTCTCCTATGATGATGCCTTCCACGATCTTACTGATTACCTGAGATACAGGTATGCTATCAGGTCTGGTAACAAGCTGGATATTTACTTGTCGGACCATAAGCACAGGGCGGCTAAACCAGTTATTACAATATCGGAGGACGATGCCAACATAACAGGAGAAGGAATAGTAGCGCAGATCGATACGACCAAGTTATACAATAGCGTGACGGCCCAGAGCAAATCAGATTCTACAATGTTCGAGACTGTCAATGATGAGAACAGCATAACGCAGTATGGTCCCAGTTCCACATTGATCACGGTGGATACGGTCAGCCGAGGCGAACTTGAGAATATAGCTTACGAGACTCTTAGATCCTTTTCAACGCCTACGATCAGCTATGCTATTACGATGCACAATGCCGACTGGATAGGATTGGGGGATCTGATACAATTAGATGTTCCGATGCTGGAAAAGAACGTGATCCTTCCTGTCGTTGCTTACGAGACGGAGATCGGTGATACTATGGTAACAAGGTTGACAGTGGGTGAACCGCAGTTGAAGTTAAAGGAATTTGTAAGACAGCTTCAACTATAAGAGGCCATTGTACTCAATACAATACGGGGTGTAATAAAACGATACGGATTGTCAAACACAACAATCGCAGATGGAAAGGGGGCTGGCCCTTTGCCTCCAAACTTGAGTCTGCCTTTGATTAATATTATTTCAGATGCTTTCATACAATACTTATGCCAATAGCTTGTATCTGTTCTCGCAGGAATTAAACAAACCACAATGGTATTTGGTTTATTGCCTTCTTGGTAAGCCTTCTTGATCCAGTCTTTTATTTCCCTTCCGTAAGGAGGATTCATAAAAACAGTGTGGCCTTCCCATGACTGGTTTAATCCATCATCTTCCTTAGTGAAGAATAGATCGCACTTGGCAGTTTCCTTTGTGCAACACGGGTCCAATGTAAACTGGTATTCCTTATTCAGCCGATCATAAAACTCCTGTGGTGTAGACCACTCGTTTGTCTTGGAACTAAAAAGCCCTTTTAATTCGGGATCCGTTAAACTCATTTAATCCTTCATACAGTCATTGCAGTAAAAGTGACCAACCAAGTTGAAGTCTCCTTTTTCGATCAGCTTGTGGCTCCAGCAGATTACACACTCTGCTGTTAGGTCTGCTGTTTTCAGTTCTGCTCTCTTCATAAGATACTACACGCATAAGGTTATATAAGCTTTATGCTAAGTAATGTAGAGGGATAAAGTATATATAACCCTACCTTAATACTCACTTGCCCTAAAAGGGTAGGAAACAAAAATGGAAATAACAAAACTGGAAAAGGAAGTATTGGACGACATCGCAAACTGCGATTTCAGTAGTGATGGAAATGGGCTACACGGCCCTACGGGAGATTGGAATTTTAATTTACCAATGTCCCAAGTCAGAGCCTTGCTAACAACATTGTCAGCAAAAGGAATCGTATCAGTTTCATCTACTGAAGATACAGGTGAATCCTATGGATGGGTTAGGATCCGAACAAACTATGCAGTAGAGGCTTCTGATTCGGACCCCGATCTAATTGAAGGCACTGGATACAAACTGGTAAACTTGGAGGCAAAGTAAATGAAGAAATCTCCATGCTGTAAAGCTGATTTTGAATGGATAGATGGTGACGGTGTAGAGTATGAACGGTTGGCTTGTGAGTCTTGTGAAAAAGAATATATTTTAGACATCGAAGTTAAGAGATATTGGGATGATCTAAGAGAGGTGGACAATGAACTGTAAGAAGTGCGGTGGCGATCTGATAGCAGAGACCCTTGATGCAGGACTCTACGACTGTTGTGTACTGAGCTGTAAAGACTGTGATACAATTATAGACAAGACTTGGAACAAGAAAGCAAAGGAGGACTAATGCGCTGTATAGAATGTAACGGGGAACAAACAGAGTACTGGGAGTTTGTAGAAGGTATTGTTTGCGAACCCTGTCTGATGGCCGATCTGGACATTCTTCATAAATACAATTTGTATATGTATGATGAGAGTGGAATGGAACTGGAAGAAATGGTATCAGCGAATATGGTACTATATAATCAATTAAAGGAGATCAAGTATGCAACTAAATAAAGTAACAATAAGACTGGGTGTAACTAAACCATCCCAACAACAGTATGAATCAATAAGAGCAGATATTACCTGTGAGTATGATCTGACGGCACTGGAAGGAGACAACATAGGATCCAAAGATAATAAGGTATATTCCCTAATCAGGACCAGAACCGAGAAGTTACTGAACGAGGCTGTCAAGACCGCAGAAAAGACACTACACCCTGTTCACAATGTTGAGTCAGGATCACTGGAGTTCAAGAAGCATGACTGATCAACACATGCAAATATCTCGATGGTTTGAGGGTGACAGTTGCCCTTTCTGTGATGAAGATGAGGATATGGAATACTTTGTTGAGACACAGGGCGGTGGTTATGATGATTTCCAACGGCATTGTTACGCTTGTCCTAAATGTGGGAAAGAATGGTATAATGAAAGTTCATTTAATACATGGGAGGTATGTAATGAGTGAGTGTCGATGCTGTGGTATGAAGATGGCCGAACCCAATAAAGGATGGGATTTTAGGTGTCATGGATGTTGGTTGAAGGGTGTGGATGATAAACACGATGATCTTTGTATGTGTGTGGGGTGTCTCGGATGAACGAGTGTCCTTGCTGTGGCAACCAGTTGACCGAGGGCTGCTGTCTGGAATGCGGTGAATGCTATGGGTGATGTTATGTTTGCCCTGATCGTAGGGCTGTTGTTTATTGTAATGTTCATTATAGGCTTCTGGATAGGAGTAGAATGGCAAGTAAGAAGAGAGGCTGAACAATGAATTGTAAAGGCTGTGACAGGCCGTGGGATCATAAAGGATATTGGAAAGCATTAACAACAATCCACGATCCTAACTATGTCTTATGTCCTTCCTGTTCTAAAGGGTACAAAGACCACAGTAAACCAATAAAGGTAATGAATTTAGTAGATAGATTTAATGAAATGAAGAAAAAAAAGAGTAGGGGTACATAATAATTAATACTATTTATAATAAGTATAATCCTATTTATTATATGTAGTATAACATATACCTTATATATGTCCTTTCTGTACCGAGAAACCCATGACAAGAAAACGAATTAATAATAATGAAATACGCATACCTCGTACTATATCTGTATCACCAAGTTTCTGGAAACGATTTAAAGTTTGGTGCAGAGGCAGGTCGATGTCCGAGATGCTGGAGTTATCTGCCTTGAGGGTCATGGATGAGAAGAACGACATCCTTTCGCTGACTCAACAGGCAGAAGAACTAAGACAACACATCTCTGACAAGAAGTACGATTACAAGAAGTTACAGGTAGATCTGGAGAATGATGAACATAGTATGGCCTTACTTCAGGAAAGGATAGCTGAGATCAAGTCCAGTGACAAAGCATTATCAATACAGAAGAAAAGCGATCACGAATGGATGCAGTATTTCAGGGATGATAAGATTAGTGGGATCCGAAGGGGCTTTGGCAAGTGGATGGATGATGATGACGAGACTGCTGCCTATATGCCCACAATAAGCGCAGTTCAAAAGAGAACGAGCATACTGGATGGGTTGAATCCCAGAGAGACGAGTATGGGCTGGATAGCCCTGAAGTATAATGAGGAGGACTGGGACAGGTGGCTGGCACAGGAGTTGGTAGTATAGTTTACAAGCGAGATCTTGTAGACCCTAAAAATGATGGGGAAGTAGATGTAATATTAATGTGTCCCAATAAGTGTGGAGTTACATATTCTGCTGATCTTGGAGATTACTGGAACTGGGATGAACAAACGGCAATAAAATGTGATGACTGTGATGTTGCACTTATATTAGTTAGGAAAGTAATTACTTATGAGGAACTTTAGGGAAGATTATATAACCCTAACTCGGATGTAGGAACATGGCATACAAGAACAAACCATACCAGTACTTGCTGACATTTCCCAAAGGAACCAAGAACAGTTGGGACGAGTTTAGCAGGATCGCCAAGAAGCAGGGTCGCCCTGTCTCTGAACTGGCACGACAGGTGATCAAGAACTACGTTAGAAAGTGGAACACCGATGATGAATGAAAGTTGAAACGGCTGAGATAGATTCATTAAAACCAGCACATTATAATCCTCGTCAGATAAGCAGGGAGGAGCTTGATAAACTAAGCAAGAGTATCAAGCAGTTTGGTTTCGTGGATCCTGCACTTGTAAGAAAGGCTGACAACATGATCGTAGGCGGTCATCAAAGGATAAGGGCAGCCCAAGAGTTAGGATTAAAGGAAGTTCCTGTTATCTATCTTGATATATCGGAGAACGATGCCAAGCTATTGAACGTTGCATTAAACAAGATCAGTGGCGACTGGGAGGAGGAAAAATTAACAGCATTACTGGCCGAGCTAAGATTTATGGATGATGTAGACGAGTTACTTACTGGGTTTGATGATGATGAGCTTGATAAATTATTAGCAGACTTAGAAGAACCCAAAGAAGGCTTAACAGATGATGATGCCATACCAGAAGATGTAGAGGCCATATGTAAAGAAGGACAGTTATGGAAGTTAGGCGATCACAGATTGTTATGTGGTGATGCTACTAAGAATGAAGATGTAAAACTATTGATGGATGGAAGTAAAGCAGATATGGTATTTACTGACCCACCTTATGGAATGTTTTTAGAAACTGATTATAGTAAAATTAAAGGTAGCGAAAAGTCAATAGGTTTTAAAGGTAATAAAAAAGGTAATAAATATGATAAAATTTTAGGGGATAATGAAGATTTTACGCCTTTGTTAATATCAACTATTTTAGATAACTTTAAACACTGCAAAGAGATATTTATATGGGGTGGTGATTATTTTGTAGACTTATTACCAAACTATGGGAAAGACGGTAGTTGGTTTGTGTGGAATAAAAGAAGTTCTGAAGCACAACAAAAAGGCATAGGTAATTGTTTTGAATTATTATGGTCAAAAAAAAAGCACAAAAGAATAGTTTATGATTTTGAGTGGTTCGGTTTTTTAAGTAAAGATGACCCTAAAGAAGCACGAAACAGGCTTCACCCATCAATGAAGCCAACAAGATTACTTATTAAAACAATAGAAAGTTACTCTGAAAAAAATAATTTAATAGCAGATATTTATTTAGGTAGTGGCTCAACATTAATAGCCTGTGAAAAAACAAACAGAGTATGCTATGGCATGGAGATAGATCCACATTATTGTGATGTGATCATAAAACGGTGGGAAGATTATACTGGACAAAAAGCGGAGTTGCTGGATGCCAAGGTTTGAATATGATAATAAGATCAAGGAGGAAGCAAGAGCATTATACTTGCAGGGTCTTGGATATAAAACAATATCAAATAAGATACAAGAACAATACAAGAACACACTGACACATTCTACTGTTCGGAACTGGGCGATCAAGAATAACTGGAAGGATATGTTAAAAGAGCAAAGGAAGGTCATACAAACAGAAACGAACAGAAACAATACCCAGTCTACTATAAAGAATATAAAGACGTTACAAGCTATAAGATCCAAATTCATATCGCAATTAAAGACCAACAATTCTGAGATACGGCCTTATGAGATGGTTTCAGTCATCAGAGAGTTGCAGAAGTTAGAGGGAGCGCAAGACGTTCAAAATGTATTAATTGAAGAGATAGCAGAGAACTTACCTAAAGCGATGAAGAAAGCTAAGATCCCACAGAAGAAGATAAACCTGACGATTCGGTACTGGATAGAGATGGTTCAGGAGATGTAATCGGGCAAGTTTATATAACCCAATACAATAGGTAAGGATGAGACCAGAAATAATAGAAGGAGACGTAAGGAAGGTACTGAAAACGCTGGATGATGAGAGTGTCCAGTGTGTTGTAACCTCTCCTCCTTATTGGGGATTAAGGGATTACGGTACTGCTACTTGGGAAGGTGGTGACAAGGACTGTGAGCATACAATCTGTGACGGTTCTTACGATCCCAAAAAAGGGACATTAATTGAAAGACCACACAGAAACGCTGACAGATCGGTTTGCATTCAGTGTGGGGCCAAGAGGATTGACGCACAGTTAGGACTGGAAAATACTCCAGAGGAGTATGTGGAGAATATGGTAAGTGTGTTTCAGGAAGTGAAACGGGTATTGAGGAAGGATGGAACGGTCTGGTTGAATCTTGGTGATTCTTACTTTTCCAAACCTAAAAGTAATTACAATGGAAAATCAGAAGGTCTGCAATCTAAAAGTTATGGAACAGGTGAAACCGAGCTTGGTTACAAAAAACAAGGAAACAAATTTAAGAAATTGATGTCTCAAGGATATAAAAACAAAGACCTTGTTGGAATCCCGTGGCGTGTTGCGTTGGCGTTACAGGCAGACGGCTGGTATCTGCGATCTGATATAATCTGGAACAAACTTGTGGTGATGCCTGAACCAGTCAAAGACAGGCCAACAAAGTGCCATGAGTATATCTTCTTGCTTACAAAATCCGCTAAGTACTATTACGATCACGAGGCGATAAAAGAGCCAGTGCAGGATTCTTCAATAGTGAGATCCCTGAATAGATGGGATTGTGATAGACCCAGTACAAAGAACGCATCCAGTGGTGAAGGAATCCATGTGGAAAAGTTGGGGAGCCGTTTCGTAAATCTAAATGGCCGCAACAAGCGTACTGTCTGGACGATTAACCCCAAACCATACAGGGAGGCGCACTTTGCTACATTTCCAGAAGAATTACCAGAGACTTGCATTAAGGCAGGAACATCAAAAGCAGGATGCTGTGCAGATTGTGGTGCGCCAGTTGAGAGAATTACAGAAAGGAAAGTTGGCGATGATATGTCGTGGGCTGGTCGAGGGCCGAAAAACGAAGCGTTAAGGGCAACAGGTAAAGGCGACACACGGGGAACTACAATGAATATTGGGAGTAAAGAAGATTACTACAAAAACCAACCAAGGAATGTAACATTGGCTTGGGAACCAAGTTGTAATTGTAATGCTGAGAGAGTACCATGTGTTGTACTTGACATCTTTGCAGGTTCGGGAACCACGTTGAGGGTCGCATCCAAACTGGGAAGGAAGGGAATAGGAATCGAGTTGAATCCAGAATACATTAAGATCCTGAAGAAGCGTTGTAAGATCGAGAGTGTAAGTCTGGAGGCTTTTGCCTAATGTTCAGGTGTTATAAATGTAAACGCCAAAGCAAGAAAACTGTAAAAACATTTGGCAAGGACATCTGCCTTCCTTGCCTTGAAAAAAGAAAGACAGGAATAAAAGGGCATAGTGGAATGATATATGATGAAAAGGTTAAAGACAACCAAACCAATTTTACAACTGGGTTACAGTTATTAAAGGTCAGAAAATCACATCCTCTGTTTGTCAAGTGGTATATAGAACACTATCCAAAGAGCAAGGGGATAGTTGGAAGGCAGTTGAATTACCTGATATACTATGACAGTATGCCCGTTGGTATTATCAGCGCAGTTTCACCACCTTTGAATTACAGGAAATTCAGGGAATACTTTGGAGTTGAGAATGATCTGGAATTTGTGAACAATGGTGTATTCAGGATAGTGCATTCACCCAAAAAGAACTTCGCCACGCAAGTTTTGAAATCTTTTAGATTTTCTGTTAAAAGAGACTATGAAAAGGAATATGGGAACAATTTGTTAGGAATAGTGACCTTCGTTGAAAAGCCCCGTAGTGGTGGAATCTATAAAGGTGACAACTGGAATCTAATAGGTGAAACGCAAGGGGTTGAAGTTAGAAGAAGAGGAGAGGATTGGCTTACTAAATCTTATACAAAGACAGATAATAAAAAACTAATATTCGCATATAAGTACAGGAAAAAGAGAGGTAAACATAATGTTCAGGGTATGTGACAAGGAAACTGGAGAAGTATTATTCGAGACAAGGAATATCCAAGACCTGTCCGACTATCTTGTAGACAAGGATACCATGTATATAACGGCTCTACCTAATGACGAGGAGATCGATAAATGGCTGATATAGAGGGCATGGACAAGTTCACACAGCACTTCCTTACCAAGGGATTGCTGGAGGAGGATCTGGACTTCATTGATTTTGCGAATGATGCACTGGGAGATTTCATGCGACAGGAACCCAGTAAGTTTGTTTCACTGGGCAAGGTCCATAATGAATGGTGGGACATGGTGGATTCTGGAGACAAGTACGTGGGTATAATCTGTGCGAGAGGTCATTTAAAGACCACATTCACACTGACCTACTGCGCCTATATGATGCACAAGTTTCCTAACTTCAGGGCGTTGTATATCTCGGCAACGCTTGATCAGGCAATCGACAAGATGGAGCAGTTCGAGGAAATGTGTCGAAGATCGTGGAGATTGAACGGCCACATCAAGGGTCCAGAGGATACAGGATCATGGAGAAAGGGAGCCAAGTATTTCAGGAACGGCAGCAGAATCAGGGCAGCCAGTATAGCAAAGGCACTGGAAGGACCGCACGTTCATCTAATTATAATGGACGACATTCTGGAGGAGTTTGCACGAACCCCTGATGAAAAGGTAATTCATTACATTAAGAGAGTAGTAATGCCAATGCGTTTGCCTGATGGACAGATACTTGTAATTGGTACACAGAAGCGAGTGGGTGATGCTACTGACTGGATCCGCAATAGCCCTGACTGGTCCCACGTATGGCACCCTGCATTGAAGGAGGATGGAAAACCACGCTGGCCTGAGTACTGGACAATGGAAAGATTAGAATCTGAAAGACAGTCAATGGGAACCAGAGCTTTCGAGTCAGAATATTTACTTAATCCTCTCGATCCTGACACGGCAGTTATCCCTTGGTCTACAATAGAACCCTGTCTGGATGAGGAACTTGGATTCGAGGAACCACTGGAGGACACCGACATTGTAATCGGAGTAGACCTTGCAGTAGGTATGGATAGCAAGAACGATGAGACAGCTTACTGTGTATTGTCCTATGACAGAACGACAAAGGTGCGACATATATTGTATCAATGGTCAGGAAAGGTAAAGGCAGAAGGAGCAGGGTGGCTGACGGCCCAAGTAAACAACTTGGTATCACTGGCTGATAAATACAATCCATCTATGATCATGGTAGAGACCAATGGGTTCCAGAGGTTAGTGGCACATGCGGCCAAGGACTTAGCTGGATTGCCCGTAAAGGGCCACAGGACGGGATCCGAGAAGCATCATGCCCAGATAGGCATTCCGAGCATAGCGTTGGCTCTGGAGCAAGGTAGGTACATAATCCCTTGGAACAAGAGCGTCAACAAGTCAGGACCGATAGGATCAAGGAAGCTGGTAGAAGGATTATCCAGATTGATGTGGGGAAAGAACGGTAGACTGGAAGGCCATACTGCTGACTCTGTTATCTCGTTGTGGATGTGCGAGTTGGCGATTCAGGAGATCGACAAGAGAGGGTTGAAGATAACGGCTTGGGATGATAGTATTCTATAATCCTTTTGAGGCTACAAAATATAGTTCCAAGCACAAAACAACCATTAAAAGCTTATATATGCCCACCCATCTAACCTAATATGAAGAATCAGAGAACAGGACACAAAGCAAGCTGCACTTGCTTCCGATGCCTGACCGAGCCTGACTGGACAAGAGTTGTATGTAAGAAATGCAACGAGGAAAAACCCAAACATATTGTAGGCATAGACAAGATCTGTATCTGGTGCAGAGGAATGATCGCTGAAGAACGTGACATGGTGAAATATGGGTAAAGTAAAGAGACCGACACTGGCAACTACAAAGAACTGTATTATGGTATTGAAGGAAGCTCATGGAACATCATACAGGAGTGCGAATCGTGATCGGATTGCTATGGTATTGACAATGTTGACGGATGACGAGTCATGGATGGAGAAATGAAGGACATCAAGGATTTGACGGATTATGTTTTTGAGCTTGAGGAATGGTTGAAGCTCAGGATGCAAGTCCTGACAGGAGATGTAAATAGATTGAGGAAAGCCTATCTGGACAACATGATCAGGATGAGAGAGGACCACGACACGATCCGACTTTACTTACAACAGGACAAGGATTTCAATAAATGGGCATCCAAGCAGATATTGAAGGAGAGATAATGAACTGGAGAATCTGTCCAGAGTGCAAGGATCCGATAGGCAAGTGGGATACGGCATCCAAGGACAATATTCATTGTCGTCATTGTTATACTAAATTAAAACACGGAGTTTCCGATCTCAAAAACTGCTTTAAGGGGTCGGTCATCACGATTGATTAATGAAGCGAAAACACTTGGCGAATCCAGATGAGGAGAACCTGACGATGTGCGGTTACGAGGCAACACCAGCCGAGTATGCGAGGATGAAGAGCAGCAGGTATGTCAACTGCAAGAAGTGTATGGAGAGAATCAATGTCTGATCAGCGTTTCCTTTTCAAGTGCAATATATGTGACAACATAGGCATGAGGCAGTTATGCAAGGAGCATCAGGAAACACATGGTCACGGGATGGTTCATCTGGACAAGACGTACAAGGAGACCAAGGACTTCACAAGCAAGGCTTGGTGGTTATGCAACAAGTGTGCTGAGAGGGAACAGTGAAGTGTGAATTATGTGGATCCGTGGAATGGAAACATCCGTTGACCAACAAAGTACGCTGTGGCTATTGTTATGATCGAAATGGAAACAAGAGGGATGGATAAGTACGAGGGGATAATGAAGTGGAGGTTTGATTGTTTTGTATGTGGCCAGCGATGGGAGGAGGAACACAGGGGGATCGACAAGAGCCATTTCATATTTGGCGAGAAGAAGGAAGGAAGGCCGATGCTGGATTGTCCCAAATGCAGGATGGATGGCGTTTACGTTCCATTGATGGGGGACATGGTGGGTAATCGGAAATGAGAGGTAATATGATCCAGCAGAGGCGCAACGAAATCAGCCGACTTCTCAGGTTAAGCAATAGAAACAGAAATGTATTGCGTTGGGGTTCTGGAGAAACAGATGAACATATTGACATGAAATATCAAATCTGTAAACAGCTAAAGAAGTGGGGCCACGAATTTTATACCGAGGCGATATTCAATGACAGTGGATTAAGGGCTGATGTGATCGATGCTGATGAGGGGATCGTGTACGAAGTATATCAGACAGAGGGAATGGAGAGCCTGAAGAAGAAGGCCCAGTTCTATCCTTTGGAGGTCAGGTTCGTGGATGCCAGTGTGGAGTTCCATGAGAAGTTATTGCTGTAATTATATAACCTTTCGGGAAGCTAAACAAGGCTACAAAATACAGGTCTAAGCACAAATCCTATGCTAAAAGCTTATATATACCTGCATAACTAACATCTTATGAAACCAATGTATTGCCCACACTGTAAAACCGACTTGCCTCAAAAGAGGCACTTCTGCGTTGCCTTCAACAAGGTGGTGAATTAAATGGAAAACCAAAAACGACCATTCGACCGATCAAGGAACTCACACTTTCGCCCTACAATGGGTGGACTGGGGCCAACATACATCTGTAATCTCTGCAAAAAGAGAACCAGAGAAACAGGTCACGATGAGTCAAGCTGTGAACTGTGCAAGTCATGTTACCTCAAGGAATTAATGATAAATGAACACAGTGACTATGGACACGATCAGCCAGTAGACGGATGCCCCTCCTGCAAACATGAGGCAGAGTGGGAGGCAGAGAATGACATGAGTTGGGCCGAACATAAAAAGATCGAACAACAGAAATTAGAAGAAAAAAGAAATAAAGAGATCTGCCGAGATTGTGGAAAGGTAGGTCGAAGGGACATGATGGGCCGATGTCCACCTTGTGCTGATGCATCATATTTAGCTTATCTGAAATCTAAGGAGGATGAAATGGATGAACATGGTCGCTGGAAAATGGAGTGAATAAAGTTTATATAACTCTATACAGTTAGTAAAAGAAACATCAGGAGAACCTATAATAAAAAAGGTAAAACAAATATGCGAAAATTAAAAGAAATAACAACTGAACTGTTGGAGATTGACCATCAAGATAATCTTGTGACTTCAACAAAGGCATGGATCAAGGAAATAAGGAGGGATATAAATGAGTCGAGACGGATTCAAACAATTAGATACGGCTGAACAAATAGTCTTTAATTATCTTAAGACTGTTCCGATCAGTAGAGATAGTACAACACACCTGTATTATCTGGTCCTGAAGGAATATTATCAGGCGACATCCAAACAGGGCAGGAAATGTAATGAGGCTGACTTCCTTTCGGATCTGTATGATCTCCTGCATTATGCTCCCTGTGATGAGACAGTTCAAAGATCAAGAAGGAAAGTGCAGAACAGGTATAAATTGTTCAAGCCATCCAAAGCAGTCCAGAAGATAAGGGATGAAAGACAAGATGATTACATTGATTATTCCAGAGCAGATTAGTTAAGATAAGCATTTAAAGGGTTATAGTCATAGTCAATACCGATGGCAGGTTCAAACACCATTTGCGGCTCGCTACGACAGGCTCAAATTTCCATAGCGTTAGATGATACCTTCTGGAGCTTGCCATCATAATGGCCCGACTCGAATTAAAAGGAATAGACAACAAAGTAAGAGAAGATGTTAAGGTACTGGCAAAGACACATGGAGTTACTGTTGCCAAGTTCTTAGAGCCAGCAATAAGGAATTATATTTATCGAACCGACAACAGAGAAAGGCTTATTAGAGCTAAACGAAGTGACCCTGACTGGTAATGGGCATACTCGATTATTTCAGGCGACAGCCGAAGAAAACCACCATCATGGATTATCTGGATGCTAATTTAGAGAAGGAATCCAGAACTCCTGTTTACGATATGGCTCCAGCAATGGGAAGTACTGGACCGATGCAGATAGATCCCATTTATGATCTGCATCACTTGGAGAACCTTGCTACCAACTATTCACATTTACAGACCGTTATCAACAGGATTGCATCACAGACAATAGCAAGGGGTTATCGACTGGAGCAGATCGTGGATAATCCAAGCGAGGACCAGAGAGAGATAGCAGAACGTCTTTTGGATGATCCGTCAGGAGGAGATGCTGACATTAGTGGGGATGAGTTCTGTAAAGCCCTGATTCGTCAGATTGAGATATTTGATGATGCTTGGGTTTCGGTTGTTTATGATTATGTAAAGGATGAAGCTGGAAATGTACTGGGCAAACAAATCTCGCAGTTATGGGTAGAGGATACCAAACACATGCGATACAATACGGATAGATTCGGAAAGTTCCAAGACTCTGAACACTTCTGTCCTGTCTGTCGCAAGACCGCAGGTGGAACTGCATGTTCTGAGTGTGGTGCAAAACTGGAACTGATAGCATATACGTACGAGGATCCAGAAGGAGACATCCCGTTTGCGAGGGATGAGATAATTCATTTCAATAAATACAGTGCGAATGCCAGATTGTATGGTCAGTCACCAATCATAGGATTGCAGAAGAAGATAGAGACATCACTGGCGATAGAGGGTTATCAGAACAAGTTATTCAGACTGGAGAGGCCACCAAAAGGATTCCTTGATATTCCCAATCTGGATGAGACAGCACTTAACAGACTGGGAGAATACATTGCAGAGGAGACAAGGCGCAATCCCAATTTCGTACCAATCATATCTTCTGGTGAAGGACAACAAGGAGCCAAGTTCGTCACGATTATGCCCAACATAAGTGAATCAGGTATGATACCTTACATGGAGAAGATAAATCAGGACATCAATGCATCCTATGGAATAATGCCATTGGCAGTTGGTGATGTATCTGGAGTCGGTGGGCTTAATGCCGAAGGTGAGCAGTTGTCAATGATGGACAGGACAATCACCGAAACCCAGAGGGTTCTGACGGAAGGATTCTTCAGGCCGTTGTTTGATCTGTTGAAGATCACGGACTGGATAGTTGTATTCAATGACATTGATGAACGTAACGAACAGCAGCATCTTGCCAATTTACAGACCAAGGCCAATGTTATAGCTGCATTCCAGTCCGTAGGAATAACTGTGGATCTGGATGAGGAGGGGGAGTTAATATTACCAGAAACAGACTTCGCAAGTTTGCCAATGTCGCAGGTGGAAGTGGAGCCAAGCGAACCAGCAGACTTGTATCAGCCTTAGATAGCAATCTCGCAAGGACAATCAAGAGAGAGGTCAACAGATTACGATCTGCGGATTCCTTCTCGGAATTGAATGAGATGGTCCCGATGTTGATGATAGGTTTGATAAAAGACATCAAGTTATTGGTTAACAATGAACTAAGGGATGCCTACGTTCATGGATTCAAATCGGCATCGGAGGAAGGAAAGATAAATGTAGTCCAGAAAGGGAAACGACTGGACATAGATTTTGACCAAGAAGATGAGGACGCAATTCGGGTATTACAGTCAGGAAGGGTGCAGACAAATAGCTACAATGAATTGTCGATAGTATTATCTACCAAACTGAATGTTGTAGTGACCGACTCCATCACGCAAGGCCACAGTATTCCCAACACAGTTGCGGAGATGCAGAAGGTAATCAATACTGAGACCTACAAATTGACGAGGATAGCAAGGACCGAGATAATCAATGTTGGAAATGAAGGAAGATTAGCATCCTACAAGAAGCAGGAGAAGCTACGGAAAAAGCCATTCAAGTACACCCTTGTCGTTGCATCAGGTCCGAGAACCTGTGATGCACATATAGAATTAAAGAGCAGGATCCCAGCAGCAGGACTATTGATAGATGACCTGATACAGCTTCAGCAATCGGTAGGAGCAAGTCATGGCCTGTCGTTAACAGGCAACTCCCTGTTGCATCCCAACCAGAGGACAATACTGCTGAGGGTTCCATGAAAGAAAGGCATGAACCAGAAGAGTGCGAACCATGCTATTGTGGATGGACTGGGATATATCACGAAGGTTGTAATTGTTTTAAAAGATGAGTGAAGTAAACAGTCTGGATCTGTGGATAGTCCAGTTGGATAATCTGATAAGACACGCTATGACGATACGTGACGATAACGTAATGAAGTACAAGAAAAAGGATAAGAAGGCATTTGAGATGGGATTGAATATGCTGGTGCTTTTGATGAAGAACATGATAGAGGATATGGTGAAGGATAAGAAGGATGCGTAATTGCAGGAAGTGTATGGCAAGTGGGATGAGGGTTCACATCCTCAGTAGTGGGTTCTGTCAGGAGTGTCAGAGCGATCTGGAATGGAAGAACGCACCTCGTATTCAGAAAGAGCAGATGGAGCGAAAAGCACGTATTCAGTATTACGAAAAGGGAGAGGAATACGTCAAGAAGAAGTGGAAGGAAAAATACGGTGATGATGACATTGATACTGTATTAGGATATAAGTAATGGGAATCACGATCAAGGGTGGTGACGACTTCAGGAAGAACTTGGAAGAGTTGGTAGAGAAATATCCTGACGTTCTGGACATGGCCCTTGACGATACGGCAGCAGCGATACATCTTGAGGCTACTAAAATAGTTCCAGTAGATACAGGCCGTCTGCGTGGATCCATCAATGTCAAAAGAGAGTATCTGAAAAAGAGGATCGGTACTAATCTGGAGTATGCTGCCTTTGTCGAGTTTGGAACTCCAATAGGTACTGGTCCGCATGGTGGACCCCAACCATTCCTGAGACCTGCATTGGAGAAGTTCGGTACTACTGGAACAATAGTCAAATTCTTTATGAAAAACCGTTGATTATATAAACTTTAGAGCCTTTTTCCGTAGCTAAAATACAGTCATTTAAAGCAGGGGAAGATTATATATGCCGTAGGCTTTAGGTAGTTGTGACAACGGTGAAAACCATGACAAGCAAAAAGATGGAAAAACTTGTAGGAAAGTTCGTACATTACCATAAGCCAAACTACGCTTGGCAGTTCGGTAAAGTAAAGAGCATAGTACTATACAAGCAGGGATCCAAGAAGGGTCAACTGAAGTACGCAAGGATAACCACTTCAAAGTGGACAGGCAAAATGGTTGAAGCATCAAATGGACTGATGACTCCACAGAGCAGGTGGACTGGGCCATGCAGAAGAACTACCAAGATATACGAGGTACTCCGAGGAAAGAACACATGGGTCAAACTAAAGAAGTGGATAAAATGAGCGAAGAAATAAGCAAAGAGGAAATGGAAAAGGTAGATGAGTTCGTCAAGGAAGGGAACAGACTATCGATCTACATCCAGAACAATGCAACTGGTGGCAACACCTATGGTACTGACTGTCTGATATGTCAGGGAAAAGGAAAGGGACTAATCAACATGGTTCCAATACCTACCCACAGATCAGTAAGTAGGGACATTGAGAATGGTGACTTGATATTCAACTACATCTGTAAGGCTTGTACCAAGAACTCACCAGACCACTTTGACTGGGTATGGGTTGACAAGCTACCAGTCTTTCCTGATGACTTGGCAATAACAGAAGTACCAAGGGAACTGAATAAGGAAGGCAAGAGGATTTGGTGTGAGGAAAGAGGCATCAACTACAAGGACTACGAGTAAGCCGACATAACCGTCATAAATAAATAGAAGCAACATCAACTACCATCATGGCCGAGGATACTACGGGCTGGAAGGTCTATCGAAACGAATGGTACAATGACAGGATCATGGAGACATACATTAATGCTCCCGTGATCGACAAACAGAACGACCTGATACCGACTGAAGTTCTTGATGAGTCAATGGATTTCTACATGAAGTATGGAATCTACTCCTATCAACATGAGGAGATCCCCATCGGTCTGCCACTGGCATACAAGATAGATGAAGGCAAGATAAAAGTAAGATACGGAATCCATGATCAGTTAGAGATGCACACTAAGGTCTGGGATGAGATAAAGGATTACGGATCCAAAGGGGCCAGTAGTATCAGGGGTGAAACTATCTCCCAAGATATAGTATGTCCAGAAGGTGCGGATTCCTGTTTTAATAAAATAAACGACATTGGCCTTTGGTCAGTAAGTTGGGTCGGGGATAATCCTGCCAACCAAGAAGCCAAGGTAACTGAGGTCGCAGTAGCAAAGGCCGACAGAACCATCAGTTTTATAAATGAAACCAAACCAGTAGATGACATGACCAAGGCCGAAAAGGACTGCGATTGCGGTACCGAGAAAGCGGAGGAGATTGAAGAGATCAAGTCCGAGGAGATTGCGGTAGAGGTTATTTCACCAGAGGAATTACCAGATGTGGTAGAGGAAGAGATCAAGGAAGAGGAAGGAGAAGAAGAAGAATTGACACTCGAAGGGTTGAATGATGAATTAAAAGCCCTTAAAGAATTACTGGATGAGATGGCACCAAAGCAAGAAGAAGAAGAGGAGGCACCAGAGGAGGAGGAGAAATCCGAGACCGATGTTGAGCCATCCTTGGATGTGGTAATGAAATCACTTAAGAAATACGGAATATCCGTTTATGCTGGAAGGAAAACAACTCCTGCTCCAGTAGAGACTCCTAATGCGAAACCTAAAATTGATTGGATGAATGTAGAAAAATCATGGGATGAGCTTGACAAAATAGTAGGGGAGAACTAAACATGGATTTTGAAGAATATATAAACGCCTATTATGGCGGAACACTCGGTATCTCCAAGAGATACGGCATAGAGAAAGCCCAGATAACTGAATCGACCATGGCAGAAGGACTTAACACTCTGTATGGCGCTAAAGTTTTCAATCAGCTAAACACCAAATCAGAAGTATTCAAGCTCTTGAAGAAAGAGCCTTGGACACAATCTGGTTGGAGAGTAATGACTGGCAGACACGCCCAGACAGCAGGTATCGGAGAAGGGCTCAGTTTAGGAACAACTGACCAACCAGACCTTGTTGAAGTAAAGGCAAACATTAAGGAAATAGTTACAGTATGGGAAGTATCAACCAAGGCAGAATTACTTTCAGAAGCAGATGACGGACTTGGCAACTTAGCAGCATGGTTAAGAAAAGAGAATGCAGAGGCACACGCTTTCTACATTGACCAGCAATTATTAGCAGATTCAGAAACCGCTACTGGAAACAACCTTGACTCTATAGATAAAGTAACTATGTCACACGCAGCAGGTGCATTGATTAATGATGTAAATACTGATGTAGACATGTGGGACATCTCCGATGATGGTATTGACCGTTCAGCAACAACAGCATGGTCGGCTCCATATACGGGACACAACAGTGGAACTCCAGCAACATTAACTCTCGCTATGTTAGACGCAGCAATTCAGAGTGCATTGGAGAACGGTGTAAATTACAGCAGTCTGATTCTATTGACAGGATACGATACTTACCAAGATTTGAAAACATTAATGAGGACAGGCGCAGCGACTTTGGGTGATAACTGGAGTTACAACTTGGCCCAAGGTGGAGCAGGTAACATGAATGGAGTTTCTGGAGAAGCAGGACTGGCTTTCGATTCGAGAGTTGGATCCTACGACGGAATACCAATATTCCTATCACAGCACGTTGCATCAGCAGTCGCAGGAGACGCAACAGCAAGAATACACTTGCTGGATATGGACAACTTGGCATTCAGAGTAGCAGCACCAACAACTTATTTGGATAGCACCAATATTGCAGTTACGCAAACATTGTCTAAGGACTTTGCATTCCTGACAGCAGGAAACTTAATCTGTTACAAGTTCAATACACAAGGAAGCGTTAGAGACTTGGACCAGTAGATAGGTAATGAGGCTAATTAAATGGTCAAAATTACCTATATTGGGAAGCGTTATCGTAGCCTTCGTACTAGGAAGGGCAACCTCCTCGGTTGGAACCAAGGAGACACCATTGATGTTGAAGATGAGAGCCTCCTTAAAGAACTCAAAGGTTCAAGAAACTTTGTCGAGCCAAGTAAAGTCGGCAAGGAAACTGGTGGGGGGGGGCTTAAGACTGGGATCAGACATCCTAAGCGTCTCGGCAGACCTCCTAAGTCCCGAAAGCACTTGGACAAGAGCAAACAAGCACCTAAAGAAAAAGTAAAGCCACCGAAGTCTGTAATGGATAAGGTCAAGAAGCCAAAGGGACTCAAGAAGAAGAAGAAGGGCATTGGCATAGATCTTGATGGTGACGGAAAGGTAGATGTCGTTGTCGGGGATGACTAATGGCATCGACAGTAACCAGAACTAAATTTAGACTCGACACAAACCGCAATGCAAATCTGTTTGAAAATACAGAGACAGCAGTAGGTGGATCAGCAACAACGATGATGGATGCGTTTAGCTGTGTAATGTTTAACAGATACTCGATTCAGATATTCAATGGAGACGGATCGGTAGTAGGAGTGGCTAAGGTCTGGGCAAGTCTTGTGGACTTACCAAATGCAGTAGGCGGTTCGGACTGGACACAAGTTGGTGACGATATAACTGTTGGAACCAGCAGTAGTGCATTGAAGGCAATATCAACTACACCAGTAAGATGGCTTGGTGTAAATGCAACGGGAGACGGGGCAGATCTATTATGCATTGTCTATGCGGAGCAAGTGTAGTGGATGGCTCCTTCTATTATCTCTGAGATAACTTTAGTAAGTGAGGTGGCCTGATGGCCGTCATAACTTCTGCTGGAACAGGTGACTCCAATACGGGCGGAACGTGGACTGGCGGTGTGGTTCCAGATGCAACCTCAGATGTTCAAATCCTGAATACGCATACCATAACGCTGGACACAACGCATACTTGGAACTCATTGGATTTACAGAGTGGAGGTACTCTTGATGGTGATGGTAATGAACTTACCATAGATGGTGAGGACGGTGGTGGTCATGCTGTGGAGTTGAATGGTGCGATAAGTGGAACGGATACAGATATAACAGCAACAACAGCAGCCACATCAAAGATGGATTTGATACCGTCCTCTGGTTCAATTAGAAACCTGACGATTAATGCCAGTGGAAACATTAACCAATGGATAGGTAATACTACTATTTCTGGAGACCTTATAGTAACGGCAGGAACCATCCAGCCTTATTCTGCTGGAAACACACTTACAGTTACAGGAGATGTAAGTATTGCGAGTGGAGGAACATTAGGAGGAAATTCAGGTTCGGGTGCTATGAGTATGGGAAGTCTTACAATAGCAGATGGAGGAACGTACAGCGCAACAAGCGGTACTACTACTATTGATAAAGAACATAGTGGTGGGTTTGCTTGGAAGAATGAGGAAACGGACGGCACTGCTTTTGTGCATAACGATGGAACTGTTCTATTTGCATCAACTTTTGACACACATATACAGGAAAGTAGTTTTTACAATCTAACATTAAATGGCAACGCAGATGCCCGACAAATTATATGGAGAGATGCGACTGGTAACTTATTAACTATTGCCAATGATTTAACTGTAACACGGGGAGTATTTTTTAGAAATACTGTGACCGACACACTTACAGTAACAAGAGATGTAAGTGTCGGAGCTACTGGTACAATGGGAGATGGAGGTGAGTCAGGAGCTAATAACTTTGGTTCACTTACAATAGCAAGTGGAGGAACATATGTCGCAACAAGCGGTACTACTACTCTTACTGACGGTGGCGCTAATGGAGATGCTAACCAAGCGTTGTATGGAGAGGGAACATTTACTCATAATAACGGCACTCTCACGTTCAATGGCAGTAAGAAAAGAATACCAAATGGAGGGACATTTTACAATGTTACTGTAAATGGTGAAATAGATACCGACGGGATATTCGCTTATACTTCAACTTTATTACCGCAAGGTATAATGCCTGATGGAACAACAGGACAATATTACTTCTCTGTACTTGGAACTCTTCAAATTAACAACGATGAATTTAGACCTTACAATGCAGATAAGATATATGTTCATAATTTAATAATTGGAGATGGTACTGGCTCTGCAAATTCAGCTAAATTCGATATGTCTGAAGCAGACACATTTAATGGGACTGTTTTTGTAGATAATGTTACTATAAACTCTGATGGACAGTTATTATTTGGAGATGCACACGAAACATCAGCAACGGTTGGTTCATCAGCACTTAACATATATGGAGCATTTAGAAATCTTGGAGGGTCAGTAGACATAGTATAATGGCAATAAATCTTAATTTTTTAGGCACTGGCGGAATAATAGAAGGAGACTTAGGAACATCGAACATTAATGTAAATACTGACCCTGTTCTTGAGTTAAGTAGTGGCACAGATTTTGTGTCTGGTGCTTTTGTCGAGACTCCGATGACAAGTTCCTTTTCAATTAGTTGCTGGATTAAACCTGATGACGGTATTCCTGCTGGCGAAGAAAGATTCATAGGTATAAAAGGAGATTCTTGGTCAGCTAATTTTCTTCATCTATATCTTAGCTCTGGTGATATAGGAATGGCATATAGGGCAGATGGTGATAATGCGACGGCAGTAACGGCAACCCCAGTCTTTGCAGACGGACCTGCACCTTGGACTCACGTTTGCGTAACTGCAAATCATAGTACTGCTGGTGCCAATGGTCTTAGTATTTATGTTAATGGCAAAGAAGAAGTCCTTGATTCAGGTGGTGGTGCTGGTTCTACTGGTGATACCTCAGCAGTTACTTTTGCTGATTGGGATGGAGATGGTGCAACTTTAATAAATTTTGGAACATTAAATGACCGCACAAGTGAGTTATACGCAGGAAAAATAGCCGATGTCAAAATATTTACAGATATACTTACAGACACAGAAATAGAATTTTTAGCTTCTAAGATAAATTGTGATTCTGCTACTTTTGGAATAGATAATAGATTAGGTTGGTGGAAATGCAATGAAGGAACATCGACAAGTATAGTAGACCACGATGACAATGGTTCAGATTATAATTTAACATTAACAAATCCATTGGGTTCAAGTGCTAATTGGCAGTTTGATGAATATAGTGTAAATGTTCAGGACAACACAACAACGACAGACGGTGCTGTTACAGTAACACAAGGAAAGTTAGAGGGTTTGTCACTGAGTTCTGTGGACTTTGATGGAAGCGCAGATTTTATTACCATTCCTGATTCTGCTACTTTGGATTTGAATACAGGTGATGTAGCGACTTGGGCAGCGTGGACATATTGGGATGCAAATTCATTTGATACAGACCGTAAAATATTAACAAAATTAATAGCAGCCCAAAGTAGTTCTTCCGCATACCAACTTAGAAGTAGTGATTCAGACGGTGAACTTCTCTTTCAAATATATAATGGAGATTGGGACACAGCTACAAGTGCTACAGGTTTTCTCGAAAGTGGTAAATGGATGCATATTGCAGTTACTTTGGCATCGGACAATACGGTGAAGTTTTATAAAAATGGCGTATTGCATACAGCCACAGCATTAGCAAGTGGACACGCAATTCCAGCATCGACAGGCCCACTATATCTTGGGGCGAGGGGCGACACAGATGGAGATTATGCACAGGCATATTTTGACGGTAAAATGCGAGATGTAAGAATATATGATTATGCTTTATCAGATGACCAAGCAGCATCACTTTACTCTGGAAGCTACAATGTAACGCCTGTTCACGGCTGGAAGCTGGATGAAGGCCACGCTACTGCCGCACTCAACAACGCTGCTGGTGCTTTCGAGGACTTCGGAACTGCCACTGATTCAGACGGTCAGGGAGTCAGCCTTGTAGACGCAAGTTGTGTGAACGGCACTCTTGACCTTGACAGTACACTTACGATAGCAGCTAACGGAACTTTGTCAGCACCAAGAGGTAATTTGACAATAGATACAACTTTGGACATTAATTGCACGACAGTAGCAGACCAGTGGATTCATAATAATGGTAAAGTAATATCTACTTTCAATGGTTTACAATCTTGGTACCCTAATGGTGCGACTTTTTACGATGTAGAATCAGATGGACAGACAGGCAATGCTATGAAAATATATGAAAATATGACCATATTAAATACATTATACCTTAACAACACAAATTCATATTTTGATATGATGGAAGGAGCAACAGTGACAATGGGTTCAGCAACGGCCACTACTGTGGCTGAAGGTGGAGCAATAACCATAGGCGGTAGCTCTGAATTTTTACGATTTAGAATAAATGGAGCATCTCCTACTAAATTATATGGTGCATCTAACTTATATCCCTGTATTATAACTGGAAGTGACAATCAAATAAATTTTGACCACGGTGTGTCAGATACAGCTCATATAAAGAATTTAGACATCCAATTTGATGTTACAACAGGTGGTGGAGGCTGTAAAATACAATTAGATGGAGATTGTGAGTTTGATGCCGTAACAGTAAGTAGTGGAGATGACTTTGACATCAATGGACAGAGAGTTCATTTTGGAGGTATATTGACCGTAGCTGCTGGCGGCGACATCAAAAGTTCTACATCAAAAGGTCTAATCATCGCTGATAATAATATGATTATGACTGGTTCCGTAGAATATGTAAGTGGAAGGGAACACGATGTAATAGTAAATGGAGGAACGGGTCACGATTGGAGTTTAGGAGAGGCGGATGGTGCTGGACCTTGGGCCAAGAATATTATGACAAATGGGACAGTCACAAGTACAGGACATATAGGGGATACACTTAACAGGTTCAGTCCTCAGAACCTTATAGTTGGAAGTGGTACTTTCACACAAGGTAATGTTGACACTTATCTTACAGATATTACAGTAGCCACAGGAGGGGTATTGACACCGTATTCATCTCAGACAATAACCTGTGCAGGAGATTTTACTACCAGTGGTGGTCTTATTGGTAAGAGTGCTGCTACATTTGATGGAAGTGGTGATTACGTCGAAGCACCCGACCACGCATCGCATTCAATAACAGGGGCAATGACGCTT
>Ga0080013_1001439_pt1 | contig 31700 bp, 41 predicted proteins | sample ETNvirenome_6_85_FD_69236 | JGI IMG/M metagenome (GOLD analysis project Ga0080013, IMG submission 69236) | Marine viral communities from the Pacific Ocean - ETNP_6_85 (SPADES assembly) (version 2) | ecosystem: Environmental > Aquatic > Marine > Oceanic | place: Pacific Ocean | collected 2013-06-19 | reverse complement strand
GAGGTATGGGTGGCCGGCGGCACCTACAAACCAGAAGAAAAGCTTATGAGCAGCTATCTTTTGAAATCCCTTATAAACAACAAAGATCTGTGGCTTTCAATGAATAAACTGGAAGGCGCCGACACTTTGGTTGATAAAGCTTTTGAACTGGCGGATGAAGTTTTTGTGCTTACTGCACAAGTTGACGAGCTGTCTAAAGAGGCCAAGAAAGAGTGGATCACTAGCCATTTCCCCCAGATCGATCCCAACAAGGTACATGTCGATCGAGATAAAGGAGGGCGCCTTCGAAGCCTAATAAGCGCCGGCATAGTATCCGAAGATGATCTTAATATTCTCATTGATGATAGACAGAAATTCTTAGATAGTTTTGTAGGCGCTGGCGGCGAGGGCATTCAGTATGACTTTGGATCTCCTCAATCAGCCTTTGGTGAGCTTGAAAGGATAGTCGGGAAAGATTTTTAATGAAACTCCTACTAGAAATGATATTAGAGTGGAATTAATTTCAACCCATTTTGTAAAGACACAAGACGTCGGTTACCATGGCAATCTCTTTGGAGGCGTGATGTTGGCGTGGCTTGATGAAGCCGCAGCAGCCTATGCCGCCCAGGTAGCCGATACTCCTCGAATGGTCACCAAACACATTAGTGGACTGACCTTTGAACGCCCAGCGCGGCCTGGTCAAATTATCAAAATTTATGGGGAGGTTGACCGCGTGGGCAAAACGTCGATAACTTTAAATATGGAAGCCCGTCGACACTCTGTGTACAACGGGACACAAAGAACGTTAGTATCCACGCAAATGACTTTTGTGAGAATTGACGGTGATGGAGAGGCAATCCCGATTAGTGAAAAAGTCCGTCAAAGATATCGGGCACCAGATGACTTTTCTTAAGAGTCACGCCACAAATTATTGGACGCAAACTTAATTACCTCTTCTGCCGAGTCTTCGTTATAACCATAATCTTCCATTAGGCGCTCCACCATAGCACTGTATTTTTTCTGTTGCTTGGTGTCCCGGCTCTTAGACTTGGTAACGATTCGAGAGATATCGCGCACAGAAGCTACAAGTTTATTTTCAATTGCTTCGCGAAGAGGCGCATAGGACCGCCAATCAATCGTTTCTTTTCGCCGGAGTTTGGCGAACATATAAGCAGAGATATCAGCCCGGAAGTTGTTCTTGCCGCTGCCTTTAATGCCGATCTGCTCCTCAATAGACTCAAGGAACTTTTCATCAGCCGCCATCTCTTCACTGGTGATTTTATCCTTAACTTTGGTATTATTAACATACGCTTCGGCATGATCTAGATAGTTGTTGAACAATGCCTCTGCTTGTTCTTCATACGCCGATACAAAGGCTTTGGTGATTTCTTTTTCCAGAATAGAAAGGTACTCATCGTGAAGCGTCTTTTGTAAGAAACTAAGGAGATTGCTCCGGTCATCGGCATTCGTGACTTGTTCCTTAACCTGTTTGATAAGCGAGTCTCGAATCGAGATTGGAGTAATCATATTTTTATCCGAATCGGCCAGAGCATTGTCGATTGCCTTCATAACAAACCGCGTAGAAATTCCGGTCATTCCCTCGTCGTCGACCTCTTCTCGCAAATCTTTGATATCAATTTTACGTACTAGGCCCTTTTCAATAATTTCTTCGCCGTTATACAGTTTCATTTTGGTCAAAGGATCAGCTTTGTTGGAAGCTTTAAGTCGCGAGAGCACTGCAAACATTGCAGCCACCTCTAGAGTGTGAGGGGCGATGTGATAATTAAAGTCTGAGCGGTTAATAAGTTTTTGATAAATCTTGACTTCTTGCTCATATTCTAAAGTATAGGGAACATTGACGCGCACGATGCGATCGAGAATTGCCTCGTTGGTGTGCTCCGACTTAAATTTGTTCCATTCAGCCTCATTACAATGGGCGAGGATAACACCATCAAAATAGATCATTGCTTGTTTGCCTGGAGAGGGAACATTTTTTTCCTGCGTGGCAGTGATCATGGTATGGAGAAATTCGATCTCATTTTTGAAGACTTCGACAAATTCAACAATTCCTCGATTTCCCACGTTAAACGCTCCATTTAAGCTTAGAACCCTCGGATCGTCCTCCGGGTAGAGATCCAGCTTAGAGATGTCCTCAGAGCCGATGAGGAGGCTTGTGTCCTGTGTATTGGGGTCCATGGGGGGGACAACACCAACCCCACGTCGGCCCCGAATTGAGACTGTCGTTTGGGTAATGGGGAACTTGGTGTAATCGCCATCATACTCGTTAATAAGACGATGCCGACATACAGGACACAGGTCGCCTTCAATGTTGATCCCATAAATGGTTTCAAACTCTTCTCGTAATGACCGTGGTATTAGATGAAGAGGCTCTTCATTGATAGGGCACTTTTCAAGGATGTAGATAGGGGGGCCCTGTTCTAGGGCTTTTTTAATATGCTCCACAAGAGCAGATTTACCGGCGCCTACCGGACCAAGCAAAAGCAGGACCTGGCGGCTTTCTTCACCTTTCATGGCGGCCGAGTGGAGGAAGCGCATTACTTTTTGTAAGGAACGTTCCATACCAAAGAATTCCTCTTTAAAATAATTGTATATTTTGACAGTTTCGCCGTTGAACAACTTATTATAGCGTTCACTATTCTCGCTCATTGGAATCATCCCGCGGGCAGTGATCGTCTCGTAAAGGCGCTTGTGTGCTAGCGCATAAAGAGAGGGAGTCCCCTCTAATAGGTTGAGATAATCCTCTAGGATACCGGAAAACTTTTCTGGTTTTTTGGCTTCTCGATGGTCTTTAACAGACTTGAGAAATTTCTTGGCTGTGCTCATTAGTTAAAACTCCCAAACTTCGTTTTCAATTTCAGTCACCATTTTAATTTTATCACCCCACAGCTGTTGTATATATTCAAATACTCGCTGGGCGTACTTTAATTCTAAGTCTCGACCATCGTGCTCGTGAATGAGGGTCAACGTAAAATCTTTACTTAAATCATCTACGTAAACAACAGGAACACGACTCAGACCAACATTTTTGATGAGTTCGTCTTTCACTGACTTCCATCCATACTGATCTCCTATTTCATCTATTGTATGGTATTTGTGCGGCTTTTTAAAAGAATATGTAAATAAGTTTTGTTCTCGCACAAATTCTTCATCAATGTAGTTTCTTAAGAATGTCATATCGTTATGAACTTCGCGGATTAGTTTAGCTTCTTCGAACCCTTCTTCTTTAATTATCTTCTGGAAGAGTTCAAAGCCTAAATGATATGGATTAATTTTACCCAGGTGGGGACGCACCACCTGATTGTGCAATTTAAGAAACGCCAAGTGGTACTCATCAGGGATCTCCATTTCATTAATAATACGTTGGTGAATCGTGCAGGCCCAACCCTCGTTCATAACTTTAGTAAGAGCTTGGGGAATAAAGTATTTGGAATTATCTTCCACAATGGTGATGAGATTACGTTGCCAGTCTTTGAGGTTGCGACTGTGTTCTGAGATAAACTGTAAAAGATTATATTCCGGCCGGAAAGGCGTTTTTTCTAAATCAACATGATAGGTGGGATCCAATTGCATCATTCGTTTTTGAATCAAGGTCCATTCGTCTCGCGACTTGTAGGTAATGCCGGGGGTTCGCGGAACTTGGTATTTAATTGAATGAGCCGCATCCAAGATTTTTTCAACTTCATCAATTCCGATAGAAGGGTCTTCAATCAGTTCGCGAACATATTTAGCGGCCGCTTTGAATTTTGATATGATGTCATCTGGGCTAGTATAATGGAACATTCGATTCTGTCGGAAGAAGTCTGAGTGGCCCACACAATGCGCCATTGTGAGAATATGGGTGGACAGGGGATTTTCCGTCATTAGATAAGCAATACTGGGATTAGAATTAATTATCATTTCATAAGGAAGCCCCGTCATTCCTAAATTATATAAGGTGTGAGTACGTTCGTATTCTTTGCCGAAGGACCAGTGTCGATAATGAGTGGGGAGACCCGTATAGGCCATCGCCCCTAACATTTCTTGATAGTCGATAATTTCATAATCGATGTCAAACCAGTCAAGCCCCATCCCTGCGGCCGTCTCACAGATTCTTTCATCCCAATATATTAATTCGTCGACTGACCAGCTACTCATTGGTTTTCTGTTCCAAAGATAAGATTAAAAGCTGGCCAAATGTGCGCCGGTTGCGCCACCACCACTCTTTTGAAGTTTTTATCTGCACACGGCGCCAACGCGCCCCACAGGGCTCCGGTGTCTTCGTCTTTCCAAGCTGAGGCATTGGCCCAGTCAAAAGGTCCGGTTCCGCTTCCTGCGGTATCTACAATGCCGCTGTCATCATAAGTAGCGCTAAGATTTTCATTTATTTCACAATAAACAGTCAGTTGGTTGCTTTCTTTAAGTTGTGTAAATCGTTTAACCGCGGTGCTATTATCCGCAGACCAATTTTCACCATCGCCACAATATACAGTGTAGAGATTCCACGAACTCGGGTGATACTCCTTATCAATAATATCCAATGCCATATCGAGGGCACTAGACACAAGCGTCCCTCCTACCGCTCCCTTGCGGAAAAAATCATCTTCATTTACACGTTGGGCCTCAGTAGAGTGGGAGATAAACACCACTTCAATTTTCTCATACTTATATCGTAAAAATTGATATAACAAGAAGAAAAAGCTACGCGCCAGGTATTTTCTCTCTTTAGTCATGGACCCCGAGGTGTCCATCAGAAAGAAGACAACAGCGGAGCTGTGCTCTTTGTGTTTGGGCTTGATATGGTGATATTTTAAATCATCTTTGTGGAAGGGAAATCTTTCACCAGAGCTGGGGTCGTAGGTTCCGGAAGCAATTGCTTTCTTTTTGCGACGAATTTTCCGCTTAATCGTTTCTTTTTTTGAGAGTCGGGGTCGGATTCCTTTAAAACGATAACCTTTCCGCTTAATACTTTCTTGAGAGATAAACCGGAATTTCTTTTTTTCTAAATCGGGAAGTTCTAAATCATTAAACAGATATTCGGCCAATTCCTCTAAAGAAATCTCGACATCATAATATTCTTCGCCTGGTTGGTTTCCGGCTTCGCCCGCACCTTGTCCTTGGGCGCCCGCTGCCCGCTTCTTTCCTATTTTTTGGCCGCGTCGTATGCTGTGTTGGCCGGCGGCGCCCACGTTCTTATTAATTTCGTTATTTCCATATATGAATCGATATTCTTTAATGCCACGAATAGGAATACGGATTTTCTTTTTTCCGTTTTGACCGATAATGCTCTCTTCAGCCACAACGTCGCGGATGCTTTCTTTGATCGCTTTCTCAATCTTTTTCTTATGTCGCGACCGGTCGGAGGCGGCTCTATCTACTCTAGATTTGTGCTCACGGAAAATGCTCATATGTTAAATAGGGAAAATTACACAGAAATTTGTGTTGATTTTTCTTTTCAAACTCATTATAATGGAGATAGTGCTGATTTTACAGGGAATATTGCTGATTTTGGGGGGGCATTTTGCTGCCGCAACAGCGGTCTATTTAAATCATCGATTTGTCTTTCACGGAAAGTGGGGCAATTTACCTCTTCTTAGAGAAACTCGTAAAAAACACATCTTGCACCATCGATGGGCCTATGGGCGCCACGCACATAGGCATATTATTGCTCCGTGGTGGGGACAACTTTTAATCGCCGGCGCAATGGCCTTTATTGGCCAGCTATTCTCTTGGTGGTTCGCAGTTGGGATTCTTTCCTTCTGTTTTTACTATTCTCACCAACATTGGGCGATTCATCACGACGATGATAGCAGCCATTGTCACTATCATCACTCTTTTCATCACTATAATGACAAGCATGCCAACCTCTCGGGGGTATATCCATTTATCGATCGCTTAGGCGGCACCTACGTCGAGACACGACCGTAGTTTTCTCACGTTCGAGGCTATTTATGATATGGACAAAGACTTCTACAATGAGGCGTCGGCTAATAAGCTTGGTTGGGACCCCACTTGGTTTGGGGAAAACCATTTTGATGACAATCTAGTCAAAGCTATTCAAAAATGGCAGCGCCAACACAGCATTAAGGCCGACGGACTGTGCGGACCGGGCACATATCGGCGCATTTGGACCCAAAGACAAGTTGAAATCTCTGATTATAAGCCCGAAGCGTGCCGTTTGAACGGTGGAGAGCAAAAATACATCGTTCATAACGGAGAATTCCTCGAAATTGACTGGGATAAGGTCGTTTTATGGGATGAAGAGGGCGGTTTGAAGATTGGCCCGGGCAGATATTACGATAATTCGGGCAAACCAGAGCGAAAACCCCTCTGTTTCGTTAATCACTGGGATGTATGCCTCTCAGCGGAGTCTTGCGCGCGTGTATTAAACAAAAGAGGCATCTCTGTGCACTTCTGTTTGGACAATGATGGCACAATATACCAAATTTTGGACACTCAGCACGGCGGATGGCACTGTTCTTGCCGTCCAGGCAACCAAAATAGCATTGGAATCGAGATTTCGAACGCATATTACCCCAAATATCAAGATTGGTACGTCAAAAATGGGTTCGGAGAGCGCCCAATCATCCAAAATGCCAAGGTTCACGGCCAAAATATGCCTGATTTTACAGGGTTTTACCCCGTTCAGTTGGAAGCTTTGAAGGCATTGTGGAAATCTTTGCATTTAAACCTCGATATTCCCTTAAAATGCCCCCTAAACCCTGATGGATCTGCCAATGAAGGGGTCGATTTGGAGTCTACACAGGGCAAATTCCGCGGATTTAACAATCATTACAACTACACTAGAGGCAAGATTGACTGTGGCGGGCTCGATATGCTCAAATTGTTGGAAGAAATCAAACAAGATTTATAATTTTTGAAGATTTGTTCGCCATTAGACGTCAATATTATAGTTAGTAGTACCTTATTGGGGGGAATCCGACGATGACACACGAAGAATTGCGTAGTCGCATTGAAATAATGCTAATAATGCTTGACAAAAAGATTGAAACTGCTAAACTGAAGGTGGAAAAGCTCTGTGAAGCCACAGGTTGCTTTGAGGAACTATGTAATGATAATAAAAAAACCACCCAATCAAACGGCGTCGATGATCGCGCTGGTTAAAAAATGGAAGAAATTTCTGCTTGAGAACAGAAAACCGACAATTAACATCTTTTTAGACATGGATGGAGTGCTCGTGGACTTTGACGAAGCGATAAAGAGCACAATTGTAAACAATTATGAGCAAAATGCTACCAAACTTCACCCTAGAAGTCCTTCCCGTAGGAAAGCGCTGCGAAAATTTCAAGATGTGGGCTACACCCCCCAACAAGTAGCCGATTTATACGATGCGGTGAACGAAAAACACAAATTCGGGCAAGAATACACCAAGAATGAACGTATTTTCCGTGATTACTTCTATGCTATCCTCAGAAACAACAAAAAGTTGTGGATTGAGATGAAAAAGCTTCAAAATAGTGCCAAACTAGTGAATAATGCCTTTGAGATGGCAGATAACGTCTATGTTTTGTCGGCACCGGTAGATAAAGCTTCCCGCGAGGCCAAAAGAGAGTGGATAGCACAACATTATCCAGCTATTAGGCCCGAAAACGTCTATTTGGCGGAGGATAAGGGCGCAAAGTTGTTCGATTTGATCAATCGAGGGGAAGTTGGCGATGAAGACATCAATATTTTGGTTGATGATCGGCCTAGATTCCTTAAAAGCTTCTCTGGAGCCGGCGGAAAAGGGGTGGAGTACGATTACAAAGCATTTAATGATGCAATTGATAAGTTAAAAGCTTTAGTTCATAACTAATTAAATTACGCTCTTGAATCTTCATATTTTGGGTTTTAGAGCCGAAATTGCGCCTTTTTCCTTAAAAAGGCGCAAAATACGCGAAACGGGAAGAATATTATGGTATTAACACGAAAAGCTCTTTTAAAAATCATAAAAGAAGAGCTTAGTGCCTTTGAAAATCAAATTAGCCCTTCAAATCAAGCAACGCCCTTAAAAGAGGTCGACCCGGCGGGTGACTTCAAAGAAATGGGCGCCCTGTTACAAAAAGCGGACCCCGTTCTCGATCAGCTTGCAATGAAATCCGCCGAGACGATGGAAAAGCAATTAGAGCCGCTTTTAGTACCGCACCTGGCGAAGCTCGCCAAACAGACAGGCTTAACCCCAGAAATAGTTAAGCCGATGCTTCTAAAGAAAGCCCTGGCGCTCTTAAGCGGCGGCGGCGAAGACCAATAGCAAAAGGAATAAAATATGAGTGATTTTGACTTTATAGACCATTACGGAGGACCCACAGAGGTTAAACATGAGGACCAGCTTGCAGATAATGAAGCGGTTTCATCGTTAAATTGTGCGTTTGTGGGATTTGGTGGAGGAGGTGGAAAATTAGCCAAGGCTTTCTTAGATCTAGGCTTCAATAAGACCCTTCTGATCAATACAACCACCAAAGATCAGCCCCAGGGGATCGACCCCAAGCATCTCGTGCTGATTCCCAACGCTGATGGTGTGGGAAAAGACGTCCAACACGGCAAAGATGTATTCAACAACGCTAGTGCTGTTGTTGAAGATGCCTTACGCACCAAACTAGGTAAAGTAGACTGGATTTTTGTCCTTGCCGGTGGTGGTGGAGGAACTGGGAGCGCATCACCAGCGCTTCATGACGTCTTCGAACGTTATTTAACGTCAGTGCAAGGAAAGGGGAAAGTGGTTTATATCGTTTCTTGGCCCTCGGCACAAGAATCCCTTAACCCCACTATTGTTAGTAACGCTTTATCCCTGGTTAACGATGTTGCACCCCACCCGCACATTTTGATTGACAATGAGCGTCAGATTCAACTGCTTCGGGGCAAGGTGGGTATTCTTAATATGTATCCTGTCGCGAACACCGCATTTGCGAAGCTGCTTGCACAGGTTCTGAAACTCTCATCGGAACAATCTTCTATTCAAAGCTTTGACTCTAAAGATTTGGAGAAGTGTTTGGGGGTTAATGGTCGTATTTTCATTGGTACCACACTCGCGTCTGATCCGGCGGCATCTAATTTGGGCGCCACCATCTTCCAAAACTGCTCTACACGATCACCGTGTCCTGAGCCGTCTGGGAAACCTTCGACTGGGGCTATGCTTCTGGTTTGCACACCTGAAATGGCTTCCGATCCCGAAGTAAGCAAACATTTGGATGCCGCGATCTCTTATGTGGGCGGCAGAACGCAAACATTGTTTTCGGGCGTCTATATAAAAGAGGAGCTTCCGGGTTTGATCGCCATACTTTGTATGAGCGGCCTCCCAAGTAAGTAAAAAGGAATTGTTATAATGAAATTAACAACCAAGAAATTAAAACAACTGGTTCGAGAGACATTGGCCGAAGCGATTCAAGCAGAATCGGACGAAAAGTGGATGCAAAAAGCTTTTGCGAAAAAGAAGGGATCACTGCATCGTGATCTTGGAGTCCCCGAAGACAAAGATATTCCAGTTAGTAAAATGGCGGATGCTCTTAGTAAAGGCGGCAAAGAGGAAGAGAAGGCGCGCGCGGCAGTTAATGCCAATCCCGACAAGTACGGCAGCATCAAGGATGTTGGTGTAGAGAAAAAGGATTAAGAACAATGACGGTCGAATACAAAGATCTTAAAAGGATGGTAAAGGAAGCCATGTTTATCGGTGGTGGCATTAATGAGCCCTCTGCACCCGAAGGCATCCCCCACAGGGAGCCCGCAGCCGATCCCACCAAGGACACGGGAGATCCGAAGGCTAATGAGCTGTACGACCTCGCATATGAAGCCAGAGAGGCCACAGAGCGCCTTATAGTGGCTTTGGATGACTCCTACTATGACAAACCCTATGAACACGCTTTCAAGGCCACTATGGCGCTTAGAGACGTGCTTAACAGCATCCGGGAACTCGGCGCAAAACCGCCTCCGGAGAAGCTCGTTGTAGCTCCTCCTCGAAGAGGCCAGAAGTATTTTGGTACGGCTCCTTTTCGGTCTGGAGATTCTGATGGCAGTGGAGAGGGTTATTAAAAATGTATTTAACTTTGGAGAATCTCCGGCAAATAATACGTGAAGAGGTAGAAGGTGAAGAATTAGCGCCGCTTCTTCATCAGGTAATCTCTAAATTAAGTGATATAGATACCAGTATCGACTATCTTTCTTCAGCATTGACTGGTGAGGACCCCCTTGACATTGCAATCGGCCACTATGGTTTGGGGCGGCATGCCAAGCCCAGTAGCGCTGCGTCATCACTACAAAACTTAACCAAAGGAGATAAATAATGTCAAATTTTTCTTTTAAAGAATCGAAAGCCAAACTACAAAAGGTAATTGCAGAACAACTCTTCTATAGAGATTTTTATCGTGCTTCGGAATTGTTCGCCTTCCACGAAAATAGAGACGACGTCACACCCAAAGATGAGGAAACTACCGATGAAACTAACAAAAAATAACCTCGATGCACTAATTCGGGAGACATTAGCTGAATGTAACTCTGTTCTCTTAGAAATGCCCGAAACCAATCAGATTATGGGTGACGAGCATCGTTCGGGTGATAAAAAAGGCCAAGAAGGCACAGGCGCGAAACAAAAGCTCTTTCATATGTCCCAACAGGCACAACAACTGCATGATATGCTTGCAGACAACGCAGACCTAGAGGAATGGGTACAAGATAAATTAGCTGTCGCAGCCCGGGATCTTCGTAGTATTTTCGATCATCTCGTGTATAGTAGTACAAAAAGCCGCTCACTATAAAATATATCTTTCCCTTACCCGTCTTAATAGTAATTAACGTGAGGGTGGGGGTATTTCTAAAATTCACGATTCCTTCCTGGCAGTTTTTGCTAAACGGCCCGGGCCAGGAGATATTGTTATGGACAGGAAGCCCTTGGAAGGGACTGTAGTTCAGAACGTTGGTATGGCCCTAGAAATAAAGAAAGAAGTAAAAATGGGTTTAACCTTGCGCGTTGCTCGTATATATTGGTTTGGTACGGTAGAGAACTTAAATCAAGACAATGAGCAGGTTTTCGCCCGAGAAAAGGATAAAACTACGTGGGTCCCCCTCTCTAGTATCAGAGTCGTTAAAAAAGCTATTAGTGAATAAAATCACTACTTAATCTGATATGTGGAGCTGGGATCATCTCAAAGAAGTCAAATGTTCGTATTGGAAACATATGTGGACTGCCTTGCATATGGGCGCCACAATGGCTATAGCAGCTGCAGCACTATTCGTCCACGCTGTTATCCCGTGGTGGCAACAGCCGAGAAGTCTCCGTGTTGAGGCCATCCGTGAATCGCTCCAAAAAAGCCTGGATTCACGATCCAGTGAATAAACGAAAGTCGATTCTCTTTCTTTTAAATTGTTTAGTTTTCTTTATTTTTGTTGATTTGGTAGGAACGATCACCTGGGTGACGGGGGGAATGGCGCTTGAGGCCAATCCAATGATGGATTACTTTCTGCGGTATTCTCCGGTATTATTTGCAGTTGTAAAGCTAGGCCTAAGCTTCACCGGCATTTATGTACTCTACTTATTCCGCCGCAGATTCAGGAAAATAATATTTTATTCGTCTTTTGCGCTTACTCTAATTTATTTAATGGTGGCTTTACACCATCTTAAAGGAATTGTCCTCTTATTTCGCTAATTTGAACTATTTACCGTAATGCATAAATGTGTCAATAAGTCAATTGGAAATGTCTACCACCTCGAACAACTGGTTGGTAACTTTTTTCCTTATTCTCAAAAGCAGCTGGGGTTTGACCAACCTGTAACTATAGTCTTTCAGTCGGATAAAGATAATTCGATGAAAATGTTAGGGAAAACAGCATATTATGATCCTGCGGCTCACGAAGTTTATTTGTATATAGACGGCCGGCACCCCAAGGACGTTATGCGGTCTCTTTCACACGAATTAGTACATCATGCCCAGAATTGTCGGGGGGAATTCGGCATCGACGATGAAACGGGCCCGGGCTATGCCCAGACCAACCCCCATATGCGAAAAATGGAAAGAGAAGCATATACTAAAGGTAATTTGATCTTTAGAGACTTTGAAGATCTAATTAAGACAGATAAAATTACTATTGACATAGATTTTAAGAAATCAGGAGAACCAAAAATGTCACTTAAAGAATGGAAAGATAACGAGCTTAACACCTTGTTAATGAAGAAGTGGGGACTTTTTCAAGAAACTAAAAACCCAGTTAAAGCTCCTCTAAACGAGGATAGCGAAGAAAAGGAAAGCGAGGATTACGGCAAAGACGAGAGTGCTGACAAGTACGAAGAAGATCGTCTAGAACGTCATCTTAATGCCATTGAGCATCACCTTAAGGCGCTTAGGGACGATATGGAGTTTGATGAAAAGCATATCGACGAGTGTACCGACGTAGAAGCCGAGTCGCCCGAAGAAGCCAAGATAAAGGCAGACAAGGAAAAGGCGATTGCATCCGGCGAAGACCCGGTTGTCGCCGCCGTCGCCGCACGTCGAGGGCAAGTTCACGACGTCGTGCCGGCCGCAGAAAAGGAGCCGCTACGCCGCGGCCCCCGAGCACGCCGGCCACGCCGCACCGGTCCGGGAATGGGCCTGGGCGTGCGCTTCGAAGGCAGCGACAAGAAAATGATCTCTGTAACAGAGGCCACCAAACTTACTCGCAAGATTATCGAGCGATATTTAAAGGAAGGAAAGTAAAATGGTTGCACCATTCATTAAAAGACGACGTCGTCAAACTTTACGCGCGAGTAGCGCGGGTAGTACAGAGACCACCACGTTAAATACGGCGCCAACAGCCACAACTCGAACCAAAACCACGCGGAAGAAAGCCATTAAGGCCGCCACCACGGAAGATCAGGCGGTTGTGGCTGCAGTTGTAGAAGAGGAAATCACCACTTCCACGACAGGCACCGATACCGGCGAGACCACTACGACTACGCCGTCGACTAGGCGAACTCGTCGGCCTCGCCGGGCAACGAGAAGTCAGACTACCACCACTGAGGGGTAAAAGATGGACTTTCGACGGATGACTCGCGAGTTTTTGCTTGGCGAGGCGCAAACCCCTAGTATGGCGAGCTATATTCAGTCTGTTTCTGAGGTTCTCCAATCTATTACGCCACGTACACGTACGGACGAGCGGCGGATTGAAGTAGCACATGCCAATCTCAAAGAGGTAAGGCGTCATATGCGTCGGTTACAAGAGCGTGTAAATGTTCTTGAGGAACAAGTTCAGGTATTAGAAGAAAGCAAGGAGTGAATTAATGGGTACTCCCGGCCATATGGCCCACCCTTTCGATGTAGATAAAATTCGAAAGGGACAGGACTTAATTGATTACATCAATGACGCCGTATTGCGTCTCCAAAACCAAGAAATTGCCGGTAGTCTTAAATGGGATGGTATTAATACCAGCTTCAAGCTGGTCACCACTGAAGATGGCAACAAAGAGTTCCGGATGGATCGAGGAACCAGTGAGATTGGATCCGTGCTCGGCTTCGATGCTGCATCCGCGTTGAAAAAATGGGGTCCCGAACACGGGATGACTCAAGCCATTGTGAAACTGTTAAAAATCTTTGATAGTGCCCTTCCCCTAATAGAGCCCGAGCTAAAAAGACTAGAGATGTGGGACGATCCTACCAAATATTTCAACACCGAATATATTGAAGGAAAATCTAACGTTCAAGAATATGATGCAAATATTTTAGCTATCCATGGGATAAACCAGTTTTATGAAAAGACGGCCCAACCTCATAGAATCCGAGCCGGGACATCGATGGATCGTCCAGGTCTCCCGCGACCCGTAGATCCAGCTACTAATAAACCCATTAAAGGCGGCGGTGTGGAGATCTCCTATGATAAAGAAGCTTTAGCCCGTCTTATTGAAAAAGTAAAGCCCATCGCGGCCAAGGCCGGATTTGAGGTATATGGGGATGTTGCAGTAACATTTGATCCCGAAATAGCATTAGACTTAGAACAGGTGTTAGATGACACGGAAATTGCAGTGGAGATTGCTCCGGATATTATTAAAACTGCATCACTTAGAGAATGGCTACAGGGGGTTGAACACCCCAAAGATCGAGTGGTCACTAAGGCCGACGGTAAGGTTATCCCGGCGCTGAGCAAGGATATCTACCTTGCAGTGTTACGGAGCGCCGAAGAAGGATCCCCGTCGCTAAGAGAATATTTAGCTTCTCAGGATGACGTCGTTGATGCGATTAATGGGGCTATTATGTACCACGGGACACGAGTATTGGGTCAGGCAGTGAAAAGAGCCTTAACCAGTGAAGTGGGAAGCCTGGAGCATCACGAAGGTGTGGTGCTAAGAGGGCTAGAAGATTTCCTAGTGAAACTGACGGGTGATTTTATTGTCCAGGGACTCGCGTCCACACACGGCGATCGAGGACATATGCTACATGAAGAAGAGAAGTGGGCGCCCACCGATCCCGATTGGCGCCGGAATTATGGTCGCGAAGATAGCTCGGGGTATACCCCCAGCGAACGACTGGCTTCTAGCAAAGATCCCCAACGGGTTAGTGTTATTGCTGGTGGGTTTAAACCGCCTCATCGTGGCCACTTACAAATGGTTCAACATTATGCTGATCTCTCGGACCAGGTAAGATTGTTTATTGGATCCAAGCCGCGAATGATCGAAAACTCGGAGAATAAAATTACCGCCCAGCAGTCAATCGATATTTGGAAGCAATACTTAGAGGATGCAGGATTACAAGACAAAGTAGAAATAGAAATTATTCAAGGCAGCCCAATGAAAGCTGCGTATACTGTCCTAGAAAATGCCAAGCCCGGGCAAACCATTATAATGGGCTGCGGCCAAAAGGATACTTACTACTCAGAAGCTGCATTAGCCGATTATACACCGGAAGGGGTCACCGTTGAAGCACAGCCGTGTCCAAACATTGTCGATAAAAATGGGAAGCCCTATAAAGCAGAACATCTTCGTGCTACCATTAATGCGAAGGATATAGCCGGCTTCGAAACTTTTCTACCTAAAAAGAGTTTGCATCGATCGCAAGAAATTTTTGATTCTCTCTTGGGATCTCTTGAGGAAATGTCCACCTCCGGAGCAGTTGTCGGATCGATGATTAGTACCGGAACCAAGAAGGGCCCGTGGCCCGGGCTGGATGTTGAAGAAGAAAACGAAGAGCAAAAAAAGCATCAGCGATTAAAAGGTGTGAAAGAAGAACTAGTTACTGAAGTATTAGACTATTTACTAGGCATAACGGCGGGTTAATCATGATTGATCGTGAAGAAATGATAGAAGAAATGAAATTGCGGCAGCAAGTACGCAAAGTGATTGGCATTGTAATGGAGCGACGTCAAAATCGTAAAGCTCAACAGCAATTACAAGAGCAAGAACTCCGAGGGATAATTCGTTCTCTCCTGCAGGAAAAGAATGCTGTGGCAAATACAGCTATTCACTCTAGTACTGGCATCAATTCGCTGGAAGATCTGCTCAAAAACACTAACCTTTTATCTGTATTAAGTAAAGGGTATAAGTCTCTTACCACCGACCCCGCACAACGCAAATCTTACGCTGATCACATCCTTAATGCAGTCGAAACATCCCTCGCTCCCGAGGAATCCCGTAAGGAGTCCGGTCAAAACATTGAGGCTTCAGAGGAGATCGAAATTGACGAAGCCATAGATATCGATATTGGCGATGTTGATAAATCAGGCGCCTCTGACGATCCAGATTTTATTGATGTTGAAGAAAAAGAAGTTAAGTCCGACGGTGAAATAGAGAAAGAAGAATTTGCTATTTCTGGTCAAGATAAAACTGGTCGAAATAAGGCCTTCACCGATTTTAAGAACGTGGAAAAGAACATTCTCACAGCTTATGACGATTTAGACGACCCCCAAGACCGAGAAATGTTCGAGAACTACCTGCTTAAAAACTTGCACCTCTACTTTGAAAAGTGGGAAGACGAAATCCCTGGTGATATCAAACCGCCGGCCGAAGCGGCGGAGGCGACCGCGGACGAGCCCGGAGGCCTAGGCGACGAAGAGTTGGGTGGAGAAGAACTCGCTCTTCAAGAAGCTCTAAAGTATATAGATTTAGAAAATCTAGTTGAATGCCTGAAATAGATGATAATAAACAAGTAAAAGAACAAGGTTTTAGTCGCAACCTCTCAATTTCAAAAACTCTTCGTAGAGAGGGGAAATCCTCTGAAGCCTTTGAGATTATGCTCTCCGCTCTCACCTTAGAGGAAATCTTAGCTCTTAAATTCGAATGTGCTGCGCGCCTAACGCGCGGCAAAGTGTACGGTCTTAACCTGTGGGGTGCGATGGTTGAAATAACCAAAGAAGCTTTATATAACGCAGCTTTAAGTGTGACTAAGACCAATAAAGACGCGTCTAGACTTTTAGGAATTAACAATAGAACCTTTAGTTTTCTTAAGAAGAAGTATAACATTAAAGAGAAGTACCAGGAAGATCTATAGAATACACCTATATTTTCCTTTTGTCAATACTTATTTTGGGGGGCGACAGGTTTCGACAGAGTATCAATATTGAATAGTGCAAGCTGTGCAATCTAGGATTATCACATTAATCTTTTTCTAGAACTTTTAACTGCCAACGATGCAGATTACGGTTTAGCTTTAGCGGCTTAGCCCCCGGTTGCTCTTCGCCGGGTGTCCAAGAAGAGCAAAACCAAAGAACCCGCCTTTGTCAATCGGAGCGGAGCGAATCAAATTGACTATTTTGTTTATTTAGAAAAATAAACTAAGCTTGTGAATGACTTGAAAATAGAACTGCTTTGGACGTGGGTTCGATTCCCACCGCCTCCACCAATATATTATCTATGTATATTATAATATATAATAAGAACAAGTTAACCCATAGACTAGTACATAAAATCCTTAGCTGGGTAAAAAATGAAGAGATAGAAATGTCTAATTCTTCCTCATGTTATTTTCTCCCTACTGTCTTTGGACGCAGAAAAAAGGAACTTCAAACTAAATTAGCTGTCTTTAATACAGAAAAGGGATGGTTAACCGCATTTAACTCATACTCCTACATAATTACATATGTAGCACGTATGCTCGTCACGAAAGCAATTAGATCCCTATGTCAGCCCCTATAACCAGTCTTGTTCTCAAAACCATTAAATATTCCCTTATCTCTATAGGAATAGTATTGGCGATATCCTTGATATCCTCAGCCTTTTCAACTGTCCAGGGCAGTGAATACTCTTCAAATTATGAAAAAATGCCCGCCATCAACAAGATGCCCCCGCTAGTGGCAAAGTGGCAACGGCCACCTAATATAGTGGTATGCAAAGCGGCACCAGTCGACGAGATAAGAGTCCGGAATACAATACAATTTTGGGAATCAAAGGGTTTTGAGTTTGGCACGTTGGAGTTTAAGCGCCCCACTTCTACGGTCGACGCAGCCTGCGTCGACACCACTCCTATTGGATTAATTGTTATCCACTTAGTGCCTTATCCGAATACTATGGAGCCCACCACTTTAGCCCAAACACATTTTTATGTGGACAATGGCACAAAGAAAATTAGATGGGCTATTATTAATTTACGCACCCAACCCCCGGAGAGAGTACTTGAACATGAATTTGGTCACGCTCTCGGGTTTTTACACTACAATAAAAGCGGCCATTTAATGCACGAAAAGCAACCCTCGGGGGGCTGGGATACTAGCGGTCTCACAAAATAGAATTGCTTCAAAATATTTTCTTGACAGTCTCTATCTTAATTGTTATACTGTTGCTTGTGAGTATGCTTACCGATAGAGGTAGCCCAACAAGGAGAAAATAATGACAGCAACGAGCACCCCCCACGACGGACTTTCCTGGACGATAGTTGGTCGATACCCCACCTTTGACCTAGCAGACGCGAAACGTAACGAAATAGCGGCCGCCTCAGAAATCCAGGTTAAGGTACACTATCAGGGGCCCGAGAACCATCCCTATTATGCTGTAAAGACGCGGGAAAACCCCGATCTGGCTGCAGCTGCTTCGAAGAAAGCAGAGAAGCTTCGCCGCAAGAAGAAGCTTTCGAAAAAGCGCCGCAAGAAGTGAAGTATCTGTGGATTCTCTCAGCGCTGTTCATCGCCTGCACACCGAGTCCAAGCGACAATATTAATGACCAAGGCTATGACCCTGAACTCTGGGCTCTAGACCAGACCGGATGGGCCTGCGCCGGCCACCAGTGGAATATTTGGCTCTATTATGATGATTTCGAGATAACAAATGTTAATGTAATCCTCTCAGACATAGCGACGGCCTCTATCTGGTCCAAGAATCTCCCGTTGGTGGATTCTCATTATTACCAGGATAAATTTGTAGACTTAACGAGAGAGTGTCGCCCCTATGATATAAAATACACTATATACTTTTTGCATAGGGAACCTGAGAGCATATGGTTGTACTGGAATGAGAACGAAAACTAGACGAGAGCGCTATGATAAGAAGGCTAAAACCGCTAAGGTATATCCGATTAGTCTTTGTGCTATCAATTTTCGTGTGGATGACAACTTTGGCTATCTTGTTAGGGCTGCGGCTTGCTTTGGCGCCGATCGGCTTTACGTTATTGGACACGTTCCTGAGCGGAGTAGTATAAAAGCTAGCTCCGGCTCATTGATTGATTATGTTGAAGTGGTTCAATTTTCTACGCCGTCCGAGTTCCTGGTATATATGCAAGCAGAAGGAATTCAAGTTGTTGCTGCAGAGTTGGTGGAAACAGCAAAGCCTCTTACTTCTTATACTTTCGATTTTAATCGCCGTCTTTGCTTGGTTGTTGGCAACGAAGAGGTGGGAGTTCCTCCTGAAATCTTACAATCAGCTGATGTAGTATGTATCCCGATGCCCGGGGTAGGATATTGCTTAAATACTGCGCAAACAGCGAATATAATACTCTATGAAGCCGTAAGGCAATATGAAAAGGAAGTAAAATGAGTAGACTAAAAGAATTATGGGATAACGTATGTTCTTTCGTGGGGTGTGACTCAACTGAAGAGACACCACAAGGCCCAGCACTAGAAAATTTAAAACTGGTTGAATTAAAGGCGATCGCCAAAGACCGCGGACTTAAGGGATATTCTCAGCTACGCAAAGCCGAATTAATTAGATTATTAGAAGAGAACTAAATATATACGGTATGGCTCGGATTCTAATGTGTCCCCCCACATATTATGGGGTAAAATATTCGATAAACCCCTGGATGAAGGGGGAGATTGTTGATCAAATGCGTGCCCTCGACCAGTGGGGTGACTTAAAAGACGCCATAGAAAAGTTGGGCGCCCAGGTAAATTTGCTAGCACCCAACAAAAACTTACCCGATATGGTTTTTACCGCCAATGGGGCATTGGTCCATGGCGATGTAGCTGTTTTAAGCAATTTTAAACACGACGAAAGAATTGGCGAATATAGTCATTTTCGCCGTTGGTTTATGGACCAAGGTTATAGTGTTCACACTCTGAGGCCCTCCTACAAGTTCGAGGGCGCTGGTGATGCTATAATTCATCGTAATACTATTATTGGGGGATATGGATTTCGAAGCGACTTAAAGGCATTGGAGAAAGTGGCTGACATTTTGAATATGAATTTGGTGCCTCTTAAGTTAAAGGATCCTCGCTTCTACCATTTAGATATGTGCCTGGCCTTATTGGATAAAAAGAATGGCTTCGGTATCTATTATCCTGACGCATTTGAAGCAAAGAATATTTCTACCTTAACGAACCTAAAATTGCTTAAGGCCCCAAAGGAGGAAGCTCAGAAATTTGTTTGCAACTCAATAAGTTATGATTCTCAAGTCATAATGCCTGCAAACAATAAGTGGACCGCCGACGCCCTCCGAAAGCTCAACTACGAAGTTACCGAAGTGGAAACCTCTGAGTATCTAAAAGCCGGCGGGTCTGCCCAGTGCCTAGCTCTCTGGGTATAGAAAGCTTTGAATATAAACCAAATAGTGTGATAAACTTCTAGAGAAACCTTTCGGTATGGCTAAAAAAGAACTTACCCCAATTCAGCGAGATGATATCCTTCTCCGTGCTGCTTGCGAAATTGATCCCGATATCCAATTTGAGATTAAAAATGGTACCATGGGGGTAACACTTTACGCGTATGTAAGGGGCCCAGTTCGTTCTAAAGATATTCGGGAACGAATGCCCGGTACCTTTCAAGGTCTCTATACAGTTGTAATTTGTACAAATAGTAGTTGACATTTCACCTAAGAAAGGCTATAGTAGAACCATGAGACGTCACCGTATTGTAGTATTTGTGTTTTGCGTTGTGTTTGGGATTGCCGCCTATGTGGATTGCTGTATGGGCGCCGAATCTCAAACAACCCCGACGGTTATAGACACTTCAGATGCTAAAAAGAAAGAGAGCCCCACAGCTGAAATTTGTAAAGAGTTGTTCTGGGAGATTATTGAAATTCAAAATATGCTGCGCGCATATCGGCTGGGATATCAGCTGGGCTATGAAGAAATGGCCCACCGCCACCGAGCGGGTCAGATCAGCGATGAAAAAATGAAAGCATATCAGGCAGCCTATGAGCTAGCCGTAGTCAGCTTTAAAACCCAACTGGACGAAGCTTACACCACAGCCACCACTACAGGGTGTTTCGAGAAAAAAGAATGATGCGGTGTAGCTCAATGGTAGAGCATCCGGCTGTTAACCGGACGGTTGCTGGTTCGAGTCCAGCCGCCGCAGCCAAAAGATTAATTAACAACTATTTAGAAAGGTACATTAATGACAAAAACCCCTTATACTAAAGTGTGTGTTTCCGGTGGGTTTGACCCGATACACGTAGGACACCTTAGAATGATTCAAGAAGCCGCAGAACACGGCCAAGTTATTGTGATTGTAAATTCAGATGACTGGTTGATGAGAAAGAAAGGATATATATTCATGCCCTTTGAAGAACGCTGTGAAATACTAAGAGGATTTGAGGCCGTCTGGGATACAGTTTCTGTAGACGATGCAGACGGATCTGTGTGTGAAGCGTTGGAAAGAATAAGCCCTGATTATTTTGCTAATGGTGGCGATCGCAAATCAAACAATGTCCCCGAATTGATTATTTGTAAAGAGAACAATATTACACCCCTTTGGAATATCGGAGGAGGAAAAATCCAATCAAGTTCAGAGCTGGTGTCAGGAGCACAGGAAGAATGAAAAAGTTATTTTATATAGGTATGATGGCAATAGGACTATTGCTAGTAGCGTCGGTCAGCGGATGTATTCATTTTTATGATTACAACAGTCATTATCGAAGCTACAACAAGCCTCAGCGCACGCACAGCAGCCACTATCGAACACCCCACAACCACCACTCGCCGCACCAGAGTTACACGCAACGACAAGCTAATTTCCATTATCATACATATAGAAGCGGCTCACGCAATGTGACAGTAATGTGCTATAACAATCATCAAATGATTTATAGTCGTCGTGCAACCACACAACGACCCTCACATCATTCCTCACACAATCGAAGACCACATCGGCGTACCAGACACCGGAGGCATCGATAAGGCTATAACTCATGAGTAGAAAAAAGATATATGTCCTAGACACCAGCGTCTATCTCACGAATGCGGATAGCATATTTGCCTTTAAAAATAATGATATTATCGTTCCTTTCAAAGTACTGGAGGAAATTGATAAGCATAAGAAGCGCCAAGATGCAGTGGGATCCCAGGCACGCCGCATTATTCGTATCTTAGATGAGCTGCGCGAGCGGGGATCCCTTCAGAAGGGGGTTCGTATATGCAAAGGCGCCGGGATTCTTACCGCCACAGGCACTGAGGGGCTACAGACATCCGGCTTACCCGCAGACCTTGATTTGGGAATTCCCGATCATATTATTATCGCTACAGCACTCCGCGTTAAACAAAATAATCTTACTCAAAAAGTAATATTAGTATCGCGGGATATCAATATGCGCGTAATTGCTGACGCGGTGGGTCTTCAAGCTGAGGACTTCTTTAATCACCAAATAGTGGGCAACAGTGAGGAGATCTTCACCGGCACTCAAGAAGTATTGGTTGATGATCAAATCGTTGATAAGTTTTACGCTAAGGAGGACGTCTATTTGGAAGAAGAAACGGTAGCCTACTCCAACCAATACATAATGTTAGTTTCTAATGCTAATGAAAAGAAGACTGCTTTGGGTCGATTTGTTAATTCCACGACCCCCCTCCAACAGCTGGCTAGTTCGAAAGCTGGGGTTTGGGGTATTAAGCCTCGCAACAAGGAACAAGCCTTCTTATTAGATATGCTCATGGACCCAGCTATCCAAATCGTGAGTGTGATTGGAAAAGCCGGCTCTGGTAAAACTCTTTGTGCAATTGCCGCAGGCCTCCAACAAACTTTGGAGAGTGAAAGAGGAAGAGACTCCCTCTACTCGCGCTTAATTGTTTCGCGTCCTGTGCAGCCGTTGGGGAAAGATATTGGATTTTTACCCGGGACAATGGAGGATAAGATGTCTCCGTGGTTGATGCCGATCCAGGACAACTTACAATTTTTGATGGGAAATGATAAGGTTACCTTAGATATGTACCTTGAAAGAGGAACCATTGAGATAGAAGCTATCACCTATATTCGTGGACGATCGATTTCCAACGCATATATTATAATTGATGAAGCGCAAAACTTAACAATTCACGAATTAAAGACTATAATAACGCGAGTAGGTGAAGGAACAAAGATAATTTTGACCGGTGACGTTGAACAAATCGATAATGTTTATATTGATGCCACGACTAACGGTCTCACCCACGCGGTGGAGAAATTTAAGAATTTTGAATTAGCGGGGCACATTACCCTTACAAAAGGTGAGCGCTCCCAGGTTGCAACATTTGCTGCAAAACATTTATAGAAGAGGTGAAAATGTTAAAAGAAGAAAAAAATCCGGCTCTAGAAGAGGCGGTTGCTGATACGACAGCACTCAAAGCGCTAATCGTAAATTATATTGGTTCCTCTGTGGAACCTGAGAATGATGAAGTTACGGTGGAAATGGCCATTAATGTTTTCGCGGAAGAGTTTCCCGAATTCCTAATGGCGATCGCTGAGGAAAATTATTTTCGAGGATATGAACAAGCCCTGGTTGACTCTCAGGTCGTTAACGGCGAGCCAACAGCCGACTAACAATGGAAGAGCATTATCTTTACCATATTCCGGTTTTTACGATCGATCCGGTGCAATCAGAGGTTGATGTGGGAGAAGTGTGTCAAGAACTAAAATTTGGTTTACCGGCGCGTATACTGAGCGACGTAGATGTTATTTATTTCGGAGAGTTCCCGGAGTTGGGTGATCGAAATGCATCCTTCAACGACGGCGCAATTTATGTGTCAAATAAGGAGCCTACCGTCTTTGATGTTCTTGAAAATATTTATCATGAAGTTGCTCACTCGTTGGAGAACACGTATGGGGCCTTCATTTTTGACGAGAACCTTAAGCAGGAGTTTCTAGGCAAAAGAAAGAAGCTCCACAGCCTTTTAAATACTCAGGGTTATAAAACTTCGTTAGAGCCCTGGCTACAAACAGAATATTCGAAAAAGCTTGACACCTTCCTATCAGATGTGGTAGGATATCCTATACTACTGAGTTTAACTATGGGGCTGTTTGTTTCACCATATGGTGCTACGTCATTTCAAGAATATTTTGCTAATGGATTTGAGAAGTACTTCTTGGGCGAGGCGATGGATATAAAAAAGATTAGCCCTGTACTATTCTCGAAAATAGAAAGCATATTGAATGACAACACCGATTAAGAAAATATCCTACTCCGAACTTAAGGACTGGGCAAAGTGCCCCCACTATCATAAAATCGCTTGGGTCGATCGCATTAGCGTGTTCGAAGGGAATGAATACACGGCTTTTGGAACAGCCGCCCACACAGTCTGTGAGAAAAAGCTCCTTCAACTAGCGCCAGATGATAATCTCTTTAATCAAGAATTTGAAAAATTGATTGAGGGGTTAGTCATTAAAAAGGTGGAGATGAAGCAAGAAAATATCGATGCTATGGTCGAGCAAGGCCCCGCCGTACTGGCAGAAGTTGATGAGGCCTTAAAATCCTATTTTGGAGAATATGAAGTGGTATCATCGGAAGAACTTTTAATGGTTCCTATCGACAACTCTGAGTATAAGTTCAAAGGATTTGTGGATGCGGTCGTCAAAGTGGGCGACACCTACCATCTCTTTGATTGGAAGACTTGCTCCTGGGGTTGGGACTCTCGCCGTCGAAGCGACAAGATGACCACTTATCAGCTAACTCTGTATAAATATTTTTTCTGTAAAAAGCACGATATTGACCCGGATCAAGTGGAAACACATTTTGCTCTGTTAAAGCGTACAGCTAAAAAGAACCGCGTAGAGATCTTTAGAGTGACAAGCGGTGAGAAAAAAACGAAAAATGCGCTTAAACTTTTAGAGCATGCGCTTTACAATATCTCTAAGAAACGATATATTAAGAATCGCTTGTCGTGCCGACGCTGCGATCTTTACAAAACTAAACACTGCCCTTAAGGAGTAATATGTCTAAGAAAATGAAGATACTCACTTTAAGTGATCACCCGCTTTCTCCATCCGGAGTAGGGACCCAAACTCGCTATATTATCGAGGGATTGCTTAAAACTGGAAAATACCAATTTCTTTCTTTTGGAGGAGCCATTAAGCACAACAAATATGAACCCCAGAAAACTGAAGAATGGGGAGACGATTGGCTTATTTGGCCCGTGGATGGATACGGAACACAAGACCAACTTCGCGCTATCATTCACCAGCAGCGGCCAGATATGTTGTGGTTTATGACAGATCCTCGTTTTTATGGTTGGTTGTGGCAAATTGAGAATGAAGTTCGTGCGCAAATGCCGATGGTCTATTATCACGTGTGGGATAATTATCCCTACCCCACATTTAATAAAATCAATTATAGCTCCAATGATCATATTGCCTGCATTTCAAAGGTCACCTATGACATTGTAAAAACGGTTGCCCCAGGTGTCGATGTCAGTTATATCCCCCACGCGGTGGACACAGAGATTTTCAAGTCTCATCCGGACGAAGATATAAAACAGTTCCGAGCCGATAAACTAAAGGGCCATCAAGATAAGTTTTTACTTTTTTGGAACAATAGAAATGCCCGACGGAAACAATCCGGATCCTTGATCTTTTGGTTTAACGACTTTCTTAATAAGGTCGGCCGCGATAAGGCAACTCTCATTATGCATACCGATCCCAAAGATGTTCACGGACAGGACCTAGAAGCTATTATTCACGAACTTGGTATGTCAGACGGTGAGGTTTTGTTTTCTAAGGAAAAAGTAGATGCGGCCAATTTGGCTATAGTCTATAATATGGTCGATTGCACGATCAATATATCCGACGCTGAAGGGTTCGGATTATCCACTCTTGAATCAATGGCCTGCGGAACACCTATTATTGCGACGATAACCGGTGGCCTCCAAGATCAACTTACTGATGGGGAGGACTGGTACGGTATTGGTATTGAACCCGCATCGAAGGCAATAATTGGATCCCAGGAAGTCCCTTGGATCTATGAAGATCGGCTTAATGGAAACGATGTTGTAGATGCGCTGGTTAAGATGTATGAACTTGGCGATGAAGGGCGAAATGCCTTGGGTCTCAAAGGTCAGGCCCACGTCGAAAAGGCTTTTAATTTTGATAAATACGCCGAGACGTGGGATGACTTGATAATGAGGCTCCACGAAGAACATGGTTCGTGGGAGACACGCACCGGCTATCAACCATATGAAGTTAGGGAATTTTAATGAAAAAGAAAATTTTAGTCAAAGGGCCCGTATTATCACGTTCGGGCTACGGCGAGCAGGCGCGTTTTGCAGTGCGCGCACTTCGATCGCGACCCGATCTGTTTGATATCTATTTGGTAAATATTCCGTGGGGTAAAACCGGGAACATAACTGATAATACGGAAGATCGCCGCTGGTTGGATGAAACTCTCGTTAAAACCCAAGTTGCTGTCCATAATGGACTTCAATTCGATGTGTCATTGCAAATTACCATTCCGCCTGAGTTCGAACCAATTGCCGCTGTCAATATTGGATATACAGCAGGCATTGAGACAACCAAAGCCGCTCCACGGTGGCTCGTTAAATGTAATGAGATGACAAAGATAATTACAATCTCAGAACATTCGAAAGCTGTTTTCGAGCAGACAAAATATGATATGCAAAATGAACAGACCGGAGAAGTGGTTAATAATTATGCTATCCAAGTTCCCGTTGATATAGTAAATTATCCTATTCGGAGATATGAGCCCGAAGCCCTTGACCTTAATCTAAGCACTTCGAAGAATTTTTTGGCGGTGGCGCAGTGGGGCCCCCGCAAAAACTTGCATAATTTGATTAAATGGTTCGTAGAAGAATTTCACGACGACGAGGATGTGGGCTTAATACTTAAAACTAATCTGATGGGCGACTCTTTGATCGATCGAGAACATACAACCGGTCAATTAAAAACTGTGCTCTTGAAGTACAAAGAACGTAAGTGCAAAATTTATCTAGTCCATGGGACTTTGACGGAAGGGCACCTTACGTGGTTATACCAACACCCCTCCATTAATGCACTAGTAAATATTGCTCACGGAGAAGGTTATGGACTCCCGCTCTTTGAAGCTGCTTATAATGGTCTGCCTCTGGCGACCATCACGTGGGGTGGCCAATTAGATTTTATTTGCAAGCCCAACAAAAAGAATCGCGATGTGCCTCGCGTAGCCAAAATTAACTATGATATCAAGGACGTCCAGAAAGAGGCAGTCTGGCCCGGGGTTATCGAGAAAGGCTCTAAGTGGGCATATGCTAGGGAGAGTTCTTTCAAGCGTACGCTCCGAGAAGTGCTCGACAAGGAAGTACATTATCGCAAAGAAGCCGAGATACTTAAAAATCATATAGAGGAAAAGTTCGCTCCCGATAAGATTTACGATCAATTTGTAAAGAGTGTTTATGGTAAGATCGAAACTCCCCAAGAAGAGATCGATTTTATTAACCAGGTAAAAGAGGTAGTGGATCTTAAAGATTTGAAGTATATTGTAAAAAATAAGTTCCTCAATTACCCAAGCCACTCTGTTAAGACTGAACTGTTGAAAGACCTGTACGCCGGCAAAGAGTGCTGCGTGCTAACGTGTGGACCTTCTCTAGGCGATGTAAATGTGGAAGAATTGCGGGAGAAACTCCAGGATAAGGTCGTTATTGCCGTTAAACAGGCTTATAACCTCGTTCCCGATTTGGTAGATATTCATGTTTTCAACTGCAATAATTTTGAAACGTATGATTACTCTAATAATAACCCGCTGGTGGTAGGGTGCTCTTCTCTTCCCGAAATTCCCAGCAGGGAACGACTGTGGGGTGAAGATCAACAGTATGATCTATTCCTGCAGGTAATCTCTGAGGGGTGGCCATCAGCCCTCTGCAATACTTTAGATTTTGATAGCCACGCCCTATCACATACCTTGACACGCCCCTGGGGCCCTGGTATAATGAGTGAGCTGGTATTTTATCTTGTGGAACACCTAGGTCTGAAGTCAGTTACCACACTTGGCTGGGACCTAGAAGCCCCTGGAGACACTACATCACGTCACTATTATGAGGAGCGAGAGTTGATAAATAAAGCAGCGCCACTTCTCCCAGACGAAGCTGAGAAAAACATCGCAGCAAGCAAAGAGTGGCATCAGTGGTTGAAATCTAAAGGGGTTGAATTATACGTAGGGACCCAAGACTCTTACGTTCACGAAGATGTACCGAGGAAATCACTCTAATGGAAACTTATATAATTGCTGAGATCGGAATTAATCATAATGGATCGCTAGACACAGCCAAACAACTGATAGATCTTGCGGCGGTGGCTGGTTGTGATGCAGTCAAATTTCAAAAGCGGAATCCTGACGTTTGTGTGCCTGATCACCAAAAGGCTGTGATGCGAGAAACCCCATGGGGAACGATGACCTATCTTGATTACAAGTATCGAATGGAATTTGGCAAAGATGAGTATGACGAAATTGATGCGTATTGTAAGTTAAAAGGCATTCAATGGTCTGCGTCACCGTGGGATATAGATAGCTTAAGTTTCTTATTGGGCTACGACATACCTTGGATTAAAATTCCCTCTGCCATGATTACCAATCAGGCTTTGATGCGAGCGTCTGCCGCCACCGGTAAAAGGATTATCTTTTCAACCGGGATGAGCACGTATGATGAGATCGATCAAGCTGTAGAGTGGTTGGGGGGGAGCGAGATCCTAATGCTTCATTGTAATTCATCCTATCCCGCGCCACTAGCGGACCTAAACCTTCAGTGTATCCAGACTCTTAAGGAACGATACAATTGTGAAGTAGGCTACAGCGGCCACGAATTCCGTCTAGGGACGTCGGTGGCTGCTATCTACCTTGGCGCCACTTGCGTCGAAAGACACATTACATTGGATCGCACGATGTGGGGATCGGATCATATGTCTTCGGTAGAACCACAGGGTCTCATTAAAATGGTACGAGGGATCCGAGAGTTGGAAATAGCTTATGGCGATGGAATCAAGAAGGTTACCGAAGGAGAACTTGCGCCACGTAAGAAGCTTAGGGGCTACTAGTGTTCCCTTGCTTTGTTGATGACATTTTTAATTGTGACTTTGAGCCGTGGGTTCAAGGCCGCATACGCCAGCAATTCTATAAATTCAGCGATGATCTTACCGCTAATAAAGAGATCTCTTATTCAAAAACGACACAGCTAGCTCAATTCGCTGATTCTAAAATACTTGTTATTGGCGCAGGGCCCTCTACCAATGAGGTCGAGTGGGACCCCTGTGATTATGATCATTTATGGTCGATAAACCACTTCTTTATGCACAAAAAGCTTTATAGCTTGAAGATGTCATTGGTTTCACTCTGTCCTGAGATAGACTTACGAGACCCGGTTTTCGAACTATACTATAAGAAATTTGAACCTTTGGTGGGGTTTGAGGTGCGCGCCCGATGGGACGGGACAGATTGGATGGACTCTTCCCGTCTTGATCTAAACGAAAGATTCAGTGCCGATAAAAAGACATTTGCTTTTCACACCCGCTATGGGGGAAAGGTCGGAGGTTGTGCTCGTTTAATTTTGCTCGCTGCTCATTTGGGTGCTAGAGAAATTGACTTTGTTGGGATGGACGGTATCCCCTCTATTTATGACAACACGCACGCGTTCGAAAAAGGTAAGGTATCTCTCCCCGGGGGTGTGAATGCCGATAATGCGCACGCGGTCTGCAAGGCACACTACGATACTTTTTGGACGTACTTTCTAGCCCAATTTCCCAACCTCCCCGTTCACTCACTACAAAAAAGGAATCAGTTTCATGATCCGTATGTTCGATAATGACTTCGAGGGTACTAACTCGTGAAGCGCTTCGGTACACCAGCGTTTGATCTTAAACTTCCAAAGACTGTATACATTGTAGGCTCAGGTCCCTCAGTCCTCGATCACTATAAACGCATCCCCGAAGATGCATACGTTATTGCACTCAATGGTGCGATTAATTTACCTGATCTTAAAACAGATCTGTGGTTTGCCCATTGTCAACGCAACGTGGAACAAGAATGGTGGGAAGAGACTTATCAAAACCATAAGGGCCCTAAGTTCTTTGGATCCTTTATAACTGAATTAGGATACCCCTCAGATTATGGGTTCGATTGGTCTGACCTTCGCCTTTTTAGAATACAGGGTGGCATTACTGTTGCCGGCCTTGCAGTACAATTTGCTCTCCTCCTTGGCGCCCAAAATATTATAGTAGTAGGCCTTGACATGGGTGGCAACGTACGGTATGATGGAATAGAAAACCCCAAGAATTCAGAGGAGAAGTGGGAAAAAACAGTTATTCTGTTTAATAGGGTTATGAAAACTCTCAAACAAACTTTTCCCACGTATAGTATCTATTCTTTGGGGCCCACAAAATTGGATGTTATACAATTATGATAATACCTGAGCATAATACTATTTTTATACACACACCCCGAACAGGGGGTACGAGTATTGAGAGAATGTTTGGCTTCGCCGGCGGAATAGACACGTACGATGAAACACGGGGAATGTATCAAGATCACCGTACAGCCCGCGAAATAAAAAGCAAAGTGGGCCCACAATATTGGGATATGACTTTTAAATTTGGTTTTGTGCGAAACCCTTGGGACAAGATGGTGTCTATGTATCAGTATCGTTTGCACAGCCCTTTTTATAGATCGGAGAGTTTCGAATATGAGAATGTCTATAGAGCAGAACATGGCGAAGATATTGATTATGAAACGTGGCTTATAGATTTACCGTGGGTTATTAATCCCATTCGAAAACAAGGGTGTTACGATCAGCTAAATTATTTTTGTGACAAAGGAGGAAATATCATTGTAGACCATATTGCTCGTTTTGAATTATTTCCCATTGAGTGGCAATATATTAAGACCAAGATGGGCTGTACCGAAGAACTCCTTCATCTCAACAAGGGGTCCAAGAAGAAATATGACTATCGAGACTTTTACAATGACAAAACCAAGAAGGTCATAGAAGAAAGATTTAGTAAAGACATTAAGCATTTTAGGTATCGATTTTAACATGAAGAACAAGACTATATTAATCACCGGTGGCACTGGCTCACTTGGAAAAGCCCTTCTCAAAAGCATTTTAAGCGAGAGTACCAACAAGATCATTATTTATAGCCGCGACGAGGGGAAGCAAGCGTTGTTAAAACATAAAGATAGTGTTCATTGTGTTATAGGCGATATTCGCGATCTTAATAAGTTGAAGACCACCTGTCGCCTCCACCGCCCGGATTATATCATTCACACCGCAGCTCTCAAGAGAATTGAAGACATGGAATTCTACCCTGACGAATGTGTGAAAACGAATATCCAGGGCTCTGAAAATGTTGCAATAGCGGCCGTTAGTTCGGGCGTCAAGAAGTGCATCTTAGTATCGACCGACAAAGCTTGTCAGCCAGTTAATGTCTATGGATCTAGCAAATTTATTGCGGAGAGAATTTTCACTAACTATGATTATAATTCCAGCACTACAATTTTTGCATCAGTTCGATATGGAAATGTAATTGCAAGTAGAGGTTCATTTATACCAATGTGGATGGATTTAATATCTCAGGGTAAAAAAATACAAGTTACATCAATGGATTGTACGAGGTTTTTATTCACTTTGGGTGATGCAGTCGATGCCGTTTTAAATTCTTTATATTTTGCTCAAGGTGGTGAGGTATTTATTCCAAAGATAAGTTCATTTAAAATGAAAAATGTAATTGAAGCTATAAAAAGAATTTCAAAATTAGATTCAATTGAATATGATGATGTTGGAATGAGACCTGGTGAAAAATTTCACGAAGATATGTTAGCTAAAACTGAACTTGAGTTCACAATGCAAGCATCAGATAAGTTGTTGTGTGTTCTTCCACAATATACGCATAAAAAACATAAATATGATAAAAGATATGATGGTTTAGAATTTAATTCATCATTACATAATAATGATAATATAGATGATTTAGTAGCTATAATTCAAAATGGATTAAAAGATGCATAATCAAAAAGTTCTTATTACTGGTACAACTGGTATGCTTGGTAGACATTTTTTAGAAGTATTTCAAGAAAAATATGAAAGTGTTTATACTTTAAATAGAAGTGATGGTTCTTTAAACAATTATGAATTTGTTAATGATTTTGTAAATGAGATAAATCCAGATATAATAGTACATTGTATAGCTG